>Ga0207128_1029_pt1 | contig 37455 bp, 35 predicted proteins | sample Alteio_BWMinHeat_18_FD_153522 | JGI IMG/M metagenome (GOLD analysis project Ga0207128, IMG submission 153522) | Enriched cells from forest soil in Barre Woods Harvard Forest LTER site, Petersham, Massachusetts, United States -... | ecosystem: Environmental > Terrestrial > Soil > Temperate forest >... | reverse complement strand
TGGGAGTTGGACATTCCAGCGGCGTTCGTGATCATCGATCCAAACGGCAATCTCGCCAACTCCAGGTGGATGCTCTTTCCGATCGCGCAAGATAATGAAGTCGGGGCCAAGCTGGGCAATTGACAATACGTGCCCGTTTATGGATAACTGCATGCGAACATCAGCTGAATAACCGTTTCCCCTTTGATTGGCGGCATTCATGTTTCGCAAAGACGAACTTGTACGCCGGGCACGCGAATACGCCCAACATCACGCATTGTCGCTCGGCGAAGAACTTGGCTTCGGCGTTCATGGTATCGTACTTTCTGCGGAAAGCCAGATCAAGACGAGAGGATCCTCATTACATTCTGCTGTAAAAGTGCACGAACGCGAGGCTTGCTACTTGCGTGAAAGGGATATTTATCTCCGCCTGAAAGAACGCGGGATAAAAGAGATTCGCGGATGCACAGTGCCGAAGCTAATTGGTTACGATGACAACTTGTGGATCATTGAGATGAGCCTTGTCGCGCGACCCTACGTTCTCGATTTCGCCGGCGCATATCTGGACTGGTCGCCGGATTTCTCCGAAGAGGTAATGGCGGATTGGCGAGCGGACAAACAAGAACAATTCGGCAAACAATGGTCTGAGGTCTTGGCGATTCTGGCGTGCCTGGAGAGCTATGGCATTTACATAGAAGACGTGTCGCCCAGCAATATCTCGCTAGGTCCTTAACTCGGAAGTCTCAAGACAGGTATAATAGATTGGTCAAGCTTGTGCCTGAGCCTGGAGATTGAACATGTCGCGCTCTCTTTCACCTTGGCAAGCGTTGATGCTAGGTGGTGCCGTCCTGGTGGGTTTGACCTTGGCAACGCTCGGCCTTTTTGCCGTCGGCAACCGGCAGTGGTTCTGGACGGACACATTTCACTTGCGGGTGGGATTTCGCCAAATTCACGGAGTCGAGCGCGGCACACCCGTGCGCGTTTTTGGCCGCAATGCCGGCGAAATCGAAGACGTGCAAATGCCCGACAGCCCCGATGGTCAGGTGACCTTGGTCCTGCGCATGGACGGCAAACTGCATTCGTTGATCCGGACGGATGCTTTCGCTCAAATTGTTCCGGTCGGCATGGTCGGCGGTAAAGTTTTGGAGATCAATCCCGGCAGCAAGGAAGCGCCGGTTGTGGAAGATAACGCCGTCATCACCTCCCGGCCAGTAAATGATCCGATTGACGAGGCTGGCAAGGTTTTGGAGGCACTCAATCAGGAAAAGGCCAATGTCCATGAGCTGGTGAATAATACCAACACGTTGGTCCGCCAGGGGCAAAAGACTTTGGCCTCCGTTCAGCAGGCCACCGAGGCCGTCAAACGCCTGCCGGGCGTGAGCAGCTACGTGGAGGACGCTAACGAGCTACTCTATCGGCCCAATTGCGAGCGCAGTCCAACATGGTTTGCCGAGTCCGAGTTGTTTGCACCCGGCCGAGCCCAGCTCACGGACGAGGGTCGACAACGACTGCGTGAATTGGTTCCCCAGCTGTCCAGCCTCACCAAGAACGACGGAGCGGAAATGGTCATCCTCGCCTATGCCGATCGCAAGACGACATTGGATGCCGAACAAGCCCAAGTACTAACGCAAAAGCAAAGCGAAGCTGTCCGCGATTTCCTGAAACAGGCCGGCGCGGTATACAAGAAGTATTGGGTGTTTCCGCGGAAAATTCGGCTGCACGGTTTTGGCCTGGATGCTCCGCCCGTGGCCGAGAAAGACAATCCCCCTGCTCCTGCCCTGGGCATTCTGGTTTTCGTGCCGCAGAAGTAAAAAAGAGACACAAGGACGAAAAGGACACGAAGTGCGAGCGAGTCGTCCGAGCGCGTTGCAGACGGAACTGTTGTTTCACTTCTGCCGATTGCAACTTCCCACGATCGTCATAACCCGGGCCCAGTTTGAGATTCATTTGCAACGCGCCTTCGAGCTGTTTCGGGGCAAGGCTGACCAGCCGGTGGCTTGGGAGACGTATCTGGAAAATCTGTATCCTTTGGACTGGTTCCTGGCATCGGCGTGCTTGGAGGGGGATCGGCGGGCCTGGGATCACTTGTTCGCCGCGCGTGCCAGTCGAGTCGACTGCTTATTGGTGGACGCGCTGCGGGCCCGGGCGCTGCGACTTTATCCCCGGAACGAGGAGCGGCAGGAAAGCGCGGTCGCCGAATTTTGGAGTCATCTGCTAGTTTCCGATAACGAAGGGTCGTTGCCAGTCCTGGCGCGCTACGACGGCCAGCGTCCTCTGGTGCCTTGGCTCATCCGCGTCTTTCAGAACTGGCACGTCTCCCAGCTTCGCCACCGCGCCGGCATTCAAGCCCTGCCCGAAGACGACCTCACTCTGCCCTTACCCGCGGAGGAGAATGGCCGGTGGCACGAGACCTTTTGCCAGGCCGCTCGCGAATGCTTGAGCGAGCTGACCGACAATGAGGTCCTGATCCTGGGCTTGCGGGTGCGCTATCGCCTGAGCCAACGCGACGTTTCCCATGTGCTCGGACTTCACGAGGGGACCATCTCCCGACAGACGACGCAGCTGCGCGATCGGCTGTTGGACGCGATCGGCCATCGGCTCTTGGAACAAGGCTGGACCGGCGAGGATCTGTCGAGCTTCGTGCTCAACGAGATGGGCAGCGTGCTCCTGGACGATCCGCGGCTATCAGCGGACCGCCTGGCCGCTTTGCTCGCGCGTCGCGGCCAGAAGCTGCCGGATTCCCTGGCTTCATCGGAATAATTGATATAAGTCCGAAATTCCAAATCGAAAAAACGGAAACCGAGGAGCCATCCGCGGATCGAGCTTCGAATTTTCAAGCAGAGAGCTGGCCGGTTTTGCTATCATGCTCATTACGGAAAAAACGAAACTGATTCAAATCTGAAAATCGGAAAAACGATTTCGGATTCTTAACCTGATGCCAGCGAACGGTCCACCGCCCGATCCTCTGGATGCACCTCTGCCCGGAATTGTCGGCGACAGCCCGGCCATGCGCGCCGTCTACGAGCGGACTCGCTTGGTGGCGCCCGCGCGCAGCAGCGTGCTCCTGGTCGGTGAGACCGGCACGGGCAAGGAGCTGATCGCTCGGGCGATTCATCGCCTGAGTCCACGGGCCGACGGACCTTATGTCCGAGTCAATTGCGGGGCGCTCAGCGAAAGCTTGCTGGAGAGTGAGCTGTTCGGTCATATCAAAGGCGCCTTTACCGGCGCCGTGGACAATAAAACGGGCCGGTTCGAGGCGGCTCACGGCGGCACTATCTTCCTCGACGAAATCAGTAGCATGAGCGCCAAGCTCCAGGTGAAGCTGCTGCGCGTCCTTCAGGAGCGTGAGTTCGAGCGCGTCGGCGAGAGCCGGACCATCCGCGTCGATACCCGCGTCATCGCCGCTACCAACCAGTTTCTCGAAGATGAAATCGACGCCGGTCGCTTTCGCGACGACCTGTATTATCGCCTCAATGTGGTCTCGATCCACCTGCCGCCGCTGCGCGAGCGACGCCAGGACATCCCTTTTCTAGCGCGCTTTTTCCTGGAGCGGTATAGCGAAGAAAATCGTCGCGATGCTCCGGTCTTGTCCGATGAAGTCATGAAGGTGCTCATGACCTACGATTGGCCGGGCAATGTCCGGGAGCTGGAAAATTGCATCGAGCGCGCGGTCGTGTTGGCTAACGGCAAATCGTTGACGCCGGACTTGCTCGCCTCTTCGGGTCAGAAGGAGCGGCGTCTGCGCTTGGGACGAATGAAAGGCGGCGATCTGCTCGCCCTGATTCAACATCTCGTCCGCGCCGGCATCCATAGTCTGCCAACCGATGAAGGCCGGCTTTATGATCGCTTGGTGGGCGGGGTCGAGCGGGAATTGATCGAGCAAGTCATGCAGCAGTGCGATAACGTCCAGGTCAAGGCCGCCGCCCGATTGGGCATCAACCGCAACACCTTGCACAAAAAACTGAGCGAATTTGCCGGCCCGGATTCTCAAGCCACCGAACCGGAGGCTGGTACCTAGTCGCGTGGCACGCCCGAAGTCTTCGGGCGGGCGTGGAAAGCATCAAGAGTGAACACGCCCTTCGAAGACTCAGGGCGTGCCACCCGAATGCAATGTCATGTTCCCACTTTTTTTGAAACTGGAGAATCGCCTGGCTCTTGTGGTCGGCGGGGGACCGGTCGGCCGACGAAAAGCGCGGGCATTGCTGCAAGGCGGCGGTCAAGTGCGATTGGTGTGTTTGGAATCTCGCCCGGCTGACGAAACCTCGGATCGCCTTTGCTGGCTTCAGGAATCGTATCGAACTCAACATCTAGATGGCGTAGCGCTGGTTTTTGCCGCCGCCACCGCTGAGGTCAATCGCCAGGTGACGGCCGACGCCCGCCAGCGCGGCATCTGGGTCAACATTGCCGATGATCCCGGCGCCAGCGATTTCATCCTGCCCGCGGCCTTGCGCCGAGGAGATTTGCTGATCGCCGTCGGAACGAGAGGCGCTGCCCCCGCATTGGCCCAAGAAGTCCGGGATCTGCTTGCAACCCAATTCGACGACGCCTTCCAGCAATGGATCGCCGTGCTCGCTGAGATTCGCCCGCTAATTCTGGCAAGAGTCTCTGACCCGAAAAGGCGGCGAGAATTGTTTCACCGACTATGTCGCTGGGACTGGCTTGAGCGCTTTCGTCAAGAAGACACCACCGTTGTCCAAGCCGCCATGCGGGCGGACATCATGGAAACATAGGCGTTCTGTTTTTTCCTTAAATCCTGCCTGTCGTTGGCGCAATTGCCCTTACAATGATCGCCATGGCGGAAAAGCTGTCGGGAGTCATCGATCGCATCGTCTTTCATAACCCGGAGAACGGCTTCGGCGTCATGCGCGTGGAGGCCGATAGCCGGCGCGGCGAAGTCACGGTCGTCGGCAATCTTCCCAGCGCCGTGGCCGGCGAATATATCGAAGCGACCGGGGAATGGAAGCAGGATCGCGATCATGGGCTCCAGTTCAAAGCCGACAACATTCGCACCACCCCGCCCCACACCGTCGAAGGCATCGAAAAATATCTCGGGTCGGGGCTGATCAAAGGCATCGGCCCGCATTATGCCCGTAAAATCGTCGAGACTTTCGGGGAACGGACCCTGACCGTGATTGATGAAAGCCCGGTTTTTCTCAAGGAAGTCAAGGGGCTCGGCGCCCGCCGGATTCAGCGCATCCGCGAGAGCTGGCAGGAGCAAAAGGCGGTTCGAGGCATTTTGGTCTTCTTGCAATCCCACGGCATCGGCACCAATCGGGCCTTGCGCATCTACAAGACTTATGGCGACCAGGCCATCGCAATCGTCCGACAAAATCCCTATCGGTTGGCCACCGACATCTGGGGAGTCGGCTTCAAATCAGCGGACGAGATCGCGCTCCGCATCGGTATCGACCGGTCCTCGCCTCTGCGCGCTCTGGCCGCCGTTCGCTATGTCTTGCAAGAGCTTAGCAATGAAGGGCACTGCGGCTATCCCGAGTCGGAGGTCATCAGCAAAACCTCGGTGCTGACGGGGATTGCCACGTCGACGGTCACCACCGTGATTGAGCAAGGGATTGGCGAGGGGGAATTCGTCCGGGACATGCCGGAAAAGCCCACGGGAGGGTCGGGGGCTTCCTGGCTCTATCTCAAGAAGCTTTTTCAGGCGGAAATCGGCGCGGCCCGGTCCCTTCGGGCGCTGTGCCACGGTCGGCATCCGCTACCCGCCATCAAGGTCGAGGCCGCGTTGGAATGGGTTGAGAAAAAGATGAAGCTCAAGCTGGCTGATAGCCAGCAGCACGCCATCCGTCAAGCGGCCACGCAAAAGGTCCTGGTTATTACCGGCGGCCCGGGAGTCGGCAAGACCACAATTGTGCGGGCGATCTTGGAGATTTTTTCCGCCAAGGGCCTGGCTTGCGAATTATGCGCTCCCACTGGTCGAGCCGCGAAGCGCTTGACAGAGACCACCGGCCGCGAAGCGCGGACCATTCATCGCCTGCTGGAATACGATCCGGGGATCAACGGCTTCAAGCGCGACAGCCGGCATCCCTTGGAGACCGACCTGCTCGTCGTGGATGAGACCAGCATGGTAGACGTCCTGCTCATGAGCCAATTGCTCCAGGCCATTCCTTCGCGAGCATGTCTTCTTCTCGTCGGGGACGTTGATCAGCTCCCATCAGTAGGCCCCGGCACCGTGCTGGCGGACATCATCGCCTCGGGAACCGTTCCCGTGGTACGGCTCACAGAGATTTTCCGCCAGGCCGGGCAGAGTTGGATCGTTCGAGCGGCTCACCAAGTCAAGAATGGCGAGATGCCAGAGCCGGCCCCCGATCAGCACGGTGACTTTTACTTTATCGAGGCGAACACGCCCGAGGCCGTGGTCGATCGGATCGTCACTTTGGTGAAGGAGCGCATTCCCTCGCGATTTCACCTGGATCCTTTCCGCGACGTTCAGGTTTTGTCTCCGATGAATCGCTCGGAGCTGGGCTCGCGCTCCCTCAACACCCGGCTTCAGGATGTGTTAAACGCGGCTCCCTCCGGTCCTGGCAAAGGCGTCCCGCAAGTCGAGCGCTTTGGCTGGACTTTTCGCATCGGCGATAAAGTCTTGCAGACCGTAAACAACTATCAGAAGGACGTCTTCAACGGCGACATTGGCCGAATCTTGACCATCGATGACAAGACACAAGAGATGTGGGTCGAATACGATGGCCGAAAAGTGCCTTATGAGTTCGGCGAGTTGGACGAGCTGGCTTTAGCCTACGCTTTGACCATTCATAAGAGTCAAGGCAGCGAATATCCCGCCGTCGTGATTCCCTTGCACACCCAGCATTATCTGATGCTGCAGCGCAATCTGCTTTATACAGGCATTACGCGCGGCAAGAAGCTGGTGACGCTGGTGGGCAGCCGTCGCGCCTTGGCCCTAGCCGTCAAGCGACACGACACCGTTCACCGCTACACCGGCCTGTGCCGCCGGCTGCAGGGCTAAAAGGAAAGGCTTTTCATTGCGCGTGCCATGCTTTCGCGGCCGGCCAACCAAAACATTATCGCAGCAACGCAACAGAGCCGCGAAAGCATGCCAAGCAGCGGCTAGCAGCAACCGCAGCAGATCGGCGTGCTGTTCATCATCACGCAGCAGGTGCAGCCGTTTTCCAGCATGCACGCCATGCACTCACAGCAAGCCTGAATCATTTCGCAGCACTTCGGGTCGCCGCTGGTGCAAGTGATGCTCACGCCGTCCTTAGTCATGTCGCATTTGCACATGCCCATGGTCATGTTGCAAGTGCAAACCATCATCCCGTTCATCATCATGCAGCAACTGCACATGCCGCCCGCGAGCATCTTGCACAGATTCTGCACCATGCCGCAGGCCATCTTGTCGTCGCAGGAGCAGGTGATCTTCATCCCGCCGCTGCACTTTTCCATCTTGAGCGTGCAGCGAGGGACCATGAGCCAGTTCATGACTCCGGGCATGGCCGTCGTTGCCCCTGCCATGGGCGCGCCCATCCCGGGGATACTCATGCCTTGCATCGCCATCCCGGCTCGTTCCATCATCAAGCTCGACATGAAGAACTCCTTTCACCGGCCGAATCATCCTCCGGCCAGCACGGGGACAAGTGTCTTGGAGAGACAACTCCAAGGCTCCTAATTAAGGGAAGATTATAAATGGCGATTTTGACGGTTGCAACGATAATCCGGGCTAAAACCGTTAACTTTAGTGAAATAGGACTTCAGGAAAGATAGGTAAGTAAGTCGATTTGGATAGTAGAATATCCGAAACAGCCGAGTTGTACCATTGAGATGAAGGTGGAAACGTCATGGTGTTCAGCGATTCACCCCAAGATGTGGTTTCCTATCGATTGCCTCGACTTCTCGAGCTGGAGATAGCCGAAAGCAGCTTTTGCGCTTGTCCGGGTGTCATCTTGCAAGGGTTGAGGCCCGCCCAGTTGATGGCCAACTTTGCTATTTATCAACTGGCACTGGAGCGGGCCCGGATCGATTTGCAGCCCTCCTTGCTGGAGCGAGACCTGCTGGGAGTTTGGAATTGATGGAACCCGCGTAACGGTTTGATTTGAGAACTCTAGGTCTCATTGTCGAACCAAGACCCCACCTTTTCTCCATCCAGCGTGCGCGCAATAACTTCGTGTTCCGAAAAGAAATCTTTCAGCTCTCTCACCAGAAACAACATATCGAGATCGGTCCTGGGATAATCGCGCTTGTCTAAATGCACTTTTTTGACCAGCTGTACGAAGACCATGTTCACAAACGCTTTTGTTACCGGGTCCGCAATTTGCTCGATGAACCGAATCGCTTCCTCGCAGGATAGCAGTGTGCCGTGCTCGGCCATAAGGACCTCCAAGTTAATCAAGTGCTTTGAGCTGGCCAAAATCAGGCTGAAGGCCAGTGGGCACTATAGCAATGCCTTTTCCAAGACTGCCCTTGAAAATGCGTCCGTCGGGCCGAACTACTAATCCCTCTCCCTGTCTTCCCAAAAAAAACATGTGAGCCGTCATTTCCTTTGCCCCGAGCCGCTCTCCATGAGCCTCCGCTGTGGTTTTCAATTTGCTTTGCCATAGCCTCAAATGCGTCCGCCCTTTGAGTTGCGTCAAACGGTAATGATCTGAGATGCCGAATGGCTTGGCCGAGCATCTGGCCAGGAGTGCCTGGAGTCAATTGTGGGACCGGCGGCCCGCTGTTCACCTAGAGCATCTCGCGTTACCTGGCTAAGAGAACGTGGCTCGATTATACATCAAGTATGCGTACGACGGTAGTGGCATGTCGCACGTTTGGTCCTACAGACCGCGGTGTCTACGGCGGTCAGCTCTGGAGAAGCTTCCTTGGATGCGTTATTATCTACTCCTCTTTCCGATTTATCGCGATGGAGTGAATTGCCCATGAGAGAGCAAGATGCCGGCCGGCCCGCCCCTGGTTATCGGCGGTGGTGTTTGCTGTTGCTCGCAATTGTTCTTGGGCCGGGTGATGGCGCCATCGCCCAGGTGCCGCCGGAGAAGGCACTGGCCACCTTCACAGTCCACGATCCAGAGTTGGAACTCTCCCTCTGGGCGTCCGAGCCGCTCTTTGCCAATCCGACTTGCATCGACATCGATCACAAAGGCCGGGTCTGGGTCTGCGAGTCGGTCAACTACCGGCATAAGCTGCACAAGCGCCCGCCGAACCGACCCGAAGGCGACCGCATCCTCATTCTCGAAGACTCAAAAGGGACCGGCAAAGCCGACAAGGTCACCACCTTCTATCAGGCGCCCGATTTTCTGGCGCCCTTGGGGATCGCGGTGGCCAAGGACCCGGTCGGGCCGGGATACAAGGTTTATGTCTGTCATTCGCCGGACATTTTGCTTTTCGAGGACAAAGATGGCGATGGCAAAGCCGACGGGCCTCCCAAGAAGCTGCTCAGCGGTTTCGGCGGCATCGATAGCGATCATGGCGTGCACGGCATCCTTATCGGCCCTGACGGCAAGCTCTATTTCAGCGTCGGCGACCAAGGCGTGCACGATCTGCAAAGCTCCGACGGCAAGGGCCGCAAGTGGACCACCAACCACACCGATTGCCAGGCCGGCACTATCTGGCGCTGCGATCTCGACGGCAAGAACTTGGAATTGATCGCTCACAACTTCCGGAATGAGTATGAGCCATGCGTGGACAGCTTCGGCAATATCTTCGTCTCCGACAACGACGACGACGGCAGCCAGCAGACACGCATTTGCTACGTGATGCCGGGCGGCAACTACGGCTATTGGCCGCGCGGCCCCGGTCAAACGCACTGGCATGAAGAACAGCCGGGCGTGGTGCCGAAGATCCTGCGCACCGGTTTCGGCTCGCCGACCGGCATGTGCGTTTATGAAGGGACGCTCCTGCCCAAGAAATACTGGGGCCAACTCTTGCACACCGATGCCGGTCCACGTCAGGTGCGCTGCTATCATTTGAAGCCGCAGGGCGCCGGGTTCGAAGTCGAACGCCAGGATATCGTCACCAGCACCGACACCTGGTTTCGACCTTCGGACATTTGTGTCGCGCCTGACGGCAGCGTGTTCATCGCCGACTGGTATGATCCCGGCGTCGGCGGCCACGGCATGGGCGATACCACGCGGGGAAGGATTTATCGGCTCGCTCCCAAGGGCAACAAACCGAGCGTGCCGAAGGTGGATCTGGAGAGTAAGGAAGGATTACTGACGGTGTTGGCCTCCCCGGCGTTATCAGTGCGCTATATGGGCATGATGAAATTTCTGAACATGAAAAATGATTTGGCAGTTTCTGTGATAGACGAGGCTCTGAGTCAGACAAGTAAGGCCTGGCTTTGGGGTAGAGCTCTGTGGATGATGAACTTAGCGCAGCCTGACGCAGTTCTTCCTACTGGTTCGCTTTGGACTATGTTCCCCGAGTCAGCCTTAAAGGATCGGGGCTCGCTTTTTCGGCTCACCGCCATGCGTGTCCTCCTGGACGCCGAGCGGCGATCGCACGATGCAATTGATTCCGAACATTGGTCATCATTTGCAAGTATCAACTCACAACAGGTGCACCGAGAAGTACTCCTTGCATTGCGCGATTATGAGGCATATGAGGCAACAAAGGCAAAACCACTCATCATGGACTTGGCCAAAAATTACGATGGCAAAGACCGCTTCTATCTCGAAGCCATCGGCATCGCCGTTGGGCATCACGACCAGAAGCGGCGGGAAATTATTCTCGCCGATTTCGAGAAAGAATTCCCCGAATGGAACAAGAAAGTCGCGGACCTGATCTGGGAGCTGCGGCCGCCGTCGGTCATGCCGAAGTTGGGAAGACGTTTGACTGATGCATCAATTCCGCTGGAACAACGACTGCAAGTCGTGGACATTCTGAGCGGCACGCAGGACATCAGCGGTGGGCAGATGATGATTCAGGCTTTGACGCCCGATGCTCCACCCGAAGTTCGCGATCAAATTCTCGCCAAGGTGAAGGAAAACCTCCCCGGCAAATGGCGCGATCTCCGGCGAAGCAAGGAGCTGAGCCAGCTCATTGATGGATTCTTGGAAAAACCGGAAACTCGGGTTCTTGGTTTGAATTTGGCTGGTGTAGCGGCGAAGGAGGACGCCATCGGCCGCGTGGCGAGTCTTGCTAGCGACACCAAGGAATCGGCCCCGGTCCGTATGGCCGCAATTGCGGCCCTTGGGTCCATGACAGCGCCCGCCGCCACAAAAACACTTGAAGAGTTGCTTCAAATCGAGCCGGTCGAGCTGCGTCTTCGCGTCGTCCAAACTCTCGGCGCGCAGTTGAGCCTTTATTCCTCCGACCGCGAGCCGGGCATGAAGGCACTGAAAACGATCGTGCGAGCCGACAATCGCGATCTGGCGGTGCGCCGGACCGCGGCCGAAGCGCTGGCCGGCACCTATCACGGCACGGAATGGCTGCTGAGCCTGAGCGCCAAGAAGCAATTACCTGACGATCTCCGTAGCGATGTGGGCCGGCTCTTGCGCAACTCTCCCTTTGGCGATCTCCAGGAGCGCGCTCGCGTCGCGTTTGCCGTGCCCCGGCTCGATCCCAAGAAATTGCCCGCAATCACCTCTTTGATGTCCAGACCCGGAGATACCGCGCGCGGCAAGCAAATCCTGGCCGAAAGTCAGAAGAACGATTTGCAGTGCCTCAAGTGCCACACCATTCAGGGCGTCGGCGGCCAGGTCGGCCCTGACTTGTCGGCCATCGGCAAGAAAGCCAGCCGGGAAAACCTGTTCGAATCGATCCTTTTCCCCAGCAAAGCCATCGCCGATCAGTATCTCTCTTGGATCATCGAAACCCAAAACGGCCTTCAGCTCACCGGACTGATCGTCGAAGAAACCCCCGACCACATCACTCTCCGCGACGCCAACGCCAAGGACACGAAGATTTCCAAGAAGGACATCGCCTCCCGCGAAAAGAGCGCCGTGTCCCTCATGCCCGCCGACCTGCTCGCCTACATGACCGAGGACGACTTGGTCGACATGGTCGCGTATCTCTTTACGCTGAAGACGGAAGATAAATAATGATCATTCTTGAACCTAAAATTCCCCTGCCGCCACTGGCAAATTCTTGATTATTCGCTTCCAACTTGTTAAGGAGGATAGTTAGCGGGAGGGAGAAAAAGGAGAGAACTCCATGAAGTCCATCTATTCGGCATCCCTTGCGGCAATCATCGTGGCGTTGTCATGTGCTGTCCAGGGCCGTGCGGTGACTGATTCCTTTCAAGACGGTGTCGAGGCGCTCAACGAGAAGAATTACGCCAAGGCGATTGATCATTTCACCCAAGCAATGCAAGACTTTCCGAATAATTTCGCGCTTTACCTTTGGCGCGCCCAAGCATACTTGGGCGCCAATGATTATGACAAAGCCGAAGACGATTACGCTCAGGCCATTAGCCTGAACCCACTGGAACCAGACGGCTACATCGGGCGCGGGACTACCTACCTTTGGAAAAAGGATTACGACAAGGCCCTGGTGGATTTCAACAAGGCTATTGCGCTGGACGCCAGCGACTCGGATGCCTTCGAGGGACGGGGCGATTCCTACCACGGCAAAGAAGATTACCAAAAGGCTCTCTCGGATTATTCGAAAGCTATTGAGCTTAATCCGAACAGTACGACGTCTTACCTTGGCCGAGCCGGAAGCTATTTTCAAATGAAGGACTACGACAAAGCACTCGCCGATTGTTCTAAGGCCATTGAACTCGATCCAAAAAACTCGCAAGGATATGTGGCGCGAGCCGGAACTTACTTCTTTAAGAAAGATTATGACAAAGCCCTGATCGATTGCTCCAAGGCCATTGAGCTTGCTCCCAAAAATCCAGAAGTCTATCTGTCTCGAGGTCGTACGTATACATGGAAAGAACAATACGACGAGGCCGTGGGCGATTTAACCAAAGCCATCACTTTGGATCCTAAAAATGCCACATTCTATGTCGACCGGGGCAGCGCCTTTTACAAGGCGGAGAACTATGACAAAGCCATTTCCGACTATCGGCAGGCCAGTCAAATTGCGCCGAAGAACATCGAGGCCCATTTGGGCCTAGGCGGGGCTTATCGAAAGAAGGGGCTTTTTGATCAATCGAGCGCGGAAATAGCTGCCTCGCTGCGCCTGGAACCCGAAAACAAGAACGCCTTGGCGGGCATGGCCTGGTTTCTGGCGACGTGCCCGGAAGCGAAATATCGCGATGGCAAGAAGGCTGTGGAATATGCCACCAAGTCCTGTGAACTAAGTCGCTGGGACGATGATTCAGATTATGAAGCCTTGGCCGGAGCTCACGCCGATCTCGGCCATTTCGACGATGCCGTCAAATGGCAAAAGAAGGCTCTAAAGGTTTCCTGGTTGACCAAGAAAGAACTGGAGCGCGCGAAAGAGCGCCTGAAACTCTACGAAGACAAAAAGCCCTATCGGGAAACCGTCAAGCCATAAGGAGCAGCTGGCTGCTGGCTTTAGAGCCGCGCACGTAGTAAGCGGTCGCACCCAACCGTTTGCTACGCGCGCGGCTCTTTTGCCGATCCGTCGCTGCGAAGCTCGCCCATGTAGGCGCCGGTCATGGCGCCGATGATGGTACCCCCGGCTGCGCCGGTAGCGACCAACTCTGACAGACCCAGCACGGGTGGGATGATGGCTCCAACTGTAGCGCCGGCAACCGCGCCAAGAATCGTCTCAAGCGGCTGGCCGGTGATGCCGGCAATAAAGCCGACGATGGCACAGATTGTTGCCGCAACGATCACCGCGCTCATCCCCGCGCCGCTAAACACGATGCCCCATCCCAGCCCCACCAGCGCGCCAAAACCTGCTCCGCCAATCCCCAAAATCAAAGCCCGGAGGACCGCCTTCAGCCGCCGCGCCCTTGGCAGCGGTGGCAGCTCGGACGCCCCGGCGCACGGAAACTTAGTGAGACCGGAGGTAAGCGGTTCCTTGGTCAACCGCGTGAACTCCTCAGGCTGGGAAGTGTCCGGCATGCAGCCCTTCTTTCGGAATGAAAGATTGCCAACGAGGATACCGATCACCGATACGACATTCCACCAAAACTCGTATAATTCTGAAAACGCCCTGTGTTGATGCGACCGCTTCCAGACTGCCCCGCCCCCCCGAAAGGAAAGGCTCATGCCGACGCGCGGAGAGCAATTTGCCGGAGTGACCGTGGCGCTGGTCACTCCCTTCAAAAACGGCGAAATTGACTTCGATAATCTGCGCTACCTGGTGGACTGGCACATCGATCAGGGAACCGATTGCCTGTCGCCCGTGGGCACGACAGGTGAATCGCCGACGTTGGATCATGAAGAGCACGAGCGCATAATCGCCGTGGTGGTGGAGAAGGCGGCGGGGCGGATCAAGGTGATGCCCGGCACCGGCTCGAATAGCACCCGCGAGGCCATTCGTCTAACCAGCTTCGCGCACAAAGTCGGCGCCGACGGCGCTCTCATGGTCGGGCCGTATTACAACAAGCCGACGCAGGAAGGATATTACCGCCACTTCGCGGCCGTAGCCGAGGCCGTCGATATTCCCATCGTTCTTTACAACATTCCAGGCCGAACGGGATCGAACATCCTGCCGGAAACGATCGCGCGGCTAGCGGAGATCCCTACCATTGTTGGCGTCAAGGAGGCCACCGGATCGCTGGATCAGGCCTCTCAGATCGCGGCTTTGTGCGATTTGACGATCCTCAGCGGCGACGACAGTCTGACTTTGCCGCTCATGAGCATTGGCGGGCGGGGTGTGGTGTCGGTGGTCGGCAACATCGTACCAAGGGATCTCAAGGCGCTAGTCAGCGCTTTCGATGCCGGCCGAATTCGCGAGGCGCAAACTCAGCATCGCAAGCTTTTTCCCCTGTGCCGGGACATGCTTGGGGTGGCCACCAATCCCATTCCGATCAAAACAGCCATGAAGCTTCTGGGCCGCGGAACCGGGGACCTGCGCTTGCCACTCTGCCCGCTGGATAGTGCCAGCGAAGCCCGTATTCGCCAAACGCTGGTGAGTTACGGGCTGCTCCGCTGACAAATGACGAAGGACCAATGACTAATGACGATGGTTCCAGCCAAACTGGCTCTGGAAGACGGGACGGTGTACACCGGCCAGGCGTTCGGAGCGCGCGGCGAGAAATTCGGCGAAGTTGTCTTTAACACCAGTATGACCGGCTACCAGGAGGTCCTGACCGATCCTTCCTATAAGGGCCAAATCGTCACGATGACCTATCCGCTGATCGGCAATTATGGCGTCAACTCGGAGGATCGGGAGTCGTATCGGCCGCTGGTGGAAGGGTTCGTCGTTCGAGAGATGTCGCGAATCCCCAGCAATTTCCGGTCGCAAGGCACCCTCGACGCCTATTTGGCGGAAAACAACATTCTGGGCCTGGAAGGAATCGACACACGGGCTTTGGTTCGCCGACTGCGGGTGCGCGGCACCATGACGGGCATCCTGTCCAGTGAAGACCTTGACGATGCCTCGCTCGTGCACAAAGCTCGAACCAGTCCGAACATCGTGGGCCGCGATTTGGTGCGTGAGGTCATGCCGGAAAAGTCGTTTACCTGGACGGAAGGCTTCAACTGTTCGTTCACCTCCCAGCCTTTACCCGCGCGGCCGGCGCGATTTCACGTCGTGGCCGTCGATTACGGCATGAAGTGGAACATTTTGCGCTGTCTGGTGCAAGTCGGCTGCCGCGTAACAGTCGTGCCGGGCACGGCTTCGGCGGAGCAGGTCTTATCGCATCGATCCGATGGCATTTTTCTTTCCAACGGACCGGGCGACCCGGCGGCTCTAGGGTACGCCGTTCAGTCCATTGCCGATCTGACCCGCAAGAATCCACCGCCGATCTTCGGTATTTGTCTGGGGCATCAACTCCTGGGCTTGGCGCTCGGAGGTAAGACTTTCAAATTGAAGTTCGGCCATCGCGGCGCCAACCAGCCCGTCCTCAATCAACGCACTACCCGAGTGGAAATCACCACGCAAAACCACGGCTTCGCCGTGCGGCTGGACGATTTGCCCCGCGACCTGGAGCCGACTCACATCAACTTGAATGACGGCACGCTGGAGGGCTTTCGTCATCGCCGGCTGCCGATCTTTTCGGTCCAATACCACCCCGAAGCCTCCGCTGGCCCCCATGATAGCTCGTATTTGTTTGAAGAATTTGCGAAGATGATGGGATGAAGAGTCAGCAGTCAGTGGTCCGTAGTCAGTAGCAGAAGCTAAGCCCATAGATGAACGATAGGAGGTCCTGCATGCACAAATCCGCATTTTTTGCATGGATCGCTTCTGTTTCCCTTGTGCCTTCTGCCATCGGGAAAGAGCCGGTCACTTCAACACCGGAACCTCGCGTCGAAAGAGGCACGGTTCATTTTCAGCCGGTTGGCGATCAGAAGGAAATTCCCGAGCGCTATCGGCTCGAAGCCCATTCATTCGACTATGACATGGAGTTGATCCGCGACTTGCCCAATAGCGGGGTGGAAGTGTTCCATGTTCGTTTTCCGTCGCCGGTGAATAGCCCCTGCCTCCAAAACAACACGGTGCACGCGGAATATTATCGCCCGACCGTCAAGGGTTCGTTTCCCGGCGTAATCGTTCTCGACATCACCGCGGGCGACCAGAAGCTTTCGAGGATTATCGCCACTCATTTGGCCCAGAACCGGATTGCCGCGCTATTCGTACAGATGGCCTACTATGGTCCGCGCCGTCCCCCCGGCAGCGATCTCCGCCTCTTGACGCCGAACTACCAACGCACGATGGCGGCAGTCCGGCAGACCGTGCTCGACATTCGCCAGGCGACAGCGTGGTTGCAATCCCGGCCGGAGGTTGACGCCCGGCGGCTGGGAGTGCTCGGCACCAGCTTGGGTAGCTTCATGGGATCGCTCGCGGCGGAAATGGAACCCAAGCTATCGCGTCTGGCCGTGCTCTTGGGCGGCGGCGGACTGGTCGATGCCTATTATGACGATCCTCGGGCAGCCAGTTTTCGTCAGCTTTGGGAAGCGTTGGGCGGCACCAAGGAAAAACTGGCCCAGTTGATCGCACCGGCCGATCCCCTCACCTGCGCCGCCAATTTGAGGGATCGCCGTGTTCTCATCATCGCCGGCAAACGCGACGACATCGTGCCGCCCAAGGCTGCCGAGGCTTTATGGCAGGCCGCAGGCAAACAGGAAATCATCTGGTATGATTGCACGCATTATGGCGCCGTGGTTTACTTTTTGCCGGCCATGCGTCATATTGTGCAGCATTTTGTCGAGGAATAGTCGTGGAACGGACCGCCGCACCGATGAATTGTCATTTCTGGCGTTGGAGCCTTTCCATTTTGATTCAGGCGTCCGTCTTGCTTCCGGCGTCGGCCTCCGTCGGTGAACCGCCCACCGACTCGAAACTCAAGCCAGAATCGCCGGCCCAGACCATTTCCAAAGCGCTGGATCAGCCCATCAGCGTGGAATTTGCCAATGCGGCCCTTCAAGACGCCGTCACCAAGCTCACCGATCAAACGAAGCTCAACTTTGTCTTGGATCGGGCCTCGATGCAGCAGCTCGGCATTATTCCCGAGCAATCGCTGGTCACGGTTAAGCTGGAAAAAGTGTCCCTTCGCGTCGGTCTGCGACGCCTCCTGAGTCAATACAACCTGGGTTATGCCGTCGTTGGCGACATGGTCCTCATTACCACGGAGGAGATGGCGATTCATCGGCAAATGCGGCAGCGGATCAACCTAGACTTGGATCGAGTTTCCCTTGATGCCGCACTGCGAGACTTGGCGAAGCGGACGGTCACTAACCTGGTGCTAGACGCGCGAGTAACCAAGGAAGCTCAGACCCCGGTGACGTTAAAATTAGAGGATGTTCCGCTGGAAGTCGCGGTCCGGCTCATGGCTAATCAGGCTGGCTTGAGGCCGGTGCGCACGGGCAACGTGCTCTATGTCACCACCAAAGCCAACGCCACCGAGCTCAAAGGCGATGGCGAAACCCCGACTATCCCAGGAGCGGGTATTGTCCCCGGCTTGATTGATCGATTGAATCAATAGAATGCTACCAATGCGATCACTTCGAAACAGCAAGATTTGGTGTTGCGCATGCTCGTTGCTGGCATTAGGCATATGGGCCGTTGACACCAAAACGATGCCGGACAGCTCCGAATCGCGTTCCCGGTCCAGTCCTCAGACTCCCGCAGAGCAAGTCAAGAAGGCTCTGGATCAGAACGTTACCGTCGATCTCTCTTGCCAGCCGCTGACCGAAGTCATTCGCCTGCTCCACGATCAAAGCCACATCAACTTGGTGCTGGATCGCCAGGCGCTCTCGCAAATGAGTTTCAATCCCGACGAAGCTCTCGTCAGCACCCCGCTGAGTATGCGCCTCGGCTCGGGGCTTCGCCAGATTCTGAGCCAACATAATCTCGACTACGCGATCGTCGGGGACATGATTCTGATCACGACCGAAGCGATGGCCATCGAGCGGCAAATGCGTCAGCCGATCTCGATCCGCTTCCAGAACTTGCAATTGAAAACCGCCGTCGAGCGCTTGGCTCGTGAAACCGCAACGAATATCGTTTTGGACCCTGGCGCCATCCGGCAAATCCGACTGCCCGTGACTCTCCACGTGCATGATGCGCCCCTGGAAGTGATTGTGAAACTCCTGGCCAACCAAGTCGACCTCAAGCAGATTCGCGTCGGCAACGTCATGATGGTGACCACGAAGGCCAACGCCGCGGAGTTACAGGAATATCAAGAGTTTTCACAGCCAGTCGTACCGACCGGAGACAACCGATTCGGCGTCGTGGAATATTACAATAGGTAATGAAGTAGGTCCTCAACAACAGAAAAAGGAAAGGATTAACCCAATCATGAAAAGGAAAGAACTGCGGACAGCGGCCAAGCGGCGCCGAAAGAAGCGGCAAGCCCACCCGCCGAAGCGAAAGAAGTGAGGAGGATGCCTCCCGCACTCTTGCTTCCCAGAGTGCTGACACCTTGGATCCTTGGATCAAGGCAGGAAAAGCCGGCCGGTTCCACGAATGTTTTCGGCTTCTAGGAGATAATCAAACAGCGCCTCGATCACCCGTTCGCAGTAGGAGCTATCAAGCGAGATGCGGTCGGCATCGCCAATGGTAAACACCGGTAGGCTTTGAGGAGTATTTTGAGAACGAATGGTTGCCTCGAGTGAATCATCCTCCTTGGCGTTGCGATTACTTGTCCAAAGAAAGATTCGACGTTCTTGGCAGCGTTGCCACACCACGACGTCGGAATCCGCAGGAATAAGGTCCACGTCAGCAAAAGTCAGGAGACTCAGTTGCAAATAGGTCCAGAAATCGCTCCAATCTTCTGCCTGCATTCGCTTGGTTAACCGGTCCACTTGGCCCGGAATGTTCGCGTCAGCCATTAGGTACATCACCGTTGCGCTCCTGCTGTTTCTTTTTCGCGAACTCTTCTTTTAGGGCCAAGAGCTTGGCATGCCCGCGGCGGCGAATTTCTTCAATTTCTGGAGGATTGGTTCGCGCGGCATTTCGCTCTTGGATGCGGCGTTCTTCCTCCATGACTTCCCGATAATGCTCTTGGACGTAGCGCTCCACGGCCCGGATATCTTCCGCCGTTAAGACCGGCATGATCGCCATGATCTCCTCGTAAGAGCACTGCTGCTGGAAGTAGGGCACCAGGTCTTGCACGGTGATGCGGCTGGTGGAGAGTTGAGGCCCCCGGCCGCGATCGATGATTTGAATATCTGCCTTCATGGAAAACCCCCTCCCGCGATGAGAATAGATCCGCTCTATTCTACCGGAGGCTGACAAGCATGCTACTTTTGCACCGCGGTCTTTACCGGCCCCTCACGCCTGTTGTCGCGCCAGCCGGCGCCGCTCTTGTTCCTTTAGAAACATCTTCCGCAGGCGGATGGCGGCCGGCGTGATCTCGACCAGCTCGTCTTCTTCGATGTATTCCAGGGCCAGCTCCAAGGGCAGTTGCCGCGGCGGCTTGAGCAGGATAGTTTTCTCGGCCGTCGAAGCGCGCACGTTGGTCAGCTTCTTCTCGCGGCAGACGTTGACGGGCAGGTCATTATCGCGACAATGTTCGCCGACGACCTGGCCTTCGTAGACCGACTCGCCGGCGCCGACAAATAGCGTGCCGCGCTCTTGCAGATTTTCCAAGGCATAGGCCGTCGACCGCCCGGTGTCCGTCGAGATCATAACGCCGTTGGCGCGACCCGGGATGCTGCCGCGCAGCGGCTGGTAGTCGTAGAAGTTGTGGTGCATGATTGCCTGACCGCTCGTGGCGTTCAGCAAGCGCGTTCGCAAACCGATCAAGCCGCGCGCCGGGATGGTGAACTCCACGTGGGTCGTCTCGCCGCGCCCGTCCATCTTGAGGCACTCCGCCCGTCGATTGCCGACCAGCTCCATGACAGCGCCGACCGAGGTGGGCGGCACCTCAATCACCAGGTATTCGATCGGCTCCAGGACTTTGCCGTCCACATTCTTGGTCAAGACCCGCGGCTTGCCGACCGAGAGCTCGTACCCTTCGCGGCGCATGTTTTCCAAAAGGATGCCCAGGTGGAGCAAGCCCCGTCCAGACACGTGGAATTCGTCTCGGCGCTCTTCGCTGGGGGTCACCCGTAAGGCGACGTTTGATTCCAGCTCTTTGAACAGCCGATCGCGGAGCTGGCGGCTGGTGACATAGTCTCCATCCTGACCGGCGAAGGGCGAATCATTGATGCGAAAGATCATGTCCAACGTCGGCTCGTCCACGCGAATGGGCGGCAAGGCTTTGGGGTTGTCGAAATCGGCGATCGTGTCACCGATATCGACGTCTTCCAAGCCGACAACAGCACAGATGTCGCCCGCGGAAACCTCGTCCGTCTCCACGCGGCCCAGACGGTCGAACACATAAAGCTGGGCGATCGTGTCATCGACCCGCCGCGGCTCGACCACGCCCGGATCATGCTTGAGAAGGGCGATGCGCTGACCCTTGCGGATTTTGCCCGCCACCACTCGGCCGATCCCGATGCGGCCAACGTAATCGCTATGGTCGAGAGTGACCACCAGCATTTGCAGAGGCAAGTCGGGTTCGACTTCCGGGGCCGGAACATTCTTGAGAATGGCGTCATAGAGCGGCCGGATGTCCACGGCCGGGATTGACAAGTCGGTGGTTGCCACCCCGTTGCGGCCCGAGGCGTAAATCGTCGGAAAGTCCAAGGTGGCGTCGTTGGCATCGAGCTCGACAAACAGATCGAAAACGCTGTTGAGCACATCGGTGGGTCGGGCGTCGGGCCGGTCGATCTTGTTGATGACGACGATAGGTCGCAGGCCGCGCTCGAACGCCTTGCGGAGCACGAAGCGGGTTTGCGGCAAAGGCCCTTCGGCGGCGTCCACCAGCAACAGGGCGCCGTCGGCCATTTGCAGAACGCGCTCGACTTCCCCGCCAAAGTCCGCGTGGCCCGGCGTGTCGATGATATTGACTTTGATTCCGCCTAAGGTCAGGGCAATGTTTTTTGCCAGAATGGTGATGCCGCGCTCGCGCTCCAGGTCGTTGGAGTCGAGAATGCAATCTCCCTTCAGCTCGCTTTCGCGAAATAGACCTGACTGCCGCATCATCTGATCGACCAGGGTGGTCTTGCCGTGATCGACGTGAGCGATGATGGCGATGTTGCGAATACCGATCCGTTTCATAGTTATCCAATCTCAAAGTCTCGCGCCCCGAGCATAATGTTCGATTGTTGGGCGGACGCGAAACGCTCAAATCCGCCAATCATGGCCGGAGTCATAGGAACGCGTTATTATAGAGGAAGAGTCCGTCAACCGAACAGGCCGATTCACAGGGTTGGGAACAGGAGAGCCATGGACCTTTATTTGATCCGTCACGCCGACGCGCTGGCATTGGGGGAAAGAGGCAACACGCAGGATTCGGAAAGACCATTGAGCGACAAGGGATTCGGCCAGGCGAAGCAACTGGGGACATGGATGCAGCGAAAGGGCATCGCCTTGGACCAGATATTCACCAGCCCCTTGGTGAGGGCCCATCAAACAGCGGAAGGAATCGCGGGTCCGATGTCTCCGGCGCCTCCTCTGCAACTTTGTCCGGAATTGGCGCCCGGTGAAAAGCCCAAGAAACTGGCAAAAGTGCTTCGCCGCTGGGGAGGAGAGCGAGCCGCTCTGATCGGCCATCTGCCGGATTTGCCCGTCTTCGCCGCTTGGCTGGTCGGCAGCAAGCGCGCCCAGATCGATCTGGCCAAGGCGGGTATTGCCTATATCAGCGTCGCCGATGAGCCGAGCAAAGGCGGCGGAGCGCTCGTTTGGCTGGTGACGCCGGAATGGTTACAAGAGTAATTTAGCGTCTGAATTCAAGAGAATCCTCGACCGAGAGCCAGCTCTGCGCTTGACCAGAGCGCTGCTTTAGCACATTCATCTTGCTTCAAGTGCTTCTTTTGGAGTACACCCATAGTTGAAGTCTCTTTCCCAGGGATGGGTTTCCATTTTGATTCGTCCGAGCTACCTTCGCCGAAGAACATGGGCCTTCTGCCTCGTTGCGATAATGGTGGGAGGTTGTGGAGAAGACATTTCCCAACCGGACCCCAGCCAGGAACCGCTGCAGCTCTCCTCTGTTAGCCACTTCGATCCGAGAACGGCAGGCGTCATCCATGGGCGAGTCATCTGGCATGGGGACATTCCGGTCATCTCCCCTCTCCTCGTCCGAGCCAATCCAATTGGAGGGGACGCGCTTGCCAAGCGGCAAGTCCAACCCAACCCCAACGCGCCGATTCTTCATTCGCCAGAACGAGGCGTGGGTAATGCCGTGGTATTTCTCCGGGGCGTAGACGCGGCCGCCGCGAGACCTTGGAGTTTGACGCCCGTTCGCGTCGAGCAGCGCGGCCTGCAGTTTCATATCGTGCAGGAGTACTTGGATTCGCCGTACGGTTTCGTCCGTCGAGGCGATGCCATCGAAATGGTTTCGCGGGACTCTTACTTTCATGCCTTGCATGTAACCGGGGCCAGCTTTTTCACATTGATGTTTCCCGATCCGGATCGCCCTCTGACTCGCCCGTTGAAAGAGAATGGCGTGGTCGAGCTTACCAGTGCGGCCGGCTATTATTGGATGCGGGCTTACCTGTTCGTTGACGATCACCCGTATTACGCTCGCACCGATAAGGAAGGGCGATTCGCGCTCGAGCAAGTGCCGCCGGGGCGATATGAAGTGGTTTGCTGGATGCCCAACTGGCAAGAAGCGCGCCATGAGCGCGATCCGGAAAGCGGTTTGATCACGCGGCTGTTCTTTCGACCCCCGGTTACCTTGGTTCAGAAAGTGGAGCTTGGAAAGCACGAGTCTAAGGAGGTCCGATTCAATCCCTCAATGCGAGATTTTCAAAGATGATGAATCACTTAAGAAGGCTTGGCAAGGATCCTTTCCAATTCTTCTCGGGTGTAAGTTTTTTGCTTTCGCCTTTCAGCGATCATTTTCCAAAACTTGTCAGAATGTCCAAGTTCAACCTGTTCCAGATCCTTTCCCTTGACCCCGACAACCACGGCTAGGGGTTTCCCATTACGGGTGATAACGATCTTTTGGCGTTGTGCCGCTCGGATGCAGCCTTCCAAATCGCAATCTTTGATATTCATTACTTTCATAGAATTTCCTTTGTAGTCTTATGCGGAGGCTTATGCCGTATCGCTCGAAAAACCAACTGGCTTGCATCAAGGTCCACATCGTAGAAAAAGGCTCCTTGAAAGGCCAAGGCGGTTCTACATCGGCCAGAACCTTTTTATTTCGCGTTTCACGGGTAGGTTCGTTCAGCAACTCCTGGTCTATTTTATCTAGAATCTCTTTACGTTTGAAAGCTGTCAATTCTTTAAGGTCCTTCGAGACGTCCTCGGCGTACTTGACTTCGTACATGATCCCCTCAATCCATTGGCAGTTCCTTCCCCGTCAGCCGCTCATAGGCTTCCAGGTATTTTTCCCGAGTCTTGGCCACCACATCGGCGGGCGCCGCAGGCGGCGGGCTGTTCTTGTCCCAGCCAGTCGTTTCCAGCCAATCCCGGACGAATTGCTTGTCGAAGGAGGGCGGGCTTGTACCGGGTCGGTATTGGTCCCTGGGCCAGAAACGACTGCTGTCCGGCGTGAGAACTTCGTCGATCAGGATCAATTCGCCATTGGGAAGCTGGCCCCATTCGAACTTGGTGTCGGCGATAATGATGCCTCGACCTTGGGCATACTCAGCCGCCTTGGCATAGACTTCCAAGCTGCGGCGGCGCAACTCTTCGGCGGTCGGCTCACCCGTGATTTCGGCCATTTGCTCGAAGGATATATTGATGTCATGGCCCGTTTCTTCCTTGGTGGCCGGGGTGAAGATCGGCTCGGGCAGTTGCTGGCTTTCCTGGAGGCCGGAAGGAAGAGGGACGCCGCATACTTTGCTGTCGCGGCGATACTCTTTCCAGCCCGAGCCTGCCAAGTAACCGCGAACCACGCATTCCACCGGAACCACTTTAGCCTTCCGGACCAGCATGGATCGCCCCGTCAGTACCTCGCCTTGCTCGGCAAACGCCAGCCCCATTTGTTTCACGTCCGTCCCGAGCAAATGATTGGGCACTTTCAGGTATTCCAGCCAGAACAGGGTCAATTGAGTGAGAACCCGGCCCTTATCCGGAATGCCCGTGGGCAGCACCCAGTCGAAAGCGCTGATCCGGTCAGTAGCAACGATGACCAGCTTATCGCCCAGATCATAAACGTCGCGAACCTTGCCCCGCCGGCAGGGAATTCCAGGAACATGACTCTGAAGCAAAGGGGTTGAGGCCATGAGGTAAGGCTCCCAGGGCAAAGCCCGGTTAATGGATCGTGAAATTAAAGCATTTTGCTTAACGCAAGCATTCTAATCAAAGAATTCAAGGGGGCCATTGGAAATGCCGAAGCTCAATAAGAGGGCCAAGTTAGGGCTTTTGATCCACTGATCTTTTGCGACTTCTCGGGCGCTTCAGAAAAGATAGGCAAAGTTGTCCGGCCAACTTCTGTATCCTACAATTGAGATGGAAGACACGTCTGGGAGCCCAGGAGACACACTATGGAACACCTGACGGCCCAAGCACCGAATCGTCCCGCGGGAGCGAAGTGGCATCGGGTGTGGCTGGATGCATATCCTTGTGATGTTCCCACGACTATTCCTTATCCGCAAATGCCGGTGAGCGGGCTGCTGGACATGGCGGTTCGCCGCTATCCTGATCGGCCGATATGCACGATCTATAACAAGGCGGTTACTTATGCGGAGATGATGGACCAGGCCCGGCACTTGGCGCGGTCGTTGGCGGCCTTGGGCGCCGGACCGGGCCGTCGAGTCGGCATGCTGCTCCCCAACACCCCCGAATACATCGCCGCCTTGCAAGCGACTTGGCTCACCGGGGCGACGGCTTTGCAGCTCAGCCCGCTCATGGTGGCCGAAGAAGTCCACAAGTGGCTGGAGGCAACCGGCTGTCACATTATTTTCACGCTCGATCTGTTAGCGCCCCTTGTCCTGGAGTCGTTAAAGCGTGGGCCGCTGGAACACGTGATCGTCGCCTCCCTGGCCCGTCGGGTGGGGGCGTGGAAGGGCTGGCTCTACCGCATCGAGCGAATGCGCCGTAACGGCCCGTTCAGCCTCCGGGAAAATGGCCACGTCCATTACTTCGATCATTTTCTCCGCGGCTCGAAGCCGAACCCCGCGCCGAAGATCGTACCGGAAGAGGATATCGCCGTCATGTCGCCGACCGGTGGGACCACGGCCTCCCCTAAGGCGGTCATGCTCACACATCGGAATTTGGTGGCCAACGCCTTGCAGCTTAGCGCCTGGAGCCGCGAGGAAGACGGCCACGGCGGCGTGCTCGGCGTCTTGCCGTTCTTCCACGCTTATGGTCTTTCTGTCTGCCTGCTAACGAGCCTGTCCAAGGGGGCCACGGTTCACCTACACCCGCGTTTCGAAATTAAAGCGGTGCTCAACATCCTCGATCGCTATCGACCCGATCTGGTCCCGGCCGTGCCCGCCATGTTGGCCGCTCTCAACAAGGAGATGCGCCAAGAGCCTCGTGATCTCTCCTACATCCGCGCCGTCATCACCGGGGCTTCGGCTATTGATAAGAAAGTTCGGGAAGAGTTCGAGGCTCACGGCCCGCAGCATGTTGTTGAGGGATATGGGCTATCAGAGGCCAGCCCCGTCACGCATGTCAATCCCGTTGACGAGCGCAATCGTCCCGGAACGATTGGTTTGCCGCTGCCCGATACGGATGCCAAGATCATGGACGAGGAGACCGGAACGAAGGAAATGCCGACCGACACCGTGGGCGAGCTAGTTATCCGTGGGCCCCAAGTGATGAAAGGCTATTTTGAAAATCCCACGGAGAACGCTCGGGCATTGCGGAACGGCTGGCTCTTTACCGGCGATCTGGCCAAATGCGACAAGGACGGATTCTTCAGCATCGTCGATCGCAAGAAGGACATCATCAAGACGTCCGGATATCTGGTGTTTCCGGCGGAAGTGGAAGAGGTGTTGTGCAATTTTCCCACGGTGGCCGAAGCGGCAGTCATCGGCGTGCCGGATGAGGAACGGGGGGAAATCGTCAAGGCCATCGTCGTGGCCCGCGACGGAGCCTCGGTGAACCTGCCATCCTTGGAAGCTCACTGCCTACAACACTTGGGCAAACAAAAACGCCCCCGGCAATTCGAGATCGTCAAGGAGCTGCCCAAGAATTTCCTCGGCAAAATCCAGCGCCGCCGGCTTCGTGAAGCGGAAGGGGCCAAATGACGAAGAGCCGCGCACGCAGTAAGCGGCGAGGTGCTCCTTACCCTTGCTGAACCCTTCTTCTTGCAAGAACCATCTAACGCCTGTAGACTCTCTCCAGCCGTGGAGGTGCGCTTATGCTCGATATTGCCATCGTCGAGGGCGTTCGGACGCCCTTTGCCAAGGCGTTCGGTCCTATGGCCGGGCTGCCCGCTCACGAACTGGGAAAGCTAGCAACCCAAGCGTTGATGCAGCGCTCGGGGATCAAGCCCGATCAGGTGGATCAGGTCGTTTTCGGCAACGTCGCATTGCCGCCCGAGGCGGCCAACATCGCCCGCGTCATTGCCCTGATGGCAGGGATTCCGGAAGATCGCATAGCACACACGGTCCAGCGTAACTGCGCTTCGGGAATGGAAGCCATTACCACGGCGGCGCGCCTGATCCAGCTGGGAGAAGCCAGCACGATCATTGCCGGCGGGACAGAATCGATGAGCCAGATTCCGCTCCTTTATGACCGCGAGGCCATGGACCGATTCCTCGGATTGGCCAAGGCCAAGGGATTATGGCACCGGTTGGGAGCCATGATGAAGTTCCGCCCGCGGCATTTCAAGCCGGTGCCGGGAATCAAGCTCGGACTGACCGATCCGGTTTCGGGCCTCATCATGGGTGAGACGGCCGAAATTTTGGCGGAAGATTTTCACATCACTCGTCAGCAGCAGGACGAATTCGCCCTGAAAAGCCATCAAAAGGCAGTCGCGGCTCAGAAACGCTGTGTCTTTGATGAAGAGATCTCGCCTATCCCGGCAACCGCTGAACTCCGGGAAGTCAAGAAGGATGTGGGACCTCGTGCCGACCAAACTTTGGAAGGACTCGCCAAGCTCAAGCCCTATTTCAGGGAAAACGGCACGGTGACGGTCGGCAACTCTTGCATGATTACCGATGGCGCGGCGGCGGTGCTCCTCATGCCCGGGGAAAAGGCTCGGGCCGAAGGACGCCCTGTCCTCGGCTATCTCAGGGATTACGCCTATGCGGGTCTTGACCCCCGGCGTATGGGGCTGGGGCCGGCGTTTGCCACCAGCAAGCTTTTCGACCGCGCCGGAATCGCGCTCAAAGACATCGAGTTGATTGAGATGAATGAGGCCTTCGCCGCTCAGGTGATCGCCAACGAGATTGCTTTTGGCTCGGATCAGTTCGCCAAGGAGAAGCTTGGCCGTCAGCAGAAGCTCGGGGAGATCGATCCGGCCCGGCTCAACGTCAATGGAGGCGCCATTGCTCTGGGACATCCCGTCGGAGCGACCGGCACGCGCTTGGCGATCACCCTCTTACGCGAATTGAAACGGCGCGGCATGAAGCGTGGCTTGGCCACCCTCTGCGTCGGCGGCGGACAAGGCGGAGCGCTCCTCTTGGAAACTCCTTAGCTTGAATTGTTAATCTCACGATTGACGCCTCGGGAGATCACCGCATGTCCCTTCGGATGCATCTTTACGGATGGAAGCTTCAAGAGTTTATTGATGCTATTGGAAGCAAGAACAGGACGCTGCTGAAGAAGGCATCCGCGCATCTTGAAAAAACGTACAAAGGTGGGAGGAATGAATCCGACCTACCGAAAGCCCTCGCCTGGCTGCGAACCCTGATCAATGAAGGCCATTCGCTTCGGAAGGATAGACAATGGCCGGCTCCTGGAGTGGATGGGGGCTTGTTGTTATGCATATGGAGGCCGGGATTCATTTCGCCGCCGTTTTCTGCCTATTTGAACCCCTTCGGCGAAAAGAGTATCTAGACCCGGGCTTCGACTTGTGGAGCGATAGGGTAAGCTTGGCACTTTCAGACGATTTGCGTGCATGTGGATTCAACAACTCGCGCGAATACTCGGTAGAATTCATTCAAGCCCTTTGGAAGCTAGGCGGTGGAACGCCACTGTTTGGAGATGATTTTTGTACAAACTGGGAGAAGTACGCGATAATAGAGAACAATCAGCTCGCCGTTCTTGTCGCAGGTTTCCAGGCCGCTCTGGGTTTTAAGCGAAAACTTCCAAAATCCATGTCGGCCTCCGATAGAAAGCGAATCAAAACTCGTCTGTCAGATAAGCCCAAGGAATTTATTAGTGACCTTGTCGGTTGGTTAGGACAGATTCAGGAAGCCGGCCAAGACGCGTTCATTTTATGGGCATAGCTTAAGGCTGTTCACGCGTGTCAGAGCTTTGCGAAACCGCATAGCGTCGCTTCAAGTCTCATTGTTTCATTTGCCCCCATCCCATTTCTCGAATAAACTCTCCTGATTCACCAAGACTACAGGAGAGATCCATGAAAGACGTGCAAGATTGGTTGAAGCAAAATCATCAGTCGCTGGTCAACGATTTGGCCAATCTGGTCGCCATCCCCAGCATCAGCACCGATGGGGATCATCAATCGGAAATTGAGAAAACAGCAACTCTGGTCACGGAGCAGATGCGCCAGGCGGGCTTGGAGAACGTCGAGGTTCTCCGCTCCGGCAATTCGAACCCATTCGCTTATGGCGAATGGCTAGGCGCGCCCGGCAAACCCACCGTCTTCCTTTATGCCCATCATGACGTGCAGCCGATCAATTTTGTAGAAGAGTGGAAGTCGGACCCCTGGAAATTGACCTCGCGCAAAGGCCGGCTTTATGGTCGGGGGGCCGCCGACGACAAGGGTGCTGTTACCGCCCAGTTGGGGCCGATTGCAGCTTTTCTCAAGACCCGCGGCCGACTGCCCGTCAACATCAAGATGCTGGTCGAAGGAGAAGAAGAGATCGGCTCGTCCAACTTGAATGCCTTCTTCCGCCAATATCGCGACCGCATCCGCTCGGATGTCATTGTCGTCTGCGATACGGAAAACATCGAGGTCGGGCTTCCCAGCCTCACGTACGCTCTCCGTGGCATCGTCGCCTGCACGGTCGAGGTGCAGAGCGCCAAACTCCCAGTACACAGCGGCATGGCCGGCGGCTTCCTGGCCGATGCCGCTTTGGCGCTGGATGTCATCCTGGCCCGTCTTTACTGGAAAAACGGCAAGCTGCCGATCCCGCATTTTTACGACCACGTGCGCCCCATGACGCCCCGGGAGCGCAAGAGCCTGAAAATGCTTCCCCTGGACATGGCCAAGATTCGCAAAGACATCGGCATCCTGCCCGGAGTTAAGGACGCCCTGGAAAAAGGCGTGCAACCTTATGAGCAGACTTGGCGAAAGCCGGCGATCACAATCATTGCCCAGGAAGCCAGCTCGATCAAAGGCGCCTCCAACCAGGTTTTGCCCAAGGCCACGGCCATCGTGAGCTGCCGAATTGTTCCCGATCAAGAACCCGACGAGGTGTTCAAGCAAATCAAAGCATTTCTGACCAAGGATCCGCCCTGGGGCGTGCAGGTGAATGTCAAGCAGTTTCCGGTGTCGGTGAAATGGTGGATGACGGACCCGGCCGGCCCGGCATTTGAAGCGGCCATCAAGGCGATGCGCGCCGGATACAATCGCGAGCCCGTGCCCATCGGTTGCGGCGGCAGTATCGGCTTCGTCGGTCCGCTGGCGGAACTATTCGGCGGCGCCCCGGCTCTGCTCTTCGGCATCGAAGACCCCGAAAGCAATGCTCACGCGCCCAACGAGAGTCTGCATGAAGGCGACTTCCGTAAACTGATGGCCTCTTTGGCGCACTTATTTGAGAACCTGGCCGAGGTCCAGCTATAGACCCTTGCCTGTCACAAGGCTCCAGTTGTGTTTGTTCGATTTGTCGTAGGCGATGAAACGGAGAACCCCTACTGGTTAACGGGGGTTTTTACCAGTGCGCGAATGCTTCGAGACGAAGGTAAGCTGTACAAATACGAATCGGAATGGCTTGAAGAGATTTACGACTGGTTCAACAAACACCTGCCTTGCCCTCCCTTCGAGCAAAAGCACAAGGCCCAAGAATGGACGAAAGATGCCGTAAGTTGGTTTCGCGATGATGCGGAGGAGCCCATGAAACGGATCTGGGACTTGGTTGCCTTGTTGCGCCAACACGACGTGCCAGTGCGCATGGTTACCACAGACGATCCCGGTGAGATAGTTTACTCCGATGATTGTCAGGTCGTTGCGGAAACACGCCGCTGGGCCAAATAATGCAACAATAGCTACACATCGCAGATGCGGAATCCCTGCGCCAGCGATTGGATCGGCTCGCGTTTGGGGATAAACTCCTGGCCCAGATATCCAGTATACCCGGTGTCGAGAATCGCTTTGACGATAGCCGGGTAGTGCAGCTCCTGGGTCTCGTCGATTTCGTGCCGGCCGGGGACGCCGCCGGTGTGGAAGTGGGCGATATATTCCTTGTCATTTTGAATTGTCCGGATCACGTCGCCTTCCATGATCTGCATGTGGTAGATGTCGTAGAGGAGCTTGAAGCGCGGCGAGCCGACTTTTTTGACCAGCGCCACGCCCCACTTCGTGTAGTCGTACATGTAGTCCTTGTGGTCGACCTTGCTGTTCAATCCTTCCATGCAGATAGTTACTTTTTTCTCTTCGGCCAAACCGACGACGCGCTTGAGCCCGATCGCGCAGTTTTCCAGGCCCTCCTCGTCCGACAAACCTTTGTCATCCGTCAAATTAGAGGGACGGTTGCCGGACATACAGATGACGTTCGGCAATCCCTCTTCGGCGGCGAACTCGATATTCGTCCGCAGCTCCTTTTCAATCCAATCGTGATTCTCCTTGCGATTGAGGCCGTCGCTTATCGACTTGCAGCGAATCATGGCGCAGGTCAACCCGAAAGGTTTGATCGTCTTGCACTGGTCGATCGTCAGCAGCTCGATGGATTTGTAGCCGATCTTGACGGCTTCCGCGGCCAACTTTTCCAGGGGAATGTTGCCGTAGCACCATTGACAGATGGACTGTTTGATGTTGCCCTTGGGTTTGGAAGGTTCATCCTGGGGTTTGTCGGCGGCGAGCGCCGGCGCCACCCAAGCGCCGACCATTCCCAGTCCCGCGGTTTGCAAAACGGAACGCCGGCTCAATAACGCTTTCTTCTTCATGATCGTCCTCCTTTGTTTCCGGGATCGTAACACGGCGACAGGTCACTCGTCAACAAACCGAGGCGCAAAACCTCGCCATTCGTTTAACCCGGAGCCAACGGCGACGGCGTAGGCAAGGAACGCAGAACCGTCTCCGCTGGCTCCGCCTTTGCCCTGATTATGAAAAAAAGCTAACCTTGAATGATGTCCTCGAGCGCGTCAGAACCTTGAGGTTGTCATGAACACCAATCTCGGAATCGCGGCTGTTTTGAGCGCTGGCGTGATGATGTGGTCCTACGCAACCCATTTCTATCCACTTTACACCGTGGCGGGCTGCATCGGCGTCATGATCTTCTTGGCCTTCAAGGGCACCTCGACCTCCGTCCGAAAACCCGATGCGAAACTATGCCTTCCGCCAGAAGAGACGACTTACGTAGAATAGGCTCATGGAAAAAACGAGCGCCTATGGGGCCATCTGGGATATGGACGGCACCCTGGTGGACACGGCCGAGCTGCATTTCGCGGCCTGGTCGGCCATTGCCAAGGAGTTGAATCTGCCTTTCTCTCGCCCCGACTTCGCGGCCACATTCGGCAAGCGCAATCCGGAAATCCTCAGGCAGCTCTATGGCAATCGATTTTCGGAGAAGGAAATCGCTGAATTGGGGGAGAAAAAAGAGGAGTACTACCGAGCCGCCGCTCGACGCCAAGGCGTCGAGCCGCTGCCGGGAGTGAAGGCTTTGATCGAAAATCTGCGCCAAGCCGGCTTCAAGCAGGCCATCGGCTCCAGCGCTCCCCGCGCCAACTTGGACCTTATCTTAAGACTGACCGAACTTGCCTCTTTCTTTGAGGTCCTGGTTTCGATGGAAGACACCCAACGCGGTAAGCCCGATCCCCAGGTGTTCTTGGTGGCCGCCCAGCGACTGAAAATCTCACCAAGCCATTGTATCGTCGTTGAAGACGCCGTGGCCGGCGTACAGGCCGCTAAAGCCGGCGGCATGAAATGCATCGCCGTCGACTTCGGGGGCCATCATGGTCAGGCTGCCCTCCGCTCCGCCGGCGCCGACCTGGTGGTCAAGAACCTAGAAGAAGTCACCGTGGACAGGGTTCGTCAATTGTTCGCCTAGATAGTCGTCAAACTCTGTTCAAGTTAACTGAATCGTGCGCCGATTTTGGCATGGCCAGTGCCATAATTCGGGGTATAATTGACGATGAAATTGCATTCGGCCTCGCTTTCGGTTTGAATGGGCGCTTCGGGCGCGGCTCGCGGACGAATGCCGCCTCAAACAAGCGATCGCCAACCCTGCCTGCCTCCAACCAAAGGGGCTGTCAATGTTGACCATTTTTGGACCAAGCAATCGGTATTGCGACGGCGTTTCTCGGCGAGGCTTTCTCAAGATCGGCGCCCTGGGAATTGGTGCCGGTGGCCTCACGTTGGCCGACATTTTCCGGGCCGAGGCCCGCGCCGGCGCAACTTCGCGACCCAAGTCGGTGATCAACATCTTTCTGGGCGGCGGGCCGCCTCATCAGGACATGTGGGACATCAAGACCGAGGCGCCCAAAGAAATTCGCGGCGAGTTCAAGCCCATTGCCACGACCGTGCCCGGCCTGCAAATTGGCGAAGTCTTTCCTCAAATCGCCGCTCGCATGGACAAGTTCGCCGTGATTCGCTCCGTGGTCGGAGCGACAGGCGGACATGACGCTTATCAATGTACCAGCGGTTGGCCGCACAAATCCCTTTCCAACATCGGCGGCCGGCCCAGTATCGGCTCGGTGGCAGCCAAAGTTCTTGGCCCGGTTGATCCCTCGGTCCCGCCTTTCGTTGGACTGGCGCGGTCGACCCAGCATCGACCTTGGGGCGATTGCGGCGGCCCCGGCTTTTTGGGACCGGCTTACATTGCCTTCAAGCCCGACGGACCCGGCATGGCCGATCTCGCTTTGCACGGCATGACGCTCGACCAGTTGGCCGACCGCCGCCGGCTAATGACCGCTTTTGACGGCATGCGCCGCGAGCTTGATGCCTCCGGAACCGTGACCGGGATTGATGCCAATGTCGATCGCGCCTTCGGCGTGTTGACCTCCAGCAAGCTGCTCCAGGCCCTGGATTTGTCCAAAGAATCCGAGAAAGTCCGGCAGCGCTACGGTGACGGCAAGCCGTATCATTATCAATTCGACGGCGCTCCGACCGTCAACGATCAATTGCTGATGGCCCGCCGTTTGGTGGAAGTCGGCGTCCGGTGCGTCACCTTGACCTACGGCCGCTGGGACAGCCACGGCAAAAACTTCGACCTGGTCCGGGATCACGGCTCGAAGCTGGATCAGGGCTTAAGCGCCTTGGTGGAGGATCTGGATGTCCGTGGCATGCTCAATGACGTGACGGTAATCGCCTGGGGCGAGTTTGGCCGTACGCCACGAATCAACAAGAACGCCGGCCGCGACCATTGGCCGCAGGTTAGTTGCGCTATCCTGGCCGGCGGCGGCATGCGGACCGGCCAGGCTATCGGCGCCACCAACCGGTTGGGCGAGTACGCCAAGGAGCGACCGGTTCATTTCCAGGAAATCTTCGCCACCCTTTATCACAACCTTGGCCTCGACCCGGCCCAGGCCACCATCACCGATCCGACCGGCCGGCCGCATCACTTGGTGGAGCTACCGGTGATTCGAGAGTTGGTGTAGTCTTTCGGGCTGCTCCGAAGCTGCCGATTTTTCCGTCTCTTGGGACAAACTTCCGAAATTTTCGGGCATTCGGAAGTTTTGCGTTGGGCCGTTCCACCCCGGAATTCAATTCAAACTGTCCATCTGGTTTGACAGGGCATCTCGGCTGATCCAGACTGTCTATATAAGCCATTTTCGTAGCCGGCCCTCCCCGGCTCGAGCGTGCGCGAAACGTAACTTCCAAGTTCATCAGGGGTTCTCGCCCATCCGGGAGACAAAGAAACTTCATGGCCAGCACCAACCTGGGCGCCTGCGAGTGGTTTGTCTGGGACATTCGCCGCAGCCACCTCATCGATAATGAAACGTTGGACCAGGCCGTCGCCGCGTTTCTCATGCAACAGCCGCAGGGCGAACCCCCGGCCTTGGCTCAGCACATGGTTGAAGCGAAATTGCTCACGCCGTTCCAGGCCGAACGCCTGCTGCAAGGCAAGAGTCACGATTTGGTCTTGGGTCCGTACGCGCTTCTGGAAGCTGTCGGCGCCGGCAGCATGGGCGCGGTTTACCGAGCCGTCTCCACCAAAGACCATAAGCCCTATGCGGTCAAAGTCCTACCTCGCCGGAGCATGTGGAACGCGCGCATGGCCCGACGACAGGTGACCGCTTTCGAGAAATGCAAGCATCCGGCGGTGGTTCCGTTTGTGGACGTGGGCACCGCGGGCGCCATGCACTATCTGGCCTGGCCGTTCGTCGAAGGCGAATCGCTGCAAAACCTGGTTCAGCGAGAAGGCAAGCTCGAGCCCGAGCGCGCCGCCCAGCTTACCCTGCAAACAGCCGAAGGGTTACAAGTGGGCCATCAAAACGGCTTGATCCACGGCATGATCAAGCCGTCCAATTTATTGATTGGAAAAGATGAGCAAGTTCGCATCCTTGATTTCGGCGTCGGCGCCTTGCTGGCTCAAGGGGAAGAGGAATCGTTGGTTGATACCCGCTCCACGGCCAACGTGCTTGCCTCGGGGTTGGATTGCGTCAGTCCGGAAAGTATCTTGGATCCGAATCAACGCACCGCGGCCGGTGATCAGTATAGCCTTGGCTGCGTGCTATATTTTTGCTTGGCGGGGCGTTTGCCGTTTGAAGGCACGGCGGCGGAAAAGCTCCAAGCCCATCGAGCCAAGCCGCCCGATCCGATTCGCGACCACAATCGAGCGGTGCCGGAAGCGTTGGCCGCAGTCTTGGAAAGGCTCATGCAAAAAGAGCCCAGCGCCCGCTATGCCGATATGAGCGAGCTCATTGCCGCATTGCGGCCTATCGCGGAGCCGACCTCAGCCTCCCCGGCTCGCAGTGAGCCGCCGGTTGAATCATTGGCCGCCGTGGCTTCGCCCGCCGTGGCTTCTCATGCGCCACCGGCTCACGAGGTTCCCCCACGAAAACATGCCATCCCGACGCCGCCCGAGCTGTCGGCCACACCATTTGTTCCGGCCGCGGTGGCCCTGGCGCCGAAAAGCGACGAGCCGGGCGCCATACTTACCCCCACTCAGGCTGTCCCAAGCCTTTCGGATGCCGATCTTGAGTCTCGGCGAAAGAAGACAACTCCTATATCGACCGCGCCTATTCCGGCCGGGGCGACTCAAGTCTTGGGTCGAGCGGCGGCGCGGAAGCCGTCGGATTATTCTGTTTTTGATCTTCCGGCCGTCAACGATCCGCGATTGCCGCGAATCATGCCATCTCCAGGCAAGGTGTCGGCACCTTCTTCGTCTGCCCCGGTTGAACAACCTCCAAAGACTTCCATGCCCAAACTTCAACCGCCTTCTTCCCCGGAAAGGCCGCTTCCTGTGCCGGACGACGTGAGCGGGCGAAGTGCTCCTCATCCCATCCAACAAAGGTCGGAAACCCCCCTCTCGCTTGAGGAACGACTGGGATCGAGGACCATGCTGATTCTCGCCCTATTTGCCGCCGTAGTCGTGTTCCTCGTCGGTTGTTTGCTGTTTTCCCAAGTTCATTGGTAACAGCCACACGTTGCGGAACTGCACCGGGTTGCCGTGATCCTGCAACATGATGGGTCCTGGCTGGCATGGATCGCCGCCGAGACCGGCTCTTGTATTATCCACCGGGATCTTCACATCCTCATGAATCTTGATCCCGTTGTGGATCACGGTCATCCGCGCCGGTTCGGTTTTCTTGCCGTTCTCACACTTGGGTGAATGGAACTCGATGTCGTAGCTCTGCCAGACCGTCGGCGCCTTGCAGGCGTTCACCTTGGGAGTGGCGACTTCATAAATGGCGCCGCAATCGTCGTGCTTGCTTTCCAGGCCGTAACTGTCCAGGATTTGCACTTCATACCGTCCCTGCACATAAACGCCGCTATTGCCCCGGGCTTGTCCCTTGGCTTTGGGGATGTAAGGCACTCGGAATTCTACGTGCAGCTTGAAATGGCCTTCGAACTTCTGCTTCGTGATGATGTTGCCCCCTTTGACTTGCATGATCCCTCCGTCCAAGATCGTCCAACTCGCCGTTTTTCCATCGGTCTTGGTCCAATTGTCCAAGTTCTTGCCGTCGAACAAAACCAGCGATCCTTCCGGCGCCGGCGAGCTGGACACATCGACTTTGTCTTCTGGCTTGGCAATCTTCAGATCGCCAAGATCACCATAGGGATCATCGCCGCTCGCAACCCAGGCGAGCAGAATCAAGCAGGAAACAACCAACTTGACCATCGTATTCCTCCTTTCGAAAGCGATGAGAATGGTCTCGACTCGATAGTTTGATCGATGCAACGGCCGCAAGCAACTAATTTCAGATGGTTCACAAGGTTCCCAAAGGGATCTGGTCAACAACGAACCGCAAAACGCTTCTTTTTTCCTTGGCCAAACGATACAAGCGAACTACCCTAACAGAAAACATGAGACAAGACTCATGCCCATCTCATTTCAATGCGGATGTGGTCGAACCCTGCGCGTCAAGGATGAACTCGCGGGCCATCGAGTCCGCTGCCCGGGTTGCTCATCCATTCTGGCAGTTCCAAAGCCCGATATTGAATATGATGCGGCGGACGTTTCTGTTGCAGATACCCCGAGTGATGCGAAAGAGCCGGACTGGAACGAACCGGAAATTCCGGCGTCCACCGCCATAGCCGACCGGCCATTGTATCGGGCTCCGACTCCCGTGAAAAAGCGCCGCCCT
>Ga0207128_1028_pt1 | contig 37947 bp, 28 predicted proteins | sample Alteio_BWMinHeat_18_FD_153522 | JGI IMG/M metagenome (GOLD analysis project Ga0207128, IMG submission 153522) | Enriched cells from forest soil in Barre Woods Harvard Forest LTER site, Petersham, Massachusetts, United States -... | ecosystem: Environmental > Terrestrial > Soil > Temperate forest >... | reverse complement strand
GGGGTATCAACGTCAAAAGTAAAAGCCGCGGAAGCGGCGACAGACCCCTGTTGATCATTCATTTTTCATAGCCTCGTGGTAATTGTACGCCAAGATATTTTTACATTTTTTTGTTTTTTAAATTTTATTAATTTAAATTCTTTGTTTACAGTTATTTAATTTTATATTATAATAATTTCTATAACTTGTTTTGGAGGTAATAATAATGATCGAAGTTACTAATGTCCATTCTTTATCGGTGGATCAGTCTCCTGTAACGATGCATGTTCGCGATTCGGAGTTGCAAGAACAAAGGAACAAAATCAGCCAGTACATTCAGGATAACTATGAGGTGGTCATCTCAAATGTAAAACATTTGGATCAGGCTCAGGTGATCTGTCTTGGCGAAAAGCACTTTGCAGATATTCACAGAAGAATCAATGCTCAGATTGTCGATCAGTTATATTTTGATAAAACCGTACTTTTGGTAGAGAAGTCGAGTCAAACAACAAATGAAAATTCAGTCATCCTGAATTTTGGCAAAGAGTTTGATGTCCAGGCAAAGTATGTGACGCAATCCATTGCAATTCAGGGCTGGGACACCGAAGAAAATGCAAGCTCTCTAAGGGAACTTAGGGATTTTATTAGAAACGACGCAATTTCTATAAAACCAGAAGTAGCTTACTTTATTTCTCAAAAGAAGGAATTGCCTGGCGATGCGAAAAACCGTCCATTGACCAAGTCTGAAAAAATAAAGAAATTTTTCTCCTGCTGTTCAAAAGTTTGTTGCGTTGGTCTTTTTATCAAATCGTGTACCCCATGTATAAAAAAATATTATAAAAAACAATCATTAAAGGGGTTGCAGAAAACAATGAACGAAATGCCTGTCAGAAATCAGAGAATGTGCGATACAATCGAGGAGGCTTTTAAGACCAATGAAAGAGTCTTTGTGATGGCTGGCGACACCCATTTTCTTCGCGTTGAACAAGGAGAGGGGGCTCCTGGGATTGACTACACGCTTTTAAATGCCTCCATTGACCAAACATATCGGTTTCTTGAGAAAAGAACCTTTGCCATCCTGATCCCAAGGCCGGAACATGAGCTTGCCCTTCCCTCTGACGTTAAGACAAACGAATGAGTTATAACCGGCTTCTATTGAAAAGAAAGTCGTCCCATAATGTTTTAAAGACCCTATTCGCGACTGTCGACATTCCAGTGTGATATTTTGTTATTGTTTTCATTACTTCTTCCTTACAGCCAGGACAAAAGTGTGTTTTGGTCTTGTCGTCTTCCACTGACAGGCAAGAAAATTCACTATCAGTAAATCTTGGGGTGTTGCACTTGACGCATGATAAGTAAACCTTATGCGTTCGTAAGGATAAATCGCCGTCAATAAAAGTTCTATACCATTTAGAAGGGTTGTTATCGTTAGCAAATTTGAAGAACGGGGCAAGTTCGGCAGTGATCATAGGGGTAAGGCACTTTTCAGCAAAATCCAACTTTTCAGTAAAACTCATTTGTTTCTCCCATTAAAAAATCTTGGTTGTTTGAATTTTATTTAAGGGAAGGATTTGTCACAAGTCCTATATTCTTATACCCAGTTTCTGTTGCCATATCGCAGCAGCTTCTTTTAAATATTTCTATAGATAATTCTACTATTATTTATTTCTTGTTTATTTTATTAATTATTTTTTAGTTTTTTGTTTATTATTTATTAAATTTAGTGTATAATAAATTTATTAATATTTTAGGTAATAATAATGAATGAAGTTTCCTTTGTATCTTCTTTATCAATAAACCAACCTCCTGTGGTAGATCAACCTCCTGTAGTGATCCATGTTCAGGATGTTCAGCAGGAAAAGCAGTCAGTAATAGAAGAGCTCACCCGTCATATTCGTACAAATTATCAGGTGATTTATACAAATGTAGAATGCTTGGATCAGGCAGAAGTGATTTGTCTTGGTGAAGATCATCTTGCAGATATTCACAGGCGAATTAATGCACATGTTGTCGATCAGTTATATTCACCCGAATCTATCCTTCTGGTTGAAAAACCAAGTCTGACAACAAATGAAAATGCAATGATCCTGAATTCTCATGAACAAGGTAATGCACAGGAAAAACATGTGCGCTCTCCAATCGAGACGAGAGGATGGGATATAGAAGAAACTGCAGAAAATACAAAGGAAGCGGCATTATATAAGAAAAATCTGGAAATTTATAAAAGTCCTAAAAAGGAACATTTTATTGGTGACCAGAATGCATTGCGTAGCGATGCAGGAAATTCTTCCGCAACAAAATGTGGGAAAATAAAAAATTTTTTTTCTTGTTTGTCCAAGATTTGCTGCGCTGGCCTTTTTATCAAAACATGTACGCCTTGTATCAGGATAAATTATAAGAAGAAAGCATTAAAGATTGCGCAGAAACAATTCAATAAATTTCCGGCCAGGAATCAAAGGATGTGTGAGTCGATTGATGAGGCTCTAAAGATAAACGATAGAGTCTTTGTCATGGCTGGTTCTGCCCATCTTGTCCCCATTAAATCCGAATGGAAGGTAAAAGGGATTGATTATACTCTTGCAAACCAGGCTGTACAGCAAACACATACATATCTTAAGACAAAGAAATTTGCCATTCTAATACCGCGGCCAGCGTCTGATCTTGTCCAGGCCATCGGATAAAAGCGCCCATATCACACTCAAAAAATATTCAATTTCTCTTGATTTAACCAAAATTTATCTATCTAATTACAATTAACCAGGGAATTAAAATCCTCAACAAGAATTGACATTGGGGTAATTGATGAATCGTCAACCCTTTCTCATTAAAAACTGTTCTTTAGCAGCGATCGCTACGGGCGAACATGCGAATTCTTTGCTGGAGCTTCGGGATAAAATTTCCACTGCAGATGCAGGATCGATCTATTTTCATTTTTGGGGAAGCCGGCTGAACCCCCGGTTTGTCCACACCCAGCACCATAACGATTTTGCCAGCTGGGTGTTTCATTACCTGCATGATAATGTTCTGGCAGAAAAATTGGGAATTATCGATCCTACGGAATTTGAAAATGTAGAAGCTTTACGTCAGGAGCTTATCGAAAAGATAGAGACTAGACTCGATGAGGAAGAAACAATTCACTGGGTCAAACGGGAAAACGCCTTTCACTTTATTCGCTCTATCATCATCGTTTTTGCAAGCACAATAAAAATTTCCCACCCTCAGGAATTGCCTGCCAAGATCCCTTTGCTGCCTCCTAACAGTATTTTTTATCATTTTATTGATGCAAGAAGCAGGACCGCGGAGAAAATCGATGATTTTTCCAGTTGGTTAAAAACGTTTGGGGATGTATATCAACCGCTCATTGATGATATTCAAACCATTGACCCGTATTTTCTTTCCCTGACGGAATTGAGAGAAAATATCGCATTTGCGGCCCGTCAATATTTTGTAAATAGGTAGTACTATGGTTAGCCTGATCGACCAGTATAAAAAAATTGCCGGGGAAGAAATTATCTATGAACTAATGCAGATGGCGAAGGTTTTGAAGGATGTGCATGTCCTGCACATTAATTCAACCAAAACAGGCGGAGGGGTGGCTGAAATACTGATGTCAATGACCCGGCTGATGTCTTCTTTAGGAGTCAAGACTTCCTGGGAAGTAATCCAGGGTTCCCCGGAGTTTTTTGAATGTACAAAACACTTTCATAATGCAATTCAAGGGTTGAAACATGAGAACCCCACACCCCAATTGTACAGGTCCTATGAACAAATCAATATAGAAAATGCCGGGCGGTTGAGATCGCAGTTAGAAGCTGCTGACTTCGTCTTCATCCATGATCCTCAGCCTGCAGCAATGATTCAGCAATTTCCAAACCGGAAAAATAAATGGATATGGCGTTGCCATATCGATGCCTCAAGACCTTCCAGAGAAGTTTGGAAATTTCTTTCCAACTATGTGAAAAAATATGATGCGAGCATTTTTTCATTAGACAACTTTGTCCAGCCGCTTCCCCACCCCATTTATCTGGTCCCTCCCAGCATCGATCCTTTGTCAGACAAAAATATCGGGTTAAAACAAGAAGAGATAGAAGCGGTATTTTCAAGCTATCAACTAGATCCCATGCGCCCGATTGCCCTGCAGGTGTCCCGCTTCGATTATTTTAAGGATCCGATTGGGGTGATCTTGGCCTACCGGCTGGCAAAAAAATACCAGCATGGGCTACAGCTTGTTTTGGCGGGAGGGGGAGCGCCGGACGATCCGGAAGGGGAACATGTCTTGAATCAGGTAAAGCTGGCCGCGGAGCAAGATCCGGATATTCATATTTTATCGCTTCCTTCAGATTCGCACCGGACCATTAATGCTCTGCAACGCGCCTCTACCATTATTCTTCAAAAATCGATAAAGGAGGGCTTTGGACTTACGGTAACAGAGGCCCTTTGGAAACATAAACCGGTGATCGGAGGAAATTGCGGAGGGATCCGGCTCCAGGTCATCAACTATCATACAGGTTATTTAGTCGATACACCGGAAGGGGCGGCAGAGCGTCTTCGCTTTCTTTTGCAAGCTCCCGGTATCATTCAGGAGATGGGGGAAAAGGGGCATCGTTTTGTCCATGAAAATTTCCTGATCACGCGCCAGATCCGCGATTATTTCACCCTGATGATCTCCCTGATGCAACCCTCATCCCTTCGACGGATTGAGATTCAAAAAATTGGCGCATCGTAGTTTCTATTAAAACCGTCCGTTACTAAAGAGGCTGTTATGCCAGTAATTGACAAATGCACTTTTTATTTTCGGAGAGGCATTTAAGTATTTCTTTATAATTTTTGCAATTCCTTCAGAGCAGGGATCGCAATAATAGGTGTCAACACCAGCCTGCAACTCCGGCAGATTGTCTATGGAAAACCTTTTTGTATTACACGAAACGCAATTTTCATAGATCCGGTGTGTTCTTACCGTTTGGTGATCGGTCCACGTTTTAACGATTCTTGAACGATTCTTGCAGGCAGCATGACGGATATAGGGAAAAACTTCTCCGAACATTTTACCGATACGGGTCATTTACTCTCCTCCTGTTAAGATTAAAAAGCCTTTTGCATCTTAACGATAAGGCATTTTTATTACAATATCAGGTGAAAATTAGTGCTTCTCTTGTGTTAGAAAATTCACCTATCGCATATATTTACATATACCGAATGTGATTCAAAAATTGGTTTTTGACTGCGTCGACTTTGCATCAAAATTTTTGTCTTCCACTAGTGCCTTGCCATTGGCAATGGTCCCTCGCTCCAGACAAAAAATTTTGAGCAGCCTCCTTGTCAAAATCCCAACTTTTGAACCACCTTCGGTATAAAATCTACTCTAACCTGAGGAAATTTCCGTGAACTCTCGTGTTAAAAAATTCCTTTCTTACTACAAACCGTATTTGGGGCTTTTTCTGGCAGATATGGGATGTGCTGTGATTGCATCGGCAATCACGCTGGCTATCCCTTTGTGCATCCGGTATATCACCAAAAATCTTCTTGAGCCCTCTTCCACTGATGCACTCTTGCAAATTTATATGATGGGCGGTCTTATGTTGTGCTTGATTGCTCTTTATACGGCATGCCACGCATTTATCGACTATCAGGGGCACATGATGGGCGCATTGATGGAAAGGGATATGCGCAATGAGCTATTCGATCATTATCAAAAGCTTTCCTTTACGTTTTACGATGAACATAAAACCGGCCAGCTCATGACACGGATCTCAAATGATACATTTGATCTTTCCGAACTCTATCATCACGGCCCGGAAGATATTGTGATCTCACTGTTAAATTTCCTTGGCGCGTTTGTCATTTTGACCAGTATCAATGTGAAACTGTCGGTCATTGCTTTTATGTTTGTTCCGGTCATGATAGCCTATGGGCTCTATTTTAGCAAAAAAATGTACAAGGCACTGAGAAAAAGCAGGGACAGGATCGGCGATATCAATGCCCAGGTGGAGGACACGCTTGCGGGCATCCGTGTAGTGCAATCCTTTACCAATGAAGGAAGGGAAAGGGATAAATTTGCGCATGAAAACAACCGCTTTGTGGAGAGCAGAAGAGACGGGTATAAAAATGAAGCATATTTTTTCAACGGATTAATTGCATTCACACAGCTCATGACAGTTACAGTGGTCATTTTTGGGGCCGTCAGCATAGTCAAAAATACATTGGATTTAGCCGACCTGCTTACCTTCTTGCTCTACATTGTGATTTTAATCGAGCCGGTCCAAAGGCTGGGTAATTTTATCAGACTATATCAGGAGGGCATTTCCGGGTTTAACAGATTCATGGAAATTTTAGAGGTTGAGCCCCAAATCCAGGAGGGGCCTTGCGCCTGCGAACTTAAAAATGTTCAGGGAAACATTGAATTTAAAGAGGTCAGCTTTAGATATAAAGAGGAAGAGACCCATGTGTTAAAAAATCTCTCCCTGAACATTGCCCCTGGGGAATATATTGCCCTGGTAGGCCCTTCTGGCGCGGGAAAGACAACTCTTTGTTCCCTGATTCCCAGGTTTTATGAAGCCAGCCGGGGGGAAATATTGATCGACGGCAAAAATATTTCCACTTTTACCTTAACCTCCTTAAGAAAAAACATCGGCCTCGTTCAACAGGAGGTCTATTTGTTTTCCGGCACTGTGATGGAAAATATCCGTTATGGAAACCTTAAAGCCGGCGAAGAAGATGTGATCGCTTCTGCCAAAAAGGCCAATGCCCATGATTTTATTATGGCGTTGCCGCATGGGTATTTGACAGACATTGGACAGCGCGGCGTCAAACTCTCAGGCGGACAGAAGCAGCGTTTAAGCATAGCGCGCGTTTTTTTAAAAGATCCCCCGATCATCATTTTTGACGAAGCGACGAGCGCTTTGGACATGAAAAACGAAAAAGCGGTCCAGGATGCTTTGGAAAAGTTAATTAAAAATCGCACCATGCTTGTCATCGCCCACCGTCTTTCCACGATCAGAAATGCGCAAAGAATCCTTGTACTGACAGACAACGGGATTGAAGAGCAGGGAACCCATGATGAGCTGATCGCTTTGGATGGTACGTATGCTAATCTTTATAACATGCAGCTCAGAGTTGAAGATTTGAGTGGTTAATAAAATCAATAGAGGAGCATCCATTGTTGTGACGTTACTGGTTTTCCCTTCTCTTATTCCATGCATAGATAATCGCCGCACCTAAAGCCCGCGAAAATGCAATAACCGCTAAAGCTATACCTAACTCCTTAAATGAGAAAAAGTATCCATAAAGAAGTGAGGCGATTAATATTAATAGAGTCCTTATCACAATATTTCTCTTCATGGATACCCGTTTTTGACAAGATTTAGGTGCCATCGGCTCTCCGTTCACGTGAACGGCTTAAAGCGTCTTAATTTTATCGGCAAGCCGATAAAAAGTGAATAGGTCAATCAAGTTTTCAAGGCTGACGCATTATAGTATTTTTTACAGCCAGCCGCGGAAGCGGCGAAATGCTACAGCTTAAGGCCATAGCGTAAGCGAAGACCCAGGAGTGATGTGAAAAAAAATTATCGAGTCCTGAAGAGGCTATAAAAAAATAAATAATATCCAATTTTCTATCGCCGCTTCCGCGGCTGGTCATTTTTCGTATTCATACCCCAGGCTCACGCCTGGGGCTACATGCTTTGGCCGTTTCACGGCCATGCTTGCAGTTTTGGGGTTAAGCCGCGGAGCGGCAACAGCATGTAGCCCCAGGCGTCAGCCTGGGGTACGAATGCCAATAAAGAGCAGCCGCGGAAGCGGCGACAGATACTCGCGAATCCTTCATTTTTCACGGCCTCTTCAGGACTCATTGTTTTTTTTGACACCCAGGCCTTTGTTCATGCTCAACCTTAAGCTGTAATATTGCGCCACTTTGTGGCTGGCTGCAATAAAAGACTATAATGCGTCAGCCCTCACTAAGTTTTGAATTTTTTGCAGACAATTCATTATCGTTATAATCATTGGGTTTGTCTTTTAGGGTTTCAACACAATGATTTGGCTGATCTCATTATATCGTGGGGAATAAGCAGTATCTTGCTCGAGCTGATACAGAAGTTCGAGCGTTTCTTCAATTTCTTTTAAGGTGCATAATTGTTCTTGTAATAGTTTTTTACTAGCTGACAAGATCCCAAGAGACAATATACTCTTTTCCCGTTTTGTACGTAAAATGGGTTGATAGGATGTATGCAAAACACGATATTTCTGTTCCTGCAAATAGTGCAGGATCCTTAAACCGGGAGATGTATCGGATTTTTGTAACGCAAATTGTTTGCTGACTACTATTTTCCATAGATCATAACCTGGATGAGGCGGTTCACAAAAAAGAGAGTCTATTGCAGAGATCTCTTCCAGCAGAAGAAAGCCGCCTGAGGTAAGTTTGCTGTATAGCAGAGGAATAATAGTGACTATGTTTTCCCATGGAAGATGAGTCAATACATAACGGCAGTGAATGCGGTCAAATGTCCCTTTGACCTGATCTGTATGTAAAGCATCCATTTGGCAAAATTCAAGATTTTCAACATCGCAATTTTGCTCTGCAATAAAAATCTGTTCGGCGCTTACATCTGTTCCCAGGACATAGCCATGATGGCCCGCTTGTTTCGCTATCTCCAATTCTAACAAACCGATACCGCAACCCAGAGTTAATACGCGAACCCCGGGAGTAATATTTAATTTAGATAGCGTAGATGGATTGTGTAATTCATTTAAAATCGCCAGCCTCACCTCGTCCTGCTTGCCGGTCGAGAGCGCATAGGAAGGCTCTTGAGCCTGTAAAGACGGTTGCAAACATAATGTCGGAACAAGAAGATAAATCCATGGGGAATTTGCTTTTCTGGTCATATTTCCTCTCTATTTTATTTGTTAATTAGCTCGATAGAGCTACAACAAAATATAGAAGGGGATATGTAATGGAGATCACCGTAGAAAATACTAGGACAGAGCTGTCGATTGTTAAAAGATGTATACCGAACGTGATTCAAAAAAGTGTTATAATTTCCTGCGCTCTGAATTCACCGGACAAAAGAATTGCAAATATATCTGTCTCCTTTTATATCCATGTTATACCGAAGGTGGTTCAAAAAGTGGGATTTTGACAAGGAGGCTGCTCAAAATTTTTCGTCTGGAACGAGTGACCATTGCCTATGGCAAGGCACGAGTGAAGACAAAAATTTTGATGCAAAGCCGACGCCGTCAAAAACCAATTTTTGAATCACGTTCGGTATATATCCATGAATGAGCGATAGCTCTTCATAAACCTATTTTTTTGAGGCAAAATATGTATAGTAAATTTTTTTTTAGTCTTGAATTAACTAAGCCACAAAAAAGTACGGCAGCCGGCAGTTTAACTTGCATCACTGCAAAAGAAACCCCAGGACTTGTAAACATTTCCTTTGCAAATTTAAGGCTGAAAAAAAGAGGTTCGTTAGCTCCGGTTTGGCATCCCAATGCAAATAAGATTGGATGCTGTCTGGAAGGTAATATTTTAGTCTCTATTCGTACCCCTCTTCGAGCTGAACTCTTTACTGTTAAAAAAGGGGAAATATTTTTCATTCCTCAAGGGTATGTTCACCATATTGAAAATTTGGATGAAAATGAGAGTACTATTGCCTTTGCTTTAAATCACGCAACTCCCGAAACCATGTATCTTTCAAAAGCAGTCTATTCTATTTCCGATAGCGTCTTTAATAGCACTTTTAATACACAAACCGGCTTTGTTGACGGCCTCAAAAAGTCAAAAAATGAAGAGCTGACCAAAACCCTGCCTTTTCTTACAAAAATTCCTGGCCCAATTGGAAGTCCATATAAATTTGATATTGAAGATAGTAAGAAGGCAATTCTCACAAAAGGGGGGTATGTGCAGTTAGGGACTAAAACAAACCTTCCTGCTCTGCAAGGACTAGGCATTCTCAGGTTTGGATTAAATCCAAAAGGGATTGTCGAACCTCATTGGCATACGAATGCCGGTGAACTTGTTTACATTGTAAAAGGCAAAACCCGGATTACCGTTCTTTCACCGGAAGGTAATGCAGATGTGCTGGAGGTTAAGGGTGGTGAAGGAGCCTTTGCACCTGCTTCATATTTTCATAATATTGAAAATATTGGTCCTGATGAAGTTGAAGTGGTGGCTTTCTTTAGCCATGAGGAACCCGATTATATTGGTATCGGTGAAGTCATGGGTTCTTTATCTAATGAATTGCTTACATCTGTTTTTAATACTCCACCGAACTATTGGGATGCCTTCAAAAAAACTGAAAAGCCCTTAGTTATTGTTCCTGTTTAGTTATGTTCAAGCCTTTCCCATGTGAGACAATTGCAAAAGTCTTAGATTATTCAGGGCTAGCAGAATATTCAACGCAAAGACGCAAAGGCGCAAAGATAAAAATAGGTCAAGAATTGGCTTCTAACGTATCTTAAGTTAAGCCGCTACTTGAAAGGCGATTTCAGAGCGCTTTAATCTCTTTAGCTCGCCTTTCAAGTAGCGGCTTAAAGCGTCTCACTTTTATCGGATTACCGATAAAAGTGAATGGGTCAAATCAAGCTTTAAATTTCTTTATATATAGCCTTTATCGTTTTTATCGTTATATCATTATAATCGTTGATCATGTCTGTGACGTATATCCTTGAAAGCTGTTTATTATCTTTGCGTCTTTGCGCCTTTGCGTTGAATATTTTGCTTACCCTGAGTAATCTAAGAGTTTTGCAATTGTCTCAAGTCGTCCTAATTTAAGGTTCAAGGCTTAAGACGGCCTTGAACCTAGACTTAAGCTGCCATAGCTCTTTGGTGGTGTACGACCAGAGCCAAATTACGAAAAACCTGCAACATTCAATGCATTATTTTTTTTCCTCGTCACGGCCAGGAAACACTTTCTTTAATTCAGTTACTAACATTGTAAATTCTCTTTCATTCAGGCTCCGTATTTCTGCAGACGATCCGATTTGGGTACGTTCTTTCTCTAGTTTAGCTAACATATCTCCCATTACCTGTTTAATAGCATTTTTTCTTTGTACGTAGCCATTTATAACGCTTGGGTTCAGAGTGATTTGTGAAACTTTTACCACCCAAGTTCCTAAGTCCGGCACATGTTCAACAGTAGCTTGAAGATTTGACGGAAGATAGTTTATGACAGAAGTAGCAAAAAGCTTATCGGCTTCAGCAGAGGCAGACACATGATATTTCACAATGTTTTGAAAAAATTCTGATGTAAGAGCGTGTCTTACAGCTGTATCACCTTTCATACCTTGAAGTCTTCCTAATACATCAAGTTCATCTGTCTTTAAGGGGTCAAATTTGTCGGACTGTTCTTGAATTTTGGTTCTTATTCTTTTAAGTCTCTCCTCCCACCCTTCTAAAATAAAAGTGCCTTGTTCTATTTCGGTAAAAACTTGAAGAACCTCGCTAAACCAAACTTTCTTGATCGAATCTTCAAGATTAGTGATTATCCATTTCCCGTAAGCATTTCTCTTTTCACCAGCTTTATTAATATGTGCTATATAGGCAGTTGTTAATTCTCTGACAGTGTCGGAACGAACGGGCCTTTCTGCAGTCGTTGATAAAGTGCTAGTCATAGAAGACTCCTTTTTTAATCTTTAAATGGAATGTCCTTTTAGGTACTACCAAAAGGAACAATACGTACTTTACTATTTTGCAAATAAAAACAAAACATTTTTATGAAAGAGGTCTATTACAACATGCGGTGTTTGTCCAGCAGCCTGGCGTATGCAAACAGATCTCGCTTACGATAACAGGTGAGCTTGTTTTTGATGTTTTCAAAATAGTATTCGATGGTTCGAAAGGAGAGTTTCAGGCAAAGAGCGGTTTCTTTGGCTGTTTTTCCTTCGAGCATGTACTTCATACAATCTTTTTCTCTTTGAGACAGTAAACTGGCCTGTTTAAAAGAATTATTGATCTCTGTCTGACTATTAACAATAGGATCTCCATCGGCAATTTGCCTGAATAATCCAAACATGTCCCACCCTTGCCAGACAGATCCTATTTGTTCTTGTTGGTTAAATTGATAAATTGTCTGGCCAGTCAAATGGAAATGGCGGTTTGTCGCTTTAATGTCGAAAAAATTTCCTTTATGGATACCATCGCTTGTCCAACGGACTGCTATTTTATCTTGCCCGATCACAAAGTCGTTAATCTCTACTTTTTTAAATCGAAAGGCCCTTGCATATTCCTGATCTATTTTTTTAGCATTTTGGCGATTGCACAAATCTGTTGTATGAAATTCCTTCCAGCTTGGCGGGCAATGGCATACCACATCCATTGCGATCAGCTCATTATGCCTGGATAAATTCCCTTTTCCCCAAAACTCATAGATGATATGTTCGACAATCGATTTTGCTTTTTTTACATTACTTTTCAAAATCATAAGACTTCTGCAGTATATTGCGCCCGTTTTGTTTTCATGGAAACATCACCGGCTGCTTTCTCCTGCATCTCCATGATAAGGTTGCGAAGATTTTGATCCGTTGCCAATTTTTTGAACGATTCATGCTTCCTGTCTTTGCCAATCTGTAAAGCAGCAGAAAGGTCGGCTTCAAAACGTCTGATATCGCGGTTGTCAATGCCTCGTCCGGAATCGACTACTTGTTCTACGGTATCCTCTTCCCAGGCTAAAAGGGTAAAGCGATGATCAAACAGCAAAGGTGTCCCTTTATAGAGGGCTTCCATTGTCGACAGACCTCCCGGTTTAGTCAACACAGCATCGGCCATTTCCTGCAAGTTGGCAATTTCGCTACCCCGAAGAAAACATGGCTTGTGGGGGTTTACGGGCAGGGAATCGCGAGCGACTTCAATGGTCACCAGATTGTTGCTCCCCTGGAGAAAACGACCTGATCTTTTAAGATTTCCCTTTTCCAATTTTTTGCGAAAACCCTCATTGCCTCCTGCAATCACAATGACATGAGTTCTTTCTTTCCAGGTTTTGCTATTCGCTAGCAATTCAGGGAAGGGAACGATATTTCCATTAGCACCTCCCATGACAAGCACCACTCTTGTTCCAGGTTCCAGGCCCCTCTCTTTTTTCAGGGCTGCAATCTCATCCGGGCCCATCGTGGTTAAAAATTCCGGTCTGACAGGGGCTCCTCCAATGGTGAGTTGTTCTGGTTTTAATGGGATTGCCGATTGTCTGATTTTTTCTTTTTCAAAGGTAGCCATCACTTTAAAATGTTTGTATTTGGGGGGCTCATTTCCAAATACACAACGTGCTTTGATGTCAAAATCGGTTGCAAGATGGGCGACGGGAATTCCCAGCTCTTCAGCTACTTCCAGGATGGGATATAGATTCATATGGTATACGGTAACAATTTGGTCTGGCATATTATTCAAAAAATTTTCTCTGAGGAGAGTTTTGGTTTTTGTGTCTTTGTCGGGACTTGGAGGCGATACCCCTGCATCTCCTTCGACATGGAATATTTTTCTGAAAAATTTTTCCATCTTCGTGTAGAAATTCAGGAATTTAATGCACTGTTTCTGGGCAAGTTTATTGAATATGTACGCATCATTCCAATGTTTTTTACCCAAAAACTTGCCAAGTTTATGGGAAAATTGTAAATCGGGGAGGAGATCGGTAGAAAAATCTACTTTGTTCACATGGGCATGACCCTCAAGATATTTAACCACCGCTTCGGCGGCTGTTTTGTGCCCGCCGCCATAACTGCATGTGGCGATGAGCACCGATTTTCTATGTGAGAGATCTTCTTGCACCCCTTTCCTCATTTTAGCAATTGCCTCTTGTGTGTCGTGAATTTCTCTAAAATGTTTCCTTATGTTTCCCATTTTGGCACCCATGTGGTAGCGTAAGTGGAACTCTGAAGAGATTTTATTGTTGAGGATGTGCTTGCAGGCATCTTCTAAGCGCTTGATTTTACCATTCACTTTGGCAAGAGTTTCGTTGAGGCCTGTGTTATCAAGGGAATTTTCGTAAAGTTTTAATTGACTATAAACGGAAACCATCTCTGTCGACAATTGCGCCAGGGGTTTACACATCTTGCTGTAGAATCTTACAGGCTCAAGAAGAGTTGCAAGATCTTCAAAAGGGTCTTTTGCATTCTTTTTTTTTCGGCCTTCCTGCAATTCTTTCCAGAAAAAATAGCAGGCTCCTTTGTTTCCTTCCATAGAAGAAATGTATCCCTTAATGATTTTGTCGAGTGCTATTGCGAATTGCTTTTTGTTATCGTCTTTTAGTAGTTGTATTAATTCTATTTTTTGGCTTTCTGTGATCTCTCCCTCTTTAGCATTCTGCTCTATCCATTTATAAATGGTGATCTTTCTCTTTAACCGCAATATATGCTGATAAGATTTCGCAATTTCCTCTTGCTTCTCTATCTTTGAAGATAATGCCTTTTCGAGTAGGGGAATCTCTTGCGGTCTAGCCAAGATCGCAGAATACTTGTCCAATTTTTTCCGTCCGTTGGCTTTAAATTCAGAGAGCGCTATCTGCTGCACGATGACTCTTTGACGCTGATTATTTATTATTTTCCTGATTAACCATACCCCTGTGACAACGTGCACAACTTTCCATGCAGTATTAAAATTGCGACGGTGTGCGTTTAAATTCGTGCCGGAATGGGTACAGGAAACATCAGGTGGGCTTTGTGGATCGATTCCTGGAACTGGCAGATACTTCGTAAACTTGTTGTCCAATAAGAAATCAATTCTATTAAGATGGTTTTGTATATCTACTGTGCTGTTTGCCTGGATCATCTTATTGATTATGTATATTGATTTTTTACCGGATCCCAATTTTTCTTGGGTGCTAAATTATCGCCATACTTAGATTGAAGCCATCTTTCAATATGATTGGGGACGTAAACGGCTACTCCATTAAACTCTCCTTTTTTCAAAGGAAACAGCGTATCGTAAGGGATCGGCTTGCAGCAAATTTTTTCTTTTTTCTTCCATTCTTTCCCTGGCAGCCATGAATTTTGGTAAGAAAAGATGTATTGCACTTTTTTTTGTGCGGGGGTTATTTCCCTGTCGAAGTGATTTTTCGGATAAAAAGCTTCGTTGCCATCATTGCCCCCTTCAAGAGTATAATGATAGATATCGATCAGGGAATGGGCAGCTTTCACATACACGCGCAGGAATGTTTTAGGATAAGCGCTCGAAGACCAGTCCTGAACCTCGTACAATTTGGGGTCTAATGTGTTTTTTAGCAAACGCTTTACATTATCATGTTCAACCTGGGGAATTCCCATGTCAACATCGGTATCCCACTCAATAAATCCGTCATGGCGAAATTCTCCAAGACAAGTCCCGCAGTCTACGAAGTGTGGGATTTGCTTGTCCTGCAAAGCTGTTGTAATGGCATTTAATGCATCTACTTGAGCCTTCTGATGCTCTGTAAGCGTGTCGTAAGTAGATTTTTTTATCGTAAGGCCTGCTGGGGAAACAAATTTGAGGGCCTGTTCGTTGCTAAAAAGCTGTCGGATACCTGCCGCTTCATAGATCTCTTTTTTTGGGGCGATATCATTTGTTGAATGGATAAATTGTTTTACTTCCTTTTGTCGTTTTCTTGTATTGGATGAACACACAAAGCCAAGCGATTTGAATGCGGCTCCGATAAGAAGAGATGGACCTAAGGCAATGATGGCAATGATCGTCTTGACTAAGGTGGTGATTTTATCATTATACTTAAAAGTTTGTTGTAAATGAAAAGCCTGTTTGCCATCGGCAGAACTTTTAATTTGAGTGATTGTTTTTCCCAAAAATAAGTAATGGGAAGGGATTAAAAGGAAATTGCCTGCTTTTTCCAGAAAGGGGGCATTTTCAATTTTTCCATTTAGAAAGACATTTTCTCTTACGCTCTGAAATGCAGAAACAATGCTGTGGCCAAAGGATTTTAAAATTTCCGTCATGACAATTTCTTCATTTTTTTGTTGTTATGTTCTTTTAGGTAGTCTAATAAGATGCCGGGAGGATGGAATTCAAACCCCTTCAAAAAGAAATCTTTTACTGAATTTATCACTCTAATTTTTATTTTTGATTTTTTCCCGTCTTTATCTGTAATTGTTTTTTCAATTCCCTTTGCGGCACCAAACAAAAGGCAACGAAGTGTGTTCACAAAGATGTTAGGGACAATACAGAGAATTTTTTCGACTGTTCGCAAAGCGGGCCTGGTGAAAGAAGGGGTATAATTCCATGCGGTTTTTGCAGCTGTCTGGATTTTTTTGGGCATGAGGTTGACGACCGTTTGTCTTGTATTAATATCGATTCCCGCGACCTTGGCAGCATCGACAGCAAAGGTGGTGCAGTTCTTTTCTGTCCAATTAAAGGGAACGCCTTCTTGTTTTTTGTCATGCAGCCATTGCCATAATTGCTTAAATTGCTTTTCATCGATATCAAAATCAGTTTTTGTAATACTGACTCTTTCTCCCATGAATTCAAAGCCGTCCGGGCAATTGAATTCTCCGTATGCTGTTAAAAAACCACCTTTTATTCCTGCCTTTTCAATTATTTCTGGAGACCAAAGTCCAAAGTTATAAACTTTGCCTTGGGTCGTTGTGATTTCAATATAGCAATGAACTTTCTTAAAGGCTCTTTGCGCATAGTTTTTGTACGCACAGCACAGGGTGAAGCGATATTCTTTAGGACATTGTTCTGGTGGAAGCTGTCTGATCGGCCGCGGTGGTATATCAGGATTTTGCCCCCATGTGCTAATGTCCCAAGTGTCCAGCCCTCTATCGTAGGTATAAAACCACCCTTTAAGAGCGCCATCTTCAGTTAAGCCCTTAATGATGCGGCCCTGGGAGTCTACTTGGAGCTCTTTTTTTACTGTTTCGCGTATGATCTGCCAATCTGTATAGACTCCTCTAAATAGCAATTGAGGGTTTTGCGGGAAAATGATATTGTGATTTTCCTTTTTATCATTCTTTTGATAATAGGTAATCATGTGATGCAGATTATTTTTAAAAATGAAGTCGACAAAATCTGGATACTGATGAAAAATCTTTTCAGGAAACCCTGCCGCCTTCCATTTGTTCAAGTCTTTATCCGTAGCCTTGGGAGGAGCTACAGGAACAGGAATTTGTTTCATTGTCGAAACAGATTTATTTTCAATAGGCAATGGAACGGGTTGTGAGATTTCTATTGGACTGACTGTAACCATGATATCCCTTTAGTAATTCAAAGAATCATAGATTACTTAATATTTAAAAGGCAAATAGGTTCTTATTACACAATCAATTCTTTAAAGAGTTTTTTGAGGTTGCTTTTCATGTTGTATGCAGTTTTTTGCAAGGGGCGGCCGGAGAGTATATGTTTGAGATAAAATGTGCGCATCTTTTCGGGACCTTCCTCTTTAATCCAGGTTTTTAAAAACTCTCTTTCTTTTTTATTAAATTTGTTCTCTCCGTTTAAGAACTTGATTTTGACGACATCTTCAAAGATCTTTTTCCTGGTTTTATTATCAAATTGATCATATGAGTCCACATCGCATAAGGTAACATTGTCCATAGTCATCTTTGCCGTGTCATAATCCCCTTCGGCATCGTCCCTGCATAATAAAATTAAGGAACCGTCTTCCCGTATGGCGAAGTGATTCAGAGGGGTTCGGCTTAGTCCAAAAAGTTTTAAGTGATCGGGAGAGGGGTTTTTTGTCGAATATTGAGGGACATTGATGGTCATGTGAATCCCGGCAAAAGCTTTGGCATAGGCTTTTAGTTCCGGTTTAGAATTAAAAAAGAGAGTAAGCGGCATGTAGTTTCCCTTGATGGCCGTTTCACTCAAAGTGGTAATTTCAGTCAATTCTTTAATTTTTTGTAGTTCAAGCTTTTCTTTGCTTGTCATTACATGCACTTCAGTCTCCATTTCAGTCTCCTGCTCTGTTTCGGTTTCCGTTTCGGTTTCGGAGGTTTGGTTATCGTCCAATTCTTTAAGTTTTATTTTTGCAGGAACGAGCTTGGCAAATCTGTTTTCGATAAGGGTGGCTTCCTTAGTACAATTGTCCATATTCATTTCACTTGTCTTAAGGGAAGGGACCAACGCAAAGCATTTTCCGATAAAGTCCATGCTTCTTTTCTTCTCCTGTTTGATCGCTTCTGCTGAATCCATTTCTTTGGATTGTTTGCCGTACAATGCTCTTGGGGCTTGATTCGTTGGCAGGATCCATGCCTCTTTCAGCAGTTTTTGCGCAGCTTTGCGGTCTTCTTCAGAGATGGACTGATCCCTGGTAGCTTTGAGGAGCATCATTTGGGGAATGTTCCATAACTGCTGCCTGAATGCTTTAAAATAATCTAAGGCTAATCGTTTGGACTGGTTGAAAACTGCAAAATAGAGGATGTCATCAAAATCAATAGGGGCATCCTTCTCTTTTTTGCATATTTCCCGGATGATGAAGGCCACTTCTTCAGAGATGCAAAACTTGACTGTCTGCCCCTTATCGAGCTCCCGCATTCTTCTCGCTGCCTGGAATAGATCCCTTGTCGTCAGGTTTTTTCCTATCGTCACGATGCCTACAGCAGTGGTTTTTTGCTTGATGTCTCCTCCGGTCGACCGGCTTTGGTCAAAAATGGTTTTCTGGCCGGGCGTTAATTTATCATTAAATGGAGATGTCCCTTTTTGGGTAATCTCCTGTTTGACCCCCTGCTTGTCATAGATAACGACTTTTTCCCCCGATTTATTTGTCAAAAAGCTGGCGACGTTGGCGGGAGACAGATCTTTGCCTTTGCAATATCCGCCCATATCGATAAAAGCATCAAAATCAGTGCCTGTTTTTTCGAAGATCGTAGCAATAGAGCTGTCATCGACGATGCTTACCTCTTTTCTGCTTTTTTCAAACAGAACTTTCAATGTTTTTGCATCGGTTCCGGCTTCCGGCTTAATATGTAGTTTATGATGCATTGTCAAGGCATTTGCGATCGTTCCTGAAAAGCCGGAAGACTGATCGAAGAAGGCGATCAAATTTTGCGGATTTAAGGTTAAGGAACCGTCATAGCGTTTAAGATGCGGCAGAAAAGCATTGATGACAAAGCGGATCTTGGAGGCGCTATCTTTGTTAATGGCAGTTTCGAGGGCTTTTAACTGGACCTGATTGTATTTTAACAACGGGAAGTCAAGATCCCCTTTAATTTTATTGAATGCCTTCCAGGCGTTTGTGTTGGTGATATCTAATGCAGGGTCATCCTGTATTTCCCGCAAGGCTTGTTGCTGAAGCTGATCAAGGACTCTAATAATTGCCTTTTCCGGTATTCCATTTTTGACATACATTTGGAATGTGGTATTCATCAAAATATGGGAATTTTTAAATTCGGAACCGATACTCGGGGTGTCGGCAGCTTCGAATGGGGAGGCAAACATCTCTCCTCCATCCCCATAATTTTCGTCGCAGTTCATCACTAATGTGTAGGGAAGAAAACGGCAAATTTCTTCGCTTGCCAAGGCAACGATATCCTGAATGTCGGGATCTAATGCATCATAAAATTTTCCGGTCTCTGCCATCAACTCTTTGTTCTGGACCAGGTAGGCAAAGAGCAGCTCTTTTTCCTTTTTCCTCTCTTTTGATTGTAACGATGCACCAAAATCCTGCACCTTTTTCTGCAGTTCCTTTGATTCGAATTTCATTGTAAAGAGTCTGCCGATAAAACGGTTTGCCAGTTTCTCTTTGACATTTTTGTGATAGGAATCTTGTGTAAGAGAGGGGGCGGTTGCCGAAGAATCGGGATTGCTCTCGATGCTGTTTAACTTTTTGATTTCGGGGTCGTTGTAGAGGATGTCATACAGTTCTGCGATAGTAGCAGACTCAATTTCAGCCACAGGGACTAAGTCTCCTGTGCTGAAGGAAATTTCATGCATGACCCGCAAAATCGTGTCGATCTCATCGATCAGGGGGTAGCCTAATTTTCCAAGCAACGTCATAATCTCATCCATCTGCCGGATTTCTTTGCCACGTTCCTTTTCAGGATTTTGTAAAATACACTGTTCGACATATTTTAAAATTAAACAGGAAATGCTTTTGCTGGTTGTGATCAGACATTCCCTGTCATTGATCGCGCCCCTCAGGTTATCGAGTATGACCTCAAGGGTGTGCGAAGTAAATGCGGAATTGCGGTCAAAATAAAGGGTGCGCAGCTGTTTGCCAAAAGCTTCTGCATGCACTTTTTGCGAATAGGATCCGACGCTTGTGAAAAGGGGTTCGGGAAGAACGAGAAGCGACACATGCTTGCCATCTGCGCGAAGTTCGCCAAGCAACTGAAACAACACAGTCGTCTTCCCTTCTCCCATCAACATTTGAATGACTGTGTCTGGTTCGAGATTTGTAAATTTGTTTTTCTGCCTTTCCCTGATTTTAATATTTAAATAGTATTCAAACACGAGGTAGGCAGGATTTACCTTTGGATCGTAACACCTTTCTGCATAAAGGGACTCGCCCAATTGTTGGACAAGTTCCGTCTCTTCCAAAGATCCCTTCACGCTTGCTTTGATCTGTTTTACGATATTCAGGCAACGCACCCTTTGTTGTTCATGGGTTGCTTGAGATAAGTAATTGCCGATTTTTCCATAGAGCGCCGCAATATCTTCGTTCGTCAACGCCTTGTTCCGTTGTTGCAAATAGGGCGTATCCTGCTTACCAAATTGGATAAGAAGTTCTTCGAGGGTTAATGGCTTCTTCGCACCGGACAGGAGCTGCAGCTCATGCAGCAATAGCTCTTCTTCATTTGTTGGTTGTTTATTGGCTGACTGAACGATTTTCTTTTCCAGGTCGGCGAGTGTGGTTTGGTTTTGTTCTTTAGTCAAAAGCGACTCTATGTCTGTAATCGATGAGTCTTTTAAGCGATAAGCGGGAGGAAGGGGAAGGGCCTCTAAACTTTCCAGGTCGTGAGTTAAATGTTGCATTTCGTTACTCATGGCTGGACTTTGCGGCTGCCACGTTTTGAAAAGAGCATTGATCTCAGCAGCTGTTTTTTTATTGTAGACAGAAGGGGTTTCCGTTAACAGGCCATTCCCAAGTTCTCCCCATGATTGGGCAGTTTCTAATGTAAAATTGACTTTTTCTGATTTAGGAGCTAGAGTTTCTTTTGCAATTCCTTCCTCAATTAAATTGATCATTTTCTCTTTAGGCGATTCTTCAGCAAATACATTGGAGCTTTTGGCGTACAGTTCTTCTGCTTTTTCGACAATGCCTTTAAACCAGGAATAGTCATTGGAATTTTGCAAACCGGGTTTAAAAGCCGGAAAGCTTTTATGGTATTTTAAAACGACTTCCAGTAGATGGCAAAGTTCATTTTTTTTGGCAAAGCGGTTAAAAAGGCAGGCTTTAGACAACCACTGCCGGTCTTTTTCGGTGCCATTTCTTGCAAGTTCATAGTAAGCAAAGAAGTTATTTTGCAGTTCTATCTCCAGCCTGGTAAAAAGCGTTTGATCAAAAGTAACCGGCGGTAGCGTTGAATGTAAATGGGCAATACGTTGAAGGAGATCTGCAGATGGGAATTTAAATTCGACCGGTTTTTTTGGCGGAAGGGGAGGAGTTAATTCCGGCGGTTTTTTCAGGGCTAATGCAGAAGGATCCAAAGTTTTTAGCCTTAAGTAGAAAACGGGATCAAAGGCATTGTCCAGCAAAGTTTTCAGGAGAAAAATTTCTTCTTCTTTAGATAGTTTAAGTGCTGTGACATGCTGCAAATTGCTCAGGTAATAGCGCAAATTCTCTGCGCCTAAGTTTAGATGACTTGTTGACCGCTTGCCATTTTTTAAAAGCAAATAAGAGGCATAGGTCCGCAATGCCTTAGCGTTAGGGTCCTGATCTTTGTTGGTATGATGCATGTGCGAAATATGTTCAAGAAGATCCGCTTCCTTTTGAGAATAAGGCCGTAACTTAAAGGCAAATTTTCGCAAATAATTCGCAGCTTGCTGGTAACTTTGTGTTAAAATAAATACTTCCGCCGCATACAAATTTTCTTCAAGGGTGCTTGCCCTTAACAACCCATCCTTAGTGATATCGTAAACAAAATGGTCGAAAGTGGAAACGGAATTGTCAACCCCAAAAACAGGGACCATTGGATCCAGACCAAAGCCTGCAGAAGTAAATTTATATTTGGGGAAAATAGCTTTCTTTTCTACGCCGTTTTCAATGATAAGATATTTTGAATATGCTCCGACTTTTAATTTAGGGAGCTGCTCTTTTGTATTTAAATAAAATCCCGGGTATTGCTGGCAATAGAAGCGATTGTCTCTATCTGGATCTTTTGTAAAGGTCAACTTGAAGCGGGGCAGTTCAATCTCTTTTAGTGTCTCTCCTTCATACCATTCGTGAATATAATCTGGTATTTCGATTCCCTGCATAAGCTCTGAAGGGTTGCTCATCACTGCATTGTCGGCAAGCCGGGTGATTGTCAATCTTCCTTCTTTATTTTGGCATTTATAGAGGATTTCGCCCGTTTTCGGATTGGTCAGATACAGCAATTGGAGTTCAGGGATTTCCCAGGCAGTGAAATTGCCTGCCAATGCCTTGCTTTTGAGAAGAGAAATAATCTCAAACATGGGAGTGGGGATGAGAAGCTTATTTTTATGCACGAGCGTTGCCCACTTCCCGTCGATATTTTGTTCAATGACGATTTTTTGGCTGTCAGCACTATATTTGATGAGGACTTCTTTTCCTGCAAGATCGGCAGAGTAGATAAAGGGGGCTACTTGCTTTCCTGTCTTACATGAGGGAAGAGCCTCCGCAAATCCGGGAGAATCGAGGATGGCTTTTGGCAAGGGTCGGCTTAAGGTCTTCTGCCCTTCTAAGAAGAGTACGCCCTGTAAAGGAAAATATTGGGAAGTTCCCGATGTGAAATAGGGGGCAGGGCCTGTCTCGTTCAATTCCCATTTACGATCGGTTGCGTCTGGATAGAGTGTGCGGACAAATTCGTTAATGGAATCACTGGATAACTTGGAAATGTAGGGTTCAAGCTGAGTAAAGAGCAGGCGGGGGGATTTGCGAACGCTTTCTTCTACATAAGGGTCTCTCCATTGTTCCGGTACCGGATTTCTTTCGAGGAACAATAGTGCCTGTAAATAATTTTTACCTTGAGCCTCATTTCCTATTCCTTTTTCACTGGCACTTGAACAAAGTTCAGCATAGATCGCGCTTTTTTCATCGTTGTCAAGCCCCTCGCGCAAGAGTAGCTTTTGTAATTCCACATCGGGCTGTAAGAGCTTTTGACCGGGCATGAATTTATTGAGATAGCGCATCATCTGCAGGAGAAAGACCGCCGGCTGAATTTCATTGGCCAGGCTCATCTGCTGATAATTTTTGGTCAGAAGAGTTGCGATTTGTTGAGGTATTTTTGTTTTCCAGGTATCGGGCAGGCGTTTTAAGACGTCCGCTAAATTCTCACCTATACCAGGCCTAAAGAGTTGTTTTTGGAATATCGTTTGAAAATCGGGATCTTTAAATTTTTCCGGATGTTTTGTGAAATAATCGACAATGGCGATGAGATTCACCTTGCCGCCATTGCCAAACAATTGCATAAGCTCCTGATATTCTTCCTGAAGCATGTCGATGCGGAAATCTTTGGGGTCTTGCGTCAGCCAATCTTTTTCCGTGATTTTTAATACCTGGCTGATGTTTACCCAATGTTTATATAACGATTGCAATTTTTTTGAGACAAATGGGCGGGACAGCAAAAGATGACGGTCCTCTTCCGGGGTGTATTCTTCAGCGTGATGGGAATAATCTGAATGGCGAAGAGGGGTTTTGATCCCGTCCAGTTTATAGCTCAGGATGTGGGCGTCCATATGAATTCTTGTTTCATAGATTAGCTTGAATGGTTTTGCAGGATCGGCGGTGACATTAAGGGGGATATTTTTCAACGCATCCGCTCTCATTCCTATATCGCGAAGAGATTTGATCCATGAGGGAGGCGCTTCGCTTGCATAAAATTGCAGATAGCTAAGATATGTCTCTTGTTTTCCCGCGTTCCATTTTTTGAATGCCTCGTGGCATTCTTTGTCAAATTCCGGGCCGCATAACTTTTGAAAAGCTTGTATGGAATACCCCTTCCTTTCGTTATTATAATAAAAAAGGGATGTCCCTGTCCCGCTTCCCCCATGAAAGAAAATCTTTTCAAAAAAGCTTTCTTCGCGACGGTATTCCTGAAATTTAAATCTGCTATATTCGTCCAGCTTCTCTTGCGTATCTTTATCCGGAATAGAAGTACCTCTGTCAAAATGAAGATAAGGATAATATTCACTCCCAGGGGACAAACTTTTTACAAAATGCTGTTGCAGCGATTGGATAATCAGTAAAACCACCTGTTTTTCAGGGTTGACCGTCTGAGCCGGCAAGGTCATAAAACAGGTTTTAAAATAATAGTCGCCAAGGGTCCCTAAGTGCACGATCCCTTGTTTGGCTTTTTCCGGAGTATTAAAGGCTTTTGTCCAAAACGGATAATCGGAGGGTAGAGCAAAGAACAATTGCTGCAGGCCTACTTGTAAGCTTAAGTAGTCTTTTTCATCCCATGCCTGCCTGCATAGAGCCTCTATTTCGGGAAAGCAGGTAATATCCCCTTGTTTGATTTTTAAGGAAAATTCTTTAATTTTTGACGCCAGGGCGGGATTTGATGGTTCTTTTGCCGACTGGTTTTTCAGGCTGTCGAGCTCCTGTTTCAGATGTGGCGGGGAGCTTAAAGGCTGGAACGAGGTGATATCGGTTTTTTTCAGAGATGAGGGGTCGGGAAGTGCAGCAGGCGGTTTTGCGCTGGCTAAAGTCCACTCGGAGACCGGTTTTAATATTTCCAGGGCGGCTTTTGCCGTTGCCTGGTCCAAAATGCTCAATTTGGTCAGCTTTTCTATGGAACGGCTGACTTTCACCACGCTTTTTTCTAGCACACGCAGTTGCCGCGTTTCGGGAGTTTCCTGATTGGCCAGATGTTCCTGGCACATGAGAAGGCTTTCAATTTTTAATTCGGTTTTCAGTTGTTTGTATTGTTGACGGGGCAATTCGGTGGCGAGCACCGCCATCAACGAGCGAAAGGGGGAGACATTGAGCTCCGGGGGGGACATAAGCCTGGTGGTCTGAGCGTCCGTAGAGCTGGCGTTTAATTTTGGCTCCAATAACTTTTTTAAGCCTTCATATACATCATTGGCCGTATAATTGGTTTCTTCACGTGCAGGAGCCGAGATGACTCCACGTCCTTTTTCATTCTGATTTTGCCTTGGGAGATATTCTTTATAGGTCAACATCTCTTTAACGGCTTTCCTAAATTCTGGACTGGAAAGCTTTTCCAAAGTAACTCCGGCTAAATCGAGATAGGGCGCCACTTTGTGCTTTGTCGCAGTAAACCCATCGGCATGACCTTGAGGGGTGCTTGGGATATCGTAATAACGAAAAGTCGCTTCGGTTTTTGAAGTGGGGATGACCTCATAGTACATGGCATACCCTTCTGCCCAACCTCCCGGGATGAGCAAGGGGGCTTTTGTCTCGAATGCTTCTTTTATGTCTTTTAGAAGCATTTCTTCAAAATTTCCGGTTTTAATGGTCTCAGATAATGCCTTAGCTTTCTCTAACTTGCCGATCAATGTAGTGATCTGTGGATCTTTTGTCGTTTTGTTCTTTTCGGCCAAAAAAGCATGCACAAAGTTAAGGGCGGGATCTCCTCGGACTACCGGCTTTTGACGAGGAAGTTCGCCAAACCGTCCGGCATGGATCTGGAAAAACAGATGTTCGTCGAAACAGGACGGTAACAGGCTTTTGCGTACACTGATCTTGTTTTTCTGACCCTTCGAGGGATCATTTACCGGGGGTTCTTTTTCTTTATTTGCCGGTTCCAGCGATTTAATTAATGTAAAATTGAGTTTCTTCAGTCTGTAAAAGAGCAAACCGATGAGATGGGGAAGAAAATGGAGTTTGCGTGCAAGCCACTTGGATTTTAGTTTTTGCGTGGCCTCACTATCCAATTTTTTAATGATGGCAGCAGCCTTTTGCAAATTGCCGGCTTGCGGCTTCATTTTGATGACCTGCAGCCAAAGATCGTTAATCGCAACCGACCCTTCAAAACCTTTGTGTTTCAACCTTCGCGACCCATACCATTTGATGGCAATGCTGTCCTGGTCAAGCCCCTCCATGATGCCGATCAGTTGATCGATGTCTTTGGTATGGCTGATTGCGTGCTTGATGTTTTCCATAATTTATTTTTTAAAAATTGATTATTAATAAAAATATAACATTAACTTTTTAATTGTAATTATGCCTGATATAGATAAAATTATCAATATTATTGAAGAAAAGCAAGATTATACCGAAGGTGGTTCAAAAGTTGGGATTTTGACAAGAAGGCTGCTCAAAATTTTTCGTCTGGAGCGAGTGACCATTGCCTATGGCAAGGCACGAGTGAAGACAAAAATTTTGATGCAAAGCCGACGCCGTCAAAAACCAATTTTTGAATCACGTTCGGTATAAGATCATGATCAAGATCGAGATCAGGATTATTGAAACACAGAGATACGGAGGGCACAGAGAATTTCTTTTTTGCCGATGACAAAATAGAAATAGCCTGTTTTTTTTCGCATCCACGAAAAAAAATGTGTATAATCCCCCTCTGTGTTCTCCGTGCCTCTGTGTTTAAAATATTTGTTTTAATGTCCGGTCACCTGCCATCTCCAAAGCACAGTTGACTTTTATTTTAAATACATGGTATGTTTTCGCCAAATGTAGAAGTGAGGAGTTATGAAACAAAAGGCCGGAAGAAACGATCCCTGTCCTTGTGGATCTGGTAAGAAATACAAAGCATGCTGTATAGATAAGGACAAACCTAAACCCAAAGGAAAATTGACGGCCAAATGGCTTAATGCACCGGCAGGTCCCGATTTAATGGAGAAGACATTTGGGGAGGCTATGCAAGCCAACCGTGCATTTACTCAAATAAAAAATAAGGAAACGAAAACGGAAGAAGGAGAATCGGCATGAGTGCAATTCTGGCAAATATCGGTCAAAATCGTCTCCAGGCAGTTTGGAGCATCGTGCAAATCGCGACAGGGGCTTTTTTGTTAGCCTTGTGTGCGCAGATTAAAATTCCTTTGCCATTTACTCCAATCCCTCTTACATTACAAACGTTAATGGTTATGCTGTTGGGCTGCCAGATGGGAAGCAAACAGGGGACAGCTAGCGTTGCGCTGTATTGCACAGCTGCATTATTCGGATTGCCTGTCCTTGCAGGGGGGCGCTCCGATATGCTGTGGCTGATCACTCCTCCTGCAGGCTACCTGATCGGAATGATGGTCCAGGCGTACCTCGTTGGGCTGATCGCAGAAAAAGGTCTTCATCGCAACTCCACAGTCATGTTCTTTTCTCTATTGTTGGCTTGTTTTGCGCAGCTTGCAATAGGATCTGCGTGGCTTGGGGTTTTTATCGGCTTTAAACCGGCATTGATCGCGGGCATTTTTCCTTTCGTTCCGGGGGAAATCCTCAAAGTGATGGCTGTTGTGGCCTTAAGGAAATATCTTTAGCGTTTTATTCGATGCAATGGCTATGCGATGGGCGATTTTTTAATGGCTTATGATTTTTTCAAAGTGGTTAAAAATAATTTAAACACAGAGGCACAGAGGCACAGAGATAAAAAATTAGCAAGGTGTCCTGTCTTTAAGAAACTATTTTTTGCGATGCGAAAAAAATAAGCGCTTTTCTTCTTTGCTTTCAGCAAAAAAGAAAGTTTTCTCTCTTGTCTCTGTGCCTCTGTGTTTAATTTTTTTAGAAAAACTCGCACATCGGGTAAGGGCTATATTCTTTAAATCTGGTGAGAAGGAGCTTCAATGAAACTTAAAATCACGCTTACCACCCTCTCTTTTTTCATCATGTTTTTATTTGCCTGTTCTCTTCGTCTACAAGCAGGTAATAATGAAAACATTGAATTGCAGCAAAAATATGACTTCGCATCCCAAAACAGCTCTGATATCAATGAGCACGTCCCCACTTTGCGCCGATATGCCAAAGAGTGCTCTTCCGTTATTGAACTTGGAGTCAGGTCGATGGTATCGACTTGGGGAATTCTCAAAGGACTGTCTGAGAGCGCTTTGGATAATCCCTCCTATGTAGGGGTGGATATTGAGCTGCCTCCCATCGAAACGCTTGCGTCTGCCAGCAGGCTGGCTAAAGCCAATGGCATTCATTTTATCTTTACCCTTGCAAATGATATGGATATCGATATAAATCCGGCAGATATGTTGTTTATCGATTCTTTACACACATACTGCCACCTTACCTATGAACTCGAAACGTTCTCTTCTAAAATCAACAAATATATTGCGATTCACGACACCACTTTTTCTAATGAAACGATCGACGGGCCCGGCTATGAAGGCGATTACAGTGAATATCCTGCCGCGTACGACCGGACAAAACGGGGGCTTTGGCCGGCCATCGTCGATTTCCTCGCCGGACATCCTGAATGGATCCTTTTTGAAAGGTATTATAATAATTACGGCTTAACAATACTTAAACGCATGTAGAAGGAAATTCATCGTGATTAAATTTCTCGTGATGTTTGTTTTTCTTTTTTCTCAAAGTCTCAGCGCGACAATCCGGATTTTTACCTTTCACTGCAATCACTCTGAATTTTTAGAATATCAGTGTAAAGCACTGAATAAATTCCTATTAGATGAGTATGAACTCATCGTCATGAATGATGGAGTCAATAAGGAAGAACAAAATGCCATAAAAGCAGTTTGTGAAAAATATGGTGCGAGGAATGTATGTTACGACCAATCGTGGCATGCAAACGATCCGTTAAATAAACTGGTTCAGGAAGCATTGAGCATCCCGGGAGGAAACGCTTTTTTTTGCTTTCCCCTGAAAGCGGGATATCCCGATATTCAGAAAATATATGAGAATGCTTCTATTCGTCATTGCCACCTTATTCAATACGCGCTGGATCATTTTGGATATGATCACGATGATATTGTGGTCATTATGGATGGGGATGTCTTTATGATTCAACCGCTCAGTATTCGGGCTCTATTAACTGAAGTGCCAATTGCCGGCATGGACAGCGAGTTTAGGGATAAACATTATTTATGGGTGCCATTTATTGCGTTTGATCCGGCACGGCTGCCTAATTTACATGATTTGAAATTTCATGCAGATCTGATCGATGGCATTGTGTGCGACTCAGGTTCTCACTCCTATCAGTATCTGAAAAATAATCCGGAGGTAAAGTATCGTCTCTATCCCCGTCGCTTAAGCGCAGACTTTTTCCCCTATAATATGAAAACTTTTTCAAAATTCGGACTTAAAGCTTTGGCTTATTCTTCAGTAAATTGGCCAAATGGCATGGAATTTTATGTAGATTACCATTTCGTTCATTTTTGCGGCGGCGCTGGAACTCATCCCATAACAAAGTTCTTCGATATTGCAAATCTGATGGGACAGGTATTGGGTGAACCGCTTCCCGTCATTCAGCAGTAGGCTTCTTCTATTCATCTTTCTCTTTAAATAAAAAATTTTGTATACTTTTGGTTAAGGTCGAACTTTTTATTAAGAGGAAACTTATGGATATTGATCTTGACTATCAGGCAGACATGCTGATCGCAAAGACAAAACACTACCTGATCACAAATATGGGACGTGTTTCCGATGAAGCCAATTCCGATGAATTCTATCATGCGCTTTGTCAGACGCTTCGCGAAGAGATCATGATTAACTGGCTGGCTACTGCCCGTACGCAGGTTAACAGAGATGTTCGTACCTTGTATTATCTATCGATGGAGTATCTCCCGGGAAGGATTTTAAGCAATAACATCACAAATATTAGCGCAGATGAGATCATCAAACGCGTTTTGCATAAAATGAACAGGAACTTTTCGGAAATCATCACCCGCGAATCGGATCCCGGCTTAGGGAATGGCGGCCTTGGCAGGCTTGCCTCCTGCATTCTCGATTCGCTTGCGACGCAGCATTACCCTGCTCAGGCGTATGGTTTACGCTATCAATATGGAATTTTCGAACAGCAACTTTGGGATGGTCTCCAGGTTGAAACACCGGACGGATGGCTGGTGAAAGAAAATCCATGGGAATTTCGCAGGGACCTTCGCAAAGTTGTCGTAAAGTATTCAGGTAAAATATCCGCGTCGACAAATATCCACAAAGATCCCATCTATACACTTAATAATTACGAGGAAGTCTGGGCGCTGCCTTATGATATTCCCATCATCGGATATAGCGATAAGAATCAGTTTTCGGTAGTGACCTTAAGGCTGTGGACGACGAAGGAAACTCCTTTAAACTTCCTTTTGCAGCGCTATAACGCCGGAAAATTGGATGAAGCTGCTGAAAACACGGCATTGACCGATGTCCTTTATCCAAGCGACTATCACGATATTGGCAAACGGGTCAGGTTAAAACAAGAGTTCCTGCTGGTTTCGGCTTCCCTGCAGGATATCATCAGGCATTATTTGTCCAATCATCAGAATTTCCGTGCGTTTTCCGACAAGGTGCGCATCCAGATCAATGACACCCATCCGGCCCTTATCATCGCCGAGCTGATCCGCGTGCTCACAAAAACCTACGATATTCCCTGGAAAATGGCTGTCGACATCACGATGGAGTGTACCGGCTATACCAACCATACGATCCTGAGCGAAGCTCTTGAAGAGTGGGACCAATCGCTCATGTATTACTTGCTGCCGCGGCAGTACAAGGTGATCGAACATTTAAATCATGATTTTTGCAGTGTGATCAGGGCCAAGTACCCTGATGACGAAGACAAGATCAGGCGCATGTCTATCCTCGAAAATGGCAAAGTGCGCATGGCAAATTTGGCGATTATCGGGTCCCATTCGGTCAATGGTGTTGCCGCCCTTCATACGGAAATACTAAAGAATCACGTGTTCAAAGATTTTTATGAAATGTTCCCTCACCGGTTTTCCAATGTGACAAATGGCGTTACACAGCGCAGGTGGCTGTTGCACAGCAATCCGGAACTTGCAAAGTTTATTACAAAACGGATTGGAAACAAATGGATTACAGATTTTTCTGAAATTAGCAAATTGAGAAATTTTGCTTCAGATACCAGTTCTCAGGAAGAATTTATCTCTATTAAAAAGAAAAACAAGCTCGCTTTAGTCGAATTTATCAACCAGCACAACAAATTACGCAATGCAAAAGGGGAAATAACAAGTCTTCCTCCCATTATCGATCACCTGTCGCTTTTTGATGTGCAAGTCAAAAGGATCCATGAGTACAAAAGACAGCTGATGAATATTTTGCATGTCATCATGATTTATCAGGATATGCTGGCCAATCCTCAGCACACGCGCATTAAAAGAACATGTATTTTTGGCGGGAAGGCAGCAGCAAGCTACGAAATGGCAAAAGATATTATCCGGTTGATCTCTTGTGTTGCAAGAGTGGTGAATAAGGACGCGAATATTCACAACATGCTGAAAGTTATCTATATAGAGAATTACAATGTTTCTCGTGCCGAAGTCATTATTCCCGCTGCAGATCTTTCGGAGCAAATTTCCACGGCAGGTACAGAAGCATCGGGCACAGGGAATATGAAATTTGCCATGAACGGCGCACTGACGATCGGAACAGACGATGGGGCCAATATCGAAATGCGCGAAGCGATCACCGATAAGTGGTGGCCATTTTCCTTTGGTTGTTCTTCAGATGAAATTAACAGGATGAAGGCGCTAAAGTCATACAACCCTGTCGATGTGTATCACCATAATCCAAAAATTAAAATGGCTGTCGATAGTCTAAAAAATCGGACATTTGCCATAAATGATGAAGAACATTTCGCCTTTAACGACCTTTATCACAAACTGCTCGAGAGCCATTACGGAGATATTCCCGATCGCTACTTTACATTAAAGGATTTAGAGAGTTATTATCAAACGCAATTAAAGGTAGAGAGTTTATATCAAAAACCAAATTTGTGGGCCGAATATGCGATTCATAATATTGCAGGGATGTCAAAATTCTCTATCGATGTTTCCGTTGAAAACTATTGCAAGAATATTTGGGGTATCGAACCTTGCGATGCAGATCCGGATATTCTTAGACGTATCGAAAACGAATATAGATTGAGCGATCAATGCCGGATTTACCCAAGTCGTTAAAATTTCTTTCGAATAAAAAAGTCTATTCATCACTTATTGTGGTTTTGGGACTCATTGCCATTGTGCTTTTCTTTCGCTCATGCGGCAGGGGAGGGGAGGTGCATAAAACCTCATTTGTCATTGGACGCGATAGCACCTTGCATACCCTCCAAGCGTTTGGAAAAGAAAGGAATATCGTCGCTTTTACCAATGAATTGATGGCCACGATCTCTCAAAAGACCAGATTTCATTTTCAATGGCTGGAGAGCAGTCCAAGCGACTTACTTGATAATTTAATCTATGAAAACTGCGATGCGATCATCGAAGTGATGACTCCCACAGCATTTAGTAAGCAAACCATGATTTTTTCAGATATTTTATTGCAAACAGGTCCCGTTGTGGCCATGTCGGTCAATGAAAATTTCCATTCATTTAAAGATCTCGACGGGAAGACAATCGGCTTGAACTGGAATACGTTATACAACTACAATATTCCCATTCAAGCCTTCATCAATGACCATCATTTGACTGTCATTAACTATAGCACCCCCCTTCAGGCATTTGAGGCAATGGTTAAAGGACAGATCGATGGGGTGATTATGGAAGCAATACGGGTGTATGTACTGGAAAACGGGTTATATAAAGATAAGGTCAAGACTGTGACAGAGCCTTTTACCAGTGAGGGTTTAAGGCTGATAGCTTTGAATAACAAACCCAATGAAATGTTCATAGAAACATTTAATAAAGCTTTAGAAGAGCTCAAGAAAAATGGCGAATATGAGGCTATGATCAATAAATGGGGGCTGGTTAACTTAAGCGAACTCCAGCCGGAAGGTAATGTACAGTTGTGAAGAACTATAAGCCGTATCAGCTCGTACTGATCTTATTGCCATTTGTCTTTAGCTTTGCATTGGGACTCGATATTTATATCCCTGTCATTCCGCAGATGGCCCAGATATTCGACACATCCCCGTCAATGATCCATCTTACTTTAAGTTTGTTCCTGTTTGTGACTGGAGCCGGGCAGTTATTTCTGGGACCGTTATCGGATCAGTTCGGTAGAAAAAATATTTTTTATTTTTCCTCAATATGTTACGCCGCAGGAGCCGGATGGAGTGTATTTTGCCCTCACATCTTCTGGCTGATCCTCGCGCGCATCCTAACTTCGGTAGGCGCTTGCGGAATGCTTGTGACATCATTTGCCCTGGTCCGCGATTTATATTCGGAAGAGGAAAGCGGAAAAATGTTCAGTTATCTCAACGGAGCTATTGGCATTTCTCCAACTTTTGCGCCCATCATTGGAGGGCATTTAGCTGTATGTGCCGGTTGGCAAAGTATTTTTGTCTTTCTTGTACTCATTGGCATTATCTCCATAGGGATCACTAAATATTTTATTAAAGAAACTCTTCCCCCGGACAAGAGAGTGAAGATCAATGGTTCTGTATTTAAGCGATACCTGACAATTGTGCAAAACAGGCAGTTTCTCACTTATTCATTAATTTCCGGGTGCGGAGAGTCGGTATTTTTTTGTTTCTTTTCTCTGTCTCCCTTCATCATCATTAATTTGCATGGCGTACCAACCGAGCAGTTCGGTTACTATTTTTCCGTATTTGGCGCTGTCATCGGGCTTGGCGGTTTTGCCGCCGGCAAGGTCATTGAAAAATTGGGGATCAACACTACGCTCGCGATTGGAATGATGTTCATGTTCATTGGCGGACTTTCCATGTTGGGTTGGTATATGGTGGCGGTCACTCTTCAAGGTTTTTTAATTCCCATGGCCGTTGCCTGTACGGGAGCTATGTTCGTGATTGGAGGCTGTGCGGCAAAGGCTTTGGAACCATTTGGACGTATTGCCGGAACGGCGGCGGCAGCTTTTGGTGCCATTGAATTTGGATTGTCTGCATTGGTGGGGTCGCTATTAATGCTTTTTTCCACAGAGTCGACAGTCCCGTATGGAGTATTTATTGTCATACTGGCCTGTTGTGCATTCTTATTATTTCGCCGCGACATGTTTTTAAAAAAAATTTAACGCAATATGCGAGTTTTTCCGTTCATCCCACGCTCAGTCTGAACCTTGAACCCGTAAATCAAACAAATTTACCGCAGAGCCGCAGGGAACGCAGAGGAAGCGCAAAGAAATCAAGTGGACTGTTACTTGAAAGGCGATTCTAGAATGCTTTAATGCCATTAGCTCGCCTTTCAAGTAACAGTCCAAGCGTCTCATTTTTATCGGCAAACCGATAAAAATGAATGAGCTTTAAACATGTACTCTTTGCGTCTTTGCGCCTTTGCGTTAAATATTTTTTTAAAATTGCCTGCACAGCGGTAATTTGTTATAAACGGCCATATAATTTTTTATCATGGCATCGGTAGTAAATGTGCTTAAGAACAGTTGATAAGCCTGATGGGTCAGGTGCTTTCTTTGCTCCGCCGGCAGATCGATGACCATTTCCAGGACTTTCAGAAGAGATGCGGCATTTTCCGATTCAAACAGGAAACCGGTTTTTTGGTCCGTGACAAGCTCCTGAAAAGGGGGGATATTGCTTAAAACCACCGGTACTTGAGCTCTGAATGCTTCTATGGCGGAAATCCCCAAACCTTCGCTTTTGGATGGCAGGACAAAACAATCAAAAAATCCTGTCAACATATCTGCATGGGGCTGATACCCATAAAATTTGACCAGACGGGCGATGTGCAGGTCTTTGGCTTCTTGTTTTAGCCGGGAGGTCAGCGGCTCTTCTTCTTCCCCGATCAGGATCAGTACGGTTTTTCTTCTTGCTGACAGTTGGGAAAAGGCTTTGAGTAACAGAGCCTGGTTTTTTCTTTCGCAAATACTGCCTACACATCCAATCACAAAAAAACCTGATTCTTTTAGCTCTTTGATTTCCCGGATCAAGGGATTGTCAAAATTGGATTGTACAGTCTCACTTGCTCCGTTATAAATGACACTGATATTCTCTGCTCTTACACCTTTTGCGGCTAACAGATCTTTTTCCCCTTGTGAAACAGCAACAATATGGTCCAGTCCATTCATAATGACAACATCCATGAATTCGTGTTCGGGTGTTTTGTTTTGTCCCCAACCATGAGCGGTTTGCACAATGGGAATATATCGTTTTTGGCCGGACCTTGCCAAACTACCTACCAATGCGGGTATGGCTGCATGGGCATGAATGAGAGTAATTTGATGTTTGTCGATCAGTGTCCGGACAAAGGCGGCAGCTTGCAGGTTTAAGCCCAAATCCCTTTTGAACGTCGAATCGGTCCTGTAGAAGGAGATGCCGAGTGTAGTCAAGGTCTCGATATGCCTTTGATAATGGTTATATCCAAATCCCGGCTCCTCTTTGTCATTGCCAGCCACTATCACTTGAAATTTCATATGCACTTGTGCTTCAGCAAGAGTGGTAATGACATTTCCTGCCCCTGCGTGAAGAAAGGTGGTCAGATGTAAGATGTTAAACATATGTTTTTTGGCCGGAGCTTTGCTGGTTAAGAATTGCCATCGATTCTTTAAACTCCTTTTGGATTCTCTCTTTCTGTTCTTTTTGTTCTTTGATTCTTTTTTGATACGTGGCGATGACCCCGGTCAATTCATCTGCTTGTTTAGCTATTCCAGGAAGGATTTTTTGTAATGCCTCTCCCGTATATCTTTGTTCCAGTCCCGTTCGATTTTTTATTGTGATCCTTTTATCTGTGTCTGCTTCCCGTAATTGTGCGACTAAAACGTCTCGTGTTGCCGCGCGTGCCTTTTCTTTCTCTTCATTCCTGAGAATATTCTCGTTCAGTTTTTCGATTTTGTCAAATTGATCTTCAGCATCGCTGAAAGCTTTGGCCCGCTTATTAAATTTGAGCACACAGGCTTTCATTGGAGCGCCTATTGACATTCCCAGTAGTCCAACGACGGAAATGACAGCAAGGGCCGCTAATTCACCTGCTGCAATCACCATACCGAACATGTGTATACTCTCTGTGACTTCCACCATATGCCTGAATGCTTTTTGACTTCCCGTCAGATGCGATGGTTTTTTCTTTATTGGTAAATGCGCTGGTTGCCCGTGCTCTTCGTTACTTACATTTTCTACCACTTTCCATTGACTTTGAGCAAGGGCTGCTTTTGAGACAAAGCGAATCTTTTCCTGTTCCTGAATTGGCGTTACTGCTCTCTCCAGCCAAAGCGCACGGCCTAAGCTGTTTAGGGCGTCGGCTGTTTTTTCCATCCATGAACAATGGGGATTTCCTTTGGTGAGGATTTTATCTATACTCATATTATCATGCTCCTAATTTAAACTAATCTCTAGGGTATCGCTCTAGGTTTTTATAATCTATGCATTGAGCCTGAGATGGTTACGTATAAAACCTAGGCGCTGCCTTAGGCTTTTATAATCCAGTTCTTCAGCGCATCGTTTTCAGGGCAACGCCCTGAAATATAACAGCCTAGGGCAACGCCCTAGGTTGGATACCTAATGATCTCAGGCTGAAGGCCTGATATATACCGAACGTGATTCAAAAATTGGTTTTTGACGGCGTCGGCTTTGCATCAAAATTTTTGTCTTCACTCGTGCCTTGGCCATTGGCAATGGTCACTCGTTCCAGACGAAAAATTTTGAGCAGCCTCCTTGTCAAAATCCCAATTTTTGAACAACCTTCGGTATAGTAAAATGAGAGTCTAAATAGTTACTCCTAATCAGAGTTTCGTTTATTTTAATTATATAACAGTAACTATTTAAAAAACAAAAAGATTTATTAGAGAACACTTAAAGACTAAAGCTGCCAGTCGATTGGCGGTAAACCATTGGCTATCAGTTGTGCATTGATTTTTGAAAAATGACGGCATCCAAAAAAACCACTGTGGGCAGAAAAAGGGGAGGGGTGAGGAGCAGACAGGACAAAATGCTTTTGATGGAGGGGATAGAAGGGATTATTGTGAAATTTTCCTTCAGCCCATTTTCCCCACAAGACAAAAATAATGGGATTATCCCTCTGCAACAGCTTTGCAATGACACTATCGGTAAAGTGCTCCCATCCTTTCCCTTGATGAGACAAAGGAGCGCCTTGCCGGACCGTCAGAGTTGCATTTAATAATAAAACCCCTTGATTTGCCCATTTTGTCAAACACCCATGTGCAGGGGGAGTAAATCCTACGTCCGACTGCAATTCTTTAAAGATGTTTCGCAAAGAAGGGGGTAGAGGAACTCCCGGCAATACGCTAAAACTTAAACCATGTGCCTGATCCGCACCATGGTATGGATCTTGTCCGATAATGACGACCTTGACGCTCTCGGGAGGGGTATGCTGGAATGCATTAAAGACCAAGTCAGAGGCAGGATAAATGGGGACATTGCCAAGGCGTTCATTCGCGATAAATGCCTGGAGCTGCAAAAAGTAAGGCTTGGAGAATTCCTCTTCGAGGATTTGCATCCATGCATTTGGAAAATTTGGCAGGAAAAGTTTTGTGTTCATCTTAGAGCTTGTTTGAAAAGTAAGGTTTTTCATCTACTTTACCTCATCATGACTAAATTTGCCCAATACAAAATAACGAGAGTCAGGGCGATGAGCATTAAAATAAATATTTTAAACACAGAGGCACGGAGAACACAGAGGCAAGCTATTGCACATCTTTTTTTTCGCGGAAGCTAAAAAAAACAGGCTATTTCTTTTTTGCTTTTCGGCAAAAAAAAATCTCTGTGCCCTCTGTGCCTCTGTGTTTCAATGTAGACAGATATTTTGCGACTTATGGGTAATAGAATGAGGTAACCAGCGCGCTAAAGCCTTGCCCTGACGGATCCAAACTTCCATCCATAAAATCACCACCATAAAAAACATATAATCAATACATCACCTATGATATATGGTGAAGCCATATTTTGTTAATTTTTTATTTTTTTTGAAAAAGGTGTTGCATTAAAGAT
>Ga0207128_1014_pt1 | contig 39226 bp, 33 predicted proteins | sample Alteio_BWMinHeat_18_FD_153522 | JGI IMG/M metagenome (GOLD analysis project Ga0207128, IMG submission 153522) | Enriched cells from forest soil in Barre Woods Harvard Forest LTER site, Petersham, Massachusetts, United States -... | ecosystem: Environmental > Terrestrial > Soil > Temperate forest >... | reverse complement strand
TGTTCAATATCTTTCTAATTATTAAATAACTACCACAGAGCCCACAGAAAGCACAGAGAGGGTGTTTTGACTCTGTTTCCGGTAAATTATTACTAGGCTTAAGGAGCCTGTTCAATATCTTTCTAATTATTAAATAACTACCACAGAGCCCACAGAAAACACGAGAGAAGGTGTTTTGACTCTGTGTTTTCTGTGGGCTCTGTGGTAGTTTAATGATTAATGAGGTAGTTTAATGATTAATGAATCGCCATTTTTGAACTTTGGGACTAGCTGCAAAGAACCTTTGCAGCTGATTCATGAATTCGGCATTCAAGCGGCTCTGCAGAAATTTTTTCTCCATCGGCAGTGACGATCGTGTCTTTGTTGAGCCCTTCGATTTTAATCCATTTTGTTTTAAATTGCATTACAGATGGATGTTTTGTCCAAAAGCCCCATTCGAGTGTCGCAAATAATGCCAACCTGGTCAATCTCCATATTTCGCCAATCACGATGACATGAAGGTATCCATCGTTGATCTTTGCTCCCGGAGCGGTATGAGCATTGTAGGAACAGTGCGAGGTGTTTGCCACCATGATCATCGCAAACTTGCCGGACAATGTTTTTGTGTTTCCTTGAGTAGGGGAGCTATCGCCTTCCGGTAAGTAGCGGAGCGTTGCCGGGTAAGCCTTATTATGCCAAACGTTTTCAATAGCTCCCAGAATAAATCTATATTCACCAAGGTAAGCCTTGCCTTTCCACCGTTCCGATTTGATATCGGTGTCTGCCACCATCCCTAAAGTGACAGCTAAAAAATTCATGTTGCTTTCCTTGCCCTGTTTTACCTCAAACAGATCCATGGTCTTTGTAGCTGATGAAGCGGTCATTTTTGCTGCTTCCTCGACACTATACTTACGTCTTGCATGAAAGTGTAAACTTTTAGCAAGGCCATTTCCGCTGCCGACAGGAATGATTCCAATGGCGATGATTTTTATTGCATTTTTTATATATAGGTTTTCACTTAAACCTTTGATCATTTCGGCAAGTGTTCCATCTCCTCCAAAGGCAATCATGTGTGTATACCTGGTAATATCTCTGTCATTTTTCAAGAGTTCTGTGCATTGGCCTTTATGTCTCGTGTGTATTACGTCATAAAGAACACGTAAGTTACTCCATATGGGTTCTATGATCTCTCTAAAGATTTGGGGCGCTTTTCCCGAACCGCTGCAAGGGTTGATGACAGCAAGAATATAGGGCGTTGAAGATCCGTATTTGAAGTCAAAGCCGGCACATAGTGACATATCGTCCTCCTATAGATGTCTAATGAACACTATCATATTTCTTCATTCTTCATCTATAATTCTGTAATGGGGTGGACGATGAAGCTTATCTGAATAATAATGAGCGAAGGGAACCAGCTCGCGTATGTTAGCCCTTTTAAGCTCGAAGTTTTCAGCCAGATACAGAAAGCGAAGGTTTTCAAAAGAGGCCAGATGCTTTAGTCCCTCCTCTGTCAAACGGCTACAGTTGCTTATATCTAATGTCTGAAGGTTCTTGAGAGAGGCTAGTTGTTGTAGGAGATCATCTGTCACTTCCCCATTAGAGGATAAGTCCAGAAGTTGTAAGCGGGAAAAGCAGGTAAGGTTCATCAACCCATCGCTTGTGAGACGGTTGGAGCTTAAATCTAGAGCTTGCAAGGGAAGCGAGGTAAGCTTCTTTATATTCGCATCGGTTACGCTACAGTAAAATAAATCTAATCGTTGCAGCTGTTTCAAGGAGGATAGAGGGGTAAGATCAGCCCCTTTAAGCCAAAGAAAAGAGTAAGCCAAATGGAGTGAGCGCAACTCCGTAAGCAAAGCAAGATGTTCAAGTACCTCAGGACGTAAATTTTCACAGCGGTTTAATATCAGGCTTTGTAAGTGCTTTAGGGAAGAAAGAGCTTTAAGGCCAGAACCATTAAAATGATTAGAGGATAAATTCAACGTACGCAATTGGGGGAAAAGGGCAAGATCTCTTATTCCCTCATCAGTCAGATTGCGACATCGGCTTAAGTCAAGATCCTGCAGTGGAAGAGAGGCTAATGTTTTTAGGCCGGAATCGGTTAGCTGTGAGAGGGAAAGGTTCAAAGTGTGCATTTTAGTAAAATAAACAAGGCTCTCCAGGCTGTTGTCCTCCAAGTGATTGCCACTTATATTTAACGTGTGCAAACTTTTAAGAGAAGTGAGATGTTTGATGCCGGAACCGGTCAAACCGCAGTCCGCCAGATTGAGTTGTTCCAGCGAAGAAAGATAGGTGAGTGATGTCAGATCGGAATCCTTGCATTTGCAATTTGCCAAATTTAATGTGTGCAGTTCTGTTAGGCATGTGAGATTTGTTATGCCGGCACCTTTCAGACTATGACAGTAGCCGCCTAAATCTAATTCTTTAAGTGAGTGAAGAGAGGTAAGAAATGTAAGATGAATATCATCCAGGTGAATGCAATGGCGTAAATTCAATGTGAGCAAGGGAAGTGAGGTAAGGTGCTGTAAGCCTCTGCCTTGCAGTTGGGGGCATTCATTTATGGTCACATGTTGCAGGGAACGGAGGGAAGACAAGAGTGTTAAATGATCATCTTGCAAGTGGAAATATCTGATTATAGTCAGGCTCTCCAAATTTTTCAGGGCGGTTAGGTACTTTATTCCATCCGGTGACAATTGTGAGCAATCTAAGAGATTCAAGGTACGCAAATTGGGCCTTGTCTTTACCAGTTCTATTAAATCTTTTTCTGTAATCTTGCGATATGTGGCTTGTTTTCGTGTGTTTTGGTATTCTTTGCCTATTTTATTTTGTTCGCTGGAGCTTTTCGATAAAGCTAACTGCTCTTTTGGGGTTAGAAATTCGTTTAACTTATGCGAAATTGGATCGGGTAATCGGGATAATTCATTTCTTTTATTGATCGGGGTAGCTTGCGGGATAGCGAGTTGATCGGTTTTTTTTACTGCAATTGGTATAGGACCTGCGGGCTGGTCCATGTTGTCATGTATAGTCGGTAGCTGAGGCTTTACCGGCTCTGTCTCATTGTCGAGTTTGTCTAATGCAATGTTTGTAACATGATCTGGCTGAGGAGAGGTAAAATGGTTTACTTTTCTATATACACACTTTCCTACGAGGGCAATAGACGGTAAAATCACCGTGGCAATCATAGCAATTTTGCAGGCATAGCCAAGGTAAGTGGAAAAATGCTTTTCTATTGGATTATCGTCGGCGATTTCAATGTCATTGCTTTTAATGCCTGTAATATGCACGCTTCTCTGACCAAAATTAAATAATTGATCGCAGTGGCGCAAGAAGTGGTATTTTTCATGTGTATTTGGTTGATGGCTTGATATCGGAGTGAAAAAATTAGGTTCCATAGGCATAAATAATCTTAGATATGTTTCATACAAAAAAATGATTAATCAATTTAATTAAATTATAACACCTATACATATCGTGAATCAACATTTTGATTTTCAATAAAACTTTCATGCTGTGGTGTAGTAGTAACAGTGATTATTATTGTGAGGAATGGAAAATTTAATGAATCTCAACGATTAGGCCTTGTTGCATAATTCGAGTGTGAGTATAAAACGTTAACGATCAATTATTTACCGCGGAGAGCGCAGAGTACGCAGAGGAAGACAAAAAATGAGTGCATCCTTCACGGCATATCCAGAGCAATGGGGCACTTTTTATTCCCTCTCTGCGTACTCTGCGATCTCTGCGGTTAAATTATTAATAATCAACTAGATAATATACCGAAGGTGGTTCAAAAGTTGGTTTTTGAATCACGTTCGGTATAAATGAGGAATTATGTTAACCCATATTTTTCTTTGGCCATATCGAAAGAACCCTTTTGATAAAAGGCTAGTTGTTTTTCCCTTTGTTGGATTGTCTGAACTTGTTCCTTGTTAAGATTAGACCAATGTTCTTCCACAAAAAAATTCACTAAAGCATGGAGATTATCGCCTGTAAGTTTATGAAGACGCATTTTTTGTTCCCAGGGCATGCTGGGGGTATCAAACCCAAAAAACTTTTCGAAAAATCTCGATCGATCATCTGATTCTAAGCCTTTTAGCACCTGAGTAAAATTAATTTCCTCTATTTTTTCCTGGTTTAAAGCATCGGCATGTTCTTTTTTAAAAAATTTCACTAAAATATTGAGAGTATCTCCTGTGAGCTCATTAAGACGGCTTTTCTCTTGGGGCGTCAGTTGACCCATTCCAAAGAACCGGTACAAAATTATTTGATGTTTATTTGGCGGTGCATTTCTTAAAGCTTCCGGGAAGTTAATCTTTGCGAATTGTTCTTGGTTTAAAGCATTGACATGTTTTTTGTCGAAAAATTGCACTAAAAGATTGAGATTAGAATCTGTAAGCTGATTAAGACGACCTCTTTCTTTTTCTGTCAGGAGGGAATCATCAGCCGTCCCAAAGAAAGCACTAAAATTCAGGTAACCCGAGGTTTCCGATAAGTCTTTCAGTGCCTTAGAGAAGTTAATCTCTGCAATTTGTTCCGGATTTAAAGCATCGACATGTTCTTTTTCACAAAATCGTACCATAGCATCGAGGCCGGCCCCATGTAGACTTTTTAGACGCTTCTTTTGATTGTCTGTTAGTGGCTCACAGAAAGGAGGACCAAAAATTTTTGCGAATGTATTACGGTTCTCTATTCTGAAAGTGCTAAAATCGATATGATCGATATTTTCTTCAGTTAAATCCACTCCTTTGTCCAGGAGCTCTCTAAGCCCTTCATTTGTTAGCGGCTCTTCATTTGTTAGCGGTTTTTTTGGTGTAAACAATGGGGGAGTCAGATCTGAAGCAAGTGGGGTCGAAACGGGTAGTGAGGTCGAAACGGGTAATGAGGGTTCAATGCTCTGAGGTTGCGGCGGCTGATCGCGAGATAGAGTATCTTCATCCTTTATCACTGGAGGTGCAGGAGGGGCATTCGTTTCTAAGGAGTTATTAAGACGTGTATTTTCCGGCTCTGGTGCCCGTGGTTGGTTTTTATCCGATTGTGTTTTAGGGGGTTTTCTTGGACTCACTTCCTGAGTATCAAATTTTTTATTTACAATTGATTCAATTTTTTCAATCACATTTCTTTTTTTTGTGTTTTCTTCCAAATGAATTGATTTATCGACGCCATTTATCCAATGAATGGCACTTTTTCTGTTAAGAAAGAATGATTTATTTTTGTCATCAGTTAATTTAATGGCGACTCCAAAAATGTTAAGAATAAATCCTATGAATTTGTTGTATCCTTTAATTCCTTTCTCAGGAGAAGGGATGTTGGGAATAGCAATATCAAAACGATTTTCGTTATGGAGATTCTTTGTGATTTTCATAATAAATCCTCTATGTTCATTAGCTTATTTTAATTAATTAAATAAATAACTCTATATACATAATTATGCAAATCTATGATTTAAAAAGGAATCAAAATCTCTATATCGAAGTTATTTATGATAGCGCGATCCTTTCGCAATCTCAAACCCCCGATAGATTTGTTCGATGAGCAGTAATCTCGTCATTTGATGAGTAAATGTCATGGGGGATAAGCTGATGAGCGGATATTTTTTGAGGAGAGGCGACAGGCCGTCTGGTCCCCCAATGATGAAAGACAAACGAGACCCATATTCTTCGAGTTGACTGATCAAAAATTGAGAAAACTGTTCACTCGTAAATTGCGGGCCTGCAGGGTCCAGGCAGATGATATTTGATTCTTTGAGGCTCAAGTCCAATAATTGCTCTTCCGTTTTTGTCCAGATAAATTCAAATTGGGCAATTGGTTTTAGCCGTTTCAGATATTCATTTACCCCTTCGTCAAGCCACGATTCTTTTGTTTTCCCAACTGAGAGGATCCGAATTTTGTACATAGAAATTATCGATGTTGTTTCATGACGGCCTGGATGGTCCGTTTTTCATCGCGGGCTTTCTCTGATTCCCGTTTGTCATGCAACTTTTTCCCTCTGGCAATGGCGATCTTGATTTTAGCTATCCCATTTTTCAGGTAAATTCCCAAAGGAACAATCGTAAGTCCCTTCTCTTGCGTTGCAATGCGCAATTTTTCAATTTCGCGCTTATGCAACAACAGCTTTCTGTCGCGCTTTTCTACATGATTGTGCACATTGCCATAACGGTAATGGGCAATATGGCATCCGATCAGCCAGATTTCATGATCGATTACCCTGACATAAGATTCCTGAAGGCTTCCGCCATTATCCCGCAAAGACTTAATCTCGGTGCCTTGCAAAACAAGTCCGGCTTCAAATGTATCGAGGATCTCAAAGTTGAAGGAAGCTCGTCTGTTGGAAACTAAATCGTTGCTGTGTTTTGTGTTCATGGATAGTTCTTGTTTTTATTCTCACATTGTATCATAAGTAACGCCTATAAGGAAAGAGCAAATATGACATTGAGCTGTGCTTTATGCAATACATCAGTTGCCGGGCATGCAATAACAGAAGGGGCCCATACGTTTTGTTGTATAGGTTGCCATGCGGTCTTTGGGATTCTTGCCGCTCAAAACCAATTGCACCTCTTTGAGCAGCACCCCATCTTTTTACAGGCTGTCCAGTGTGGTCTGATTTCAAACCCGGACCTGCTGGAGCAGATACAAAAACAAAAACAGCAAGTCAAAGAAGAGGAAAGACAAAAGTGTTATTTCGAAATTGGGGGGATGTGGTGTCCCTCCTGTGCCGAGATCATTCGTCTGATCCTTTTGCAAAGACAAGGAATTGTCAACGCTACGATCGATTATGCCACCGATCTGGCGTCGATAGAATATTCCCCTAGATATTTTTCAAAAGAACAAATATTTGGTGTTATTGCAGGATTAGGCTATTGCCCCAAAGAGTGGGATGACGGCAAGCACAATCCTGTAAGCAAGGACTTGAATTTACGCTTTGGGGTTGCAGCGTTTTTTGCATTGAATGCGATGATGTTTGCCTATCCACTCTATGCAACGTACTTTCATTATGATGGAGAGGGTTATGGCAATTTATTTGCCTGGGCCTCATTTTTTTCGACGCTTCCTGTAGTTTTTTATAGTGCCGCTCCTATCTGGAAACGCTTTGTTTTAAGTTTATCCACAGGTTTTTATGGGATGGAAGCGTTGATAGCCATTGGGGTATGGTCGGCATTTGGACTTTCCCTTCATGAGCTGTTAACAGGGGGAAATCAATGTTATTTTGATTCGATGTCCGTAATCATTGTTTTTGCATTGCTGGGGAAAATCATCGAAAATAAAGCAAAATTTTCAGCGAAAGAGTCTTTGATCCGTTTAGCAAGATCGGCTCCGAGAAAAGCCCGAAAACGTTTTGAGGATGGTAATGTCCTGTTTGTACCTGTCAAAGAAGTCTCGAAAGGGGATATTCTTGTGGCATTGACAGGAGAAAAATTAGCTCTTGACGGAGTCGTAATGACAGGAAAAGCAGCTGTAGATGAATCATTGATGACAGGGGAGGCCGTTCCCGTCAACAAGCAAGTGCGCGATTTTCTATTAGGGGGGACGCTTATTGTTCAGGGATCTGTCGAATATAGAGTGGCAAATGGTCCGGATGAAACAGCCCTCCATAAAATCATCGAAATGGTAGAAAAAGATATTGGAAATAAAACCGTATATGTGAGGGCGGCAGACGCAATTGTCCAGTGGTTTGTTCCCTGTGTCATTGCGATCGCAGCCTTTACAGCAGTTTGCTATTGGTTTTTCCCAGGCCCCAATGACTTGCATCCAATTGCAACGGGAATCATGAGAGCCCTCTCGGTCTTGCTGATCTCTTGCCCCTGTGCAATCGGCATTGCGGCCCCGGCTGCAGAATCTTATCTTTTATATGGTCTTTCTTCTCTTGGGGTCATTGTGAGAAATCGGGGCTCATTGCGATTTTTAGGGAAGGAAGACGTGATCGTATTTGATAAGACAGGGACCGTGACAGAAGGAAAATTCCATGTCAAATCCGGTATCGGGAATTTAACGGCAAAGGAAAAAGCAGCGCTATTTCTTTTGACCAGGCATTCCATCCACCCCATTTCTGTGGCCATTGCACATGCGCTTGAGAGCACTTGCATTCAACAGGATCAGTCGGTCCATCAGATAGAGGAAGTCATTGGTTATGGTGTAAAAGGGGTCATTGACGGTATTGACTATTCATTGGGTTCGGACCTCCTGATGAAACAACAAGAGATCTGCTTACCCCTGGATGGCGGACAAAAAGCAGCCTGTACTCTCGTATATTTTGCCGGATCTGGAAAAGTGATCACAACACTCCACTTGATGGATCGGGTTCGCCCGGAAGTTGTAGGGGTAGTGCAAGCCTTAAAACCCGCCAGGACAGTATTGCTGTCGGGCGATTCGGAAGATAATGTCTCAACTGTGGCAAAAGCCTGCGGATTTGATGCGTGGCAGTCGAGATCCCATCCTTTAGAAAAAAGGGAATATATCGAAAGGGAGAAAAAAAAGGGGAACATCGTATGCATGTTGGGGGATGGAATGAATGATGCTGCTGCATTGACGGCTTCCCATTTGGGGATTTCCGTGGTGTCGGCTGCCGATATGTCGGTTCAGGTGTCCGACCTGTTGCTGACGCTTGAGAGTTTGGAGGTCATTCCCCGCATCCGGGCCCTTGCAATTAAGGGAAAAAAAATTGTGCGGCAAAACTTATTCTGGGCCTTTTTCTACAATATTTTCGGTATCTTGTTAGCAGCCTTTGGAGTCCTTTCGCCGATTTTTGCCGCGTTTGCCATGTCGATAAGCAGTGTCATCGTTTTATTTAATGCCCGCAGGTTGCTTTTAATTCAACACAAAGGCACGAAGACACGAAGACTCTAAGAGGAAAGGGTCTGAGAGCAAAATTTCTTTATTTCTTTGTGACTTCGTGTCTTTGTGTTGAATTTATTATAGATCATGAAACACCTTCGGTATATTTTCATTTTTGTCAAACTAGAATTATTATCTCAACTATGGTATAGTAACAGCCAGGGATGAGGTCTATTGAAACATATTGGAAGAAGGTTTTCATGAATCGAACAAAAATTGTTTGTACAATTGGTCCGGCGGTCAATACGGTAAATAGCATTGAGGATCTGGTGAATGCCGGAATGAGCATCGCCAGGCTAAATTTCAGCCATGGCACGCATAAAGAGCATCTTGAGAGCATTCGAATGATCAAGGAAGTTCGGGCTAAATTAGATCGGCCCGTTGCCATCATGCTGGATACTAAGGGCTCGGAAATTCGTCTTGGTAAAGTGAAAGATAATAGCTTCATATTAAAGACCGGACAAAGGTGGCTTCTTGTCGGCGAAGAGATCGTGGGAGATGAGAGCTCTGTAACTGTCAATCCGGCATTTGTGCTTGAGAGGCTGACCCCTGGAATGTGTGTACTTTTTGATGACGGATATATCTCATCGCATGTGATTGAAAAAACGGAGAAAGGGGTTCTTGTCGAGATCGACAATGGCGGATTGATCAGATCGGGAAAAGGGGTCAACGTTCCGAACAGTTCGCTCGGTCTTCCCGGATTTACTGCACAAGACGAGGAGGACATTCGCTTTGGATGCCGCGAGGGTGTTGATTTGATTGCCGCCTCCTTTGTCCGTTCTGCTGATCATGTTCTTGCAATTAAACGCCTGCTGGCGGAAGAAAAGCGCAGCGAAATTCTTGTGATTGCAAAAATTGAAAATAGCGAAGGGGTTCAAAATTTTGACAGCATCGTGCAGGTGGCTGATGGAATTATGATTGCGAGAGGGGACTTAGGGGTAGAGGTCCCGTTAAGCCAGGTGCCCCGTCTGCAAAAAATGATGATCCGCAAGTCATATCTGGCCGGCAAGCCATCCGTGACTGCTACACAAATGCTCGAATCGATGATCAATAATCCAAGGCCGACAAGGGCAGAGGCATCGGATGTCGCCAACGCGATTTATGATAGCACCTCTGCTGTCATGCTTTCCGGAGAAACGGCTATCGGACGCTATCCTTTGGAAACAGTACGAACGATGTGCGGCATTATCCAAGAGGCGGAATTGGATATCGACTATCAAGATTTTTTTGCCTTGCATACAGGCATAGTGTATCACGATGTGCCTTCTGCGCTGACTTTAGCTGCAGTGAAAACTTCCTACAGTTCCAACGCCAAAGCAATATTTGTTTTTACCAATAGCGGATTGACTGCACGTCTGGTTTCCCGTTTGCGTCCCAAAATGCCGATCATCGCCCTGACTCCAAATGAACATAGCTATCATCAAATGGCTTTTAACTGGGGAGTCATTCCCATTTTCAGAAAAGGGTGCCACACCATTGCAGAAGGGTTTAATGAGATTTGCAAATTTTCTTTGGAAAAAAACTATGTAAGTAATGGAGACCTCGTTGTCATCACTGCCGGAGCTCCTTTTGGTGTCTCCGGAACGACCAATATGATGATGGTAGAGAATATCGGAAATGTTTTGGTCAGGGGAGAGAAAGGGGTGGGCCGGCAGATCTATGGAAATATCTCCATGGTCCTTTCTGCAGAAGCAAAAAAACCCTATGAAGTGCGAAACCATCTTCTTGTATTGACAAGGTGCGATGAATCTTATTTGCCGCTAATCCAGGAATCGACCGGAATCATTTTACAAAATCATATCGATGATATCGAATCGGAAGAATATTTGATCCAGATTGCTCAAAAACTTTCTAAAACTGCTATTGTTCGGGCAGATGCCGCTGTGCAGATCTTAAAAGAGAGGCAATTAGTGACGATTGATCCTGTGCGAAATTTGGTGTATAAAGGAGTGGTGATTTAACAATGGTTAGCGAAATCCTGCAACAATACCGTCAGTCAATCGAGCAGGAGGAGGCTTTGCGGTTTCATCCAAAGGCTTCCCTTTCTGCCGGTCATCGCCGCTATTTTGGGCGGGAAGATGATCATCGTTTACCTTACAAACGCGATGTCGACAGGATTGTCCATTCAAAGGCCTATGCGCGTTATATCGACAAAACGCAAGTAGCCTATCTCGTTGAAAATGATCATATTACCCATAGAAGCCTTCATGTCCAGCTGGTGAGTAATTTTGCAAGGGGAATTGCAGAAACCCTCCGGTTAAATGTCGATCTTGTGGAAGCCATAGCTTTAGGTCACGATGTCGGTCATCCTCCCTTTGGCCATGAAGGGGAAAACTATTTATCTGAAATTTCTAAAAAATATGAAAATCAGTCGTTTGCGCATCCTTTACAATCCTGCCGCCTCTTTTCCGTCATCGAACCGTTAAATCTTGGGCTGACGGTGTATGATGGTTTTTTATGCCATGACGGGGCAATGAATGGCAGAAGGATCGCCCCCAAGTTTAACAAAACGTGGGATATCCATTTTGCAGAAAAAGAGCAAAAGCGAACAAATCCGGAAATAAATATCATTCCAGGAACTTTAGAAGGGTGTTTGGTCAAAATATGCGATACGATGAGCTATGTCGGCCGCGATATTGAAGATGCGATCAGTTTACGGATACTGGATCGAAAAGCGGTCCCTAAAACCTGTTTGGGAACAACAAATAGAGAGATTCTTAGCGTATTGGCCCAGGATCTGATTCAACATAGTTATGGGAAAGATTATATTGAAATTTCCGAAGAAGCGTATGAAAGTCTGGCTTTTTTGCGGCAATTTAACTTTACTCACATTTATACACATCCGGTCCTAAAAAAAGAATCGGCAAAAATCCAAAAATGCTATTGCATCTTATTTGAACTGCTTATTAATGATTTTCGTCAAAAAAACCAGGAAAGTTATTTATGGGCCCATTTTCTTCATAATAAACCAGCTACCTACCTTTCGGAAACATCGGATGTGCAAATGGTCATCGACTATATTTCCGGAATGACCGACAGCTATTTTATTCGTACTATCCAAAAATTGATCATCCCCTCTTTAATTGAGTTGTCATAAAATGTTGTTGATCATCGAGACTTCGACAGAAAGAGGTGTTATCGCTTGTATCGACACAGAAAGGGTCATATTCCATTCGGAGCTGCCCGTTGGTTTGCATAGTTCCAAACACCTGCTTCCTGAGTTGATGCAAAAGGTAAAGCAGTCAGCCGTTGACATCAAATCATGTTCCGGTATCGTCATTGGGGTAGGTCCCGGCTCATATACAGGCATACGGGTTGGTGCCACGGTTGCCAAGACTCTTTCCTTTGTTCTGAAGATTCCGTTGATTGCCATTAACACTCTTATGACTTTTGCTCCATCGGTCAATGGGAAATTTGCCGCTGTTATTGACGCCAGGATTGGAGGCGTATATTTTCAAACGGGAGTCAAAGAAGGGGAAGAGACTGTTTTTTTTGAGGGCCCCCAAGTTCTCACTCTCGATAAGGCAGCAGAAGCTTTAGTCGATATCCCGCATCTGGTGACCCCTTCGATGGAATTGCTACGAGTAAAGTTAGAAAAGGCAAGACTGGGAGTTGAGGGGAAGCATGCAGCTAAAGAAGAGTGGTCGTGGGAAGAATGTTACCCTTCAGCCATGCAAATGGCCTCTTTTGGCCGGAAAAAATTGCTTACCGGAGAGGTCATTCTCGACAATTCCTTAGAATTGCTTTACATGCGCAAGACGCAAGCCGAAATCGAAAGAGAGGGAATATAGAATTGTTTTCGTGCCCGTGAGCGTGCCCGTGCCCCTGCCCGTATTATTTATCTTTTCCGAATTCTTTATCCCACAAACTAGAAGAATGAATAAAATTCGGAAATGATCGATAAATTCGGGCAAGGGCACCGGCACGCTCACAGGCACGAAAACAATTCTTCATTCACGATTATTCCCTAAATTTTTGTAGCCCCCATCATCATTTGGATATCGGGGTATCCTTTATACTTAGATAAATTCCGGAAAAATCTATTGCGCAATTCATAAGGGATGTTATTGTCTTCGAGGAAAGTAACCGCACGAAAGTTTAAAAGAGTGTTGGTTATCAGATATTGATCATTAGTATCAGAGGCAGAGGTATTTCCATCGGGAGCAAATCGGCCATTCTTATCCAATGCTTTATTGCGCACTCCAAAAGAATAATAAGGGCGCTGCCTGGAATGCCTGATCCAATGGACAAGTGTGGGTACCGAAACGACTCTGGCTAAAAATATCGCCAGATTTTCGAAGTCTTTCTTTTCAGGATTGTGTTCTCTTTCGGTAATTTTGGGACACTCCGGTAAACGAGAATATATTGCCTCAGACCAGGCATAGATCTCATGCCAATGGTCAGTCAGCTTTTGTTGATTGTTAGTGATAAGTTCGGTGTAGTATTCATGTAACATCTCATAATGTACATGGAGGCAATGGTTAAAATAATCCTGCTCGCCTAAAGGCGTTTCGAGAGGGCGCTTCCAATTAGCTTTCTTTTTTACTCCATCTGCGAGAAGATCTTGCATGATTTTTGTCCCTGGACCTCCATTTGCACCAGCTCCAGGTTCTCTTTGGGATGCTATAGGAGATCCGTCTAAGCCCTTTTTAATAATACCATCCGGTTCATTCACACCCAAAAAGTTGATCCAGTGCGCCTGATCAAGACAGGGACCCACATGGGAATAAATGGGATTGTCTTTGGTAATATACTTGAAAAAAGGGATTGCCACCTCTCCTGTAAAAAGATGACCCTCCGCCAAATGACCCTCAATTTCACCTTTAAGTCCAAATACCGCTAATGATAGATAAATCGCCCATCTGATTTTTTCTATATTGTCAGGTGTAACCACCTGCTCTTGCCGTTCATCTCTAAATTTAAGAGTTATAGACTCAAGAACATATTTTACCTGGCCGTTATCGTTTTGGGGCTTTGCTACAACTTTGACATTCGGAAAATCCTCGCGTCCTTTTTTCAATTTACAGTCATCCCAATCCGCTTCCCAAACAGCACGTTCCCCCTCTTTCCTGAAACCTACATTGCCAATCCCATTCAGGAGACAATCGATCAAATTTTCACCGGTCAATTCCAATTTAGGACATTTTGGCCCAAAAGAATCGTAGATTTTTTGTACTTGCCCGCCTGTCAGCCATCGACTGAAGGTTGCAACAAAAAGAGCCTTCGGAATTTGCGGAACCGAAGCCTTAAAGAGACTGATTAAGTAGGGGACTGATTGCCACTGTGTGGTGGGCGGCGGTAGAGTTGCTGTCAATTGCAATGGTTGTCTGGCATATTCTGATACTAAACGTACACGTGCCGCAGACGCTTTTGGAATGCGTAATTTATATATTTGCGTGACTCTTTGACGGAGATCTTTGCCTCCACAAATTTTTTCCGCTGAAAACGGGTGCGGTGTTTCAAGGATCTTTATTTGGAAATGGGCCCATCCTGAAAAGCATCCTTTTGATTGATCTTTGAATGTAAATTTGAATTCACCCGATGGGTTTGTCGTTGTTTGGGATATGCGGGTGGAACACCAAATTAGGGGATACACCATATGGAGTTCCATCGTTCGATTCCCATTTGGTCTTGGCTGCTGGGTGTTACTATTGACATCATCATAATTGAGTGTGCCGCTGAGAGTGTTACTGCCGCTCGATGACTGGTTTCTGCGGGCTTCCACATCGGTATCGGGCACATTAGTAACGCGTGGGCCATAACCCCTTCTTAAAGAATTTAATCCACCTAGCATGACTTGCATATATTACCTCCCTAAAGATTTAAATATACCGAACGTGATTCAAAAATTGGTTTTTGACGGCGTCGGCTTTGCATCAAAATTTTTGTCTTCACTCGTGCCTTGCCATAGGCAATGGTCCCTCGCGCCAGACGAAAAATTTTGAGCAGCCTCCTTGTCAAAATCCCAACTTTTGAACCACCTTCGGTATATGTGGACTTAAACTGGTAAACTAAAGTCCTTTCTTTATTTTACAAATAAAATAATATAAGGAAATATTTTTTGAATGTAAAAGCACAACAAGGCAGTGAGCATTAAAACAATTTATTAAAACACAGAGACATGAAAGAGCAAGAGAGATTTTCTTTTTTGCCGAAAGACGAAAACAAAGATGTGTAATAGCTTCTCTCTGCGTTCTCCGTGCCTCTGTGTTTAAAATATTTATTTTAATGCTCATTACCATGAAAAGCACAATCATTTTCTGGCACTTAAATTCATCAATCCATTATCATCATTCAAAATACATCTCTCTTACCTAATATTTAGGGTGAATATACAATGAGCAAGGACCAAATACCCCCTGATTCTCCTGCCCCCAGAGCTTCATGGGGATCGCGCATCGGATTTATTTTTGCCGTAGCCGGTTCGGCTGTAGGCCTGGCAAACATATGGCGGTTTCCCTATATCGTGGGTCAAAATGGAGGCGCTGCCTTCATCCTTGTCTATTTACTTTGCCTGCTATTTATCGGCTTTCCGGTATTTATTTCTGAGATCATCATTGGCAGAAGCACTTGCCTTAGCCCAAGCGGTGCCTTTCGCAAGCTTGGCGGAGCGTCGTGGGGCTGGGCGGGCAAGCTGACGATCGCTACCGGTTTTTTTGTCAGTGCATTCTATAGTGCGGTTGCAGGGTGGATACTCGGTTACCTTATCGAAGCTGTCGGTGGACAAATCTCGTCGTTCACTGCAATTGCGGATGCCAGACTGCATCATCAAAGTTTAATGGAAAATCCCCTTTGGGGGCTTGGCTTTCATTTTTCTTTCTTGCTGATCTGCACTTTAGTATTGCTCCTGGGTGTCAGGGGAGGGATTGAACGGGGAAATAAGATCATGATGCCTTTGCTTTTTATCATGCTCATGTTCTTAGCCGTCTATGGGTTAATGATGCCAAATGCACATGTCGGCCTTACCTATTTGTTGAATCCAAATTGGGGCGCGCTGACCCCTCAGGCTTTTTTAATGGCGCTTGGGCAAGCCTTTTTTACCTTGAGCTTAGGCCAGGGGACGATGGTCACTTATGGTAGTTATTTAAAAAAAAATGAAAATCTCATGGCCTCTTGCGTTCCGGTGGTCCTCATGGATACTTGTGTTTCATTGCTTTCTGCAATTGCCGTCTTTACGATCGTTTTTTCGGTGGGAATCGAACCCAATGCCGGCCCCGGGTTAATCTTTCATACGCTTCCCTGGGTATTTAGTCAAATTCCCTCCGGGCATCTTCTTGCGGTCGCATTCTTTTTGCTCGTCCTGATGGCGGCATTGACTTCGGAGATTTCCGCTATGGAGCCGACAATTGCCTACCTGATCGATGACTGGGGCTGGAAGCGTAAGACCGCCGTTTTATGTTGCGGGGCCGGGGCTTTTCTATTGGGTGTTCCTGCAGCCTTGTCGTATAGCGTATTAAAGAACACAACAATAAGCGGCATGGCCATTGTCGATCTGATGGATCTATTGGCCACAAGCATCCTGATTCCCTTAGGGGGATTTCTTGCTGTCGTCTTAGCCGGATGGCGCTGGGGAATCCCTCAGGTCTTACATCATATGGAACAGGGGTTTCCCCAACTTTTTGAAAAATATCGATGGCTTATTTACTATTTCTGGTTCTGTATTAAATTTAGCGCGCCTATATTAATTATATTGGTTTTTTTGAATGCTTTTGGCATATTCTAGTTATGAGTAATAAAACCTTTATCGAATCAGCCCGGCCGATTGATATCATTGCGAAAGAAGATCTCGTCTTTGAGGTCCCTCTACGGCCGCAGGCATTATCTGAATTTTCAGGGCAAGATGCGATCCGGGAGCGTTTGGAAGTATTGATCGGCGCTGCAAAAATGCGTAAAGAGCCTTTAGCGCATTGCTTGTTCAGCGGGCCCCCAGGGCTTGGAAAAACGACTCTTGCCAATATCCTCGCAAAGTCGATGGGGACAAATATTGTCGTTACATCCGGCCCTGTCATCGAAAAGCCGGGCGATCTTGCCGGTATGTTAACACATATGCAGACCGGCGACATTCTCTTCATCGATGAGTTGCACCGGTTGAATCGGGTGGCGGAGGAATATTTATACCCCGCTATGGAAGACTTTGTTCTCGATATCATGATTGACAATGGGCCTGCAGCAAGAAGCGTGCAAGTCAAGCTCAACAAATTTACCCTGATCGGGGCTACGACGCGCATAGGGCTGCTTTCTGGTCCTCTCCGTTCCCGTTTTGGTTTTAGCTGCCGTCTCGATTACTATGATGCGAAATTGCTTTCAAAGATCTTGCAGCGCATGGCGCGCATCCTCAATCTTAAGCTCGAAGAAGAAGCCGGAATGGAAATTGCCTGCCGCTCAAGAGGGACGCCGCGCGTCGCGATCAACCTGTTGCGCTGGGTGCGCGATTACTCTCAGATGCGTACCGAAGGATTTATTGACCGCGAAGTGGCGAGAATGGCTTTAGATATGCTCTCGATCGATCATTTAGGCCTTGATGAAATGGATAAACGGATTCTCGAAGTCCTTTTGGACCATTATGGGGGCGGTCCCGCCGGAATAAAATCGATAGCGGCAGCCGTCGGTGAAGAGGCTGAAACCATTGAAGAAGTGTATGAGCCCTATCTGATCATGCTAGGATTATTAAAAAGAACGCGTTGTGGAAGAGAAGCGACTCCGCAAGCATATCAACATTTAGGACGTGTCATCAATTGATAACCATTTAAGGAGAATAAATATGGCATTAAGAATTATTATGATGCTTTTACTGGCAGGCCCAATGACATTGCAGGCCGGTTTTTTTAGTCACGTCATGAGCTATTTTCAAAAATCTGCAGAAGCTCCCCCGCCAAAAATCAAGGTGCTTATCGAACACGATAAGCCGGGGGTCGTTCTTGAGGTTAAAGGAAAATATAAAATTTACAACCCCCATACCAATGAACTGATCAGTACAAGATTTGTCGGCAAACGGAAGTTCATCCAGGCGATCCACGATGGGATGAAATGGGGGGAAGAGTTTCCCGGAGTGTATCAATTATTGATTGTACCGGATGAAGCTACCGGCATCAGTGTTGTCGACGGAACCGAATATCGCGGAGCGATTTATGTCTACGATATTGGAGGAACGATCAGTATTGTCAACCAGGTTTATGTTGAAGATTACCTCTCTTCGGTCCTGGCGAATCTCCCGAAGGGTGGTTATTCTGAAGAAGTCATGGCAGCCATTGCCATAACCGCTCGTACGATGGCCTATTATTATAGTGAACATCCCAAAAATCAATATTGGGGCGTAGATGGGCAAAACCCTCCCTATCAGGGGTACATTGCCGCAAATAAAAATAGTCCAATGGACAGTGTCGTCAAAAAGACGCGCAACATGGTGATGAGCAAGACAGGAGAAAACGGCGCATCTGAAAACCAGATCGCTCCTTTCCCGGCACAATGGAAAGAAGGGGGAGAAAAGACCGACGGCTCAAAATTGGTTATGTCGCAAATCAGTTTGGCAGAGGCTCAGGAAATGAGTAAAAAGGGAGACCATGCTGCACAAATATTAGCCAAAGCTTTCCCGGGGACAAGGATTGAGCTCATGCACTATATCCAAGAACCATCCGATTCCAAATAAGATGGATGAGGAATATGCTCTTTCTTCTTATCAATATCATCTTCCCGAAGAGCTGATCGCGCAAGCTCCAGTTGAGCCGCGCGATCACTCCCGCCTGATGATTGTCAACCGGTCAGATGGGTCCATTGTTTCGACGACCTTTCGTACGCTCGGGGAGATGCTGCAAGAGGGGGACCAACTGATCTTCAATGATACAAAGGTGATCCCTTCCCGTCTGCATGGAATAAGGAAGGGCGGGGGCAAAGCAGAGGTGTTTCTAATCCGCCGGCATCAGGATGGCTCCTGGGATGCATTGGTCCGTCCGGGAAAAAAACTCCCCCCGGGAAGCATCGTTCAATTTAACCCCTCGTTTTATTGCGAGATGTTAGAGCCTTTGAACAATGGGGGACGCCGCATTCTATTCCATTGCCAGGGAGACCTGGACAAGATGCTGGAGGAATGCGCTCAGATCCCTTTACCTCATTATATCCGGCGCGATGCGACAAAGGAAGATAAGATAAGGTACCAAACTGTCTACGCGGCAAATCCGGGAGCCGTTGCCGCACCGACAGCAGGCCTTCATTTCTCCCATGACTTACTTCTTGCATTAAAAGCTAAAGGGGTCATTCAGACATACATCACCCTTCATACCGGCATCGGTACATTTCGCCCTGTAAAAACCGAAGACATCCGCGCCCATGTCATGCATGCAGAGCGCTATATCATCCCCCCCCATACTGCTGAAGTATTAAATTCTCCCGGTGATCGTTTGAGGCTATGTATTGGAACAACCTCTTGCCGGACACTGGAGGCTGCCGCAAATGAGGAAGGGATCATTCAGGCAGGGGAGTACGATACCAACATTTTCATCTATCCCGGCTACCGATTTAAGTATGTCTCGAGCCTTCTCACCAACTTTCATTTGCCTGGATCTACACTGCTGATGCTGGTATGTGCTTTTGCCGGAAGGGAGCTTGTAATGGAAGCTTATGAAAGGGCCGTTCGCGAGCGTTTCCGTTTCTTTTCTTACGGTGATGCAATGCTGATTTTGTGAATTTTTTGCATTATTTAAGAAGGCAATTGCAAAAGTCTTAGATTACTAAGTGCAAGAAAATATTAAACACAAAGGCACAAAGGCACGAAGATACTAAGGATTGAACCCTCACTTCGTGTCTTTGAGTCTTCGTGCCTTTGTGTTTAATTTTTTTGAAGTTATAAATATAAGCTAAGGACTTTAGACAATAGGTACATTGGTGTCCTTATTGTCCTTAATGTTTTCATAAAGCCCCCATGAGAAGAATATAATTAATTCATTATAAAAAAGTTCTTAATTTGATTATAATTGAATAAAAATTAATTTTCAAATATGGGGGATATGTCTGAATAAATTGCCGGGGGAGGATAAACGGTAAATGTTCACGAGGTAGCATCGTTATATATCAGGCCTTCAGCCTGAATGATTTACGCTAGTCGTCCCGGCCTGGTTCAAGGCCGAGACGGCCTTGTTACCTTGCATCGCGTGAATTAATGCTCTGGTCTATCCTTTCTTAAAAAGGTCGGCGTGTGATCCTGTTCTTTCAAAAACTATTTCAGTATCCGTTTTGCTATAGACTAAAAGCCAATCAGGTTCAATATGGCACTCCCAGCGTCCTTTAAAATTTCCTTTTAACTTATGATTACGGTGTTTTTTTTCTAAAGGTTCTTTTGCTGATAGTTTCTTGATGATATCTCCTAGCTTCGACATATCCTTACCGCGTTTTCTAACCACTTCTGTTTCATTCTCGAATTTCGTTGTCGTAGAAACTTTTAGCATTATTTAAGACCGAGTTTGTCAATTAATTCATCCGCATTTTTATAGTGATTAAGATTTTTCCCTTCATCAGTTTCCTTAAAAACCCTTATGGTTTCTTCATTAGGAACATTTTCACTTAAAAGATTTTCCTTCAGGCAACCGAGAATGAGATCCTTTAATGAAATGCCGGCAAGGGCTGCAATTGCTTTTAATTTCTTATGGTCGACAGCAGGCAGCTCAAATGTTAACCGAGTATGTTCATGATGTGTGGTCATATTTACCTCCTTTCCTGTATTTTAACATATTTATGATTTTGTGAAAATGCATAAATATGCTAACGCATCATAGGGATCTGAGCATAGTTTTCAGGGCAACGCCCTGAAGTATAAAAGCCTATGGGCAGCCCTAGGTAGATAGCATGAATCATTCAGGCTGAAGGCCTGAATTATAGTGAATAGACCGTGAACACGTACAAATGCTCAGGAGTAATTTGCCAGGGAGGATAAAAGGACACCAGGGAAAGGACATTAAGGACAATAAGGACACCAATTAAGAACAATAGAGACATTTAAAAAAGGACTTTAGACAATAGGGACAGTCCTTAATTGGTGTCCTTATTGTCCTTAATGTCCTTTTCTTTTATTCTATCGCTCTTCTTCTTCAAACTCTTCGTCTTCGAATTCTTCTTCGTCAAAATCTTCTTCGCCGGCAAAAATTTCTTCCAGCAAAGTATGAAAGAAATTGAGGTGGGCGGCAATATCAATCTGGTCTTTGACTGGGAGGCTATTTAAATTATTGGTTTTTGAAATTTTGTCTTGAATAATCGTAACTAATTGATTTAGAACCTTTGTTTCCTCGGCAAATTCCGGATCTTTTGATAAATCACCCAAAAGATCTTTTTTTGTCATTTTTAATAAATCTTGAATTTCTTTTAATTCTGGCAAAGCCAAGATAGATTCTGTCATAGTGGATTCCTCTTTTTGGTTAGTGGACAACTACAGGGCAGTTGCCAGCATAATTTTTTCAGGGCAATAAATTCAATATACTCTCTGTTCGCGATTATGCTCAATTTCTCTTTAAAGCACAATTAGAATTTTTTACCCTATTTTAATTGGCCCTTCCACTCCAGTTTTGTCCTTAGCGTGGAAAAGAAATCGTGATCGGGCATATTGACCAGGCGAAATGATCTTGCGGAGGGTCTGATAATCAATTTCTCATGCGTCGACATCATATCATATGTGAATCCGTCATAGGTGATTTCTACCGGTTGGTGAAAACTTAAATATTCAATGACGATCTCATTTTTCGGCATGAGGACAATCGGCTTATTGGAGATGGTATGCGGACAAATAGGAGTGATGACGAGGGCATTCAATTCCGGAGTCAGAATAGGCCCTCCTGCCGATAATGAATAGGCAGTCGAGCCGCTAGGTGTCGCAACAATGATCCCATCGGCAGAAAATGTGTTCAGATAGTGCCCGTCTACATAAACAGCAAGTTCGATCAAACAGGGGTTATGTGCACGGTGGACAACAATTTCATTCACGGCAAAATGAGACGAATGATTCATCTGCCCCTCCATCGCCACACGCGATTGGATTTGATAGAGTCCGGCCAACAGGTTTTCAAGGCTTGCGTCGATTTCATCCAGGGGAATATCAGCCATAAATCCAAGTCCGCCCAAATTTATTGCCATGATGGGTGCTGAAATCATCGGGTAGTGCTGAATCTGCCGCAGTATCGTTCCATCGCCACCCATCGTAATGACAAAATCAATGGATTCATGGGAGACAGAGGAAAGGGGAATTACACCGTAAGCCGCTGCAATTTGGTCTTCCATGCAGACTGTAACCTTGCGGTTTTTGAGAAATTGACTAACCTTTATTGCAATATTTTGTGCAAGTTCCTTTGTATTATTTGGCAACAGCGCAATGATCATACGCAATGAATCCTTTATCAAGATTAAAATGCAGGATAATTTTTTGATAAATTTGATTGGCAGAGAGTCCTAACTCAATTGAGAGTTCTTCATGAGTTCCTTGTTCGATAAAAGCCTCAGGGATTCCAAAATTCGCGACCTGGACGTCCTTGTAGCCGTTGCGCATGAGAAAGTGATTGAAAATCGATCCAAGGCCGCATGCTAAAGAATGCTCTTCAATGGTGACAATTTTTTTATGTGTCAGCAATAATTTATAAAACAATTCCACATCGAGAGGTTTGACAAAAATGGGATCGACGACAGTTGCATAGATTCCCTTTTGCAGGAGTTGTTCGCGAATTTGCAGAGCAGTATTGGCCATGTGGCCAAGTCCTATTAATAAAATATCTTCTCCCTCAGCCAATACCTCAGCCTTACCTAGCTCTCTTACAACAAGCGGTTTATCGCTATCAGATGTAGGTATATTGGGGTATCGGATGGCTGCCGGTCTTTTCCAGGAAAAACTCGATTCTAATAATTCTTTGAGAAGCTGTCCGTTACGTGGTTGGGTGATGATCATATTAGGCATTGCATTGAGGAATGAAATATCATATATCCCATTGTGAGTGGCGCCGTCAGCGCCGGCAAGCCCTGCCCGGTCAATAGCAAAAACTACAGGGAGCTCCTGAAGGCATACGTCATGAAATACGTTATCAAATCCGCGCTGAAGAAACGTGGAATAAAGACTTGCGACAACCTTGATTTTTTTATTGTGAGCAAGCCCCCCGGAAAATGTCACAGCATGCCCTTCGGCGATGCCGACATCGACACAGCGATCGGGATATTTTTTCATGAAATCGTCCAACATAGAGCCGGCGGACATGGCTGGGGTGACCGCAACGATATTTGGATCTTTTTCGGCCATTTGAAGAATATGGGTGCCAAAAATTTTGGGAAAGGTTGGTTTTTTTGTCGCCGCCGGGAGAAATTTACCTGTATTTGCATCAAATGGTTTGACGCCATGATAAGTGACCGGGTTTTTAATGGCTTCGTCCATACCCTGTCCTTTATTGGTGAGAACATGGACAACAACGGGCCAGTTGACGTTTTTAAGGGCATTGAAGGTGTCGATAAGACGTTCCACATCATGTCCATCGATCGGTCCGATGTAGGAGAGACCATACTGTTCAAAAAAAGCGGCCGGGCTGACCAGGTTTTTTAACGACTCAGTGATTTTATGTCCTTGTTTGGAAAGAGCAGCTCCATATCCGGGAATTTTTGAAACGATCTGTTCGAGATCGCGATAGATTTTATTTGTTGTAGGATTGCTGAGCAAGCGGCTGAGGATCTGTGTGATTGCGCCGACATTTTTCGAGATGGACATTTCATTGTCGTTGAGAATGAGGATAAAGCGGGCCAAGTCGCAAGGGACATTGTTTAAAGCTTCTAATGACATCCCGCATGTCAATGTGGCGTCCCCGATGATGGGAATGACATGTTCCCTGGTGTTCGCAAGGTCTCTCCCTTTTGCCACTCCAAGCGCTAAAGAGAGCGCTGTGCCGGCGTGGCCTGCCAAAAAATGATCGTGAGGCGATTCCTTGGGTTGACTAAATCCCGATAAACCTTTATGTTTCCGGATGGTAGGGAACAAATGGTTGCGTCCGGTCAGCAACTTGTGTGTATAGGTTTGGTGGCTGACATCCCATATGAATTTATCTTCCGGTGAATTGAAAACTTTATGCAAGGCAATTGTCAGCTCTACCGAACCTAAGTTTGAAGCAAGATGGCCGCCATTGACAGACATGACTTCTATGATTCTTTGGCGCACCTCTAAACAGAGCCGGATAAGCTGATGGTTAGGTAAATCCTTAATGTCAGAAGGGGATTGAATAGAAGGCAAAAGGAAATCAGTCATCTTAAGGGGATCCTTCAAAAGCTTTAAGTTGCGGTTTTCCTTCCGCGTTAATGACAAGTTCGCCGCTGCGGTTTTTAATTAAAACTTCAATCGTTTTTTCGGCATCATTGAGTTTTTGCATGCACTCATTGATCAGCCGGTCGGCTTCCGTATACAATTTTAAAGATTCATCCAGGGTAATTGTTCCTGAGTTCATCTTTTCCAAAATTGTTTCGAGTCGTTTAAAAGAGTGCTCGAAGTTCATTTCCGGGGAAGGGGTATTTGGGTTCATAGGCATCCAACTTTTCTGGTTGTTATAATATACATCATTTTCTACTACTTTAACAAAAAAAACAATCTTAATTTAATAAAAGAAAAGGACAATAAGGACATTAAGGACACCAGGTTAAAGACACCAAGGACAATAAGGGACAATGTCCTTGGTGTCTTTAACCTGGTGTCCTTAATGTCCTTATTGTCCTTTTCTTTACTGTCGTTTTCTTTTCTCACATCTTGTTGACTGCAACGAGGCCAAGAATATCCATCCCTTGCCTTAAAACGCGGGCAGTCACTTCGCAAAGCAAAAGACGGGCGTCTTGTTCCGGTGCTCCTTCGACCCTGCAGTCGCGGAAAAATGCATTGAATTTTTCTGCTAAAATATAGAGATAATCAGTTAAACGGTTGGGTAGAAGTTCATTTGCCAATTGATCGAGGGCTTCTTGGAATTGAGCAAGATGAAGACCTAAGGAAATTTCCGAAGGGTGGCTTAAGTGAATGTGATGATTGATCCGTACCGCATCGATGTTGGCTTTTGTCTTGCGTTTAATGCCGATGACACGTACGTAGGCATACATCAGAAACGCAGCTGTATTTCCTTCAAAACGGAGCATCCGTTCATAGCTGAACATATAATCACTAGTACGATGACAACTTAAGTCTGCATACTTAATGGCATTAATTCCAAGTGCATGAGCCAATTCTTTTCTCTCAGATGTACTCATTTCAGAGCTGCGCTCCTGCAAAATTTGATCGGCCTCGCCGATCGCATTGAGGATTAAATCGATGAGTTTTTCCGTGTCTCCTGAGCGCGTGCGGAATTTTTTTCCGTCATTTCCAAGAACAAGTCCAAATGGCACATGATCCACGCGCACTTTTTTTACGTCCAGATAACCGGCCTTTTCGGCTGCCTGGAAAATCATCTGAAAATGGATCGATTGCCCCGCGTCAGTTACATAAATCAGCCGGTCTGCCTGTTCTAGCCCCAAGCGCTGGCGGATAGCAGCCATATCTGTTGTATCGTAATTATATCCCCCATCTGATTTTTGGATCATGAGAGGAAGCGGATCGCCTTCGCGATTTTTAAAATTTTCCAGGAAAATGCACTTAGCGCCATTTGAGATGGTGACGAGACCTTTGCTTTCCAAATCTTTGACGGTATCGGCTAACATGGGGTTATAATAAGATTCGCCCCGTTCGATGATTTTGATCCCCAGGAGATCGTAAATTTCCTGATAAGCCTTACGGGAAATATCGCAGATGATATTCCAGGCTTGCAAAGAAGAAGGATCTCCATTTTGCAAAGCCACAACCTGGGCTTGAGACATTTTCTTAAATTCGGGATCGAGATCAAATTGATGCTTTGACATCTTATACCAGGCGACTAAATGGGTAAGATCTGTGGACACCTCCCCGGAAAGGACTTGCGGGGCCTGAAGTTTCATATAAGCGATCAGCATGCCAAAGGCTGTGCCCCAGTCGCCAATGTGGTTTAACCGCAGGACATCATGCCCCAAGAACTCAAAAAGCCGGGCAAGGCAATCTCCAATGATGGTAGAACGCAAATGGCCTACATGCATTTCCTTTGCCGTATTGGGCGATGAAAAGTCGATGACGATTCTTTGCGGACGGCTCGGCAGGTCAATTCCTAAATGGGGTAAGGAGAGCATCTGATCGACATATTTGGAGAGGAACGAGGGACAGAGCGTGATATTGATGAATCCGGGGCCTGCCACTTTTAAGTCTAAAATCAGGGGATTCCCAAGACTGTCATTTTTGTCGGTCAGGGAGATGAGTGCATCTGCGATTTCTCTCGGGTTTTGATTGAGGAGTTTCGCAAGTTTCATCGCGGAGTTGCATTGATAATGACCAAATTTATCTTGTGTGCTTTGCGCAATTTCCAATGGGATTTGTGCTTCAGAAAGTTGAGGAAAGGCGGTTAACATTGCCTGAAGAAACGTCTGGGATAGTGTGTGTATAATTGTGTTCATGGTACCGTTGTTAGGTTAGTTTACGTGTCCGATATGGACAATGGACGACATGGACAAACAGCCATGGACGACATGGACAAACAGCCATGGACATTTGTGCGTTTACTTCCAAAATTGTCCATGTCGTCCATGGCTGTTTGTCCATGTCGTCCATATCGTCCATTGTCCATGTCGTCTTCATAGTATAACCGACTTGGAAAATAAAATACACAAACAAAATATACCGAACGTGATTCAAAAATTGGTTTTTGACGGCGTCGGCTTTGCATCAAAATTTTTGTCTTCACTCGTGCCTTGCCATAGGCAATGATCACTCGCTCCAGACGAAAAATTTTGAGCAGCCTCCTTGCCAAAATCCCAATTTTTGAACCACCTTCGGTATAATCAAAAATTGTGGTTGATTAAATATAGAGATGCGAGGTATTCTAGTCATTCTGAGGGTGGAGTCTTTAGATATCCCCTGATACGTTCAAAAAAATCGAATCCTATAAATTTTGAGGTCAAGGATGACAAAAGTTGTCATAACGGAAGAGCAGAGGGCCGCGCTAAAGCATTTTCTCGATCATAATATCTCTGCAGAGTTGCTGAACGTCTATCTTTATTTTGTCGAATTAAAATATCAGCTTAAACCCGTTGTTTTTGCAAAAGAGAAAATCATTTATCAAAGCGCTGACGATGCTGTGCGTTTCCTTGAAAAGGAAAATAAGTTATGGCATGAAACGGAAATAAAAATAGGGTTCGACAATCAGCATCTTAACGAACAGACAAAGAAAATCTATATTTGTCCATTTACCGGTAAAGTATTTGGCGATAACACCCACCCCAATCCGCAAGATGCGATTTATGACTGGTTATCTCACTGTCCTGAAAATACGGAAAGAGTTGGCGGGTTGCCAGCAAAACGTTTTTTTATTTCAGAAGATCCCGAAGTCATCAAGACATATGCCGCCAAAGTAAAGGTAAAAAAACCTGTCACCAAAGTGGTCTTCTCTTCGATCATCAGCGGAAAGTTATTTATTAACAAGGAAGCGGTTATTCACGATTTCAAAGCTAACTATCTGAAAAAGATTTCCTTGTTTGAAGTGCAAAATCAAAATAGATTCCAAATTGAAGAGACATTTTTAACGTTTATTCAAAAACAGCTGGCAGAAGAAAAAATCACCGCCTTTGTTGAAAGCCTTGCCGAGTTTCCCGAATTTATTATTTTTATCGAGCAATGGTTGAAAGAGTAGCGCGCACCACCATTACAAATTCCTCAGCTGAAACGCATGAGTTTGCCAAAGCTTTTGGCAAGGGGCTTGCCGGGAACAGTGTGATTTTTTTTTATGGGGATTTGGGTGCAGGCAAAACCACCTTCATTAAGGGATTGGCTGCCGGAATTCTTGGGACTTCCGGCAATGAAGTGACGAGCCCGACTTTCACCTATCTCAATATTTATGAAGGGAGGATAACGCTGTACCATTTTGATCTATACCGTTTAAAAAGTTCAAATGAATTTCTAAATTTTGGTTTCGATGAATTCTTTGAAGCGGGCGGAATTTGCTGTTTGGAGTGGGCGGAGCGGATAAAGCCCTTGATCGGGACCCTAAATAAAAAAAATGTTTTCCGTATCGAAATGATTTGTCTGAACGAAGAGTCCAGGCAAATCAATATTGCGCAAGGGATAGGTGATGATCCGATATCAGTTTAAAAATCCGAAGTTTATCTCTTCCGCAGCAAAAAAAAATGGATATCCAAAACTTTTAAACCCGTCTGGCGCACCCCTGTCTGAGATCGCTGTTGCCGGACGCTCGAACGTAGGAAAATCGAGTCTTCTAAATGACTTATTTCAATCTCCAGGGTTAGTAAAGACCTCCTCTGTACCCGGAAAAACGCAGCTGCTTAATTTTTTTACATTGAACAACGTTCTTGTGTTCGTCGATCTTCCCGGATATGGCTACGCAAAAGTTCCGCTTCATGTCCGAAAACAATGGGGTCCTATGATCCAGGAATATTTGGATCATCGGCCAAACCTTAAGCTGATTCTTTTTTTGTTCGATATCAGACGGCTCCCGAGCGAAGAGGATTTTAAATTATTGGAGTGGGCATCCCATCAAAATAAATCGCTTATTTTGGTTTTGACAAAAGTCGATAAAGTGTCTGCCAATCAAAGAAGAGCAAATTTGCAAAAAATTTTAGATGCATTTAATTGCGAAAACCTGCATCATGTTTACTACTCTACTGTTAAAAATGTCGGGAGAAAAGAGTTAATGGCTAAAATTAATGACGCCCTTAATGAGGAAGAAGGAACAATTGAATAGACAAGAATTTGTATGTATAGATTGCGAAACAACGGGGCTTGATCCCAAACAAGATCGGATCATTGAAATTGCCGCCGTGAGGTTTACATTGGAAGGCTTGATCGATTCATTCGAGTCGTTGATCAATCCGGACTGTCCGATACCTGAAAGTTCGATTGCCATTCATCATATTACTCCTGAGATGGTCAAGGATCAGCCGAAAATCGAAGAAGTATTGCCTCATATCCTGAAGCTGGCTGGAAAGTCAGTCATTATTGGGCATGGCATTGGTTTTGATGTCGAGATTGTCGCTGCAGCAGCTGATCGTTTTGGTATTCCGACGACGATTCGCAGTAACTTACTTATAGATACATTGCGAATGGCCAGAGCCTATGGCGAAAGCCAGACAAATTCGTTGGAACAGCTGCGTTGCCATTTTAATATTCCGCAAGAGGGGGCGCATCGCGCAATGAGCGATGTGACCGTTAATATTGAAGTATTTAAATACCTGGCAAAATTTTATCGCAATATCGATCAAATATTTGATGTGCTATCTAAACCAATTCCACTCAAAACTATGCCCTTTGGTCCACATAAGGGACGTCAATTTAAGGAAATCCCCATTCCTTACCTGGTCTGGGCCTCCAAAAAAGATTTCGATCAGGACCTCCTTTTTTCGTTGCGTTCTGAACTTAAAAAACGCAAATATAAAAGCACACTTGCTCAAAGCTGTAATCCATTTAAAGACCTTTAATATTGGAGAATGTTTAATTATGGATAAGGATAAAAAAACGGGTACACATGATGGCAATGGGTCCACGCAGGTAAAAGTTGCCCTGGCAGAGATGCTCAAAGGGGGCGTTATCATGGACGTGACCTCAGTGGATCAGGCAAAAATTGCTGAAGACGCCGGCGCTGTTGCTGTTATGGCGCTGGAACGCATTCCATCTGATATTCGCTCCCAGGGCGGAGTTGCCAGGATGACAAATGTCGCCCTTATCGAACAAATCCAGGAAAGCGTTTCTATACCCGTTATGGCAAAATGCCGGATCGGACATTTTGTCGAAGCGCAAATGTTAGAGGCGTTATTTGTCGACTTTATCGATGAAAGCGAAGTATTGACTCCCGCTGACGATGAATATCACATCGATAAAAACAAATTTAAAATCCCCTTTGTATGCGGCTGCCGCGACCTTGGGGAGGCATTAAGGCGAATTGGGGAGGGAGCAAGCCTGCTTCGGACGAAGGGTGAGCCCGGCACCGGAAATATCGTAGAAGCTGTGCGCCATATGCGCTCCTTAATGCGTTCGGTCAGGTCGTTAACATCGATGGACCCGTCTGAGCTAATGAGCGAAGCTAAACGGATGGGCGCTCCTTATCATCTCGTTCAGGAAGTGGCAAGAACCGGTAAATTACCGGTGCCTAACTTTGCAGCCGGGGGAGTCGCCACTCCTGCCGATGCAGCTCTCATGATGCATTTAGGTGCGGAGAGCGTATTCGTCGGTTCCGGGATTTTTAGATCGGAAGATCCGATCCAGCGCGCCAAAGCGATTGTGTCCGCGACTGTCCATTATCAGGATCCAGAACTTCTCGTTGCCATTTCCAAAGGTCTTTTGGAGCCAATGCTTGGATTGGAGATCAATCGCATTGAATCGCAGGATCTCATGTCCAGACGGGGCTGGTAATGATAAAAATTGGAGTTTTAGCCCTTCAGGGAGCATTTGCAAAACACAGGCAAATGCTTCTTTCGTTCAATGTCTCCTGTGTCGAGATACGTAAACCACAGGATTTGCAAGATTGCGATGCGTTGATCATTCCCGGAGGGGAATCGACAACGATGCTGAAGCAAATGCAATTCATCGATTTAGTAAAACCCTTTTTGGAGTTTGCTGCACATAAGCCGATATTTGGAACGTGCGCGGGTCTCATCTTAATGTCGAACCACATCCTGAACGATCCAATGCAACCATTTAATCTTCTCGATATCGAGGTAGAGCGCAATGCATATGGTCGTCAGATCGAATCATTTTCTGCTGAATTTGCTGCCGATTTAGGACAATCTTTAAAAAAGTCCATCAAAGGATTGTTTATTCGCGCTCCGCGGATCCGCAAGTGGGGACCTGAAATTCAGGTACTAGCCTCTTTGGACAATGAACCGGTCTTAGTGCGGCAGGGGATTCATTTAGGGGCTACCTTTCATCCTGAATTGACCGACAGTAACGCTGTGCACCGCTATTTTCTTCAAGCTTGCTTAAAAAACAAATGATGTGCAAATGGGACGGTATGAGACAATTGTAGAATTGACAAGAAAATAATTTAACAAGATCGTCTCCGGCAAGCAAGATTAAGATCATGATCAAGATCGAGATTAAGAACCTGTTCAAAATCTTTTAAATAGACAGTCCCCCGAAATTTGCTTTGCCTAAAAACTTTAGTGGAGATACATTCATCATTAAAACTACCACAGAGCCCACAGAAAACACAGAGTAAAACACACCCCTCTGTGTTTTCTGTGGGCTCTGTGGTAGTTTATTTAAAAATTAGAAAGATTTTGAACAGGTTCTAAGAACATTCCTAATCTCGATCTTGATCATGATCTTAATCTTCCTTGCAGAAAAGCGTTTGAACTTGACTTTTGCAATTGTCTCATGCTGTCTATGGCTGCTTGTCTCATGTCGTCCATTCCTTTAACCTTCAAAGATAACCTTTTGCAAGGCTTGCTTTCATCTGGTGGGTAAACTGAAAGAGGGCGTTCATTGTGTCTTTTGGCTCATCTTTCGATTTATCGGGGTGGACGATGCGGACGACCTTTTTGAATGCTTCCTGGAGATCTTCCTTGGTGAAAGAAGGCTTTAAGCCGAATACTGTATGATAACTGTCTGGTTTGGCCTCCACACATAGATCGAAGTAATTTTTTAAAACTGGATCCTTTGGGGGTGTCAATCCTGAGGCAAGAGGAGGAACAAAAGCATATCTGGGGATTTTACTTGTTTTGGGGGGAGGTGGCGGCGCTGTTCGATTGGCTGATGGCGGTGGCTTTGGCTGATTGGATTGTGCCGATTTTGCAAAGAGTTTGTGTGCATTTTCAGTTACAGCTTTTTCTAATATGCTGCGCGCTTCGTTTAATTTCCCCTGTAAGAGTAGAAGTTTGATCTGTCCTGCATGCGTAGCCGCTATTTGTAGTGCCACTTCGGGAATATTAGAGAAAGCTGTTCTCACCTCAGCAGCGGAGATGGAACGGTTGATTTGCCGTTCGATAATCTGATCAAATAAAAGAGAGATGGTTATTAAACTAACGCATTCGATTGCATAAGCTGCATTTTGATTCTTCCAAAATTCCGAAGCAATTGTAAACAATAATATTTGACTCTCTTCCCGTTTAGAAAAAAATGAGGTTTCCTTTATCGTCTTAAGAGCTTTATCAGGTTGGTTTTGGTTGAGATAATGTCGGACAATTTTAAGAACAAATTCTTCTAAAGCCTCTTTTTCACAGTCAAAGGAACATTCTTTTACAGTTTCAAGCGCTTGATCTGGCTGGTTTGCATTCCAGTACTTTTCGGCAATTTTAAGAACAAACGCCTCTAAAGCTTCTTTATCATTAAAAAAAGTAAAGTTTTTTAAGATCTTGCGTGCATTTTCCAGTTCATTTTTTGCGAAGTACTCTTCTGCTATATTTAGAATGAAAGTTTCTACAGCATCCCGTTGATCCCCATAAAAGCTGAAATCTTTAATGATTTTGAGTGCTTTGTCCAGCTCGTTTTGTTTGAAGTGCTGCTTAGCAATTTTAAGGATGAAAGTTTCGCTTGCGTCTCGTCGATCCCCATAAAAGCTGGAATCTTTTACAATTTTTAGGGCTTTAACGAGATCATTTTTTATGAAGTGCTGTTCGGCAATTTTAAGGATGAAAGTTTCGCTTGCGTCTCGTCGATCCCCATAAAAGCAGGAATCTTTTACAATTTTGAGAGCTTTGTCCAGCTCATTTTTTATGAAGTGCTGTTCTGCGATATTAAGGATGAGAGTTTCGCTTGCATCTCGTCGATCTCCATAAAAAGTACCATCTTTTACAATTTTAAGGGCTTTATCGAGATTGCCATGTTCGTAGCAGTTTTCGGCAAGCTCGAGAAGACGGTTTTCTTTCTCAGAACTATCCCGAATGGAATCAACCTTTTTCAATTCCGCATCGACATTGAGTGGTACAGATGGGGCCTTTGGCTTGAACGATGGGGGAGTTTGTCTAGGCTGCACAGGTGGTCTTTGATGAATTGATGCCGGGGCTGCTTGAGGGAAAGGAGTTGCCTTGTGGAGAAGGATTTTTTGTAGAAAAGCATCCTTAGCTGCATGCTGATGACAAAAGAATGCATCATTTACAATTTTCCTCGCTTTGCCTGCATCACCTTGATTTAAGTGGTATTCTGCAATCTCCAGGATTACCGTTTCCTGATCTTTTGTCCTATGCGTAAAGAATGTTTTTGTGATTTTAAGGGCATCTTCTGGTTGGTCTTGTTTTACATGTTGCCTTGCAATTTTAAGGAGTAAATCTTCTTTATTTTCTGTTTTATAACATGTAAGGGCATCGTTTAAGATTTTGAATGCTTCTTTGAGGTTACCCTGTTGATAATATTTATCTGCTAGAGCTATCAAGTTCGTTTCTTGTAAGTTTAGATCGCTCATAGATTTGATTGTCGATAGTTCATCTGCTAATTCTGTTTTATTTACTTTTGGAGGGGCGCTAGACGGTCGATTCGGTTGGGTAGAAGAGCCAGGCGGGATCGTTTGTTTGGGGCTTGAGTTAGGAGTCAGATAATAATCATAGCATGATTTTTGAAATAGGCTTTCCTGAGCATGGTATAGACCTAATCTGTCGTTAAATATAGACAAAAGGATCCCAAACAGCCCTTGTCCATCACGTACTAAATAGAAAACACCGCATACTAATGGTTTGGAATTTCCTTTAAGTAAATGGATTCCTCCAATAAGTATTGTGGTAATTGCAAGGTGATAGACTGCTTTGGCGACTGTAATTAGAGCTGCAAAGGCAGCGAGTTTCTTCCGGGTAGAGGCATTTAGTCCTTCATTTGTCGATGCATAGGTTTCGTTAAATTGTATACGAGTTACTTTGCCGTAACGGAACTTGCATTTTCTTAAGTCTTCTTCAGAGAGTTGAGACTGTAAGCTCTTTGAATAACAAGTTTGGGTAAATTTTATTGGCATAATATCTTCTCATTTTAAAAATGATTTTTTGTAAATAATTTTATATTATCTATGAATAAAATGCAAGAGAGTTCTGGTAAAAAAACAATTAACTATAAAACGAGATGATAAGGTTTTTGTGCCCATGCCCTCAGGCCGTTCCCATGTCAAATAAGCAATTCAACGCAGAGGCGCTGAGGCGCGAAGACGCGGAGAAAAACATAAATAACAGAAAAACAATAATAAATTATTCTTTTTTTGATATCTTGTCTAGCCTGCTATGCTAGTATTCTTTTTATTGAATAAACCTTAGTAAACAAGTTTTTAAATTTTTTCCCGTCTCCGCGTCTTTGCGCCTCAGCGCCTCTGCGTTGAATTGCTTATTGGACCTAAGGGAATGGCATGGGGGCATAGGCACCTAATATGTCTCATATTTTCCTTAATTTATCTCACCCAGGGAGTTAAGACCTCATGCCCGGTTTCAGTGATCAAGATGGTGTGTTCCCATTGCGCACTTGGACGCCCATCGGTTGTGCGCGCTGTCCATTTATTGACTGGATCGATGTAGCCTGAGCGTACACCGGCATTGATCATCGGTTCAATGGTGAAAATCATTCCCGGGGCAAGAGGTATTGCCAGCTGATTGCGATGGTGGGGGATTTGGGGCTCTTCATGGAATTTTAAACCGACACCATGGCCGACAAATTGATTGACGACAGAACATCCATGACTTGTCGCATAATTTTCGATCTCTTCTCCGATCTTGCATATCGGGACACCGGGACGTAAAACGGCAATAGAACGGATCAGGCATTCGTAGGCAACATCGACGACAAGCTGCCGTTCCCTGTCCGTTTCTCCAATGACCACCATGCGGCTGCAATCGCCAAAGTAATGATTTAATATACAAGAGGCGTCGATATTGAGAATATCCCCTTTTTTAAGTTTCTCCTTGTCCGGAATACCATGGCAGATCACCTCATTTAATGATGTGCAAATACTTTTTGGAAAAGGGGGGGAGCCATAGTGGAGAGGGGCCGGAATAGCTCCTGCCTCCAGGGTAAGCTTATGGGCATAATCATTGAGCTCGAGGGTCGTCACCCCTTCTTTAGCCATCGTACAAACTTTATCGAGAATCTGGGAAGTGAGCTGGCACGCTTGTCTAATCCCTTCAATCTGTTTTTCCGTTTTTAATATAATGTGATACTTCTGCAAATAAAGAGCTTGGAGGGAATTTGGGTCTTTCGAAAATCCTTCATTAGAATGAGGGTAGTGGCAGTGGCGCCATTTCTTATTACTGCCGCACCAGCAGTAGTCTGTTCTTTTCATCGTTTATGCCTTGTCCCAGGTAAAAGGGATCACCTTTTCGATGTCGCAATCATGACGCAACATCATTAATCTGTCAAAACCGACAGCAACGCCGCTGCAGTCAGGAAAACCTTTTTGTAATGCATGTAAAAAGTATTCGTCTATGGGTAATTGTTCTTTGCCAAGCTGACTGCGGAATTGGTTGGATTCTAAAAACCTGGCACGCTGTTCAACAGCATCGGTAAGCTCATGATAGCCATTGGCAAGTTCTATCCCCCGATAATAGACTTCAAATCGTTCTGCCACAAGTTCCCCATCGAGCTTACGCGTCTTTGCCAGGGCAGCTTGAGAGGCAGGGTAATATGCCAATACAAAAAGCTCATTGTCCCCAAGTTTTGGTTCGATCAGCGATCCAAGGATTAAATTTAAGACGGCGTCTTTGCCTTCCGATTCCACTCCTGGATAGGGTGTGACATCGTTTGAGGTTAAATAGTTCAGTAATTCATCTATAGAGGCCTGGAAGTAATCGATGCCGGCATATTCCCGAAAAACTTGGCCGTAGCTCATCACCCTAAAGGGGAGTTTTCCCAAAAAGAGCGAAATAAAATCGATGGTTTCCTGTATCATCATTTCAAAAGAAAAGTCCATTCGATACCATTCTGCCATCATGAATTCAGGATTATGTTTAGTGCTGGACTCCCCATCGCGAAAAACATGGGACAATTGGTAGATATCTCCAATCCCGTCCGCAATCAATCGTTTCATTCCATATTCGGGAGAAGAATGGAGATAACGCCACTTTAGATTTTGACTGCTTACCTTGATCAGATCGATATGGGAGTCGACGGAAGCCCCCTGTGTAATCGCAGGACAGTCAACCTCTAATATATTTTTGGAATAGAAGAATTGACGCGCAGTTTTTAGCATAGAGCTTCTGTCGCGCAAAAGTTCATTTTTTGATAAAGCGGAGGAGATCATTATACCCGGTTTAAGAAGTTATTTAGACTCAGAAACTCGCGAGACATACTCTCCAGTTCGTGTATCTACTTTGATGAGCTCGTCCTGACTGATAAAGATAGGCACCTGAATTTTAGCCCCTGTTTCCGTCGTTGCCGGCTTTAACACCCGTCCTGAAGCTGTATTGCCGCGATCACCGGGTGCAGTGTCGACAATGCGCATTTCCATAAATGTCGGCGGCTCAACATTGACAGGTACGCCATTATAGGAAACAATGCCATATAAGACGTCGTCGAGAAGCCATTGTACAGTATTGCCAAGGCTTTCCATGGGAATCTTAATCTGTTCAAACGAGTTATCGTCCATAAAGGTGACCCCGTCGGCCTCTCGATAAAGCAACCGCATATTGGTTTCTGTCACGTCGGCAAGATCTGCCTTATCACCAGATTTAAATGTGCGCTCTATTACGCGGCCTGTGATCAAATGTTTGATGCGCACGCGATTAAACGATTGTCCTTTGCCAGGTTTTACAAATTCATTTGTGACAATCGTATAGGGCTGTCCTTCCAATTCAATTTTAACTCCGGCTTTAAACTCATTCGTGCTAATTTGCGGCATAAAAGATCCTTTAATTTGTTGTAGTTTTGTTTTGTTATACCGAAGGTGGTTTAAAAATTGGGATTTTGACAAGGAGGCTGCTCAAAATTTTTCGTCTGGAACTTAAGTGACCATTGCCAATGGCCAAGGCACGAGTGAAGACAAAAATTTTGATGCAAAGCTGAAGGCCTCAAAAACCAATTTTTGAATCACGTTCGGTATAACCTAAAGTGAATCAGCTGCAGTTTATCAGATTTTATTTCGGCTTGTCCAGAGTTTTAATGACTGTACGGCAATTCTAAACACAAAATAAATTTAACAAGATTAGCAGGATCGCCTTAAGCGGCAGGATGTGCATAGATCTCTTTTCTATCCTGCCGCTAAAGGCGATCCTGCTAATCTTGTTAAATTTCTTAGAGCCTGTTCAAAATCTTTTAAATAGACAATCTCTTAGCTCTTGAAGTTTATTTGTCTACAAAACTTTAGTGGCGATATCATAACCTTTAAAACTACCACAGAGCCCACAGAGTACACAGAGGGGTATTTTCACTCTCTGTGTGCTCTGTGTGCTCTGTGGTAGTTTATATTTAACAATTAGAAAGATTTTGAACAGGTTCTTATGAAAGTGTACAAAAATGATTTGCAACCAATGTTTCCTTAACTTACCTAAAACAGATATTTTCTCATTTATTTTTCCTGATGGCTGTAATGAAATGTACCGGAATTAAGAATTCCAGGAAATTTAACGGAAAAACGAACATGGGAACAATTTAATTGTTCCCATGTCACATAGCCGAAGCTGTCATCGCAGACGTAAATCTTACGCAGCTTTTGCAGGAATTTCTTTATCTTTATCGCCGGATGCGGCGTCCTTATCGCTGGAAGCAGTCTTTTTATCGGTCGAAGCCTCAGCAGGAGCTGGAGCAGCCGCACTCGAAGAGCCGGCGGTTGGTGCAGTAGAGCTTGAACTTGAAGAAGCTCCTTTATCACCCGATGAAGTTTTAGGGGCCTCTACAGGTGCGGAAGCTTTTTTGTAGTTTTGCTCAGCTGTTTTAACCGCTTCTTTAGCTGTTTTCACTGCCTCGTTTGCCTTAGCTACTTCATCTTTATCCTGCTTGTCAGCTTTCTTTAACTTTGCTAATTCCTCTTCTTTTTTTGCTAATTCGACTTTAGCTTCAGTGACCTTCTCGAATGCGGTTTTAACGGCATCCCTCGTTGCTTTTGAAGCTTTAAGAGCTTCTTCAGCTTTTGTTTGTGCATCCTTGGCTTTTGCCAATTTATCTGCATCCCCACCTTTTTCCAGAATTTCAATAGCCTTTTTAGCATTTAAATTGGCCACTTTTGCATCTGCAACCTTTCTTTGGGCATTTTCTAATGGATCATTGTTCTTATTTTTTAAACGATAGAGAAGAGCTAGACCACCACCTACTAACCCAAGTGCTAAACAGGCTAAAGCCGCAACTGCAACAGCAGCAACTGCTGGATTTTTATCGTAAAGTGGTTTAAGGGGACCAACACTGATCACACTATGCGCAAAATTTTTGATAGATGATATATCCATATGCGTTTACCTTTTTTAATTTTTTTCATATATCAGTATTTTATTGATACAATAAATACTAATAAGTTCGACCATATCAAATGAGTTATTTAAACACTACTAAAAAATTGACTGCCTAAAAAACTGCTCAGGATATAAGGTTAAGTGGAATAGTAGGGAGTGTGGTTAAGGGGAATAGTAGGGAAATAGTAACGACAATAAGAAGTGCCTGTAAAAGCGACAAGAAAAAAGTAAATTTTTTCTTGTCGCCTTTTTTTTTGCAACTGCCTCTTATTGTCGTTGACTTTGTTGTTGACTTTAAGCTTTGCCTTAAGGGCATCCCTTTGTTTAGAAGAAAAACTAAACTCATGATGGCCTATCAACGACAAAGCTTAATTTCTTTATTTTTGGTTCAAATTTTTTTATTAATCATATGCCGCTTCCTCTACTTGGGTTTCAGCTTCTGAGGTACTTGGTGTACCACCTTCGACTTCTTCTGCTTCAGCTCCTGACCCTGCATCACTTTTAGGTGTGGTATCGCCCGGAGTGTGGACAGTTGCACCCGGGTTTTTAGCGGCTTCAGCGGCAGCTTTTTTAGCTTTATTTTTATCTGTTTTTGAGAGTTCTTGAGTCGGATTAGGAGCTTTATTTTTCTCTTTAGCAGCCTTATCGGCAGCAGCTTTCTGAGCCGCAGCCTTGTTGGCAGCAGCCTTGTTGGCAGCAGCTTTCTGAGCCGCAGCCTTGTCGGCAGCAGCTTTCTGAGCCGCAGCCTTGTCGGCAGCAGCCTCTTTCTCAGCAGCTTTAGGAGCAGCAGCCTTGTCGGCAGCAGCCTTGTCGGCAGCAGCCTTGTCGGCAGCAGCCTTGTCGGCAGCAGCTTTCTCAGCCGCAGCTTTCTCAGTAGCAGCCTTCTCAGCATCAGCTTTCTCAGCCGCAGCTTTCTCAGCGGCAGCCTTCTTCTCAGCTTCAGCCTTATCGGCAGCAGCCTTGTCGACATCATTAGGTTGCTCTTCTTTTTTCTGGGCATCTTTAGCAGCCAGAGCTTGTTGAGCAGCTT
>Ga0207128_1026_pt1 | contig 40363 bp, 31 predicted proteins | sample Alteio_BWMinHeat_18_FD_153522 | JGI IMG/M metagenome (GOLD analysis project Ga0207128, IMG submission 153522) | Enriched cells from forest soil in Barre Woods Harvard Forest LTER site, Petersham, Massachusetts, United States -... | ecosystem: Environmental > Terrestrial > Soil > Temperate forest >... | reverse complement strand
ATACCAAAGAGATTGCGTCTGAGGCGCAATCCTTGCACATCAATCGGATCGATTTCTACCTTTAGTGGTCCTGCCAAAACTAAAAGCTCCAATATTTAGAATGATCATTTTATTATAAGCGTAATGCATTTAACTAACAATTTAGTTTGCCTAATAATCCTGTCAAATATCTGTCACAAAACACAAAAATTAATACTCAAATAAGCATTTTTTTGTGCTATAGCTTTTAATAATGGGTTATGGTTTTAATGACACATAACGAAATAGAGAATAAAGGGGGTGTAAAATGATCAGATCGACAGGTCTAGTGATGGTGCTTGCCTGCCTTGCCGGTTGTGGCAGTGGCACTATTGAAGTGGGGACCTATGAATCGCCCTCATACTTCTACCCCTATTCACCTTATTATTATGAAGGTTTCTACGAACCCTATTACTTCCCGTACTACTATCATTTTTATCATGATGAAACCTGGCATTATGGATGGCGCGGGGGCGGCTATAGACATTGGGATTAATGAATCAAAATAAAGTTCTTTTTGGAGTAATGATTAGCCTTATTTCATTTGGCATTCAGGCTGATCAAACTACGCAAGCCCCTTCTTCTAAGCCTCCTGGCCAAACTTCTAAAACTGCCCCTCCCACAACTCCAGCTAGCAAAAACTCCGATGAAAAGAAAGGCGTGACCGAGATGCACAGCCTTGAGGAGTTTACCTCTGTTGTATTAAGTGGCGTGGGGACGCTTCATGTTAAACAATCAACCGAAGAAGGCTTAACAATAGAAGCCCCTGTCAAGGTTCTGCCGAATATCAGCGTTGAGGTAAGAGGAGGAACTTTGTATATTTCATTAAATTCTGGAAATGCAGAAGTAGATGAAACTCAAATTAATTACTACTTGAAAATACGAAATTTACAAAATGTGAGCACCCTTAGCTCGGCCTCTATTTCTATAGAAGATGGACTATCAACTGAAACCTTAAATCTCACTCTGAATGGATTCGGCGATGCCAATATTAATATTAAAGCAAGAAATCTGATTGCGAGAATTAATGGTGGCGGCAAAATTCATGCCATAGGAGGCGCAATTAATCAACAAATTATTATAAACGGTGCAGGTGAATTTAATGGAACTAAATTAATTGGTAAAGCTGGCACTATTTATATAAATGGTGCAGGCGATGCCAAAACTAACACAAGCGATAGTTTGGCTATCAATATTACAGGAGATGGAATGGTGGGTTATTGTGGAGCCCCTCAAATTACCAAGAGAATTTCGGGAAAAAGTTCCATCAATCCCCTTGGGGACAGCGACTGCAAATAGAAAGGATCCGCGAAGAGACATATGGAAGAAATACTGATTGATAACCTCCTGGCCTTTATAGAAGGGTTTGCTTTAATCGTTTCTCCTTGTATCCTCCCTATTCTTCCCATCATGTTATCAGGGACTATTGAAGGAGGAAACAAAAGGCCTTTAGGCATCATTACTGGGTTTGTTATCACTTTTGCCCTCTTTACTTTTTTTGCTCGGAGTTTAGTGCAATACCTTGGTGTAAATTTAGATTTGCTGAGGCAATTAGCCTTTGGTTTCATCATTCTATTTGGAATCATTTTAGTATCCGATTATCTTTCAGAAAAATTTAATCGCTTCACCCAACTTTTTTCAAACTTGGGCCTTAAATTCTCTGGCAGGAATAATAATGATGGATTTTTTAGCGGTTTTATTCTGGGAGGATTAGTGAGTTTAATTTGGGTGCCCTGTGCGGGTCCTATTCTAGCCGCCGCCCTAGTCCAAATTGCGATTCAAAAAACCACTCAACAAAGTTTTTTTATTTTCTTAAGCTTCGCTATCGGGAGTGTCATTCCAATGTTGATCATTGCGCTTGTTGGCAGAAAACTCATCAACACTTTTAGTTTTCTTAAAACACATACCCACCTCCTTCGAAAAATTTTTGGATGGATTATTATTATCGGCTCCCTTATTGCTGCTTTTTCTAATGTTTCCTCGGCCTATTCTAGTATGGGTGAAGCCCAAGGGGAAAAGAAACCCGTTTCTGGAAAAGACGAATTAGTAGATAGTTTAATGGTCCCTTATCCTGCCCCAGCATTGGTATCTAATAGTGCTTGGATTAATTCACCTCCTTTAACGCTAAAGGCATTAAAAGGCAAAGTGGTACTGATCGATTTTTGGACCTATTCTTGCATCAACTGTATCCGTACCCTGCCCTATCTTATCGATTGGTATGAAAAATATCATCCCTATGGATTCGAAATCATTGGTGTGCATACTCCTGAATTTGAATTTGAAAAGAATCTTGATAATGTGAAACAAGCAGTGGCTAAAGACAATATTCACTACCCAGTGGTATTAGATAATGACTATATAACCTGGCTCAATTTTAAAAATCAGTATTGGCCAGCCCATTATCTAATCGATAAAGAAGGCAAAGTTGTTTACGAACATTTTGGCGAAGGTTCATATGAAGATACAGAACATAATATTCGTGTCTTATTAGGTTTAACTGGACAGCCCGCTAAAGAAAATGAAGCAGCATCGCTTAAAGAGAAGAAAGAAAACAAAGTGGTCGAACGTCTCACGCCTGAAATTTACTTTGGATATGAGCGTGCTGGCTATTATAGAGGGACCGAAAGCTTGAAACATGACGCACTATTTCACTATACCTATCCTAAAGATCTCCCTGAAAACAGTTGGGCTCTAAAAGGTAATTGGCGAGTAGAAGCTCAAAAAATACTCCCCGCTGAAAAGGATGCTTCCATTAAACTCCACTTTTTTGCAAGCAAAGTGTTTATTGTGATGGGAACCTCAAGCGATCACTCCATCCCTGTAAAACTTATTCTTAACGGAAAGCCGATAGGGAAAGTGGAAGTGAAGGCCCATACACTCTATCCTGTGGTCTCTCTCAAACAATCACAATCGGGTGTTTTAGAAGTGATTCCGAGTGAATCTGGAGTGGAATTTTATACCTTTACCTTTGGAAATTAATAAAGATTAATTTTAAATTAACCTTCATTTTTTGCCAAGGATACCCAATTTTTGCTCAAAAGCTGTTGTATAAAAAAGGCTGCAATGATTAAAGAAAAAAAGATGAGTAAACCAATGGGTAAAAACTTGCCATCGTAAAAATAGCTCACTAATTCGAGTGCTAGCGCTGTTGTGATCAAACGAAAAGAAGAGATGAGGGCTGCGGCTCTTCCTTTACTATTTTCAATAACCTGAAGAGATTGGGGGTATAAAATATTAATGGGAAACACCATTCCAATCGCGAGGATCACCATTATCCCTGTAATAATGATAGGGTTTTGAATGTCAAAGAACATAATCAATGCAAATAAAATTGCACTTACCCCACACAAGCCCATGCCGATGTAAAGACAGCGATCATGCTTCAACCAATCTAATATTTTTGAAGAAAAAATACTGCAAATGGAGAATACCCCTGCCATCGCCCCTTGATAGTAGCCAAATTCTTTAATGGGCACCCCTAAATCCTCCATATAGAAGATGGGTGCCATACCGATAAAGACCCAGTAGGGTAAAATTAAGAATCCAATCCCAATAACATAGGCATTTTGGCGACCGGATTTTAAAAGCGGCAGATAAGCAGCAGGTGAAAGTGAGATAGTCTTATCCCCCTTTCGGCTGGGAATAGCAAAAAAGCTCGCAATCAAGCAAATCATACTTAAGGCTAACAACAAGGCAAAGTTGGCTCGCCAATCAAAATAATAGTTAATATAACTGCCCAGGACGGGGGCAAAAGCCATTGCTATGGTTATCATTCCATTTAAGATCCCCATCATGGCAGGTTGTTTTTCGAGCGGATATTCATCCGCAATCACCACAAATCCTAATACGGAAGGCCCCGCCATCCCAATACCTTGTAAAAAACGTCCCACAATCAACATGGGAAAATTAGCAGCCGTAACGCATAACAGGCTGCCTAACACGAATATGCTCAAGCCGACTAAAATGATGGTGCGTCTGTTATAGCGATCGCCTAGGGTGCCTGCAAATAAACAACAAATACAATAAGCAACAAAATTTAAGCTTAAGGTAAGCTGGACCATAAACGGGGTCAAATTAAAGACTTTTTGTAATTCAGGGAAACTGGGAATGAAAAGATCTAGCTCTGCCCCTGACAGAATACAAATTAATAATACTGTGATAAATCTGAACATGGTGATCCTGAAAATTCTAATTTTGAAGAAGGACTCAATTATAGCTAAATGGCTTAAGCCTGTACACTATTATAATAGAAAGCTAGTCAACTGTTTAAATTCAAATCTAGTCTTAGCTTATCTAAATATTTCATGCATCTAGGGGATCTGAGAAGGTTTGAGCTTGTTTCGCAGCCCTTCTCAGCAACAGAGACTTCACTACTCCATAGAGGCTGATGAGCATCCAGACTATTTCAATAATGACCGACGAGAGATTCCAGTGATAAATTAACGAAATCAGTAAAAATATTGAACCAATAATATTGGCAACAGAAAAATGTAAATCGGTTGATCGGCATTTACCAATTTGCAATAGAAAATACCAAACCACAGTGATGATGACACCACAGAGACCAATTTCATTTGAATAATTTGAGAGCATTAACATATAAATTACTACCCTGAAGTAGTTCTAGAAAATTTATCCTGTTTTCTAAGCCAAAATTCTATTTTAGCCATTATTTATCCCACTGTCCAGGTTATGTATATCCCCCTAAAGAATATATAACCTGGAACAGGCCTGACCACAGGCTTAAGATTATCCTCTCTTGATTTCAATGTTCCTGGTGAGAAGGTAAGCGGCTGGAACAATTGCAAAAATGAGGATCCCAATCACTGGCCTCATGCTTCCAAACAACATGCCAATTAAATACATCACGGGAGGGATTAAGCCTTTTTTGACAATGGCGCACTCATGCTTTTCATGTTTTTCTTGATACAAGTGCTTTTTATAAGCATAGAATCGAATAAAATAAAAATTAAGTGAGCTTAAGAATAGAACCAAACCATAAAGTACAACGGCCAAGGGTTCACCCGGAAAACTTCCTATTAATCCCGTAGGGAAAGGGATAAATGCCAGAAACAACAAAAGCAGATTATTTAACCATAATAAACCATGATCGGAATGTTTCATATGATTAAAAAGATGGTAATGAGACACCCAGAATATGGCGACGGTAATAAAACTAATAATGTAGCTTACAATCTTGGGTAATAAATAAAAAAGGCTTACCGTCAGATGTTCAGACACATTCGCCGTCTCTAATTCGGGCAGTTTAATTTCGAGGACCAGCAAGGTAATAATGATGGCAAACACACTGTCGCTGAATATTTCAATTCGATTTAAAGGAAGGGTCTGGCGACCCCATATTAATCGTATGCTCATAAGGTAGATGTCCCGTTTTGTTTTCTGACCCGTTATTTAAAATTTTAGTACAGGAATAACGGGAGGCTAGGCGGGCCGACCGGGAGGTCGGCCCCTACAAGATATTAAAATTAAGCATAGGATCAGATGGGGTTAATGTACTGTAGGGGCCGACCGGATGGCTCGGCCCGTTTAGGCAAATCGTTCAATCATTGACCTAGGCAATGCAAGGAATATCGTTATTAACAGACAATTCCTCATAAACCCTGTCGGCAATGGCTAGGGAGGCCGTTAAACCCGGCGATTCTATACCAAAGAGATTGACCCAGCCCGGAATGAGATGGTCCCTCGGACCTTGAATGATAAAATCCCCAGCAGGTTCACCGGGCCCCACTATTTTAGGGCGTATGCCTGAATAGGCGGGCTGTAGGCTATCCGGCTCTAGATTAGGCCAGTATTCCCGGATGGCGGCATAAAAGCTTTCTGCGCGATTTAAATCGACATCATAATTAATGTTCTCTACCCATTCGGTATCCGGGCCAAATCGAAGGTTTCCCCCTAAATCAAGGGTTACATGTACCCCTAAACCGGCTGAATGGGGAACAGGATAAACCAGATGCTTAAAAGGTGAACGTTTGTTGATAGTGAAGTAATGACCTTTACACAAATAATCTCTTGGGATCTTATCGAGAGGAAAACCTTTAATTGTTCTCGCCAATTTAGGCGCCATTAACCCCGCTGAATTAATGACCCTTTTAGCACGCAACTGTTCTATAGAGTTACCTTCACATCGAACAGTTAATTCGATCCCATCCTCTTCCACTTTCCCATCGACGACTTCGCTTCTGACTGCGAGCATGGCACCACAACTTTGTGCTTCACCTAATAACGATAACATAAAACTGTGACTATCAATAATCCCCGTTGAAGGTGAAAATAAGGCTATTTCAGCCTTCACCTCTGGTTCTAATCGCGTTATTTCGGTTTGATTAAGGTAATACAAATCGCTTACACCATTGGCCAAGGCATTCGCCTCAATCTTTTTTAAGGCGGGAAGTTGAGAGTCATCCCTTGCAACAATCATTTTTCCCGTTTTTTTGTGATGAATGTCTCGTGTCTGACAATAGTCATAAAGCAGGTGTTTACCTTGAACGCAGGTTTTTGCCTTGAGACTGCCGGGAGCATAGTAGATCCCGGCATGGATGACTTCACTATTCCGAGAACTCGTTTCAGTTCCTATCCCATCGGCCTTGTCTAAAATAACAACTTCTTGTCCGGCCATGGCGAAGCGACGAGCACAGCTAAGCCCCACCACGCCTGCACCGATTACTATGCAATCAAGTATTTGCGACATGTGTTTAGGATAGCTTTATTTTAAACCTAAGAGATTATCCAGGTAATCTTTACCATTTTTAATCTCAATACTCGAATTTTCAAAATCCTTACCCAGAGGTTCAAGTTTTCCCCCTAAGCAACGGGCCAAAAAGGCTTCTGCATTGGTATAAAAGGACAAACGGTTTTCAGGCCGGGCAAATCCATGACCTTCATCGGGATAAAGGATATAAATGATCGGGATATTTTTAGCGACCATGGCACTAACAATCTGTTCAGATTCTTCTTGCTTGACTCGAGGATCATTTGCTCCCTGCCCTATCAGTAAAGGTTTCTTAATGTTCTCAACAAAACTTAAAGGAGAACGAGAGGCTAAAAACTTCAAACCTTCTTCTGTATCAGGATCCGCCCCAATTTTTATCTTCATTAAGGCATAAAATGGTTTCCAGTAAGCCGGGATGGTTTTCATCATCGTAGCCAAACTACTCATCCCAACAATGTCGATACCACAGGCAAATACCTCGGGTGTCATCGTCATACCGACCAAAGTTTCGTATCCCCCATAACTGCCGCCCATAATGGCAACTTTATCAGGAGTGGTGATCCCTTGTTTTATCGCCCAGTTAACCGCATCCAAAATGTCGTCATGCATTTTGGCTCCCCATTCGCCATTACTGGCAGTGACAAATTTTTTGCCAAACCCAGCTGAGCCACGATAGTTCACACTTAATACTGCGTAGCCTCGATTAGCTAGCCATTGATGTGTGCCACTGTAACCCCAGTCGTCTCGAATATAGTTGGGCCCGCCGTGAACGTACATGACTAAGGGCACTGGCATTTTTCCTTTCAAGCCTTGTGCCGTAATAAACCGAGGAAGTGATAAATAGCTCACCAAGGGTAAATTATCCCGAGATTGAATAATGACAGGTTCCATTGTAGTTAAAGGTTGGTTATCGAGTTTAGGTTTTGAAGCAAACAAGTATGTCGCATGACGCGCTTGGCGATCGTAGGCATAATATTGGTGTGAACTATTATCTTGTAAATACGCCACAATCCAATGTTTGTCATCCAAACTACGACTGGTGATGGTCAGGTCCCCTTTATGCAGCTTGTTCAAGTAGTCAATATCAGGCTGGATCGTCTTATCTATAATGGTCCATTTTATTCTTTCATACGTAGAAGCATATCCCTGAATTGTTTTCTCTGTGGGATGTAAAATGGCATCACTCATGTCTGCTCGACTGTCTTCACCAATGACTTCGAGTTTTTGGGTTTTCAGATTTAAAGCAGTTAATGCAGCAGTATCTCGTCCTCTATTATCCAATAGGTATAATATCTCTCCTGTTTTGTTCAACGAAAGAGGTTCGGTGGCAAATGAATCCTCATAGTTAATTTTGAACAGCTTAGTTTTGTTAAATTTATCGTCTAAGGTATAAACGGTTCTTCCACCATCCGGATCCGTGATTACTCCTAAACGTACGTTATAATTATCGTCTACAACAAAATCTAGAAATTCATTGTTTTCATACACAGGTGTAAGCGCAGCTGTTCTAACGTTTAAGCGATAAATATCATGTAAATCTTCACGACGTTGATTTAAACCAATCAATATTTCATCTGGAAAATTCCGACTGACCGCGACCACCCTGGCTTGGACCTTTTTAAACGAGGCAAGGGTCTTTAACTCACCCGTTTTAATATCCGCACTGTAAATACGCCAGTCTTCACTGCCTTTGTTATCGTCAAAGAAAATAATGTGCTCATTGTTGTAGGCCCAGAAGTAGTCTGCTATCCCTCGCTCTTTGTTTTGAGTGATCGGGCGCATGCTTTCTTTTTTGTTGTAGTCCCCTACCCACACATTTAAGACCCCATTGCTGGGCCCGAGATAGGACATATGTTTACCATCAGCGCTTAGGCGCACCTGGATAAATTCAGGATCACCAAATAATATCGCTCTTGGAATTAAAGGATCACTATTTGAGGGCGTATTAGAAGCCGGGTTAGGAGTGGAGCTTGCAAAAGAGGCAGAACTCATAAATAAACAACAAAATAATGTAAAACACGCAAACTTATTAATCCGTTGAAACATAAAGACCCCTCAAGCATCAAGCACCCAATTTCCTAAAAAGACAAGTGGATATTCCACTGCACCCCCTATCCTAGCAAACCAATAAGGCATATTCCAATTTGTTAAACCATGAGATATAACTAATCTTCAAAGTGAATGAATTAATGAACATCTTTAAGTTAGATAGCTTCTATGATTATTTGTACCTTATGATTATTTGTCCCTGCGGTAGCCAAAACACCTATCTCGACTGTTGTGGAGCCTACCTTCAAAAAAGATTGATCCCCAAGACCCCACTAGCCTTAATGCGCTCCCGCTACACCGCCTTTGTGGAAAAACGTTACGATTATATTCGACGAACGATGCAACCCCCGGCTTCATTAAAATTTGATAAAAGCGCTATCATAAAAAGAAAAGAAGCATGGCTAGGCCTTGAAATCATAAACACCTCGTTTCATGAAACCAATCCAGATATTGGGTTTGTCGAATTTATTGCACGATATAAATTGGATAATCAGGAATATGCTATACACGAAAAAAGTGAATTTCATTTTAAAGACGGGCGCTGGTATTATGTAGATGGTAAACCGGTAACGGGTTCTTAAAAATAATATGAATGAAATCTCTCTTTCTTGGCCACCTCCTTTCACCGTACGGGCTAGTAAGCGTGCCCGATATTTATCTTTACAAATTTCGCCCAGAAAAGGATTGGAAGTCATTGTTCCTATCCTGTTCGTAAAGAACCCCCGGATCCACGCATTTTTGGAAACCAAACGGCGTTGGATTGAACGTAATTTAAAATTTATAAAACCTGTTCAAACCTTACCCCAATTGCAGGAACGCCCTCGTATTATTTCCTTTTCTGCTCTGCAAATAGCCTTCGAGGTGGTCTACCTTGAGACCCATCATAAAACGATAAGCATTATAGAGGATAATGAGACCCCTCATCTTATTTGCTTACGCGGTCCTGTAAATGATATTGAACGTGTTTTTAAGGTGCTTAAAAAATGGATTAAGCAAAAGGCGGAACAACATTTAATTCCCTGGTTAAACCGCTTAAGCCTGGAGAACGCGCTCCCTTATTCTGCTGTGACCATTCGAAGTCAATCCACACTTTGGGGGAGTTGCACCTCCAAAAAAAACATTAATTTAAACAGTAAGCTCCTTTTTTTGCCGCCAGAATTAGTCCGATACGTGTTGTTACATGAACTCTGTCATACCCGATATCTTAGCCATGGCAAACGATTTTGGGGGCTCCTCGCCAAATTTGATAGCGCATGCTTACTGCACAGACGCGCTTTGCGGGCAGCAAGCCTGTCTGTTCCGATATGGCTTGACAACCCCGAAACGGTTTGTTAAGCTGGGTTCTATGAGTAATATAAGCTTCACAACATTTTTTAATAACTTCAACCTCGCCACTTCTCCTTGGCGCCGCTGGCGCACACCCTCTTAATTCTCAAAAATCGCTCTATTTATCTTTTTTTATTTAACTTTTGCTCAATTTATTGTGGAGTAGTTTATGCGTATCAAAACTCTTTTATCAAAAACTAGGATTATTAGCGTTGTTTTATGTTTATTGTTAACGGCTATTTCTGTGGGCATCCAGGCAGTTCATGCCTCTTCTTCGGCCTCGAATCCTACGAGTCCAATTACTATCGGAATCGTAGTCCCTATGGAACATAAGGCCTTAACGGAAATTGTGGCGGGGTTTAAGGACAAGGTCTCGAGCCTTCTGAAACAACCCGTCGTTTTCGATGTTCAAAATGCCCAAGGGGACTTAAATATTCAGCGCGCGATTATTCAACGGTTCCAAAGCAAGCAAATTGATATGATTGTGCCTATTGGGACTACCTCAACTCAAATGGCGGCTCATCTCGTCAAAAACAAACCTATTCTAGGCCTGGCCGTGCGTTTTTCGGATATAATGACTCCAGGCTCAAAAGATCACCCTAATCTGACTGGAATTGAAGACGAAATTGGACCGATTAAACCCCTCGATCTAATGCTTGGCATTTATCCCAATCTGAAGAGGATAGCCCTCATTCATTCCACGAGTGAAAAGATTTTTCCAGAAGTGGAGGAAGCGATTAAATATGCTAAAACAAAGGGGATCATTATCCAAAATCTCAGCGTGCCGACTTTAAAAGAACTTTATTCTGCTCTTCATGCTATTCATCCCCAAACGGAAACTCTCTTTATTTTAAAAGATCATATGGTGGTAAGTGGCATCAAAACCCTAGTAAAAGAAGCTGAAAAGCGTCATATCCCTGTGGTGAGTTCTGATGAAGGGAGCGTGGCAGAAGGGGCAGCCTTTGGATTAGGGGTAAGGGAGCAGTCAATTGGTGAACAAGGCGGGGTGATGGCCGTTAAAATTCTAGAAGGGAAACCCATTAACACCCTCCCCCCGGAACAGGTGCAGCACCTGTCTGTGTTTTATAATGAACACAGTTATAAGGCACAAGGGGTGGATATTGTCAGACTCAAACAAGCGGCATCTGAGCTCCATTACCCGCTTGTTTCAAAATAAATAGGCAATTTTTCACGTATTTCAGGGTATTTAAGCCTCGTTATTTAAGTGATCGCTTTGAACTGCGGGCCGACCAGGAGGTCGGCCCCTACAACAACAAAAATATCATGATTTTCAAGACAACTGGTTGATTGACATAAGCTGGCGAACCAGTTATTCTGATGCTAGCAATCTAATAATGCCTAATCCGATAAAACGCATTATTTTGAAAAATTTGAACAAATATTGAGAAAATCAGAATTAATTATGGAGTAAATAATATGGCAGTCGTCGAACCAACAACCCTTAAAGATGAACTTTCAAAAGAAGCGGAACTTAAAGAAGTCTCTGACAAGCTTATTGAAAGCCTTACTTTCGATGTGGCAAAAACCATGCAACATCCCCTCGGGAGAGAAAAATTTTTAGAATTTTTAAGAAGTGGCGATTTTGATCATTCTGGCCACTCGGGTAAATTTTTAATTTATATTGATAATTTAGAAAGAAAATTTGGTTCAGCGAAAGTAACCGGAAGAATGCCTCTCCAAGAAGGAGATGAAGGGCTTCTTGAAGGATTCAAATTTTTATCTGATCTGCTGATTGATGAAAATTTTCCTGAGCCCTTCAATGGTGAAGGTTGTCGTTCTTACCAACAATCCTTGGATACTATATTAGCCTCTTCTCACCCTATAGAGACTTACAACAAGGAAATGGTCGAATGGAACAATGCCCATGATTCGATGTTAGGAGTTAGCCATGCAGAAGGTGAGAAATTAGGTTTTTGGGGAGAAGCCCAAAGACAAGTATTTGGTATATTACGATACGACAAATTCCCACGCTTCATAGATCTTATTCAAACCCACTCCAGGGACTTTTCTCAGGAATATAAAATAAATAAATTAAAAGGGAATAGTTTTGACACTTTTGATGTTGAAAAATTGAGAACCTTAAGGGTTGCATTAAAGCGTTATATTGAGGCAATTGATAACGAAGGAAATGAAACAGGAATCAAGCCCATTAAAGGCGACTATAATTCTTATAAAATCATTAAAAATTTCATAAACACTAAGATTTTATATTCTGCGAAAGAAAAATTAGTCTCAATAAGTTTATGCGAGCAGTTATTCTTAATCAGAAATGCTTTAGATCAAGATACTTTTATAACCGCTACTCAACCAACAGTTGATGCCTTACTAGTGGCAATACGAGAAGTCAGCTTAGACATTCTTAAAAACGAAGCGGTGAAGAATCCTTCTGAAAAACCGCACCTTTTAGAAGGGCATGGTCGGAAATTTTCCTTAGTTCATCGTCACTCTAATCATTCTCGAAATTCCTCAAGTTCAGTTGCCTCAGGTTCTTCTACAAGTCCAATGGCAAGTGCACGTGGAAGTAAACCTAGCTCTCGTTCGTCTTCACCGTCTTCTAGGATTTCTTCAAGTCCAATAACAAGCAGTCAAACTTCTTCGCGTACTCCATCGCCTACTCATGGACATTCTAGTGCTATCACTATTACGACGACTACGATGACTAAAAGTCCAGCACATTCACCTGCTGCTTCACCCCAAACTAGTGCACGCCCTATCCTTATGCTAGGCTTGCCTCCCATACATCCCACGGGGGCGACACTTTCTTCACAGTCTGCGCATGGTGCGAGCGCTGTTACACACACCCATACCCAAACCTCATGCAAATCGCCTACAGCAGAAGGCTCTCCGGGTCAGCCTGTCTTGATACACTATGGCAGTCGGGGATCTTCGGCTTCTCAATCAAGCGAGGGGGATAAATCTAAAACAGCTACAGCTACATCACTGCGATCTTTACCTCCAGTATAGTTCGGTACCCTCACCCGGCGGATGATTCGCGCCATCCATGGCGCTCACCCTTCGGGCGCCCATTCGGGCGTCCAAAACGGCAATCCTTGCCGTTTTGTCGCGCCACCCTCTCCCGAAAGAGAGTAGACGGGAGAGGGTACTGCGAGGGGAAGGCAACCTCTCCCTCCCCCTCATTTCCCCGGACACTAATGCGCCTCGGGAGAGGGAAGAATTTAAGCAAGGAAGCATTTAGGCATCTCTCACTACCAACATCTTTATTTCTGTTAGATGATCTATGGCAAAGCGTACGCCCTCTCGCCCGAGCCCACTTTCCTTTATGCCACCATAGGGCATGTTATCGCTTCGGAAAGAAGGAACTTCATTAATCGTAACTCCCCCCACCTCTAATTCATCAAATGCCTGATTCATTCGATGTAAATCACGCGTAAACACCCCCGCTTGTAAACCATAGCGACTATCATTTGCAATCTTCAGGGCCTCGTTAAACTCTTTAAAGGGTTGTAGAATCGCGACAGGGCCAAAGGCTTCCTCACAATTGAGTTTTTCACTTAATGGAACATTTTCGAGTAAAGCAGCTGTAACAATGGCACCCTTACGCTCGCCACCACAAAGCAGTGTGGCTCCTTTTTGAACCGCCTCTTTTATCCAAGCCTCAACGCGCTTCGCGGCATCTATATTAATTAAAGGCCCGAGAAAAACGTCTGATTCTTTAGGGTTACCTGATTTTATAGCTTTCAATTTCGAGACTAATTTTTCGCGTAAACTATTATAAATAGTGTGATGTGCCAAAATACGCTGAACAGAGATGCAACTTTGGCCGGCAACATAATAGCCTCCAAATATTAGCCTTTCAACCGCCCAATCGAGATCCGCTGTTTCATCAATAATACAGGCCGCATTCCCGCCTAATTCTAGAATAACTTGTTTTTTGCCTGCTTTGGATTTTAAATCCCACCCTACTTTGGCAGAGCCTGTGAAACTTAATAATTTTAAACGTTCGTCTTCTGCCATTTTTTGAGCAAGACTGTTGTTGCAGAATAAAATAGAAAAAGCACCCCTGGGCAGATCTGTCTCACTCAATACTTCTCCCATGATGGCTGCGCTGATAGGGGTAGCCAAGGCAGGTTTTAAAATAAAAGGACAGCCTGCTGCGATGGCAGGAGCCACTTTATGGGCGACCAAATTCAACGGAAAATTGAAAGGAGTGATAAATAAACAGGGACCAATCGGAAATCGTTTCCAATATCCTCGATATCCTAGACCTCTTTCACTGATGTCGAGAGGCAAGATCTCACCATATTGACGTGTGGCTTCTTCCGCCGACACTTCGAAGGTTCCTAAGAAACGATCGACTTCACTTTGTGCATCTTTAATGGTTTTACCTACTTCCACGCATAATATCTCGACGAGTAACTTTTCTTTTTCTTTAAAACGCATCAAACAATGCTTTAAAATCTTTTTTCTTTCAAAGGCCGACAATTTTTGAATCACTGGGGCTGCTTTCACTGCTGCGGCAATGGCCTGTTCAACACTTTCAGCATCACTAACCGATACCCTCGCTACCACTTCATTTGTGAATTTATCTTGCACCTCCATTTTTTCTTCACGAACAATGGGTTTATTTGCCAGGTAGTAAGGGTAGTCTTTTGGGGGAACCATATGCTCATGTCCTTTTTGGTTTTTGGTCATCTGTTAGCAAAGTTGAGAATTCCTGAATTCGCCTGTCACACATTTCAATGATTTGATATTTCGCTAGCATTCGTCCTAATATATCGGATCCTAAATGTTCAACTAGCGTATGACTTTTGATTTTGACAAATTCATCGAGCACTCTATCTTTTTCCTTTTCAAATTTTGCCTTTTCGCCTTCTGTTGTAATAGGTTTATCAATATCGATGTTGATGGTACTTCTTTTTATTAAAGCCTTTTCACGCTTGATATGCTTTTCAATATCCTTTTCAATGCCTGGATAAGCATCAGATTTTTTTTCTTTAGTTTGAATCATTAAGACATTGAAATTCTTCGGGGTCATATTATTTTGCTTTATAAAAGCATTACGTGTTGCTTCAAGTTCATCAATATCATCTTTTGGGAATTGCACTTCTTGACCCTTAAGGACATTAGTCATTCTTAATATGTATGGCGACAAATCAGTTTCAGCATCCGGTAAGGCTAAAAGGCATAAAAATAAATTTTTATTTTCTTCTTTAAGTAATTCTGGCATGAGTGCTGTCTCTAGTCTTTCAGCAAGCACCAATAAGATTTGAATAAACACATTAGTATCCTGGCGTATCTTTCCATCTGCAAGATTTTTAATTTTTTTGGAAAGTCCAAAATCTATTAGATGAACATCTAATTTTTCTGGCTCGACAAGTATATTTCCGCCATGGAGATCTTTATGAATAAATCCCTGTTCATGAATTCTTTGTAACTCTTTTGCTAATGCTAGCATAAGCGCTAATGTTTCTTTTATTGTTTTCATTGGGTCTTTATTATCAATGATAATTGGATTTTCCTTCAAAAAATCATCCAGCGTCATTCCATTGTGCAATTCAATGATGCAATAACGCTTCTTGTTAATAGTTACTGTTCCAAGCAATTCCTTTAATGATCGTAGCGCATCTTCTTCTGCAGAATTGTCTGAATCAAAAGAAAATTTCTTTACCGCAACCCATTTTTTGGTTCTGACGTTTAAAGCCAATTTAACCCCCAAAGATCGATCACCACGGCCTTCACTTAAAATTTGGGATCCCTTTTGAACATTGCCTTTAGTAAACCCTGCGTTCTTTAACCTTTCAAAAATAGCATTGGGAGATGCTAAAACTATTTTTCTAGCATTAATGTCTTTTTCAATATTTTCTTTGATAAGATCATCTAGACCTGTAAGTTCAGAACCAGTCAAAATAATTTTTTTATGTTGCTTATTAATAAAATAAAGAAAACGCTTATTTTCATCTACGACAATACATGGCAATTTATCCTTGGATAGTTCTTCTAAATTTTTCGGCAATTCTTTTTCGAATAGCAAGCTTAGATTTAAGATGTCCCGTGAAAAATCCCTATACAACACATACATTTCATCTTCAACGAAAATTATTGATCGTGGTGTTTCGCTCTTTTCAAACAATGCCCGTACATTTGGATCATGCTTATCTAATTTTTTAATTTCCGGTCTTTCTCTATGATAAGCTTTTATTCTTTCAAGCGTTCCAGATGAAAAAAGGCCACCTTCTTTATTTAAATCATGTTTATTAACTTTGGCATGTAGACTCTGCCCTGCATTAAATTGCAGTTCTTCAGCTTTAACTTTTCTTTCTTCCTTCCCTGAAAACTCTGGGGTGTACATACAAAAAATTTCTCCTAATAATATTTTGCGTCAATTTTCTTCAACTTAAAGTATAGCTTGCCCCTTTTTACGATGCTTGCTGTACCTAAACCTCGATAGATCTTTAAGATCTAGTTCTTTAACCAATGGTGAATCTTGCAGTCCAAAACTAGCCAGACATTCAAAATTTGTATATACTTTGATTAACGTACATTAATCGAAAGTGGGTGTCATGACTAAAATTGTTCAGCTGGGAGGCCTCCGGGCGGGTGCGGGCCGGCCTAAAGGCAGTGGTCGCTTTAAAGAGAAAACCCGTCCTATTCGGGTTCCAGAAACTCTGCTACCGCAAGTCCACGATATGTTGGATTACTATATCACCGAACTTGCGACCCAAAAGCGTCAAGAATATGGCATGGAGATCTATCAACCTTCTAGCAAAACTAGCCGCCCTCGCCCGCTCTTTTCGAGTCGAGTGGCCGCAGGTTTTCCTTCTCCTGCGGATGATTATATTGAAGCCAAACTCGATCTCAACGAATATCTGGTAAAACATCCGGCCGCTACCTTCTTTGTGCGAGTAAGCGGAAACTCTATGATTGGAGCCGGGATCTTTGAAAATGATATTTTAGTGGTGGATAGGGCCCTAAAAGCCACCCACGGAAAAGTCGTTGTTGCCGTTATTAATGGAGAATTAACCGTTAAACGGCTCAACTTATCTAATGGAAAAGTCATTCTGGAGGCAGAGAATAAAGATTATCCTTCGCTTCCAATAGAAGAGGGCATGGAATTTAGCATCTGGGGGGTTGTCACCAATGTCGTTCATGCGCTATGAAGCCACTCCCTCGTTCAGCTTGTGTGGCTCTCGTCGACTGCAATAATTTTTACGTTTCCTGTGAGCGCGTCTTTCAACCCCGTTTAGAAAAAAAACCTGTCTTAATCTTGTCTGGCAATGATGGTTGCGTGATTGCCCGCTCGAATGAAACCAAGGCCCTTGGTATTGGCATGGGCGTGCCCTTTTTTAAAATAAAGGATCTCGTTTATCATAATAATGTCGAAGTGATGTCTTCTAATTTTTCGCTTTACGGCGATATGTCGGAACGGGTTTTTAATGTATTACATCAATCGGCTCCACAAGTTGAAATCTATTCAATTGATGAGGCCTTTTTACCCCTCGAGGGTTTAACGCCAGACGAATGTTTGCAATTTGCTAAGAAGCTCGTGAAAAAAATCTATCGATGGACAGGTATTCCAGTTTCGATAGGTTTGAGCTCCACCCAAACTCTCGCCAAAGCGGCCAATCATTTGGTTAAAAAGCAATGTATTCCAGGAGGGGCCCTTGCTCTCTTTTCTGCGGAAGAACAAGTTCAAGCGCTCTCTAAAATCAAAGTCCAAGATATCTGGGGGATAGGTAAACAAACGGCAGAGAAACTAAAAAAAGTGGGCATCGATACTGCTCTAAAACTGCGTGATCTTAAAAATCAAAATTCACAAACCCTCAATATACAATTCAGGCGAACCATTCTGGAACTTCAAGGTAAGCCGATGTTTAGCTTTGAAGAAACGCCCAGTATGAGACAGCAAATTATTGTCTCGCGGTCGTTTGCCCAAAAAATCTCCGATTTTAATGATATTCGTGCCGCTGTTGTAGAACACATTTCAAACGCAGGTCAAACTTTGCGCGAGGAAAATTTAGTGGCGGAAGCCTTGACGGTCTTTTTACACACCAATCGATTTTCGGATTCCGATTATCATCATGCGATAACCTTATCTCTGCCTATGCCGAGCAGTTCAACCAAAGTTCTTCTCGGAACGGCTCTCTTGGCTCTGGATAAGATCTATCGCCCTGATACCCAATATAAAAAAGCAGGGGTAATTGTGTTTGAAATTTCATCTTCTCGTTCTTTACAGAGAGATCTGTTTAATGATTATTCTCCGAGAGAAGATTGCTTAATGACTACCCTGGACGATATTAATGCCATCATGGGACGAGGAACACTGAGGTATGGTGCACAAGGCTTTAAACAAAATTGGAAGGCGCGTTCTTCTAAACGCAGCCCGCCCTACACTACTTGCTGGGAGGCTTTGCCCATTGTCAAATAGGTTTTTTCAAACGAATGGGTCGATAATAGGGTTCCCAAAAGGTTTCATCGATAATATGATCGATATCCACCAACGGATTCAAATCCGATAATTGTTCTTGTTTGGCCTGCTCAATCACGGCCTTTGCCACACGCTTGGCAACCTGTTTGGTCTCACTCAAATCGGGAAGTAATCGCCCATTCGGATCACTTGGTGCGGATTCTGCTAAGATCTCAACCACACGCCATAAAATAGATTGATTGAGTTTGCGTACCTGGCCTGCTATTAAGCCTAAACCAATACCTGGGAAAGCAAAAAGATTATTACACTGGGCAAATTCACGTCCAAAAGGACTCCCGGTTGCCACAAAGGCCTTGCCATCGGTCCAATTCAAAATATCAGCGGGATTGGCCTCGGAAAGTTCAGTGGGATTAGACAGCGGAAAAATAATAGGACGTTCAGTATATTTCGCCATGGTTTGAACAATAGATTCTGAAAATACTCCCCCCATTCCAGAACAACCAATTAAAACGGTGGGATGAACTTTCTCAACCACTTCTTTTAAAGAAAGGCCGCCCTCACTTTCGCGGGCATAAAGCATCTGAGAAAGGGTGAGGTTTGTCATGTTGCGATCAAGCAAGCCTTGCTTATCAATCAACCAAATTCGTTTTCTCGCTTCATTGAGTGTTAGGCCTTCATGTTGCAGGGCAATCGTAATTTGATCGGCAATACCCACTCCGGCCGTTCCCCCGCCAAATATCACAAAACGCTGTTGACTAAAGGGTTGATTTAACCTTTTGAAAGCAACCATTAAGGCGGCCAACGTGACAACACCCGTCCCTTGCATATCATCATTAAAGGTGCACAATTGATCTTGGTAAGTATCTAATATCCTTTTCGCATTATCTCGTCCAAAATCTTCCCAATGTAAAAAAGCTTTTGGAAAATGCAATTTGATTCCGTCTACAAATTTTGCCACAAACTCATCATAATCTTTCCCGGTAACGCGCGGATGACGCCAGCCTAAATAAAGCGGATCTTTTAATAATTTTGGATTGTTTGTTCCAGCATCGAGAAAAATGGGCAAGGTAAAATAGGGATTCACGCCCCCACAAATAGTGTAGAGCATTAATTTAGCAATGGGAATATCGATGCCCCCAATTCCTTGATCACCAATTCCTAAAATACGCTCACCATCCGTGACAACAATAATTTTAATCTCAGGGTGCGTTCGATTTTCTAAAATTGACTTAATTTTGTCTTGATCAGGAAAAGCAATATAGAGCCCTCTGGGTTGTCGAAATTCTTGGCTAAATGACTGCACGGCCAGGCTCACCACGGGCGTATAAATAATCGGCAGCATCTCAATAATGTGTTCGCTGATTAATCGATAAAATAGGACTTCGTTTTTATCATGCATATTATTTAAATAAATATGCTTTTGAAGGGGACTTCTGTAACGTTTATACTGACGATAGGCTCGCAATACCTGTTCTTCTAATATTTCGATTTTTTGAGGGAGTTTCCCTAATAATCCTAATTCACAACGTTCTTCATAGCTAAAGGCTGTGCCTTTATTTAATAAAAAAGTGCTCAACAAAGCCTTACCCGTAAGCTCGGTTTCAATCCATTCTTCATTTGTTTTAGGATCACGTCGAATAATGTAGTCCAGCACAACTCTAGCCTTTATTCAAAATTTAGTTCATCTACTTAGTATAGTGGATCACTATTATTTGATAGAGGCAGACCTACAGCAAAATACTGCCTTGTAAGCATTCTCAGAACATCATAAAATTGCTTACAAGCAAGTACAATCGAAACGACAGGGGTACTAGAAAATGAATGACAGGAACAAATTAAACATTATCAGGCTAATCATAGTTGTTTTATGCGCTAGTGTAAGCTGTTCTTGCCAACATCCTGCGGCTTTTGCGACCGGTCAAAAAGAAGGCAGATCCTCTGCCAAACTGAAACATGCTCAGACGAAACTTTCAATTAATGATAAAGCGGAAACCCTCGAACTCTATTCCCAGCCTCGAACTGCTCAATCACAACAGTTAAACGATTCCTTGAATGAAGCTGCAAAGAATTTAAGAACACAAAAAGATAAAGAGAAGACTGATCGTATTCTAAAAGAAGTGGCGCTGTCTAACGAAGAAAGAGGTACGGCATTAACCACTCCGCGACGTATGAGCACTGGCGTTCCCCATCATCCTCGGTATATGGATGCGAAATCACCTGAATTGGTTAATCCACAGCCTGGGCAGAAATAGAATTTTAGTTGCCCACCTTAACAATCCGTCACTGCAACAGGTGAACGATTAAGGATATTAGGAATAGCACTAGAAAGATAAAAAAGAGGATCCGCGCAATACCGGCTGCTGTTTCAGCAATGCCCGTGAAGCCTAAGACACCTGCCACAAGCGCTACGACCAGAAATATTAATGCCCACATTAACATATGACTTCCCTCATCAGAAAATGGACGGGTACCTTTAAGGGTTAGCCTTTTCGCCCTTGATTGTCAACTGTAAATATTCAGGCATTGCCAAAAAGCTGACATGCGAAGCTTAGCTTACAAGAACCGCTGATTCCTCTTTATCTGCTTTCTCCTTCTCTGCTTTTTCTTTATTTTGTTTTTCGAGATTCTCTTTATATAATTGTTCAAAATTCATGGGCTGTAGGTAGACCGCTGGGAAACCAGATTGAACCACCATTTGAGTAATAGCGGCACAGGCGTGAGGGTAAAGTTGATTGATACAAAATCCATTCAAGACTTGCTTTTGCAATTCTTCCGGCAACCCTTGTAGGGTATACTGCCCCGCTTGGAGTAATTGAACCCGCCAGATTAAACTTCCATTGTGTTTCGCAGAGACTTGCAAGGTGACAGTGGCCTCATGGATGCCGCCATCTAGAAGATGGCTATTGGCATATACTTGTAAATCAATTGTTAAGGGTGGTGTGTTTTCAAGCAACGACTGTGTTAATGCTGCTGTTTCGAATAGACTATTTTTAATATACATACGATGTAATTTAATTTGGGCTTCAGATTTCATATAGACTCCTTAAAAAATAAACAATGATGTTGGTTTTAGGGCCTCGCTAATAAACGGAAAGCGGTATCGATTGGAACAGGGGCCTCGCAAGTGACAATGCCGGTCAATCCATAAATATTACAATTACTTTCAAAGTACCTACCGGAAGCCCAATGGTTTAAAATTAAACGCACTGGATTGTCGTCATTAAACCATAATTCGGGGCGAGTTGCAAAATTGGGTCGATCTACTATTGCTAAAGCAAAGGGTGGTGCAGGATGATGAGAAATCGCCGAAAGCAAATCCCCCACAGCCTTTAATTTAAGGGCAACATTGCTAATACCATAACCAATGGCAAACCCTCCCATTCCACAGAGTGATAACTTTGAAGCCTGAGCTTCTGTCGGAATCGTACCCGGAGGGTGGCGTAAAGTAGGAATGCAGACTCGCGCTAAAAGAGGCACCGCTATTCTGCAAAAGGTCGAAGTTCCAAACCTTATGATAGGGAGCATTTGACGAATCAAAATTATTTCTATGAGATCCTTGCCCAAAATATAAAGAGTGAGTAAATTAGCGGGGTTTAAATATCGTAAGTATCTCCTACGAGGCAAGACAAACTCAGCTTCTTTCTCATTAATACCCTCTCCTTCCCACCAACGAGTGACTTGAAATACGATTTGATTAATGGCGAGCGCCAAACCTAACATCAATGATCTAAATCCTAAAAAATAACTCACGCCCAATCCCAAGCTTACTCCACCTACTTTAAGGATCAAGGCTCTATTTTTCCCTATTTTCTTACCAGGAGCAAGGTTTTGGCCTATCGAATGAATCCCCGCTGCAGTAAAATAAGGTAAAGTTTTCTTATATACATAACGGACTGCTCTTTTAGCATAATGCCAGAGATAAGCCCCCCACCCAGTATTAGGTGGTTTCAAACATTGATTCCAACGTTCCTCCTCAGTCCTCATTTGTCTGTGGCAACGCTCCTTAGCTTGAGTTAATGCTTCTAACCAGGACCCTTCTTGATCTTCTATTCCCAGCAGCTGTATTAAAAAATTCCAATCAAGATTATTTAGATAATCGTTGATATTTTCCTTCGGCGTTCTAGCAATGACTGTCTTATTTTGTGCGTCTTGTTCTATCAAATCTTCCAGATATTCTCTATCGATTGATTTATTTGGTTTAGTTAATTCATTGAAATCCTTAAAAAGCACTGCTCTCTTTTCTGCCAATTTTTTATATTTCACTAATTGTATGAATGCAAGTTGAATCTTCGGGTATAAAGTTAATGTATTCATGCTGTTCAGGGTATCGAACAACTTTTTAGTGCAAGATTGATAATGTCGAATAAAGGCTGCCTCGGCATCAACCTTGGTTGTTTCACCATTTGTTAACATCGAAAAAATATACTCTATTAGCACCACATGAGGATGGTGTTCAGGTAAGGGTAAAAAATCTAATTTCACCCTTCCCGTTTCTATTTCTATTGCATTTTCAACAGCAGGTTTTAATTTTTCCATCAAAGTATCGTCTGCCAAACTTCCAATAAATGTACATTCTATCCGACCGTATAATTTTTTAAGATTATTGGCGATAGCAATGGAAGCTGAACCAAAATCACTCCCTTCTGCACTTAAACCTTTTAAGCCATCCCACTGCACCACTAAGGCAAGAGGTGCTTCTGACTCTCTCTTTAACAGAAAACAGACTCTCCGGGGCCTAACTTTTTTCTTTTTAGCTCGAAAATAAGCGATGTTATCTTCCGCTAATAAGTTTGGGAGTGAGGCCAAATCTCTAACTGGATGAAAATAAATATCAATTAGTTCCGTCTGAGATACTCGACTTGGTTTGAGTACACTCAAGTTTGAATTATCTTTAAGCCCATAAGCTAATAGAATAGTTTTAATAGTTTCAAATGTATAAGAGGCTGGGACAGACATTAACTACTCCTACTACTCATAACGCCCTTATCTTTTTAAAAGATAAGGGCATTTTAAACTTCTTATTGACTATTGCTATTTCGCTTAACCGGGCCTTCCTGTTTGACAGATGAAGATGAATCGGGCACTCTTGCTGAAGATTTACCCGTCTTTAGGCTTCTTCCTGCACTCGAAAAATGAAGGGATCCAGAATCGCTACTGCTAGAAGAAGAGCCCGAAGATGTATTACTACGAGCACCCATACTACTCGGTGATGTCTGGGAATCACTGCTAGCTGAACTATTGTTACTGGCCGCTGAGCGCACAGATTTCGGAGGAACGGCACGGTACATAGCTAATTCAACATCCTTTTCTTCTTCTGGCCTTGCATCGCTCATACTTTTGGCTGCGGCTTTTTTCATCTGTTCAAGAGGGGCAGCGCCTTTATTACTACGAGATCCGAGATTAGAGAAGGCGTGAACCAAAGAAGATTTGTTGGCATGCTTAGGTTGATCCCCCAATTCGGGATCTCCGAGCTCCAGTGAGCGTTCGTCTTTATTTCCCACAGCCATTTCTCGGGCTTTTTCACTCGCAGGAGAGGATTTATCCTTAGGCACAGTTTTTCCACCCGCTGCAAGTCCCTCTTCCGCTGCAATATCTAAATTGTCCGCGGCATCACCAGCATCAGCATCCACTTCGGGTTTAGGAATTTTCCCTCGAGGTTGTGTCCCGGGTTGGTTAGCACTTTCTTCTCTCTCCCCTTCCGTAGGTTCATCGTCCAAATTCACACTTGCAAATAATGCTTTCCCTGCTGCAACAAGTTGTGCCTTTTTAATCTCTTTGAATGCAGGAATAATATCCGCAAGTTCAGCAATTATCTTTTTGGCAATACCACTTGTTTTCTCAGATGATAATTGACTCGGTAACAACCAAGGTTTTCCCCAGTCCCACCAGGGGCTTTCAGCAACCGCAATAATCTTTTTTACTATTACATCTACGACAGACTCCTGTTGTTTTGATGTAAGACTTTTGTACAATTGCTGAGTAACACCTGCTTCATTAATAATATACATTATTGAATTAAAATATTGATCGTTCTCAGTTTTTGTTCTCGTTTTCATTCTTGCTCTGGTTCTAACCGCATCAAAGATTTTATTAATCACTGGCTTGAAAAACTCTCGAAATGCATCATTCTCCCAGGTCCGTCCAACCTCATGCAAAGGATTATTTTTAACGTCCCCTAAATTGCTCTTTAAAATTGTTTCCGATTTTGATTTTCTACCATTATCCCACCATTTCATGGCACCCAAACCCAGTCCAAGAGCAGTGAGTGGAGAAAAGATGAAGGTGATAATGGTGCCGATACCCAAACCGCTACTGGTAGCTGTACCACTCGCAACGCAGACAGTACAAGTTACTTGGCCAAGCACAGGATTTGAGGAGGTGTAGCCATTGCTGGCTGTAAAATTATAAACAATTTCTCCACCGGCTTCAAAAATAAGGGAGGCTGCTTTACCAAAAAAAATGCCGACCGCTCCTTGTGCCGCTGCAGCTTGGGTGAAGGTGTTTTGAGGATTACTGGTTAGCAGATTTTCAAAAATAGAATTCATTATTCCGCCGAAAGTCACTTGTAATTGAGAAAAATCGCTTTGAGTAATATCAGTACAACGAAAATTTCCTGTACCATCCGCTCTATACATAACGATGGCATGATCATCGGTCGGTTTAACATCCAAAGGCACTTGTAATGAACACTGGGGTGTAGAAATTGATGTAAAACCCAAAGGAACGGGAGGACTACTATGTTGCCCGTCTGTCACAAAGACGGTTCCGGTGGGGAGAGCAGAGATTGCATCGAATTCAATATTAGTGGGAGGTGTAGTATCACCATCTGTAAAATTATTGAGCGCTTTCTTGGCCAGATCATTAATTTTACTAAACTTACCACCACTTGTAACATTCACAATAAAAGTAACATTGCCTTTATCTGCGGCAAGATTGGCTGAGCTAATGGGTGTCGCCCTACTTTGAAATACTGGCAAATAATTGGTGATAGGAGGTTTAAGGAGAAAAGTGACCGCAGTAGTTTGAGGAATAGAATCCGCTGCAAACCCATTGCTGGATACAACCATCTGACAGCTAAAGGGAAGGATACCCGAGTGAGTAACCTGAACTTGACCTGCAAGAACTTGCTGCTGATTAAATTGTTGAATCTGTACGGTTGGGCTGCTTGTTAAAGAATAAAACCCATTCTGGGCATTAGGCTTAAACACAATATTGGGATCAAGAATTCCATTACACCTGGCACTCAACATCGTGCTATCAAGAATCGTTGTGCCACCTTCTTGAACAGTAACCCGATTATTTTCCAAAACGGGTGTAAAATTTGAGCAACCACCGGGTAAATAATAGACTCTACCTGCGTATTGAAGAGTATTAATATTCGGAGTTCCGCCTGGAGCCCCAAAAGCTACTTGAGGGATGCTACCATCTGTGGGGGTCGTAGCCGCCATTGAAACACCCAATGCTTCATTAACGCTATTGTAACCGATAAATTTAGTCACACCTTTGCCATCGGACACGGCTAAACTTATTGTAGAATTGTTTTGGAGATACCGAAATCTGATTAAATTGATCTCACCTGCCCCGCCGTGAGTTCCAGTTGCACTTATGAGGGCAACTGAGGTATTGCTACCATCAAAATTTATGATAATTCTAAGACTACTTCCTGCATTATCACCCGCAGCTCCCCCCCCGATTGTCACATTGGCTTGGGTTAAATTCAAGTACCCTAGGTTACCAATCAAAACATCACCATAAAAAACACTTGCACTTCCTGCTCGGATTAGACCCTGAAAACTAGCACCATAAGAACCGACAAGAAAATCGCAAAAAATATCATTGTTCAGGAATCCAGCAGCAATTGAGTAAAGCATATCACCCGGATTTAAGCCAATGATGGAGAAACCATTCAGACCATTTAATTGAGTAAGATCGAAGGTATTCAAACCTCTTAAAAATGAGCCTTTAACGACATAAATAACCCCTGCAGTGTTATAAGCATCAGGAGTACCAAATGCAATAAAAGTGGAATCGTCACCATGAATATTAAACAATTCTGCTATTGTTGTTGCAAGGTGATCTCCTGAAGTAACGCCGTCTATTCTAAGGACATGGGTTCCATTTAAGCTTGCTAAAGGATTCGTTGCTAAGAATAAAAAATTGGACTCAATATCCCAAAAAACATAGCACCTTCCCTTACCACTTTGTGCAGTTACGGCACAACTTATAAGATCAACCTTTCCATTTTGATCAACATCAAAAACAGCAATTGCGTATCCAAAGTTGTCACCTAGGTTTTCACCCAAGATTTTATAAACGTTAGGGGGAATGGCACCTCTTAAATTCAAAACCCCTCTCGTGCTCGAGGCTGGAACAATGTAGATGGCACCTTGTCCACTATTATGGAGGAACGCGCCTCCAACCATGAAACTGGGCCCTCCACACAGAGCCCGCCCTAAATTATCACCAGATTGCTCCCCGACTACCCGAAGAGCCTCACCCGTTGCACTAGAAATAGCTTGAGGTGAGGGACCTCCTTCAGGATAAAATACGACATCGATTGCACCGTTGTTTGTATTACCTAACAAGCTCGCATCATATCTACCTATAATAAGATCCGGCTTCAAACTATTACCCACATTGCCAAAATCTATACTACTTCCCATGAATTGATCGGAAGCATCTCCCTGATATTCAATATGGGTATTCGGATTTTGAACGGATAGGTCGACGTTAGGTAAGAATTGAGTTGACATTGGCTACTCCTTTGCTAATTGTAATATCCTTCAATATTCATTCTCGCTGAAACGCCTCTAAAAAAGCAATACCCCCATTGACATTTATCTTTTCCCTTCCTATTTAAATCAACAGTTTTAAAATCAAAGGGAAGAAATTCTTTTCATTTATTTTTTTGCTAATTAACTTGCTATAAGTGATGTCTGCTCTATCAATCATAATTTTGTGTATAGAATTTTGCTCAATATAATTGTTTATATATGCTCGATCCTTCTACAGTTAGGGAGGCTGCTATGATAGGATATAGCAGTATGATCAATCGACAAATACTAGGTTATTTTGAACTCACCCTCGCCCAGTTTTGCATTGGGGTCAATATTATCCTGGGTAAAATATTGATTGATACGATACCGATGACAAGCCTTCTCCTCTTTAGGTTTATTATTGGCTTTATTTTAATGACCTTATTCCTAGGCTTAACCCACAACATCACTAAACAGGATTTTCCAAAGCTTACAAAATACACAGTATTTTTGATATTTATTCAAGGCCTTTGCGGAGGCTTCCTCTTCAATATCTTCACCCTTTGGGGTTTACATTATACTACCGCCAATGCCGCGGGTATTATTAATACAGCAGTCCCGGCCCTCGTCACACTATTTTCCATCTGGATCCTGAAAGAAGTCTTTAATCTTCAAAAAGGGCTTGCCATTACCTTATCGATACTCGGTATCCTTGTGTTGTCTCTCGGTAAAACCCAAACTGGTCAGGGCTTATCGAGTCTCTTAGGGATAGGGCTTGTGACCTTAGCCATTATTCCGGAAGCCCTTTTCACCATCTTCGCCAAACTTTCTAAAAATCCTCCTTCTCCTTGGGTGACTACGGCCTTAATTAATTTCTTTAACATTTTGCTCCTTCTACCCCTCCTTCTCTTTGAACCCATTTTTTTGCTAACCGATCTCAACCTCAAGCAAGGTTTACAAATATTACTCTATGGGGTAAGTGGCGGGATCGGGTTTTTTGCTTTTTGGTATCGGGGTTTAAAATATGTTAATGCTAACACTGCCGCCCTTTTTATGGGGATCATGCCCATTAGCACTTGCCTACTGGCTTATATTTTCTTAAACGAACCCATGCTAATTACCGACTATTTAGGAATGTTCTTTGTTTTAATCTCAATTGTGGTGGGAACCTATTCTTTCAAAAGAATCAGTTCAATTATTAAAAATGAAAGTACAGATTAAAAGCGAAACTCAAAGCGAATGGCTTTTAGGCTAGGCGCCGAGCCGTTCGCAACCGGAGTTTACATATTAGTAAATGAGGATTGCGAATCGGCGAAGGCAACACCGCATAAAAGCCATTCGCGAAGAGTTTTTAAGTTTCTTGGGCGGCCATCCAGGACCTATTCAAATAATCCTGACCATATTTAAGTAAATAATTCGAATAATTGCCGTGAAAATCTGTTATGCCTTTTTCAGTCAAGGCGATAATACGTGTCGCAACTCCTGCAACAAAATGTCTGTCATGACTTACAAACAAAATAGTCCCATCATATTTTTTTAAACTCATCGCCAATGCCTCTTTTGCATCAATATCGAGATGATTAGTGGGCTCATCTAAAATTAAGACATTTCCCTTTTGCAGCATCATATGTGCAAACAACAATCGAGCAGCCTCTCCTCCACTTAAAGTAAGGATGCTTTTATAAACATCATCCTTTGTGAACAAGACCATCCCTAAAGCCTTTCGAATGTTCTCTGAAGTTTCTTGCAGACTTTCCTCTGTTAACCAATCAATAGCTTTGGCATCATGATTCAATTGTTCATGATGGTCTTGGGCAAAATAGGCCACTTGGACTTCATGCCCCCAGGTAGCTTTGCCCGTATCAGGAATATGTTTATTGAGCAAAACCTTAAGCAAAGTGGATTTTCCAATTCCGTTATGTCCAATAAGGGCCACTTTTTCCCCACGAGCCACTTTAAAGGAAAGACGATTGAAAACATAATGTTCATTAAATTGTTTACTTAAATTTTCCACCTCAAGAACAGACTTGCCAGAAGGTCGTTTTTTAATAAATTGAAAATTCGGGGATTGACGAGAAGATTTTTTAATATCAGGCAATTCCATTTTTTCAATCATTTTTTCACGTGATAGAGCTTGTTTAGATCGGCTTGCGCTTGCTCTAAACCGTTCCACAAATATCTTTAATTTGTCAATTTTCTTTTCTACAGATTGACGTTCATGCAATTTTTGATCTGAAATCAATGTTTTATGATTGATATATTGATCATAATTTCCGACATACTCTCGAATTTCACCGTAATCGATATCCAAAATATGAGTAGAAAGATTATTCAAAAATTCTTGGTCATGAGAAATAAAGATCAACACCCCTTGAAATTCAGTTTTGAGATAAATTTCAAGCCAAGTGATGCTCATAATATCCAGGTGATTGGTGGGCTCATCCAACAGCAAAATATCAGGCTCTTCAAATAATGCCTGGGCCAGCAACACCCGTAATTTAAATCCTCCCGACAAAGTGCTCAGGGGCTGATAATGGTAGGCCGATTTGACGCCTAAGCCCACAAGCAGGGTTTGGGCGAATGTTTCGGCGGTATAACCTTGATAGCGGCCAATGACTTCTTCTAAAGCGGCCAAGCGAAATCCCGATTTTTCATCCAAAGTCTCTTGTTTCAGCAATTCTGCCTTTTCTTGCCTGGCTTCCCATAATTTAAATTTACCGCGTATCACGACCTCAATAACGGGTTCATCTTGGTATTTAAATTGATCTTGCCTAAGCCACCCAATTCGAGATTGATTGGGGATAATGATTTCCCCTAGGCTGGGTAATTCTTCCGCTGCCATGAGCTTTAAAAAAGTGGATTTACCCGCCCCGTTTGCTCCGACTAAGCCATAGCGGTTACCTGAGAGTAAATTGAGATTCACCTCATCAAAGAGAAGCCTTGAGCCGTAATGCATGGAAAGCTGATTGATACAGGCCATATACTATATATAGTGTTCCAAAAAATAGGGGTTACAAGAACAGGAAGGGTATATTTTACCGGTTATTCTTTTAAAGTTAAATAATCAAATACCAATAGTATACTGACTAAATGAACAGCTTTAGGTTATAAGCTTTTGATTATGTAGATTACTTGTAGGATACCTATTATGGCATTAATATTAAATAACACTATTTAAATGAATAGCTCTTTTGAAACAAGGAAAAGCAAGTGGCGGATACTCTCGAAAAGGAAATCGTTATCCCAACCCCGGATGGTCAAATGGATGCCTTTTTAAGCACCCCGACCAAACTAACTGGCCCATTACCGGCTATTATTGTGATACAAGAGGCATTTGGTTTAAATAATCATATCCAAGATGTCTGTCGTCGATTTGCAAAGCAAGGAATGATTGCACTTGCCCCTGATCTCTTTCATCGTCAAGGAAAGAAACTAGTCATCCCCTACACCGAATTCATGAAGGTAATGCCCATTCTGGCCAATTTATCCAACGAAGGTATTGTAACCGATATAAAAGCAGCTCGCAGCTATTTAGAAACACAACCCAATGTTATCAAGCAAAAGATTGGTGCAGTCGGCTTTTGTATGGGTGGTTTTGCAGCGATGTTGTCTGCTTGTAAACAACTAGTTGATTTTGCGATTTGCTTTTATAGCGCAGGTTTATTCCATAAACGTCCTGGGATCGGCTTATCCCCTATTTTTGAAGAATTTGACTTCATCAAAGTTCCTGTCTTACTTTTCTTTGGAGAAAATGACACCTCTATTCCCTTACTTGAAATTGAAAAGATAAGAAATGCTTTAACTTCTCTCAAAGTCGATCATGAAATTGTCATTTATCCGCACGCAGGACATGGATTTTTCTGCGAGTCTCGAGGCGCTTATTCCAAGGAAGCAGCCATTCAAGCCTGGGATTATCTATTGCAATGGTTAAATAAAAAAATTAATTTGACTGTTTAAGAATTATTTGTCTGTAAGGAACCCGCCCTGTAATAAAGACAATACTTTGTCTGGTGGCATGGGGCGACTTAAATAAAATCCCTGAATTTCATCACAATTATACTCGCCTAGGGTATTTAATTGATCTTGAGTTTCAACCCCTTCAGCCAAAACCCGCAGGTTTAAACTATGACCCAATGAAATAATTGCTTTAATAATGGAGGCAGCATCCTCTCCTTCGCCTAAGGCAGAGACAAAGGAGCGATCTATTTTTAACCAATTGACAGGAAAACGTCTCAAACAACTCAAACTTGAATAACCTGTTCCAAAATCGTCAATCGAAAGAAGTACGCCTAAATCTTTTAGCGCACGCAAAACATTTATGAATTCCTCTGCATTGCTCATAATTAAACTTTCGGTGAGTTCAAGCTCTAGGTGCTCAGGTTTAAGATTGGTTTCTTCTAAAATCGTTTTTACAATTCCAACGAAATTTTTTTGTTTAAATTGACGAGGAGATAGATTAACTGAGACCACAATTGGAGGATAGCCCGCATCTTGCCAAGCCTTATTTTGAATACAAGCTGTCCTTAATACCCATTCTCCAATGGGAATAATTAACCCGGAATCCTCAGCAATGGAAATAAATTCATCCGGCATTAATAAACCTCGCTCTGGGTGTTCCCATCGAATCAAGGCTTCAAATCCCACAATTGACTTGGCTTTTAAATCCAATTTTGGTTGATAATAAAGTGTCAATTCATTTCTTTCTAATGCATGTCTTAATCCATGTTCGACAGTCAGTCTTTTTGCGATTTTTGTATGCATCTCTGAAGTAAAAAATTGATAGGTGTTCTTACCTTGTTCTTTTGCCCGGTACATTGCCGCATCAGCATTTTTAAGTAACATCTCAGGATCGATGCCATCATTTGGATAAATACTTAGCCCAATACTGCAGGTCATATGCAATTCTTGATTTTCAATAAAAATAGGCTCTTCGATTACAGCTAAAAGTCGCTTGATGAGCTCAGGTAATAATAAGATATCTTTTACATGGGGAGCAATCACAACAAATTCATCTCCGCCAAATCGACCTAAAGTATCGGAAGTTCTTAAGGTGTCTCGCAATCGCTTGGCTTCAATCTCGAGTAATTTATCTCCCGAGGAATGTCCAAATCCATCGTTAACAAACTTAAATCCGTCTAAATCAATCACCATCACTGCAATATGCTGGTGTTCCCGTTTTGCCTGAGCAATGGCATTAGCCAGCAATTCGATTAGCAAGGTTCGATTAGCCAGCCCGGTTAGAACATCATGGGTGGCTTGATATTTTAATTTTTGTTCACATTCTAATTGAGCTTGGAAGAATTTATTTTCAGTGACATCGCTCAATATTCCCACGTAGTGTGTAATTTTCTCATTATCGGGATCTTTCACAGGATAAAAATGGAGATCACACCAAAATTCTTTACCATCTTTTTTGTAACTTTTTAACACAGCATCAAAGGGGATGCCCCGTTTCATGGCTATTTTCATTGTATCGATATGTTTTAAGGTTTCATAATCAGTTTCATCTTTTTTGTGTAAAAGCAAAGGGTTTTTACCTATCGCTTCTGAAAAGGTATATCCTGTCATCTTTTCAAAGGCGGGGTTAACATATTCTATTGGATAATCCGATAAATTATAATTGATGATCACTATTGCGTTTAGAAAGGATTCGATCACACCATTGCGTAATTGTAATTTTTCATTTAAATGATTGAGTTCATGCGTCTTTTTTTCTAATAAAGATTCGGCAAGCATTCTCGCCTCTTTCTCTCTTTGCAGATCCCTTTCAGGATTCTCACCGTCTTTCATAATCACCCAACTCGTCAATGGTTTGACTTAAAATCATAATTTGCAAACGTTGAAGTTAGTTATTTAGTTTTAGTATAGGACTTATTAAGATGTTATAGGTAAAGGATTAATTAAAGACCCAAATTATTTAGTTAGAAAGCTATCATGACTCAAAAGTCTAGATATTGACAGGGATATCAGTTATTTTTATGATGAATCCTGCAATTATTATAAAATCCACTAGGAGTGTTCTATGTTTAAAAAACTTATTTGTTTGGGCATAATGCTGTCTATGCTTACAGGTCTTACTGGTTGTACAAATGCTGGCCCCAATGAAACAGGTGGTCGTTTAATGGGAGGAGTAGCGGGTGCTTTGCTCGGTTCTCAAATCGGTAAAGGATCAGGTCGACTCTGGGGTGTGGGTATAGGCGCACTTGCAGGTTCGTTTATTGGGGGTGCTTTAGGCGCGAGATTGGATGCCCGGGATAAGCAATTAGCTCGTCATACTATGGAAGAAACCCTAGAAAGCGCACCGGACTATCAAGAACGTTCTTGGAATAATCCCAACACGCATCACCGTGGAACCTTCCGCGTGACACGTACTGTAGAAGTGCCAAGAAACCATCAGGTGTGTCGAGATTATGTCCATACGGTAATTATTGATGGCCGTCAGGAAAAAGTGCATGGACGTGCTTGTCGAGATGTTCGCGACCCACGAGCACAATGGTTTGTGCAGGACTAATGTTTAAAGCTTCTTCTAATTGATGCTTTACTTTAATTAAAAGGGAGGGTAATAAAATTACCCTCCCTTTTTTATGGTTAATTTAACGGCGGATTGCCGCAAACATCCAAATGGCCAACACGGCTGCTACAATTCCAGCATAAATTGACCAATCAAGGGGTACCATAAATCCCCCAGCAACTATTTCCCAGCCCTTGGCATAGCGTACAAAATGCATGATAGCCATTGCAGCAAATATTACTCCTGATACAGCTAAGGCGGCCTTTCTCATAACAGATCTCCTCAAATTCTCATGCTAGTATAGTGGCAAAATAGAAGACCTATTACTATTTGTTACTGAAAGTTGTTTTATACTAACTAATAATAAAGCTGTTTAGCCCTAATAGGAGTGCCTTAATGATGAGTCTCACCCGTTCTCTTTTGTCTCGCATTCCGCGCATTCCTCGGGTATCTCGCAGATCTCGCTTGCCCCTTATCCTTCTACTAATAATGTTGCCCTTGACCTTTTTAAACGCACAGCAAGGTGAAAGTGAATCTGACACCACTTCTTCCAACCCTTCCAATAGCGGGGCGGCAGAATCGTCGACGGGTAATCCAGGAACAGGGGGTATTCTTTTATCTGTTTCAATTGGCAATCCTGAACAAGGAGGAAAAATCCAACAATTTACCGTAAATAGCGGGGATACTGCTTTTGTGTCAATGGACGCCAATCAAGCCGGGCCTCAAACCTTAACCCAAGGCGATATTGATTATAATAATCAATTGATCCAAATCAATAATCAAATCTCAAGCAAAATTGCTGAACTCAATGCCGCTCAAAAGGCAATTGATACTCAAATGTTCCCAGTCCAACGTCAAGTCAAGGCATCGCAAAAAGCCTTGATTCAAAATCAGTTACAATATTTAGAAATGCAACGTGATCAACTTCAAACTGACCATGCCTCTCAGCAAGCACAACAACAACTTAATACTCAAGCGGGCCCTCCTCCTGCTGGCGGTAATCTTGCTACGGGACTAAACATTAAAGCAAATGTTTCAGATAATAATGTTACATTCGTTGTCAATCCAGCAGGTAGCACTTCAACTGAAACGACCGTACAAGGTACGGTAGGTCAATGGTCCCGCGTCTCTGACTCCGGCAAAGGTGTTTGGGCAAAAGTCGAGACCGTGAATCAATAAGCATCATTGTTAGTTGAACGCCTTGTTGTTTCCTAAAATTCATATAAAATATATATAGAGTAGCGCTCTATTGTTTAAGCACCCATTATAACCCTAAGCAACGAAATACGAGGGGTATCGTATGGATACGCCTATGACACCATCTGATGCTGCCAAAGGCTGGAAGCGGTATTTTTCTCGTGCAAAATTCGTGCATTTTAAAGAAAAGATCGAACCTCATATCCCCCTGAAAATTAAAAAACTTCCCAAGCACATTAAAGATTCTCATCCCCTGGTTCGATGGTTACTCGCGATTGTCGTCATAATTTTGGTTATTTTATTGATTCGCTTTATTATTAATGCCTTTAAATCTTCCGAACCTAAAATTACTGCCATTCCTGTGGTCATTGCTAAAGTCCGTCAAGATAATGTCCCCGTCTATTTATCTGCTCTGGGTGCTGTCACCCCAACAGACACAGTGACAGTCAAAACACAAATTAATGGCAAATTATTAGATGTGCTCTTTAAAGAAGGACAAATGGTGAAGGCAGGCGATGAGTTAGCCGAGATCGATCCTAATCCCTACCTTGCATTACTAACGCAATATGAAGGGCAATTAATACGGGATGAAGCCTTGCTCGCCAATGCTAGAATTGATCTCACGCGTTATGAACAATTGTACAAACAGGATTCCGTTTCAGAACAAATTCTTGAAACTCAGAAGGCACTGGTAAAACAATATGAGGGTGTTGTTAAATCTGATCAGGGATTACTCGAAACTGTGCAAGTTGATCTTGCCTATACCAGAATAAATTCTCCCATAGATGGTCGTGTGGGTTTACGATTAGTGGACCCAGGTAATTTTGTTCAAACATCGGATCCCAATGGCTTGGTGGTTATCAATAATGTTCATCCGATCACAGTAGTTTTTTCAATTCCTGAAGATAATCTACCGCAAGTGATACAGAAAATAAATGCCGGAAACATACTGAAAGTAGAAGCTTATGATCGCACCCAAAGCAAGCTCCTCTCAACAGGGACGTTACTTACGGTTGATAATCAAATTGATCCCACCACTGGGACAATTAAAATTAAAGGACAATTTCGAAACGAGGATGATAGTTTATACCCAAATCAATTCGTTAATATCAAGTTGCTAGTCGATACGCTTTTGAATGCCACAGTGGTGCCCACCCCTGCAATACAGCACGGACCCAAAGGAACTTTTCTCTACGTGGTGAATAATGATAATAAGGTGAGCGTCAAACCTATTATCGTTAGGGTGACCGTTAACGACGAAACTGCCATTTGTGGCGAAGTGATGCAAGGAGAATCAGTCGTGGTTGAAGGGGCTGAAAAATTGACAGAAGGTTCTACTGTCATCACATCTTCTCAAAATCTAAAAGCTCCTCAAAATGTTAAATCGTCTCAAAATCCAAAATCCTCTCAGAATAAAAAATTGTCCCAAAATCCTAAGGTTGCTAGAAATTCAAAACTGTCAAAAACTTCAAAAAACACAAAACCCGCGGCTAGGAAGGAGGTTTCCAAATCAGCGTAAATCTCTCTCACCCTTTTATTCTTCGCCCTATAGCGACATCTCTTTTGATGTTGGCATTTCTTTTATCAGGAATATTTAGTTATAAATTGCTCCCGGTTTCGGCTTTACCGGATGTGGATTACCCTACCATTCGCGTATCAACATTTTATCCTGGGGCGAGTCCCGATGTCATGGCTTCCGCCATTACCGCTCCTCTTGAAAAACAGTTTGGCCAAATGCCCGGTCTGAATCAAATGACTTCAAATAGTTCAAGTGGTGCATCTCTTATTACACTACAATTTAGCCTAAATATTAGTCTTGATGTGGCTGAACAGGAAGTCCAAGCTGCCATTAATGGCGCCACCAGCTATCTACCAACCGAACTCCCCAATCCTCCCATTTACAGTAAGGTGAATCCTGCCGACACCCCCATATTAACTTTGGCATTGACTTCTAAAACCTTGCCATTGTATAAAGTTGAAGATCTTGCCGACACACGTTTTGCACAGAAAATCTCACAAGTATCAGGCGTTGGCTTGGTAAGCATCAGCGGAGGGCAACGCCCTGCGGTGCGTATTCAGGTGAATCCTACACCTCTAGCATCCTTTGGTTTGACTCTTGAAGATGTCCGTAATTCTATTGTAAATGCGAATGTTAATACTCCCAAAGGAAATTTCGATGGAAAATATCTTTCTTATACTATCAATGCAAATGATCAATTATTATCAAGTGAAGATTATCGACCCTTGATATTAACCTACAAGAACAATGCCCCTATTCGTTTATCAGATGTTGCAACAGTCATCGATGGCGTTGAAAACGTAAAGCAGGCAGCCTGGATGAATGAGGAACCTGCTGTGATCCTGAACATACAGCGCCAACCGGGTACAAATGTTATTGAAGTAGTCGATCGCATCAAACAGCTTCTGCCTCAACTACAAGCCACACTGCCCAAGGCCATAGACGTTACAATATTAACCGATCGTACTGCCTCGATACGCGCCTCCGTTAAAGATGCCGAAATTGAACTTATCGTGGCAGTGGTCCTCGTGGTATTAATTATCTTTATTTTTCTGGTTAATCTTCCTGCGACACTTATCCCTAGCATCTCAGTCCCTCTTTCATTGATTGGCAGCTTAGGGATAATTTACTTATTGGGTTTTAGTCTTAATAATTTGACATTGATGGCTTTGACAATTGCAACAGGTTTTGTCGTAGATGATGCTATTGTGATGATAGAAAATATCACGCGTTATATTGAACATAATGTGCCACCCCTAGAGTCAGCAATAAAGGGCGCAACTCAAATTACCTTTACTATCCTTTCGCTAACCGTATCACTCATAGCAGTATTGATCCCTTTGCTCTTTATGAGTGATGTTATTGGTCGTCTATTTCGAGAATTTGCTATCACTCTTTCCACTACCATTTTAATCTCCGCTTTTGTTTCACTGACTCTCACCCCTATGCTATGTTCACGACTATTAAAAAGCCGAACCGAAAAAGAACTGAGCTCATTTGAACAAAAGGCAAAGAAAATCCAGGATAATATCATTGAACGTTATGGTGCCTCTCTGAAAATAGTATTTAAGCATCAAACCTTGGTATTGATCATTGCCGTGGTTACTTTGCTTTTGACAGCGATCTTATTTTATATGATCCCTAAAGGCTTTTTTCCGGTGCAAGACACAGGAATAATACAAGGTATTTCAGAAGCCCCTCAATCGGTTTCTTTTGAATCTATGACTGAACGACAACGGGCACTTGCTCGGGTGGTACTACAAGATCCTGCTGTCGATAATGTTTCTTCTTTTATTGGTATAGATGGGACCAACACCACACTAAATAGAGGTCGTTTATTGATCACTTTAAAGCCCATTGAAGAAAGGTCGAGGGGCGCCACTGATATTATTCGGGATCTACAACTTAAACTGGCCGAAGTCCCCGGGGCAACACTGTACATGCAACCGGTGCAAGATTTAACTATTGAAGACCGCATTAGTCTTACACAATATCAGTACAGTATAGGTTCAGCGGATGCCGAGGAAGTGGCGGAATGGAGCGGCAAAATGCTGGATAAACTTCGAACACAACCGATGTTGCGTGATGTTGCAAATGACATTCAAAATTTAGGTTTGCAAACGGCTATTACTTTTGATCGAGACACCGCCTCAAGGCTCGGAATCACCCCTTTAATGATTGACGACACGCTATACGATGCTTTCGGTCAACGACAGATATCGACCATTTTTACCCAGCTAAATCAATATCACGTGATTCTTGAAGTGCTACCCGATCTGCAGCTAGGACCCCGTTCTTTTGAAAACATTTATCTCAATACTTCTGCTGGTCTGGCTATCCCCTTAAGCACTTTTACACAAATGTCAGAAAAGACTGGATTGCAATTGATCAATCGCCAAGGACAATTCCCGGTCGCAACCCTTTCGTTTAATCTAGCGCCTGGAGTCGCCCTTGGAGACGCAATCAATACCATTAATCAAACCAAAGAGGAGCTTGATATTCCACCCAGTGTTGAAACGAGTTTTGAAGGATCAGCCAAAATTTTTCAAAATTCCCTCGCTAATGAAGGATGGCTATTAATGGCCGCGGTCATAGTCGTCTATATTGTACTTGGCATACTGTATGAAAGTTATATCCATCCCGTCACTATCCTTTCAACGCTCCCTTCAGCAACTCTGGGTGCACTTCTCTTTCTAATGCTTACTGGCAATGCCCTAAGTATTATTGCTCTGATTGGTATTATTCTATTAATTGGAATCGTGATGAAAAATGCGATTATGATGATTGATTTTGCATTAGATCTCGAACGCAAACACAATAAGCCTGCGCATGAGGCTATATACGAAGCTTGTTTGCTGCGTTTTAGACCCATTCTGATGACGACTCTCGCTGCAGCGCTGGCTGCCGTGCCTCTGGCCTTAAGTTCGGGCATGGGGGCTGAATTGCGACGTCCTTTGGGTATCGCAATCATCGGAGGACTGGCCGTCAGTCAACTATTAACGCTCTATACCACGCCCGTAATTTATCTAGCCTTTGATAGATTATCAGAGCGTTTGGTTAAGCGTTGGAAGGCTTCAGAACCCCCTCTATTAACGCCAGAGCCGGGACCGGGAAAGGGACAATGAAGCCATGAATCTCTCTAAACCCTTTATTGACAGGCCAATTGCAACAACCTTACTTAGTTTGGGAGTAGCATTCGCGGGTATTATCGCATTTAAAGTATTGCCCGTGTCGCCTTTACCAAAGATAGATTTTCCAACTATTAGCGTTCAAGCTTCATTACCTGGCGCGAGCCCGACTGTGATGGCCACTTCAGTCGCCACTCCCTTGGAACGCCAGCTGGGCCGAATCGCAGGTGTGACTGAATTAACCTCCGCTAGTAGCCTGGGTGCGACTCGAGTCACAGTGCAATTCGATTTGTCGCGCGATATCAATGGTGCAGCACGCGATGTTCAGGCGGCAATTAATGCGGCGCGTAGTCAATTACCCGCTGATCTCCCGAGCAACCCGACTTATCGTAAAGTCAATCCCGCCGACGCCCCTATTATGATCATCAGTTTAACTTCAGACGATTATACTAGCGGCCAAATGTATGATGCCGCCTCTACTGTTCTTCAGCAGAAATTGTCTCAAGTGGATGGTATTGGCCAGGTTATAGTCGGCGGCAGCGCGCTTCCTGCCATACGGGTAGAGCTTAATCCCACCACTCTCAACAAATATGGTATTGGATTAGATCAAGTTCGATCCGCTATCGCCACTACCAATGCCAATCGACCTAAAGGGCAAATCACAGAAGGCACCCGGAGCCTAGAAATCGTGACGAATGATCAAATTTTCAAAGTTGAACAAT
>Ga0207128_1022_pt2 | contig 41029 bp, 33 predicted proteins | sample Alteio_BWMinHeat_18_FD_153522 | JGI IMG/M metagenome (GOLD analysis project Ga0207128, IMG submission 153522) | Enriched cells from forest soil in Barre Woods Harvard Forest LTER site, Petersham, Massachusetts, United States -... | ecosystem: Environmental > Terrestrial > Soil > Temperate forest >... | reverse complement strand
AGCATTCTTCCCGGAATCCATGTTAATAACTGGGGTACGGCCCTTGTTGTCGCCGTTGTCCTTGGACTTGTCAATACTTTCCTAAGACCTATCCTTTTTCTGCTAACCCTTCCTATCAATATCCTTACACTCGGATTATTCTCTTTTGTCATTATTGGTCTTCTCGTACTTTTAGTCAGTGCAATTGTGCCAGGCTTTAAAGTAGATGGATTTTGGTGGGCCGTTCTTTTTGCCCTCGTACTGGCAGTAATCAATAATTTTTTAGGATTACTCATCAAAGAAGACATTTGACCGAATGCTTGAATACTTACCTAGTTTAGAAACGCTGGCCGAGTGGTTATTGGAGCATGGAAGTCTCGCTCTCTTCATTGTGATGGCACTTGGTATTATTGCCCTGCCTGTACCGGAAGAAACTTTGATGATCGTTACCGGAACATTAATGGGCAGTGGAAAATTATATATCATCCCCACCATTATTGCTGCCTATCTTGGCAGCATATGCGGCATAACCGTCAGCTATATCCTGGGGCGCACCTTAGGAACCTATTTCGTCCACAAGTATGGATGTTGGGTAGGAATGAAGCAAGCAACCCTCGATAAAATTCATGTTTGGTTTGACTGCTATGGAAAATGGGCATTGTTAATTGGCTATTTTGTACCGGGTGTGCGCCATTTTACCGGATTTACAGCTGGAACCTCCCTTCTAGACTTTAGATTATTTGTTGTTTTTGCCTATACCGGAGCTTTAGTATGGGTCGCCACTTTCTTATCAATCGGTTATTTCTTTGGCGAATACTGCGTTAATCATTGCCGAAATTTTGAATTAAACGCAGATAATATTGTTTTACTCATTATCATTTTCCTTGCAGTAGCTGCTATTTTTTTTTATTACAGAAAAACACGAAAAATATAAACCCTCATAAAATGATGAGTCTATATGATCCAAAAAAAGGCCATAGACCTTTATCAACAACTGACAATCCTCTCTGACCTAAAAGCCATTGAACAATTTGGATCCGAACTTTCTGCTTCCCAGATGAAAGAGTTATTAAAACAAATTGTTCAACATAAAGCCATTTCTGAAAATAAACTCGATGCGCTCTTTGTGGGCTTTCCAAAAGAATCGTTTTATGACTTCGTCAAGAATGCCTCACTGGAAGATCTCTCCACATTTCAACAGCACACCTCCTCAGAACCGATGCAGCATCATCTGTCTAATTTAACCTATTATCTTAAAAAACAGGCTTTAGATGGAAAAAACCGGATCGCCATTAAGATAAAAGAACTGGAGGTTTTTGATTTAACATCCATCACTGCCGATGACATTCAAAAATATGTAAAAGAGATCGAAATTTTAAGAGATGGTATCATTGCACTCATACAGATGATCAATAACAGCCAAAAAATCTCCTGGCATTCAGGGCGCACAGACTTGATTGAAATCTTGCATGAAGCAAAAGAACTCTGCGATAAGGAACTTATGCAAGTAATTGGCATTCAAGGAGATGTGTCAAATCCTCCAACTGGTCTCTGGAAAACATTTCAAGATCGTTTATTTAGCGTCTTTCTAACGCCAAACGGCGATCCCCTTCCACCAGATACCCCTGCCATCGATGCCTTGGCCAATTTTTCTATTTGGTACCTCAAAGATTATTGGGAACTTAAATTGCTTCCTCAACTCAAAACCGAAAAGGAACTGGAGCAGTACTCTCAACCTTCCGCCCTCGCCCGAAGACAAGAACTTTTTCAAGCAGTTAAAAAGTCTTTGGCAGATCATGGACTTGTCACTCTTTCAGACCTGGAAAAGCGCTGCATTTTCTCTAAAAAAGCCCTCAAAAATTATCTAATGTCTGATTAAGCAAATACGTTAAAGTATATGCGCCCATATTTTCCTGTATGGCAAAGCGCGGAACGCGAAATCTAACTTCTAGTCAAGTTGTTGAGCGTGAGCGCAAAGCCAGACTGGTAAAGATGGGTCAGATACTTTAACGTATTTACTTAATCAGACACTAGAAGCGAATTAAACACAGCCTCTTGCGATAGTAACCCATCAATATGGTGCAATATTCCCTTGTCTTCATAATATTGGATAAGAGGTTTTGTTTGTTCGTGATAAATTTTTAAACGATCTTCGACAACCTGTTTCTTATCATCGGAACGCTGAATCAATACCCCTTGACAAAGATCGCAAACATCTGGTTTTAAAGATGGAGAGTAATAACGGTTGTGCATATTGCCGCATGTACTGCATGTTTGACGCCCCTCTATTCTTTTAATGATGACATCATCGGGAACATCTAACAGACACACCTTAAGCTCCGCCTTACCCTTCAAAAATTCGCCCAAACTTTCCGCCTGGCTCAATGTCCTTGGAAAACCATCCAGGAGGTAGCCTTTGCTGCAGACAGGCTTTGCTATGTAGTCAAATAGCATCTCAGTGACAATGTTGTCGGGTACAAGGTTGCCGGAATCTATGATTGATTTAACGAGGTTGCCCAATACAGTTTGATTTTTAATATTTTCGCGGAACAGATCGCCGGTCGAAATATGGGGAATGTGCAACTTTTTTGAAAGAAGCGCAGCCTGCGTCCCTTTTCCCGAACCTGGAGGACCTAACAAAACAATGATTTTATTTAAGCGATTCATAATCATGACCTACAAATTATAATTCAGCATAGAGAGGGAGAATAGTTCATTTTTTGGAAATTAATCAAGGGAAAACTATCTCAGGCAGCAATTATAAATGTATTTTCGATCTAAAAATGTTGAAACGCAAAGGCTCAAAGATGCAACGAATTGATGTTAAACTCTTTGCGCCTTATAGTTTTACCAATAAGTAAACAAAAACTTTTTTAAGCGTTATCTATAATAAATTCAACACAAAGGCACAAAGTAACAAAGAAACAAAGAAATTTTGCCTTCAGACCCTTCCCTCTTAATATGTGTCTTGGTGTCTTCGTGCCTTTGTGTTGAATTATACCGAACGTGATTCAAAAATTGGCTTTTGACGGCGCCCTGCTTTGCATCAAAATTTTTGTCTTCTCTTGTGCCTTGCCATAGGCAATGGTCACTTAGCTTAAGGACGAAAAATTTTGAGCAGCCTCCTTGTCAAAATTCCAACTTTTGAAACACGTTTGGTATAAATAACAACAAAACAATTATTGGTAAATTATACTACAATAAATTATAATGAAATTTAGATTATTATAAGGTACATTATGAATAATTACATTAATTTGATAATATCCTCGGGTAATTCAACTTTTCAGGCAAAATTGCAGCAGGTGGACCAGCAGTCGCAGGACAGTGTGACGATTGGGGGAAAACATTACAAAATCATGGGAGATGTGTCTGATGATCGCTTTCAGAAGTTAGCGAATTATGTCAAAGATTTTTCCTCTGTAAAATTTGGAAACCTGTTCGAGTTTAAACAAAAATTGAACCTTGTCGATGCAAAATTTACAGTGATTGATGATCAATCTGATCTTTTATTGGCAAGAGGTACTCAGCCGACAAGGGTCAATAAAATTAGCCAAGCCCGTCTCGCAGATGTGCAAGCAGCAATTGGATCGGATTTACAACCCCTGGTCAAGGACCGCAATCAATTGCGCGCAATCAGAGAACAGGCGCAACAAGGCCTCAGAGAAAACCTTCCTGCTTCCCAAATCTCTCATAGCTTATGCGAAGGGATCAAGAGCTTAATGGCACGAATGTACGACGAAGGGGTAAAACATTTACAAAAACAGGGATTCGATCCTCCCTGTGAATACTGTGTCGTCGGCCTGGGATCTCTTGCTCGCGATGAAGCTGGCCCTTATCCCGATTTCGATAATTTTATCGTCGTGAAGCAAAAAACACCAGAAATCGAGAATTACTTTTTGAAGCTCAATCAATATGTTGCCGACCGCGTTTATCGGCTGGGAGAATCGCTCGAAGGAAATAAACCCGGACTGCGCTTTTGTTGGGGAAATCTCAATCCTCAACACCAACCGTATGATTTGCGTTACTCTGCAACTCCCACTTATCGCGGTCGTTCCGATTTGTTGGTCGCTCCTTCTGCAAAGCCCACCACTGTGAGGCTCGGAGATGTCAGGGATGGGGTACCATTTTGCGGATCGAATCTCTCGCTCTATGAAACCTATAAAAAGACGACGTTTCCAGCAGAAGCGGCCCGTTCGCAGGTGCGTGCAGATATGGAGCGGCAAGTCAAAGGACTGACTCCAAATCCTGACAATCCACCAGCTCCAATAACCGCGGATAAGCTGCCAGCTCTCGTCCACGTTAAAGAAGATCTATGCCGACTGCCAGCCGCATCGATCGGAGCCCTCGCGCTCTATCATGGCATTACGGCCCCGACAACCCTCGGCCGCATAGAAGCTCTAAAATCAGCGGGGCTTTTAGATCCGGAACTGGCAGATCGGCTGACTGTTACCATGGACCTGTTAGTTAAATGGCGTATCCAGGCGCAGTCAGCCTATGGAGAAGAATTTGAGTTTATAGCCAGCTCATTGGAGGCTCTCGATCGTTTTAAAGAGGAGCTCCCTCAACAAATCGATGCTCTCGACAAGCGTATTGCCTCTCTCGAGGCTGCCGTACCACGCGACGATTTCGCGATAAACAATGCCAAAGGGCAACGCGAGTTTGCCATCGATTGCCAAAATTGGATGGTAGAAAGGATCAAACTTAAGCCGTCTGCTTTCTCAGAGGCTGATCGAATACGTTTGCGCGAAATCGTACTTCCGACACTGCGTGAACTCTATGGCAGGGTATCCCACTGCTTATCCGGCAGCAATCAGGAGATTGATCCGGAAGTATTTCAATCGACTGCTCAAATAGACAAAAGAAAACAGGATGAGTATCTCAGCGGGTTGACAGCTAAAATCAAAAAATCAGAACGGTATATCCAACGACTGGAAACCCAAAGAGACAACGCTTCAGGGCCAATAAAGAGCAGCCTTAATACGCTGATAGAAGCTTACAAATTGCGACTCAAAAAGCTGCAGGATGTGTTCGACTCCCATAGGGGTTCTTGAGGTAAATGTTCACGTGGTAGCATCGTTATATATCAGGCCTTCAGCCTAATTACCCTATTTATAGTTTTTTAATTAATAAATTTTGTATAATAAAAATAAAACTATTACATAATTCCATTTATAAATAATTAAGGTGTTTTATGGATCCGAATATACATTTTGTTGGAGCGCCTTATGTGCAGCAGGATCTTAATTCTCAACAAACACTGCAGGCTGCTGAAAATGTTCTTCACAATGCAGTCAATTTATTGGGCCATGAAATTTTCATCGAAAAGCAAAAAATTAAACAAGCCGACGCCCGCCTGTCCTTTAGAGCCAAGTTGACTAAATCTTCGGCTTTTACAGAAGCTAAGGCGACTAAAGCAGAGGCTAAGCGAAAGATCGCAGACCTGCAGAAGCTTGGAAAACAGATGGGAAAATTGGAAAGGGATCTTAAGCTTCAAAAAAAAACAAGCATTGGCGAGAATAATTTTGTCAGCGGCACTTTAGCCCATTTAAGCGAAGTTGCGACTACTGTTAAACAACTCTGGAGAATTCAACGCGCCACAAACGAAAAAACATCGGTGAAACTTAAGAAGAAAACACTGACCTATGAAGCCCTTGACCAGGAAATCAATCAGTTGAACGACATATTAAAAATAGCGGTAAAGAACTACGCAGTTGAGACCTTCAATCATCTTTCCACTCTGCCTAAAATTGTCAAAGACGCCCAAAATCTCCCACAAAGTCTTATAGCTGAAGAACGAAGCAAAGTCCAGGCAATCTATGACCGTTACGTTGCCCCAGCTGGTCCAGCCACATTTAAACAATCTTCAACTGCCCAAGTTGAGCTGGTTGTCCAAGCTTTGGACGATATCGGTCAGTTAAAAAAAATTGGCATAAACCATGCAAAAGAAAATGAAGCGACTAACACAGTCAATCAATTAGCTGGAGCTATCGACAAGAAATTGGAGGCCATTGCAAAATTCAAGGTCGCGAGCGCATTTCAACCGGCCGCTCTTAGAAAATTCAATGAGCTGAAACAGGAATTAAAAGCCGTTCAGGAGGGGCACATAAGAGAAATGGGGGAATTGCTGAAGGAAAAACCGGCAAAGGACAAAACTACCTTAATTCAACAGTATGCAAAAGATATTTCAGTACTGCAAAAAAAATTTATAAAATTAAATAAACAGCTAAATAATGTCCATAAAGAGCATCTCATACGAAGCATGATCAAAAAACATCTCGATCCTCTCTCTTCCCTTCAGCACAACAAGGGACTGGAAAGAGAAACTGCTCAATTTCTCAAAAACCTGCACAGCGACTCTTTCGAAAATCTGCAATTAGATTGTGTCAAGCTTGGGCTGACACAATTCATCCCTTTAGAGGATTTAAAATTGTGTTTAATCCAACATAATGAAATCTTAGGCCACTCTGACGGAACATTCTTTGAGGACTTAAGGAACCTTGCCCGGAAAGACCAACGATTGCTTCTGGAAGATCTATTTATTAAACGGCTTCTTCTCTAATCCTATTTTTTCGTTGGATTTTCTTTTTCTAAAAAAATTGCCACGATATTTCCAAAAATAAAAACCACCACAGAGCCCACAGAAAACACAGAGGGGTTATATCTTCATTTGGCGAATGCCTTCTACTACTCCTCTGTGTTATCTGTGGGCTCTGTGGTAGTTTATTGCCTTTTCACAAGCAAAACAGCAAAAAATGTCCTTAAGGCTCCAGGATTTTAAAATCGCGAATGACAAGCTGGATCGACTGCCCCTGAAAATGGCTCACCTGAGGGGTAAAGGCTACACTTAGCATCAGGTTCTTTTTGCGGATTAAGGAGCTCATGGCTGATTTGCCATAAGCAATCCCCTCGAACATCCGGTCATTTTGCTCTAAATATAGCTTTAAATGCATCTTCCCAAAAACTCTGGGCGGCCATGCCTGTTTGGCATTAAAATATAAAACAGGCTGTGGATTTTCATTTCCAAAGGGCTCGAGCAATTTGATCGATTCGATCAGATCAAAAGTGATGTCATCAAATTTCACTTCAGCATCGATATATAATTTTGTTTTGACATCAATAGAGTGAAGCTTTGTTTCTGCAATGTTGACAAAACGTTGCTTAAATGCCTTCAAATTGGCCGCTTTAATGATGAGGCCGGCTGCAAAATCATGTCCTCCATAACTTTCCAAAAGATCCTGGCATTCCTTTAAAACATCTAATAACGGAAACTCCGGAATCGAACGAAGGGAACCCTTGCCTTTATCTTTATCCATCGCAAGGACGATTGTGGGGCGATTATAAATTTTAGACAAGCGCATGGCAAGGATGGGGATCACTCCGGGATGCCATTTTTCGGAATGGATGATAATCGCCTTACCGGCAAAGATGTTTGGCTGCTGAATAAACAAATCCTCGACATCGACCGACATTGTCCGCTCAATTTGCTGCCTGTACATGTTATTTAAATCGAGTTCCTGCGCCATTTTTTCCGCAATCTGTGCATTGCGGATCAATAGCAATTCTACCCCTTTACGGGGGTCGTCGATACGACCTAGGCTATTTAGACGGGGAGCAATTTTTGATGCAATTGTGTAGGAACATAACTCATTCATGTCAATGCCGCAAATGGCAACGAGTTTGGCAAGCCCAATGCGTTTAGTTTTCCGCAATTGTCTGATCCCATAGCGCACAAGAATGCGATTTTCACCGATCAATGCACCCATATCTGAAATCGTTCCCAATGCAACCAGGTCCAAATATTTTTTAAGCTCAATTTTCTTGGGAGGAATTTTTCCATCCAGAATTAATTGATTTGTCAGAGCATGGGCCAACTTAAATGCCACGCCAACTCCTGTCAGGTCGCGATTCGGATAGGAGTTGTCCATTAACTTGGGATTTAATGTAGCAACACAGTAAGGAATTTTATGTGTCGGCTCATGATGGTCAGTGATAATGACATCGATATTTTTTTCGACCACTTTGGCTATTTCCGCCGCGGCTGTGATCCCGCAATCCACCGTGATCAACAGCTTGCATTCATTTTTTAACGCATACCCTAAAGCCTCGACAATCAAGCTTTCTCTGGAGTATCCGGGGGTCGATACATAAAAGAATACATTGGCGTCTAAAGTTTGTAAAAAATCTGTCAAAAGGGCAGTCCCGGTCATCCCATCGACATCATTATCTCCATAAATGAGAATGTTTTCCGAACCCTGCAGTGCACGGCAAATGCGATCGACAGCCTGAGGCATTTCGCTAAAAAGAAAAGGATCGTAAAGATCCGGTAATTTGGCGTAAAGATATTCATGGATCTCCTTCAGGGAAGAAAAACCGCGCGAAACCAAAATTTGCGCAATGACGGGATGGATCTTAAATTCTTTGATGATCTGTTCTTTCCATGCAGGATCGGATTTGGGATAGACCCATACCGGATCCTCATGCGTTTCATAATGAGTGAACATGCGAAGCTATTCCTATTGATTACTTTTATTCTATGGAATCACCGGGGATTGTCAATAGACTTCTTGCATTAGGGTGCAATTTTATTGACTTATGTTCCTGCTTTGCTCAAAAATGAACGTAAAACTCTAAGTTGGCTATATGGAACACTATCTTGCTGCCGGATTATTTGTTGAAGCTGCCGTGGTCGGCATTGTCTGCGTCATATTTTTAATTCTCTTCGTTGTTGCGGGAATCAGGCAAATACTCAAAAGCGATGAGTAAAAAACCGTGTTGAAAAATCGATTGTGAGCCCCTGCCCCTGCCGGCATCCCATTACCCATAAGTCCAATAGGCAATTCAACGCAGAGGCGCTGAGGCGCTAAGACACAGAGGAAACTGTATACAAGGAATCTAGAAAGCTTGATTTGATTCATTCACTTTTATCGGCAAGCCGATAAAAGTGAGACGCTTTAAGCCGCTACTTGAAAGGCGGGCCAATGGCATTTAAAGCATCCTAAAATCGCCTTTCAAGTTGCGGCCCACTGATGCCTTAGCCACAGAAACGTTTTGTTATTTCTATTGATTCGAACTGGGTAATCAGGTGTTTAAATTTTCTCTGCGCCTCAGCGTCTTTGCGTCTCTGCGTTTATCTATTGACATCACTTTGTAAACAAGTATTTTATGAGTTATGGGTAATAGGATGCCTGCCGGGTGCCCGTGCCCGTATATGTTCATCTTTTCCGATTTCGAATTCGGAAAAGATCAATAAATTGGGGCAAGGGCAAGGACAGGGGCAAGGGCACGAAAACTCCCGAGGAACATGTTACAACTGAAATTCTGTTCCCAGGTAGGTCCTGCGCGCTTCATTGTTATGGATCAATTCATCAACTGTCCCGCATAAAGCAACCTTTCCATCGGCAACGAGATAACTGCGGTCTACAATGGAAAAAATTTCACGCGCATTGTGATCCGTGATCAAAATGCTGATGTTCTTTGCTGCCAGATGCCTGATCAGGTGCTTGACTTCAAATATGGAGATCGGATCGATGTTGGCAAACGGTTCATCGAGCAATAAAAATGTCGGGTTCGTCACAAGTGCACGGGTGATTTCTAAACGGCGGCGCTCTCCCCCCGAAAGTGCAGAAGCGTTTTTTTTTGCAAGCGGTGTTAAATGCAGATCAGCCAATGCTTCTTCCAAACGCGATTTTCTTTCGCGTCTGGAGATCGGCAAACATTCTAAAACACACATAATATTTTGTTCGACAGTAAGACCTCTAAATATCGAAGGCTCCTGCGCTAAATAGCCCATTCCCATCCGCGCATGCTCATGCATGGGCAGCGAAGTGACATCTTGTCCATTAAAAATGATCGATCCGGCATCGGGACGAATGAGGCCGACGACCATGTAAAAAGCTGTCGTCTTCCCGGCGCCGTTGGGACCGAGCAAACCGACAATCTCCCCCTGGTCGACAAATAATGACAGACCATTTACCACGCGCCTTCCGCCATATGATTTGACTAATTCCCGAACTTCGAGCGCTTTTTTCTGAGATTGAGGATCCATCATTTACACCTTAGTTTGTGGAATGTCGAGAGAAAAACGGTGGCGCAATTGATTTAATTCCTGTTCCATTAATCTAAATCGCACATCGCCGATCCCCTCAGCAGATTTTATTGTCTCGTTATTCTGTCCGCCCGTAATCTTCAATGCCGGCGCGCTAATTTCCAGTACATTGACCTGATCGAGGAACAGTACCCTGTTGCCCTTTTTTGCCTTGAGCAGCATCTCCTGAGTATCGGGAAAAATTTCTATTTTGTCAGCCAGAATATATTGGTAGAGAGGCTTTTCACTTACCTCTGCAACCAAGGTGATCATCCTGATATTCCCTAACAATATAATTTTTGTTATTTTGGAATGGGTTTTTTGATCGCCATTTAGCAGTTGAACGTAATCTGCGAAAATTTCTTTATTTTGATGAGTAAAATGAACCTGCCGATTATGCAAAGTAACACCTGAGGTGTCTTGGGGGCTGAAAAGAGAAGTTTCCATCTTCAGATGATTGAATTCAACCGGACCATAACAGGTGAACCGATAACTTTCCTCCGTTTTTGGATGGTTGTATATAAGTGTAGAAGTTCCTTCAGATGAGGCGGCGTCGAGGTATTTTTGATTTAAAAACAGTTTTACCTGGGCCTCATTGGTCAGCTGATAGTCCAGCCGGTCTATCCTGACGGGGGCCTTCAAAGTGATCGTCTCTTTTATTGTATCGATGACGATTTTTGAAGAGGCAATCGACTCCCCTAAATTATTTCTAATAGACACAAGGTCATTATCTGACGTCATTGTGATATATCCAGTCTTGTTTTTTTTTTGGCCGGCATCATTTGTGCTTTGATAAACCATATGGTCCGAGGTTAGCATGTTGCCATGATAGTCGACGCAAACGTCCTTTTCAGCCTGCATCTTTTGAACAGGTTTTCCTTTGGCTTGCGCTGGTTTTAAAACATCGACATTAAGCGTACGGCTTTTAATTTTTATTTCTGAATCAGCATAATGCACAAAACTTGAAGGATCATCGGAATAAAAATAGCCTTCGAAGCTTTTTTGCGGTTGGTCATTTATGGGGCCTCCAATTTGACTTAAAACTGCCAAATCACATGTCAACCGGGCATCGCCATTAAATTGCGCTTCGACATCGCCGCTTAAATCCATTTTCAAAGGGGTATAATCGGCATTTAGAGCGCGGATGGATATCGTTTTTCCCTCGTCTTCGCCATATAAAGTCCAAAGACACTCCTTTGCATGAAAATGGGGTTCTTCTTCAAACAATGAAATTTTTACAAAACCTGCAGATCCGCTCATTAACTGGCGAATTGGGGATATGGGAATAGTGAGCTCATGACCTTCCAATAGGAAGCGGGAGATTTCCACATCATCAGCAATAAAAAGCCCTTCATGATAAAAATGATCTGCATGCCTAGATTCAAGTTTTAAGATTTGACTGTAAGGTTTCCCCTGGTTGAAGAACAAATGCTCCTGTACATAATATTGAACATTCGACATCTCTTCAACCGCCCTTACCCCCCCCTTCTCCTGTTTCAATACCAAATCAGAGGCTTTTGCCTTCAATAGCATATGTAATCGCTGCCCGTTTAAAGAAAAAAAGATATCCTTTTGAACTCCATCGCGATGTTGTCTTGTCACCTGTGCTGTAACCGCTCCAAGTTTTCCGGTCGTCTTGTCCCCTTCACTGGATCCGGAATGAACAGTCAGAAAATAAACACAAGCGGCTGCGCAGGAGATAAAAAGGGTCAGGGCAGCGAATACGCATGCATGACTATTCTTGAACAACACGATATAATCTCTCTAAAATTGAAAGCAGCTGAGGCAACTCCTGAAAATCGAGCACGCTCATTTTATCGCTTTTGGCAGCTGCCGGATTTGGGTGGGCTTCCATAAAGATACAATCGGCCCCGGCTGCAACTGCAGCCTTTGCCAACAATGGAATGAATTCGCGCTGCCCTCCTGAACTTGTCCCTTGCCCTCCCGGCAACTGTACAGAATGGGTAGCATCAAAACACACGGGCACATCAAACCCTTGCATGATCTTGAGCGAACGCATGTCGCTCACGAGGTTATTATATCCAAATGTGACCCCCCTCTCTGTTAATATAATGTTTTGATTTCCTGTTGACCGGATTTTATCCACCACATTTTTCATATCCCAGGGAGCCATAAACTGTCCCTTTTTCACATTCACGATCGCACCGGTACTTGCAGCGCTTAAGATCAAATCGGTCTGTCTGCATAGAAATGCCGGGATTTGCAGAATATCCAATACAGATGAAGCTGCCTCTGCTTCTTGCGGTGTATGCACATCGCTTGTCACCGGAATATCAAACTCGGTTTTGACCTTCTCTAAAATGCGCAGTCCCTCATCCAATCCAGGACCGCGAAAGGAACTCGAAGAGGAGCGGTTGGCTTTATCATAACTCGCTTTAAAAACAAAATTGATACCAACCTTAGAAAAAATCTTGACCAGCGCTTCAGCGGCAAAGAGGGTTTCGCTCTCCCCTTCAATCACACAAGGACCAGATATTACAGCAAGAGGCTGCCCCTTGCCAATAAAGAAATTTTTTAATGAAATTAAATGCATAAAATCCTCATAATACGGGATAAGTCTGAGACAGAATTGTACCACAAATCAGATTTAAATCTCTACTAGAGGTTAAATGGAGACAATAACAATTGGTCTGACTGGGGATGTGATGACAGGAAGGTTGGTCAATGACCATTTGCCCCGTGTTTCTCCCGAATATATTTGGGGCGACATTCTATCTGAATTTTTAAAGACCGACCTCAATATCATCAACCTGGAAACGGCGCTTACTCTCTGTGAAACACCTGTGCCAAAAGTTTTTAACTTTAAAACCGACCCAAAATATGTTCAATCACTAAAACGAGCATCCATCGATGCCGTCAACTTAGCCAATAACCATGTCCTGGATTTTACCGGCAAAGGGCTGTTTGATACATTAGACACATTAGATGAAGCGCATATTCTTCATACGGGCGCGGGAAGAAATTTGGCCGAAGCTAAAAGGCCAATTATCATTGAAAAAAAAGGGATTCGGACCGGTATTTTGGGTTGCACAGACAACGAGCCGGGATGGATCGCTTCCCACGACCATTGCGGCATTCGCTATGTAGAAGTTGGGGACATTGCCGCTATCCGGGAAGATATTCTCACATTACGACCTCGGGTAGATATACTCGTCTTAAGCATGCATTGGGGCCCAAACATGCGCGAGCGTCCAAATAACCTCCACAAAGATTTTGCCCGTCAGCTTCTCGATTTGGGGGTCGATATTCTTCATGGCCATAGCGCCCATATTTTTCAGGGAGTAGAAGTTTATAAAAACAAGCTAATTTTGTACGATACCGGGGACTTTATCGATGACTACCATGTCGATCCCGTTTTACGAAATGACCGCTCTTTTTTCTTTAAAGTCACAGTAGATAAAAAAGGGGTAAGGGAGCTGTCGATGATCCCTACGCTTATCTCCCATTTTCAGGTGAACAAATCAACGGGAAATGAAGCGATGGAAACAATGGAGAGAATGAGGCAGCTTTGCAAAGAAATGAACACTTCTTTGCAATTTGTGGATGATCAGCTAATCTTGCGTTTACCCCTTGATTACTAAAGAAGGTTTGAGCTTGGCCACCATCTTCGACAATCCTGCTTCCTGACATGCCATGACGACCTGATCGACATCCTTATATGCCTTGGGCATTTCTTCTGCAATTGTTCTTCGGGAAGTCGCCATCACTGTCACATCCATGGACCTCATCTCCTCAATGGGATCTCCCTGGCAAGACTCCAGGCATTTATGCCTTCCCATTGCCCGTCCAGCCCCATGGCAAGAACTGCACCAGGTAAGGGCATTGCCTTGTCCTACCATCAAATGGCTGGCACGACCCATATCTCCAGGGACGAGCACCGGCTGCCCTGTTTTGCGATAAAGCGGAGATAGTTCATCGGCTCCGGGACCAAAGGCCCTTGTCGCCCCCTTACGGTGGACGCATAACTTTGTCAGCTTGCCATCTACCAGATGGTTTTCAAATTTGGCAATATTGTGACAGACATCATAAACCAGTTTAATTTCCTCCGGATTCAGCCCAAAAACTTCATGAAATCCAAGCCTCAATGCATGCAGAATGCGCTGACGATTATTGAAGGCGAAGTTTGCGGCAGCTGCCATCGCTCGTAAATATTTCTTCCCGGCATCACTTGCAATGGGCGCTGCAATCAACTGCCTGTCGGGAAGATCCTTACCATATCCTAATTTAACAAAAGCATTTAACGTGTCCTGACAGATCTGGTGGCCAAAGCCGCGCGATCCCGAATGGATCAGCACATAGGTTTGCCCTTTAAATATGCCCCACTTTTCAGCAATATCAGGTAAATAAAGGTGCGAGATTTCGCCAATCTCCACAAAATGATTACCAGATCCTATCGTTCCCAGCTGATTTTTTCCTCGGTCCAGAGCCGATTGCGACACGGCATCGATATCAGCTCCGGAGATGACCCCATGACTTTCTGTGAACTCCAAATCGCGCATCAGACCAAACCCCTTCTCAATGGACCATTTAGCGCCCAACTCTAAAATGCCTCTATAGTCGTTTTGGCTTAACCCCCTGGAATGTTTGTATTCTCCCCCAACTCCGGAAGGCACAGAAGAGAAAATCAATTTTAATAACTGCTGGAGATGTGATTTTTTTAACTCTTTAAACACTTGAGGAGTCACGGCCATCCGTACGCCGCAATTGATATCATACCCAACTCCCCCGGGACTGATTACCCCATGTTCCGCATCCATAGCAGCAACACCGCCAATTGGAAAACCGTATCCCCAATGAATGTCGGGCATGGCAATGCTATGGCCTACAATGCCTGGCAGGAAAGCTACATTTCGGACCTGTTCCAAGGGCCTGTCAAAATCACCTGTTTGCATCAGCTCCTCGCCAGCGATGATCAATCCAGGAACGAGCATTTGGCCCTCTTTAGGCAAAAGATAGGTCGAAGGGGCGATTTTTTGCAGATTAAACATCGATGATCATCTCCCAACATAAAGTTTGATCGCGGATTTCAATTTTTCCATGGAACGATACTGCCTTAAAAGGGCATCCTATTTTTTGGTCTGCATGAGCTATCGCCTCATTGAGCAACATGATGATGTCATCTAAAGAGGAAGGGGTGGAAGCTGGTAAAAAGGATAGAATTTCGGGAAATTTAAATGCAAGAGCCATCTGTGCATGGCGATACAGCTGTGGCAAGGTCTCCCCCCGGACGATCATTGCCATATCGGCAGTGTGTTCGATCTCATCCCATGGAGCGACAAGCGGCAAAGTCCAGACAGGCACGTAACGTAAATTGCCTATGCTTTCATAGAGATGAATTTTTGTAAAAATGACAGGTAGTGGACGAAATGATTCTGCCCAAGCCTTACAGTCAAAGGGGCTCCTGGCTATTGTGACGTGAGGAAGCCACTCTCTTTCGTCCAGGTGGCTTTCTTTAAAGATATCTAATTTTTTAAGCCAGGCCATCAAGTGCTTTTGATATTCCTCCAATGCCTTTAAAGCTTCGGAAAAATCGACATGCCAGCAAACGACGCGTGGATGGTGCTCCGGGAGGAACAAGTATCTATCGAAAATACCGGCCAATCCTGCTTTAAATGGAGGAGCAGGAAATTCCGCGAGATGCGGGAAAAGCGGCTGTGGATCTATTTTTCCTAAAAAAACAAGGGTGGCATGCCGGTCATTTTCTTGAAGGCATCTGCCATGAGGAAGCGGGTCAGGCCATGGACATGCGGCTTGCAGACCAAAAAAGAAAGAGTGAGCTTCTTGTTTCATCACCCTTTCTTATATCATTGAAGGGAAATTATTGGGAATGTTTCAATCTGGGTAAGGCTGCAAAGTTTAAGGCGGCTAGATTTTGATCAGGACAGGCCTATTGTTAACGACTCCGAATGAGTTTGATTAGGAAGGTTTAAGTCGGTTAGCTTGGGACAAATGAGATTGAGTAGGCAGATCTAAACTGGGCAAGTCACGACAACTTGACAACGTAATGTTAACGATTGCATATGAATCAGTTAGAGGAAGACCAAAGCCGGCTGGGCCGGGATAGAACTTTATTGTTAACGACTCCACATGAGATTGAGCAGGCGGATTCATTGCGGTTAACTGCTCATTTATTAATGTTAATGCCTTCACTTTAGTTTGAGTAAGATCCACGGGCAGCCCATTATTTGTTAATGTGAACGTCCCGCGAGTTTGCAAAGAAAGACAACCGGTCAGATCATAACGTCCCACCAATGTTAACGACTTCACTTTAGTTTGTGTAGAAAGATCCAATCCGGTAAGATTAGGACAGTTCTCTATTGTTAACGACTCCAAAAGAGATTGAGTAGGCAGATCCACTTCGGTCAGCTCTCGATTTTCCCTTAATGTTAACGACTGCAATTGAGTTTGAGTAGACAGATCCAATCCGAGAGAATTAGGACAGCTCTCTATTGTTAACGACTGCAATTGAGTTTGAGTAGACAGATTCAATCCGAAAAGATTAGGACAGTTCTCTATTGTTAACGACTGCAATTGAGTTTGAGTAGACAGATCCAAACTGGTCAGCTCCCTCATATACGATAACGTTAACGACTGCAAAAGCAAGGCAGATAGATCTATACGGGGCAAGTCACGACTACTTAATGTTAACGACTGCAAATGAATGAGACTAGCAATGCATTGCAAATTAATTTTTGAATATAGGTATTGCAAATTAATTATTGAATATGGTTTTATCCAATATGTCAGTCTGCGCATGTTGGGAGAATATTTTACTAATTCTTCCAGACCTTCCCCGCGAAGGTTTCCCCCGCCCTCGTCTAATATTGCCCGATAGAAAGCGGAAGATCGATTATAGCTTTTTGAAAGCCGTGTAAAAGAAGAATGGTAAAACACCATTTTTTCTTTTAGCTTCAAAAAGCTATTAACAATTGCGATGATCTCTTTACGCTTATCGCAAAATTCGGCTTCGCGGAATACTGCTGGTTTATATTCTCTCCCCATGTGCACAACGCCGGTTTCTTGTTCTACTTGTTGATCAGTAGCTGCCGGGACATATGATGGACTAAGGTTGTTTTGGACTTCACCTGGCATAGTACTCCTCTAAATATTGATTATACCGAACGTGATTCAAAAATTGGTTTTTGACGGCGTTCCGCTTTGCATCAAAATTTTTGTCTTCACTCGTGCCTTGGCCCTTGGCAATGGTCACTCGTTCCAGACGAAAAATTTTGAGCAGCCTCCTTGCCAAAATCCCAATTTTTGAACCACCTTCGGTATAATAAAAAAATAAATCATTAGAATTCATTATAGTTTATTTATTAATTAAAAAGCAACTCTTTTATTAAATTTAATATTTTTTTATTAATATTTCACAAAAAATTAGGAACAAGAAATAGTTTTTAAGGTTTAATGACAGCCTGCCACTTCTCTTTCATGGATTCATTCCTTTTTCTGAAGGCAATAATCTCAGGCTGGTAATTCAACCAGGCAGCTTTTTTCTTTTCGGGACTGTTTAGTTCCTTTAAAGAATCTAAGGAGGTATATATCGGCAATTTAATCATGGCCTGCCATGCCTTTTCACTATATTGTTCAGCTGTAGCTTCATTGCAAAGGGAAATACGTTCCTCAAAAAGCTGTACTCTTTCCTGGATCTTGGCTTTTATTTTGTCATTATCGGCTGTCAATCTTGCCAATGCCAGTCTGTCGCATTTTTCACTTTTAAATAGATTGGCAATTCCCGCAGCTCCAAGACCACCGGCCATAAATGGCAATGCAATTGCACCTCCAATGGCCATTCCCGATGCGTGTCCAGTACCAATCGCCTTTAAAGCAAGAGGCAACGCGATGCCCCAGCTAAAATAGGTAATCAAAGCCACAGCTGCGATGGCAAGTATTGCAGCTGCCACCATAATTATGTTTTTATTTCTATAAAAATTCGGATTTTTCTTATGGGCCTCCAGATTTTTATTAATACTTTCTATTTTTCTATTATTCTGATGCAGAATAACTTTCTCCGCAGCACAGCTACTACCAACATAATATATAGGAACAACCACAACAAACCTCCATATTAAACAAAAAAACTACTCTTGTTGTTTTTATTAATAAATCAAAAACATTATATCAACAGTTATATTATAATACATAATTAAAGTAAATAAGTTTTAAACGCATAAAATTTATTTATTAATTGAAAAAACAGAAATTAATTAGCGTTTTCAGGCTATCTGTTTTATCATACTAGAAAAACCTCTTCAAATTATAAAATAATTTTAATGATATACATAAACATGACAACAATGAAGATTTATATCTTCCTAAGTTTTGTACTAGCATGTGCAGCTGTTGATGGTGCTCACGAGGTCTCTAAAACACTTACTGGCATCTACTGGGGAGCCTTTGACCCACCTACGGAAGCGCATGCGGCAATCATTGCCGCCTCCATCAATGATATCCCTTTGAAAAAACTCATTGTCGTTGTAAACAACCATTCATACAAAAACTACACATATTCTTTGGACATGCGCCTGCAAATGATGAAGAATATCTTGCAGAAATACGATCCGGAAAAAATAGAATTACGGTGGCAGGATGATGCTCATCCGGTCAATTTTCAAACGATTGCAGAGGTTACTAAAGAGCCGCTGTGCACTGTCTCCGGATATGATTCTTATAAGAAATGGACTCTGCATGCACCCTTAAAAGATCGCTCCTGCTACGAGGCCATCGCTGTAGTTCCCAGGGGCGACGATGATCCGGTTTTATTTGATAAGAATGCCTTTATTCTACCAATAGACGCAAAATATAAGGATGTATCATCGACAAAGATTAGGGAAGCAGCATTGTTAAGTCCTAAGAGTCTTAAGAAGAGAAACGACTAAGGACAATAAAGACATTAAAGACACCAAATTAAGGACATTCAAGGGTTGTCGTTATCGTCCTTTATTGGTGTCCTTATTGTCTTTATTGTCCTTATTGTCTTTATACCGAACGTGATTCAAAAATTGGTTTTTGACGGCGTCGGCTTTGCATCAAAATTTTTGTCTTCACTCGTGCCTTGCCATAGGCAATTGTCCCTCGCTCCAGACGAAAAATTTTGAGCAGCCTCCTTGTCAAAATCCCAACTTTTGAACCACCTTCGGTATATCTTGCCATGATTAACTGGCTTGAACAATATTCACCTATTGGTTAACCTTTGGAGTAAAAAAGTGAGAACAATCTTATGAGCATCCGTTTACTGCTTGTGCGACATGGAAATACATTTGAAAAAGGACAGCCGCCCGTCCAGATCGGGTCGAGAACGGATCTCCCTCTTACCAACGAAGGAAGGAATCAGGCAAAAACGGTAGGCGGGTTTTTTCTTTCTCAAAATATCGTTCCCAAGGGGATCTATTCGGGATCTTTAAAAAGACAATATGAGTCTGCACAAATCATCGCAAAAGAACTCAGTCTGGACAATCTTTTCTTTCCCAATGAACCAGCTTTGACAGAGATCGACTATGGACTGTGGGAAGGGTTGACGGCAGAAGAGATTGCAGCAAAATGGCCGGAAGAATATCGCAAATGGACAACATCGATCGACTGGCCGGCAGGAATCTTTGAAGGATCGCACCACCATCATATAAATGCCATAGACAAATGGCTGGACCATTTGCGCAAGAAATATCAGTCAGGCGATACGCTTATTGCCGTGACCAGCAATGGAGTCATCCAATATTTCCGCCCCGACCGGACAAAAAATGACAAAGTCAAAACGGGACATTTTTGCGAATTGCATATACATCCGGACTCTTTGACAATCGAGAAATGGAATGCGGCCCCAAATATAGATACACAAACAAGATGAGGAATTGATTTACGTGCCCGTGAGCGTGCCCGTGCCCGTGCCCGAAACTATTTATCTTTTCCGATCCCAAACCTTTGCCTCGCGTCGACCTTAAGCTGCAGCATGGCAGTCCTTTGGGCCTTATCGGAAATAATCAATAAATTCGGGCACGGGCACGGGCACGAACACGAAAAGTTCTTCTATAAAATCCTAAACCTTTAAGGGATCGAAAGCTTATGGACCCGATCGATTTGCGTATTTGGCCTGGTTTCAGGCAAGCGGGAGGTAATGCAAATATACCGGCAATCATTGACCAGGTTGCCGTCGATTCGCGCCGCATCGATTCTGCAAACGCCCTCTTTGTCGCTCTGGAAGGAACTTCCAGTGATGGACACCGCTTTATTTCACAAGCCCATCATCAGGGTGCACGCTATGTTCTCGCACGCAATGACAGGCCTGTAGAAGAACATAGAGAAAATCTGACCATTCTGCGCGTTGACAGCCCATTGAGGGCATTACAGGAAATTTCCGCAATATACCGCAAGCAACTCCCCTGCCGCGTCATTGGCATCACTGGCTCCTATGGAAAGACGATGGTCAAAGATTTATTACTTGCCATGCTAAAAAATAAATACAACACAGGAGCTTCCCCTGAAAGTTTTAACAGCCAATTAGGCGTACCCTTAAGCCTGTTGACAATCAATAAAAACCACAAAATCGCCCTCATTGAAGCAGCCATTTCCCAAGAGAATGAAATGGATCTATTAAGCAAGATGATCCAGGCTGATGATTGCATCATTACCCACATCGGAAAAAAACATCTGACAACACTAAAATCTCTCGATGTAACAGCTCGTGAAATGGGTAAGCTTCAACCGCAAGCAGAAGAAGGCCACTGGTCTATTATCCCTCATGACCGCCATCTCCTGAAGCATATAAGGGCCGTTCCCTCCTTCCATCATTTTTGGAATATCGATGATCCCTGTTTACCTTTTGCTTCTTTCAGCCGCACTGAACGGGACATGACAATGCCTTACAGGATCGATTTTCCGGATGGTCAAATTTTCCAGGGGTCTGTGGCTTCGGGATTTTATTTTTTTCTTGACCTTCTTAATATTACCATCAAAGCAGCCTGGCTTTTAGGACTTTCAGCAACTGAAATCAGCAATGCCTTGCAGTCCTACATCCCTTCTCCCACGAGAATAGAGATCTGGAAATCTCCCATTGGCACGACATTCATCAACGACACATACTGCTCAGATCCCCAATCGGTCGATAACTCTTTAAAACAACTTTGTCAGATGTCTTGCAATGGACGCAAAATTTTTGCTTTCGGCGGAATGCGCGGCATGCACCAGCACCTGGAAACCGATTATAGAAGGATTGGAACAGCCATCGATTTGGCAAAGGTCGACCAGCTTGTCCTGTTCGGGCAGCACCGCTTTGAGCCACTTGTCGAAGAGATGCAAAGGCGCATCTCGGGCACCGAAATTTCCTATTGCTGCACCTATGACGATGCGATTCAATATCTTCAGACAAAAGTACAGAATCAGGACACCGTTTTAATCAAAGGGGAACATAAATATTCGTTTGACAATCTGACCGAAAAGTTCCATGACAGTATTTGCAGCAACCAGTGCATGATCAATCTTGCAGCCATTGCAGAAAACATTTCCACCATACGCAGCCGGTTGCCGGAAAAAACGGAAGTTATGGTAATGGTTAAGGCATTTGCCTATGGAACAGATGAAGTAAGAATCGCCAAATTTCTTGGCTCCTGCGGCATCAATTATCTTGGAGTTTCCTATGTAGATGAGGGGGTAAACTTAAAACGGGCCGGAATCGCCCAATCGATTTTTGTGATCAATGCAGCGATTTATGAAATTGCCAAAGTTGTCAAATGGGAGCTGGAGGTAGGTGTGAGCGATAAAGAATTTATCGAAGCGCTTAAAACTGAAGCGCACGCCCAGGGTAAACAGATCAAAGTGCATTTACATATCAATACGGGCATGGGCCGTTTTGGGTGCCAGCCAAAAGAGGCTATGGAACTTGCAGGGCTGGTCTTAAAATCATCTTCGCTGATTCTCGAAGGGATCATGACACACTTTACATCGGCTGATGATCCTAATGATGACGCATTTACTAATGCCCAGGCGGCCCTGTTAATGGAAATCACAAAGTCACTGGAAGAAAAAGGGATCAAGCCTAAGTTCAGGCACGCGCAAAATTCAAGTGCGATTATGCGCTTCCATTTCCCTCAATTCAATATGGTCAGGATCGGACTTGCCGTTTATGGCCTTTATGCTTCGCAAACGACCAGGGAAGCAATGGAGTTACGCCTTGCTCTTTCCTTGCATTCCCGAATTGTCGGGATCAACACATGCAACCGGGGAGATACGATTAGTTACGGGCGTTCATATCAGGTTCAGGAAGATGGGCAAAGAATTGCCGTTCTTCCCATCGGATATTTCGATGGTCTTCACCGGCAATATAGCGGGAAGGGTTTTGTCATGATCCGCGGCAAAAAAGCCCCAATGGTAGGTAAAATTTGCATGGATTTTATGATGGTCGATATCACAAATATTCCCCAGGCTGCCGTTGGAGACCCTGTATTGTTTTTTGGAGAAGATGAGCACGGATCTTACCTGTCTCCGGAAGAACTTGCCATGCACGGCGATTCTATCATTCACGAACTGATCACATGCTTAGGGCCCCGCATCCAGCGTGTTTTCGTCCACGAAGAAGCTAAACGAACATATTAGGATATGTCATGAAATCAAAAGTTAATAATCATTACCAGCAACTGCAAACCATCGGTACGAAGATAAAAACGCTGACGGGAATTTCCCACCTTTTGGATTGGGACCAGGAGACGTATATGCCTGCCGGAGCTGTAGAAAACAGGTCCATGCAAATGAAAACACTTGCAGGAGTTATCCATGAAGCAAAAACGGGGAGAAAATTCGCTCATGCCCTATCTAATCTGATCGATATCGAAAAAAAAACCATTCTGGCCAAAGGACTTTCCGACAAACAAAAGGCAGCATTAAGAGAATGGCGGCATGATTATGTAAAAGCAAAGGCATTGCCTAAGGGCTTTGTGGAAGAATTTGCCAAAACATCCTCTCAAGCGATCTCTGCCTGGCGCGATGCAAAAAATAAAAATAGCTTTGCTCATTTTTCCCCTTATCTCGATAAAATTGTCGCCATGGCACGTAAGAAAGCCGATTTGCTAAAATTTAAGGAGCACCCCTACGATGCTCTTTTGGACGAATATGAACCGGGAGCCCTTACTTCGAAAATCGGTCAACTATTTCTCAACTTAAAAACCTTCTCTCAGAAATTACTAAAGAAAATACAAAAGGCAAAAGAGATCGATGACCGATTTTTGTTTGGAAAATTTTCCGAAGACAAGCAATTATCATTCTCGCATCTTCTGTTACAGCAGCTTGGATATGACTTAAGGCATGGAAGATTAGACCTCTCCACTCATCCTTTTTCCTCCTCTTCACATCCGACAGACAGCCGCATTACCACAAGAGTTAACCCCTCTTCCTTGATGGATTGTCTTTTTGCTGTACTGCACGAAGCCGGACATGCCTTGTATGAAATGGGATTACCGGTCGAGCATTATGGCAGCCCGCTTGGCGATAGCATTTCTTTAGGGATGCACGAAAGCCAGTCCCGATTTTGGGAGACAAGAATCGGACAGAGCAAAGGGTATTGGAAGCATAATCTTCCCTTATTAAAACAACACTTCCCTGCACAATTCGATGGAATATCCCTGGAGAAATTTTATCAAGCCATCAATAAAGTGGAACCAAACTTAATCCGCATTGCATCGGATGAGGTTACCTATTCCCTTCATATTATTTTGCGTTTTGAATTGGAAAAAGCATTGATCGAAGGCTCATTGAATGTCCGCGACATACCAGAGGCCTGGAACGCGCGGGTGCAAGAGCTTCTTGGCATTACTCCAAAAGATGACGCTACCGGATGTTTGCAAGACATTCACTGGTCAATGGGCGGGTTTGGCTATTTTCCTACATACACCCTTGGAAATCTCTACGCTGCAAGCTTTTTTGAGACCTTTTCACAAGACCATCCTGACTGGGAAGAACAGATCGCCTCTGGAAATTTTCTGTTTATCAAAGAATGGCTCAAAGAAAACATCCACAAGTTTGGCAGACATTATTCTGCTCAGGAACTTTTAAAAAACATTACCGGAAAGCAGTTCACCGAAGGTCCATTCATTGCGTACCTGTCGGGCAAATATGGGGAATTGTATGGGCTAAAACAAGGACATTGAGAGCGGCATGGACGACATGAGACAATTGCAAAAGTCCAGTTCAAACGCTTTTTGGCAAGCAAGATTAAGATCATGATCAAGATCGAGATTAGGAATGTTCTTAATCTCGATCTTGATCATGATCTTAATCTTGCTTGCCGGAGACGATCTTGTTAAATTATTTTATTGTCAATTCTGCAACTGTCTCATGTCGTCCATGAAGTCCATGCCGTCCATACCGTCCATTATCTATTGTGTAATGCTTCTCAATAAGACCAAACTTCTCCCTTCCACATCAATTGACTCATCTGCACTCCATTGCTCTTCCTCCGTAGACCATCCGTTTGCAGTATCGAGTTCCTTGATCCAGGTTTCCCCCCATTCTTGGCCAGGTAGAGTAAAATTGACCGGATCATTTGCCGCATTAAAGATCAGATAAAAACTGTCGTCGATGACAGGCTCCCCTTGCCGGTTTGGACTTGGAATGGTCTTGCCATTCAAAAATACCCCTAATGTTTTGACTAACCCTTTTCCCCAATCCTCCGATGCCATCGGTTTTCCGCCCTCTGTAAACCATTCAATGTCGCGAAGCTGGCTTCCATGAAGAGGAGATCCCTCAAACCAGTGTTTACGGTGAAAAACAGGATGATCTGTCCGGAATTTGATCAATTTTTGACAAAAGATAAGAAGTTCACTGTCCATGTTCTGCCAATCGATCCATGAAATTTCATTATCCTGGCAATAGGCATTATTGTTTCCTTTTTGCGTTCTCCCCATTTCATCTCCTGCAAGTAGCATAGGGGCACCCTGAGAAAGCATTAAGGTGGCAAGGAAGTTTCTCTTTTGCTTATCGCGCAAATAGATGATCTGCGAGTCGGTTGTTTCCCCTTCCACTCCAAAATTCCAGGAGCGGTTGTGATTTTCGCCATCGTTGTTCTTTTCGCCATTGGCTTCATTATGCTTGCCATTATAGGACACAAGATCGCTTAAAGTAAATCCATCGTGAGCAGTAATATAATTAATACTGGCATAGGGCAAACGACAATTGCTTTGGTAGAGATCTGAACTTCCGGTAAAACGGGAAGCAAACTCCCCTAATGTTTGATCCTCCCCTTTCCAAAAATCGCGTATGCAGTCGCGGTACTTCCCATTCCATTCCGACCACAGGGGAGGAAAGTTCCCTACCTGATAGCCGCCTTCTCCTACGTCCCACGGTTCAGCAATGAGTTTAACCTGGCTGATGACCGGATCTTGCTGGATGATGTCAAAAAAAGCCGATAAGCGGTCCACATCGTGCAATTCCCGCGCAAGGGTCGCAGCCAGATCAAAGCGAAACCCGTCCACATGCATTTCAAGAACCCAATAGCGCAAGGAATCCATGAGAAGCTGGAGCACATGGGGATGGCGCATATTCAAGCTGTTTCCTGTACCTGTATAATCCATGTAAAATCTTGGATCTTGCATCAACCGGTAATAATAGGAATTATCGATCCCCTTAAAGCTCAACATCGGCCCTAAATGATTCCCTTCCGCAGTATGGTTATACACAACATCTAAAATGACCTCTATCCCGGCCTGATGAAATTTTTTGACCATCTCTTTAAATTCTGCAACACCACCGCCTGGAGTATTATCCGAAGCGTATTCATTATGAGGCGCAAAAAAACCAACGGTATTATACCCCCAATAGTTTCTTAAAACCCTGTCAATAAAATTTTTATCATGCAGGAAAAAGTGGATGGGCATCAGTTCCACAGCTGTGATATTTAATCTTTTGAAATGATCGATCACAGATGGATGCGTAAGGCCGGCATAGGTGCCGCGCAACTCTGCCGGCAGATCGGGGTGGTTGGCTGTAAAACCTTTCACATGCACTTCATAAATGATCGTTTCATGCCAAGGGTGTCGTAATTTATTATCCCCGGACCAATCAAAATAGGGTTCATGAATCACAGAAAGAGGCATAAATGGCGCGCTATCCTGATCATTCCTTTTTTCAACAGCTCCAAATTGATAGGGAAAAACAGCTTCATTCCATCTGACCTGTCCATCAATTGCCTTGGCATAAGGATCAAGCAGTAATTTTGCAGGGTTAAAATAAAGGCCTGCGCCCGGATTCCAGCTTCCATGAACACGATATCCATACCGCTGCCCAGGTTTAATTTTTGGCAAATATCCGTGCCAACAATTCCCTATGACCTCAGGAAGGACCACCTTGCTCTCTTGCCCCTCATCATTAAAAAGACAAAGTTCGACTCTTTGTGCTTTTTCAGAAAATAGAGAAAAATTTGTTCCGGAACCGTCATAATTAGCCCCTAAGGGATATGGATTGCCGGGCCACACTTTGATGGTCATGTTTGTACCCTTAAGCTGACAGTTTTCAATACAATAGCCGAATGGCCAGGGATTTTCCATGAAGGGTTGTTTATTGGCGGCGTTCCTTCCCCCCCATAGACAGTCGCTTCACTCGACCATAATACTTCAAAGGTTTTATTTAAACCTGCAACGAGCAAGGGTTCGGGACTTGGCGAAAAATGATAGTCCGGTCCGAAGTTGATCAATAAAACGCGATCCTCTTCCTTTCCAAAATAACGGATAAGAAAGGAATCATTTCCTAAAACTGCCCCATCTATTTTACTATTATGCATATTTTTAAAAACTGGATCGTTTTTTCTTAAAGATATCAGGTCTTTAAACAATTGATAAAATGAGTTCGGTTTAGTCAATTCTTTTTTATTTAGTTTGCATTCGATGAATGTCTTGGGGTCATCGGGGTCAGGGAGAAGTTTGCTCATTTCTTTTGTCGCTAATCTCGGAAATTGAGCAAGTTCTTTTTTTCTTCCCTTACGGATCAATGGAGCCAAATCTGCGGCATGATCGGCAAAATAATAAAAGGATTGGTTTGAATGATATTCCTGTCCCTGAAAAATTAAAGGAGTATTCGGACTTAAGAGTAGAAGGGCTGTCATTGCCTTATAATTACCTGGATCGGACTTTTTATGCAGTCGCAACCCATACCCGCTGTTCGCTACCTGATCGTGATTTTCTAAAAATATCATCAGAGAATGATAGGGCAATTGTAAATCAGGAGTACCCCGATGATGTTTTTTCCATAGATAGTATTGACCCTGATAAAGAAAACCATATTTAAGGGAAGAAATGAACTCCTGAGGCGTTCCTAAATAATCTGTATAATAGCCTTCCCTTTTCCCTGTCAGCCGCACCAGTGCTGTGTGATGAAAATCATCATTCCAGAGCATATCAAAACCATATCCTCCCCGGTTTCTTGGACGGAGCAACTTTGTATCTTGGCTATCATTCTCTCCTATGACGATCGTTTTTCTTTTTCCCCCCGCCTTTTTTACTGTATGCGTCAATTCGGCTAAAATATGCTCTTTAGTAGAAGAGAAAAACCATTGCGTTGCATCGATCCGCAAACCATCGAATTGGAATTCTTGCACCCAATAGGCAGCATTTGTCAAAAAGAACTCTCTGACATGAGGATTGTCAAAGTTGACTGTCTGCCCCCAGAATGAGGCACGTGTAGCATGCAGATATTCATGAGAAAACTGTATTAATGTATTTTCTTTTGGCCCCAGGTGATTGTAAACGACATCGAGAACGACTCCCATGTTTAACCCATGGGCAGTGTCGATAAATGCCTTTACCTCTTGAGGTGTGCCATACAGATGAAAAGGGGCAAAAAGATTGACGCCGTCATATCCCCAGCCAAAATGGCCGGGAAATTCATTAATGGGCATAATCTCAATGAGGGTAATCCCTAAGCCGGCAAGTCGAATCAGTTCCTTTGTTGCCTCCAGAAAAGTTCCCTGCTTAGTGAATGTACCGATATGCAATTCGTAAACAATATGTCCGAAAGGATCTACCCCTTTCCATTTATGTTTCCATGGGTAGTGAGAAGAAACGACACAAGATGGGCCCGATGGGCCAAGTGGTTGATAGCGCGATGCCGGATCGGGAAGCCACTGGCCGGCAGATGAAATACGAAAACGGTACAGTGTCCCTTCTATCGCTTCGTTTGAAAAAAAGGAAAAATATCCCTCCTTCTCTTTTTTCATGCGACAAAAACAAGGTTTTTCCCGCACGTTTTCCAAAACCAGATCTACTTGTCTGGAATGCGGCGCCCAGATGCGGAAAGCTGTTCCTTTGTTCGGGATAAATTCAGCGCCAACTGGATAGGTTCGTTTGTATGCAATATCCCTCATTATTTTCTTTTTGAAAAATTTTCCCAAAGTTTATAACCGCAAAGACCTAAATCAATCGCGTTTTGGACATTGAAATTCGAATGGGATTTCGATTTTTTTTCTGAACCCATATGGTCATTGAGAGTTTCTAAAATTTCTTTAGTTGCATGGATCCAATCCTGGGAACCGACATTTTCAGAAAATGTAACGGCAGATTCCTTAATTGCTTCAGCAGTTTCTGCAACCTTATCGAAAAACCCCCGCGGGCGAATTTGACGACGGACCATATAAGCTAAAGAGCCTCCCGCCAAGATCCCCCCAACTGCACCTAGCAACAACAAAGCGCCCGGTTGTTTCATGACTTTATTTGCTCTGTTTTTAATCCCTTTGCTATAGTCCGCCGTATAGTCATAGAGTTCTTTGCCTTTTTCATACATGTTATGAGCTACATCCTCTGCATCCTCTTTGTACTCATGGTATGTATCATATAGATATTTGCTTAAGGGCCTTTTTTTATTTCTGTTATTTACAAGGTAAAACGCGATCAGTCCCGCCAATCCGATGGCTGCAGCTCCAAGGGCCGCGGTTGTACTATTTCCCGACTTCTCTAAAAGCGTATGAAAAGTTCTATTGAAAGAGGATGGGCGATTTCTCCCATTAAAAAGATGGGACTTTTTATAAGAGGGTTGTTTGGTTTCAGCTTTCTTTTCAATTATTTTTTTTGTCATAAAGTTATTTCCTTTTAAATTGTTTGAAAATCTTAAGACAGATGTCTGCAAGCGCTACATAATTAGCGACTTTTAGCTTGCATTCCTCTTCTTCCTCGCTCTGATGACGAAATTCAAGCGCTGCAAGCGAGTCCTTACACAAAGATCCAACTTTATTAATCGAGCAAAACATAGGGTCTAAGTCATCTATTTTATCGTCAATTTTTTCAGAAATAGCATTAAATTTTCCAATCAACATATTTACTTCGGTTTGGGTGAGCTTAAGATCTGCAAGCACATTATCGAGACGCTCGTTTATCTTATCGATCATCTTTGCCGAACGAATCAGCGTTCTCACAGTAAAGATGACTAATATGACGAACGCTAGTACAGCAATTCCTGCCAAAATTTCGAAAATCATATTTTTTCCTTCTAAAAAATAATTTCCCTATAATCCTAATCCTAAAAGATGCCATTTACTATGTCAATTATTTTTTTTAAGTTTAAAGTTGACTTGGACTATTTATATTTGTTATTTAATAGGAAAGTAACAAAGGTTATCTTTTATGCGTGCCATTTGGAAAGGGTCTTTAAGCTTCGGCCTGGTCAATATTCCGGTAGCGATGTACACCGCAAGCCGGGAAAAAGAGATCTCTTTCGTCCTGCTCCATAAAAAGGACATGTCCGAAATCCGGTATGCGCGCATATGCAAAACGGAAGACAAGGAAATCCCCTGGGAAGAAATTGTTAAGGGGTATGAATATGAAAAAGGTAACTTTGTCATATTGGATGATAAGGATTTTGAAAAAGCCAATTTGAAAAAATCAAAAACGATCGAAGTGATCAATTTCATCGGCAAAGACGAGATTGATCCTATTTATTATGTAAAGCCTTATTTTCTTGAGCCGGATAAAAATGCAGAAAATGCTTATTGTTTACTCCGCGAAGCGTTGTATAAATCTCAAAAAGTTGGTCTTGCTAAATATGTGCTGCGCAACAAAGAGCATATAGCAGTTGTCAAAGTCCATGACAACATGATCATTCTCAATGAGTTGCGCTATCAAAATGAAATCTTAAGTTCAGCCGACCTAAAAATTCCCGGACAAAGCGGACAAAAACGCAAAGAGGTCGATATCGCAGTTCAATTGATCGATCAGCTGACTGTTCCCTTTAAACCGGAAAAATATAAAGACACCTCCACTGAAATGTTAAAGCAAATGATCAAACAAAAGTCTAAGGGACGGCCTGTTCACCCTAAAGGGGAGGAACCAAAAATGTCCAAAGTGCAAGACATTATGTCTTTATTACAGGCAAGTTTAGAGGAACAAAAAAAGCCTCAGAAGAAAATCTATAAAAAGACAGCATAAATGCCGCTCGCAAAATATAGGAAAAAAAGAGATTTCGAGTCTACCCCCGAACCGGTTACTGCCTCTGTAAAATCTTCTGACCGTATGAATTTTTGTGTCCAAAAGCACGATGCAAGACATCTTCATTATGATTTTCGCCTGGAATATAGAGGGATATTGCTCAGCTGGGCAATACCAAAAGGCCCGTCGATGGACCCGCACGATAAACGACTTGCCGTGCATGTTGAAGATCATCCATTAGATTATCAATATTTTGAAGGGGTCATTCCAAAAGGAAATTATGGAGCTGGAACTGTCGAGATATGGGATAAAGGAAGCTATACTTTGCCAGGTACTGACAACCGAAAGGATATGGAAAAAAACATCGCAGCCGGGATGAAACAGGGACATCTTGAAATCATACTCGAAGGGGAGAAATTAAAAGGGGCCTTTCTTTTGCAGAAACTCAAAAAAGATTCAGACGACAACGCGTGGCTATTGATAAAAAAAAACGATGAGCATGTAGAAGAAAGAAAGAGTAAGACACTGGAAAACCACGGTAAAAAAAGGATAATGCCAGATTTTATTAAACCAATGCTCGCTACATTGGTCAAAGAGCCCTTCGATGATGAAGAGTGGCTCTTTGAAGTCAAATGGGATGGATTTCGCGCATTTGCCTTTCTTAACCAAAATAAAATTGAATTAAAATCTAGAAATAATCTTTCATTGAATTCTAAATTTCCCATTATTATTAAAGATCTTCAAAAAATTAAGGAAAAAGTAATTCTAGATGGCGAAATCGTTGTTTTAGATCCTCATGGAAGATCTGATTTTCAACTGATGCAAAATTATCAGGAAAAAGGGGGTGCTTTATACTACTACGTCTTTGACCTTCTTTACCTAAACGGAAAAAGTTTACGGGATCTTCCTCTGATAGAACGAAAAGAACTTTTAAAAAAAATCATCGATGGATCAAATGTAAATCAGTTGCGCTATAGCAAACATATTATCAAGGATGGCAAAGCATTTTTTCATGAGGCAGCAAAAAAACATTTAGAAGGGATTATTGGAAAGAAGATTTTGAGCTCATACCAATCAAAAAGAAGCAACGATTGGGTGAAAATCAAAACACAGTTAAGACAAGAAGTTGTCATTGGAGGGTTCACAGAACCGAGGGGTTCAAGAAAAGAAATGGGGGCTCTTCTGGTGGGCATTTACGATGAAAATCATCAATTGCAATATGCCGGACATGTGGGGGGCGGCTTTAATGCCAAAACATTAAAAGAAATAGTCAGCCGATTAACTCCTCTTATTCAGGAAAAGTCCCCTTTTACACTCCCGCCAAAACCCAATGCCCCGGTTACATGGGTCAAGCCCAAACTGATTTGCGAAGTCTCTTTTTCGGAATGGACTAAAGATAATCATATGCGTCAGCCGATTTTTCAGGGGATGAGGGAAGATAAAGATCCCAAATCGATAATAAGGGAAATCCCTGACCTTGTTCCTAAAATAAAAAATCAAAAGAAAAGTGCGGCAAAACAAGAAATCTCTTTGACTAACCTGGAAAAAATATTTTGGCCCAAAGAGCATTATACCAAAGGCGATTTGATCGAATACTATCGAACGATTGCCAAGACGATTCTGCCCTATCTTAAAGAGCGTCCCATTGTTCTCAGACGCTTTCCCAATGGCATCTTAGGCCAGGACTTCCATCAAAAAAATATCGATTTTTCTCTTCCCGACGGGATTACAACCTGTCCGGTTAAGCAAGAAAACCGGGTCGATCATTTTCTTTTAATAGACAGTCTAAATAGCTTATTGTTCGCCATTAATCTGGGAAGCATTGATCTTCATCCATTTTTATCAAATATCCATCATCTGGACAACCCCGATTATTGCGTGATCGATTTGGACCCGCATGATATTCCATTTAAATATGTCATCGATGTGGCCATTTACTACCATGAGATCCTTCAACAACTGAATGTTCCTCACTTTTGTAAAACATCGGGTGGAAAAGGTCTTCATATCCTGATTCCGCTAAAACCTGTTTATTCGTTCGATCAATCAAGACAATTTGCAGAAATTATTTCTCTTCTGGTCCATCAAAAATTTCCAAAGATCACCTCTTTGGAAAGAAATCCTCGGCAAAGACCAAACAAAATTTATTTGGATTGTTTGCAAAACCGGACTGGGCAAACGATCGTTGCCCCTTATTGCATACGTCCACGTCCAAAAGCGCTTGTATCAACGCCGCTGGAGTGGGAAGAGGTCAATCAAACGCTCGATCCTTCCACTTTTACTATGCAAACCATTCCAGCCCGCATTAAGAAAAAAGGAGACCTTTTCAAAAACATATTAAAGAAGCGAACTAATTTACAACTAGTCATAAATAAAATTTCAAAACACCAGTATTGATTAACAAAATTTACTTTTTAGTCTATTAATACAGAATAACTTAAATTCCTTTTAACATAAACACCTGTTTATATTGTCCTTTTTATACCGAAGGTGGTTCAAAAGTTGGGATTTTGACAAGGAGGCTGCTCAAAATTTTTCGTCTGGAGCGAGGGACCATTGCCAATGGCCAAGGCACAAGTGAAGACAAAAATTTTGATGCAAAGCCGACGCCGTCAAAAACCAATTTTTGAATCACCTTCGGTATACATTCGGGCTGATTCCAGACATGCTTCTTGGGGATAAGAATATTCTTTAAGTGCTGCCGATTGCTTATAAATGGTTAATGGTATTCGCAAAGAACCTTCTGCGTAATAATCACTGTGTTCTCCCTTTTCTTTGAACTTATCGACAGCTGCTTGTAAATCTCTTTGAAATGCTGGACTTGCAAGAGATTTCTCAAAGATTGCCATGATTTCAGATTTATTAGGAGCATCCTTAAAATAATCCTTTGCAAATTCTCGTAAGTAGACAGCGGTACCCACATTATTTATAAAACCAGGAATTTGACTAATGACAAATGCTCTTGCACCATCACCCTTCATAGCCATTCCTGCACCGCGTTCGATCATTTTACGAACTAAATGAGCCGTTGGATCTACTAAAAACCCTCCCGAACAAATTGTTGTCACTTCCTGGCCTCCACCACTTGCAGCAATGATTTTTGCAGCAAGTTGGCCATTGGGAGATTCTAGGAGCGATTGCATATCAGGGGAAGGGGCTCCAGATATATTGCTTACAGGTATTTCACCTGGAGTCCGAGACAAAGGCACAGCCTTGGGTATTCCCAAATATAATAATTTTTGACAAATCCCTACTATTTTTCCATTCTGAGATTTGGCAATAATAGTTTGACAAGCTTTGCGAAAAGGTTCTTGAATTATTCCCCTCTCTTCAGTATCAAACTGGCTAACTTGAGTAATTTCTTTTTCAATCCTTAACTTACAGGCCAGCCAATGTATGGCAGCTTCCAGTCGGCCAGGTTGGCTGATTTTAAAGGTATTTCCCAATCGGAATACTCGAATATTAGACACATTTGGGTTTTCTTGCTTAATAAGTTGTGTGACATTATTGCTTACAGTAAACTTGATATCCATGTTAATTCTCTCCTTAGGTACAATTAATTTATTAAAACAATAAAAATAATAATGTTTCAAAATTATTCTTTAAAGTTATAACATTATCTGCATTATAGCATTTTTTTAGATAATGTCAATTTTTCGAATGTCCGGGGCAGGTGACCGGACATTAAAACAATTTATTTAACCACAGAGAACACAGAGGTCGCAGAGGTTTTCTTTTTTGCCGATGACAAAATAGAAATAGCCTGTTTTTTTTCGCATCCACGAAAAAAAATGTGTATAACCCCCCTCTGTGCTCTCTGTGCCCTCTGTGGTTAAAATATTTACTTTAATGTCCGGTCACCTGCCTGGTTACGAGTATCTTGTTGTGTTCTATTTGCCTAACCGCTATGATTGGGACAGAAGATATCAATTTAAGGAGAATACGAATGGCCAAAAATGAAAAAACTCAAGATCAACCACCGATCAACTATCTGTACCCTTCATTAAAGGATAAAATCGACACTGTTCTTATGGATTCGCGTAGAATATTCATCCATGATTCGATCGACAATGAAAGCGCCAATGAAGTCATCCGTCAGTTGTGGTATTTGGAGTTGACCAGTCCCGGAAGACCTATCCTCATGGTGATCAACAGTCCGGGAGGTGCCGTGGATTCTGGTTTTGCCATTTGGGACCAGGTGAAAATGATCTCATCGCCTGTTACGACATTAGTGACAGGGTTAGCAGCTTCAATGGGATCGATCCTAAGTCTTTGCGCTGCCCCGAAACGCCGTTTTGCCACATCTCACTCGCGCATCATGATCCACCAGCCGATGATTGGCGGAGTGATCAAAGGGCAGGCAACAGATCTGGAAATTCAGGCAAAGGAAATTTTAAAAACAAGAGCGGCCCTTGTAGAAATTTACGTAGCAGCGACAGGAAAATCGGCTGAAGAGATCGATCTGGCAATTGATCGCGACACATGGATGTCGGCAGAAGAGGCTTTAAACTTTGGATTATTAGATAAAATCATCGATTCCTATAAAAATTTATTCTAAACCATCTTCGATGAACATTCTTTTTGAGAAATATTCCGGATGCGGCAATGACTTTATCCTCATTGACAATCGTCTACATGTTTTGCCGCAACCCTTGAGCCCTGATTTTGTAAAACATCTGTGCCATCGTCAAAAAGGGATCGGAGCAGATGGGGTCATTTTATTACAAGATTCCCCTGTCGCCGACTTTCGCATGCGGATATTCAATTCCGATGGAAGCGAGGCGGAAATGTGCGGAAATGGGATACGCTGCCTTTCGCGCTACATAGAAGACCATGGAATCAAAAGAGCCAGCTTTACCATCCAGACCATGCATCAACTATTGCCCATTCAAATCGTAAATTCCCAAATATTTGTCCAGATGCCTATGCCGGATGAAATAAAATTGTCCATACCCTTACCCCTTTCCGGTAAAACAAAGACGCTCACTGTACATTATGCCGATACAGGAGTCCCTCATGCAGTCCTGTTTGTCGATGACTTAAATGTCGATTGCCTCATGGAACATGCAAGAGAGATCCGATTCCATGACAAGTTTGGACAAAAAGGGGCGAATGTCAATTATGCAAAAATGGTAACGTCACATCTCTTTCATATTCGCACCTATGAACGGGGCGTAGAAGCAGAAACGTTAGCCTGCGGCACGGGAGCTGCTGCGGTAGCCTTGATTGCCAGAAAAATGGTTCATAAAGATCCAGCTTCACTGGAGCGTCCCATCAATATCATCGTTAAATCACAGGATCAATTATCCTTTAGCTTTGACCCAACATCACACACGATGATGATGTCGGGCCCGGCAGAAAAAGTTTTTCAGGGGGAGGTGCGGGTACAACTAAAAGTGTAATTTGATTATTTTAAGCCCTTTTATAGATTGGCATCCCATTTTTCTCCAATAGGTAGTGTTAAATCGCCATTGATATGGGCTGTACCCTTCATTTTTCCAAATAATAAAGTATGGTTTTCTTCCACTGGGACTAGTTTAGCAATTGGTTTTTTTCTTTTTGTTATAATTATACTATATTTTTTTGCCTGTACGTCGCTCATAATTTTAAGACATTCGACTTTAAATTTACCTGCTTGAATTATACGGTTCATCCTTCCTCCATGTATACATAGTCATTTTACCATGGTTATGATTAAGTACTCAATGCATGCAAATAAGATTCGCATTTTACGGCAAAAATGGTGTATCTAATAGCCTTAAAGGATATATGTGGACTATCTGACAATAAACTTGAATTTGCGCAAAATTCAAATTAAAACGCAAAGGCGCAAACATAGTTCCCTTTAAGCGTTATCTATAATAAATTCAACACAAAGGCACAAAGGCACAAAGTCACAAAGAATCAAAGAAATTTTGACCTAGAGACCATTCCCTCGTAGTGTCTTGGTGTCTTCGTGCCTTTGTGTTGAATTAAAGCTTATACTTATGGGTAAAACTATGGGCGCAAAGACGCAAAGAATTTAACATCAACTCTTTGCGCCTTTGCGCCTTTGCGTTTCAAAATTTTTAGATCCAAATTACATTTGTCGTTGCTGCATTTTATGATTTTCTGGCGTGTAATTCTCTCTTCCGTTATGATTAACTAAAAGATTGAAAAAAGCGTAAGCCAAGTCTAATCAAAAATTACTTTAGGAACATCGCAATGACCCCCAAGCAAAAACCAACGGCGCAAAATCCATTGATCTTGCGCTGCAACCGACTGATCGAAGCGTTTGCCAAGTCTGACGATGAACGCGATTTTTTCCTGGATAGAGAAGAAGGTTTCATTCTCTATGCAGACCTCGATAAATCACAAGAAGAGCTTTTAGCCCTTGAACATGCTCTTCAGAAAGATCCCGACCGATACTGCCTCATCCCAAAAATGACGTTCTATGAAACAAAAAAAATCATGGAAGCCTTTGTCAACGAGAAAATATACGACATCGATACCAAAGAAAAAGTCGCAGACATCATCCAATCAAAAGATGCCCGGGCAAACTTTTTGGAATTTATCTACGATCACCATGCCGAACTCGAAAAATGGCAAGCATTTTATCAGGAAAGATCCCGCATCCGCATTATCGAATGGCTCAGGGTAAATCATTTTCAATTTGTCTTTGAAGAGGATTTGGAACTCCCCGGTTCGATTTTAGAAATGGTAAAAAAGGAGCGGTTTCAAACAAAACCAGGCAAAGAGCTCATCTCTGCCCGCGCAGACATCACGGCAAAATCAAAGACCTATTATTCAAGCGAGGCCCTAAATCCGAGACCAAAACGGGGGCGCCCGCCTAAGCAGATACAGAAAATCGAATTTGAACCCCAAATCACTACCGATATATATATCACCATACCAAATGACATCCGATGTTTTCTATTTATACCGGAAAGACAGCACGGATCTTCTGCACTCTCTTCCAAATTAGGATATGAGATCGACCTGTTTTCCAGCCATCAGGCTCCCAGTAATGATCATGACTTGAGCATGGCCTCTTTGGATAAAAAACTGGCAGCCCTGCGCGATATTTCCAAATCATGGAATATCCCGATAGAACCAAAGAAAAAAGGATACGGGAATCAACTTCCCGAAGAGGAGGAATCCGATATTGATTTTAATATCGATGATGACGAATTGGAAGAAAGAAGTGAGGATGAACCGTTTGAATGGGAACTCCCTGCCAAAAAAAGAATGAAGAAAAAACTATCTGAAAAAAAATCATCTGAGAAAAAGGTATCGCAGAAAAAATTACCACAGAAAAAGTTACCACAGAAAAAGCTACCACAGAAAAAATTACCGCAGAAAAAATCATTAGAGAAAAAAACCTCCGGAAAAAAAACGGAAAAAAAGGGATCAAAAGCTGTTGCCAGGGAAGAAAAAAAATTAACGGCTAAAAGCAGCAGACTGGCAAAAGTTGCTCCATCAAAAAAACCGCAAACTCTGCGTCCTATCAAAGCCCTTAAAAAAAACCAGAAATATTCATATAACTAATCAACATGATCACACTTAATCGCATCACTAAAAGCTTCGGCAGCCGTATTTTGTTTGCAGATGTTACGGCATCGTTTGCACAAAACAATCGTTATGGATTGACAGGGCCAAACGGCGCTGGCAAAACAACGTTACTCAAAATTATCATGGGAAAGGAGCCGGCTACTTCCGGAAACGTAAGCTTACCGAACCGCGTAGGTATCCTGCGTCAAAATATTGAAGCATTTCAGGATGCTATGGTAGTAGATACTGTCATCATGGGCAATGCAAGATTGTGGGACGCAATGGAAGAAAGACAATCTCTTTATGATGTGGAAATGACAGACCAAATTGGAATGAGGCTTGGTGAACTGGAAGGAATTGTCGCGGAAGAAGATGGGTATACAGCCGATACAAGCGCTGAAATCCTGCTCTCGGGGATGGGGATCCCTCAACAATATTTTCAGCAGCGCATGCATCAAATTCCCATCGACATGCAATTTCGCGTTCTTTTATGCCAGGCCCTTTTCGGAGACCCCTCAGCCCTTCTTCTCGATGAGCCAACGAACCATCTCGACTTAGAATCGATTAGTTGGTTGGAGAAATTTTTATTCAATTACAAGGGAACCCTGATCGTCATTAGCCACGATCGCCACTTTCTCAATGCTGTGACGACCCATATTGCAGACATCGATTACGAAACGATCACAATGTATCCCGGCAACTATGACGATATGGTTTTAACGAAAACAGCTTTCAAAGAGCGTGCCGAACAAGAAGTCAAGTCCAAAGAAAAAAAGATCGCTCAACTCAAGGAATTCGTCTCCCGTTTCGGAGCGGGAACAAGAGCGAGCCAAGTGCAGTCCCGTGTGCGTGAAATTCAACGATTACAGCCCCAGGAAGCAAAAAAAACAAACATCCAACGGCCCTATATTCGTTTTATTGCAGGAGAAAAAGCGCCTGGTAAAATTATCCTCAAAGCCGATCATTTACATAAAACCTATGAGGGAAAACCTGTGATCAGCAATTTTAGCCTGGAAATTGCGAGGGGGGATCGGATTGGGGTCATAGGAAACAATGGGCGGGGTAAGACAACGCTATTGAAAATGTTATCTAAAGTCCTCGAACCAGATAGCGGCTCTGTGGAATTTGGACATTTGGTCTCGGGTAATTATTTTCCCCAAAACCATTCGGAGATCATCGATAAAAAGACTGCACAGACAGCCTTCGAATGGTTAAAGGAAAGACGCCCCGGGATCTACGATCAGGAAGTGCGCAGTGTAATGGGCAAAATGCTGTTTAGCGGCGATGATGCGTTTAAACCTGTAGCCACCCTTTCCGGCGGGGAAACAGCCCGTTTAATCATAGCCGGGATGATGCTGGCAGAACATAACTTGCTCATACTCGATGAACCAAACAATCACCTCGATTTGGAGGCTGTTTCTGCACTTGCTTGCGGCCTTGCAGACTATAAGGGTAACAACTACCCGGGGACTGTGATTTTTGCAAGCCACGACCGGGATTTAATCGATCAGGTCGCCACAAAGATCATTGCTTTTGAAGCAGACGGCATCCATATTTTCGATGGTCCTCTGGAAGAATATCTTTTAAAAAACCAAGCTCTTGCCTAAGTAGCAACAATTCGGTCACGAAACGCATGAAGAATAAGATCAAGATCAAGATCGAGATCGAGATTAGGAATGTTCTTAATCTTGATCTTGGTCTTGATCTTGATCTTGAATGTTCTTAATCTTGATCTTGGTCTTGATCTTGATCTTGAATGTTCTTAATCTCGATCTTGATCATGATCTTAATCTTGTTTTAAGGGAAGGGCGCCAAAGCCTTGGCTGCCTCAATTTTATGGGCAGTTGCAAAATTGTTTGAAATCTATAATAAGATATGGTATGCTATGCTAAAAATCATACACAGCTACTGGAGAATAATATGTCTAAAATTTGTCAGGTTACGGGTAAGAAAGCCGCACGTGGATACAAATATGCTATACGCGGGATCGCCAAAAAGAAAAAAGGGATCGGTCTTAAAGTCACCGGTAAAACCAAACGACGTTTTCAGCCCAATCTCGTAAAAAAACGCATTTGGTTTGGAGACGAAAATCGTTTTATTACCTTGCGTTTATCGACATCTGCCTTACGCACAATCGATAAGAATGGGATCTCTGCTGTAGTGTCCGACATGCGTAAATGTGGAACTGCTGTATAAAGTCAGAGGGAAGAGACAATAGCCATAAGTATAGACTTTAATTCAACACAAAGGCACGAAGACACCAAGACACTAAGAGGGAAGGATCTAAGGGCAAAATTTCTTTGTTTCTTTGGGACTTCGTGCCTTTGTGTTGAATTTATTATAGATAACGCTTAAAAGGTTTTTGTTTACTTATGGGTAAAACTATGGGCGCAAAGGCGCTAAGAAACTTCCTGAAAGATCAAGAAAGTCGCCTTTATTTCTATCTTTGCGACTTTGCGTTGAATATTTTTGCTTGCTTTGTGTTATCTAAAGAGGCAGCCAATGTCCCTGGACATTGAACCGTTTATTGCTCTGGCTGACGCGTTCCTTTTCAACGGCTTTCTCTTCAGCGGAAAGGGGTGTTTGGTTTTTAGCTTCTTCGGTCAATTTATCAATTTTTTCCTGCAAACGGGTGACTGCCTGAAGATCTTTTTCGCTTAAAGTATTTAATCCTTGCCATCTCTTGATCTCTTCTAAATCGGTTTGAAATGTTCGATACGCTTTAACTTTGCGACGGTCCAACGACTTGATTTGATGTGTTAATTTTTTCAAAAGAATCTTATTTTTTCTATTCTTTCTCGCCTCGATATTCTTTTCTGTTAATTCAAATAATCTCCCAATTTCCCATTTTCGCATTCCTTCATGGAATGATTCTTCTGTTTTGCTGTAATTCATTTTAGGCATATATCCCCACAAAACTAAACCTCTATACATATTATTTTAATATAAATTAAAAAATATTGCAAATGCAGCGAAATTTTATTTCTTGAAAAAGGAGTTCTTTTCTGTTAGGATTACT
>Ga0207128_1025_pt1 | contig 41054 bp, 34 predicted proteins | sample Alteio_BWMinHeat_18_FD_153522 | JGI IMG/M metagenome (GOLD analysis project Ga0207128, IMG submission 153522) | Enriched cells from forest soil in Barre Woods Harvard Forest LTER site, Petersham, Massachusetts, United States -... | ecosystem: Environmental > Terrestrial > Soil > Temperate forest >... | reverse complement strand
CCGTTGAACACGCCGTTGAACGTCAACGAAGTGGTCTGGTGCGAGTTGTCATCGGTTAACGCCAAGGTCAGCGAGAAGGGCTGATTGGTGAAGGTGTCCGGGGTGGAAGCCGAGGCCGAGCTGAACGTCCGCAGCTCGGTGGCCACAATGTCCGAAGAGCCGACCGCGTGATTGACCGGCTCGTTGGTCAGGGCGATACCACCCGTGCCACCCGCGTCGGCGCCAACCGCAATGGGATTTCGCGTCCAATTGTAGGTCCAGGGAATAAAGTCGGCCCGGACCGCGGTTCCGCTCAACATCACCAAGCCAAGGGCGGCCGCGAAGAGTGCAGAACTTCTTTTGCAAAAGAGCATGTGCGTGGGTCCTTTCCTATCCGTAGTACAGTCCACGAAAGCCAAAACACCGCTTGCATCATCCACCGAAGCGGTATTAGCGGGTGAAAAAGGGTAATCTGGGAATTGCGGGAAACCCTCTTCCAACCCAAGGCGAACCTTCTTCGAGTCCTCTTTAGGCCACGAAGCCGGGGTATCCTAATTTACCCAAAAAAACGTGTCAATCCGAAGATGGGTAGGGAAGTCGCCGCCCGCACCATCCTCCGGCACCGACGGCCTCATGGCTGAAATCCATCCCGACCCGGAAAACGCCTTCTGCGCCGACACGACGCTGTGGCAATTCTCTGCACACCAACTCTCTGGTTTGCCATCTTATCCCCCCGCTCTCCTTCCAACCCGGCGGACATTGGGCTTGTCCCGCAGCTGCCGGTCGACTATAGCCCCCCCGATTTTCCGTCTCCCGTCTGAGATCGGTCGATAATCCGAGCCGCAGGGTGCCATGCTTTCGCGGCCAATCCGCATCCGGATGCCGCACACCGGTGTTGGACGGCTGCGAAAGCATGCCACCCCAAGCGCAACTTCAAGGCTGTCCATGAGAAGAAAGGCCGCCGCCCGCGTCGTTCCGCAGCTCGAATTCTTGGAGCCTCGCGAAGCGCCCTCCGCGTCGCCTTGGCTCCTGGAAACCTTTAATTCGGCTGCCTTGGGCAGTCTCCCGGGAGGCTGGTCACAGTGGTCCAGCTCCGGTACTGGGGCCTTTAGCGTCATCTCCACCTCGACGGCGAACGGCACGCGCGATTTGGCGGTCAGTGCTTCGACGAGCGGTTTGACCGCCCGCGCCTGGGTGAATTCCCTGGTTCCCGCCGACGCCCAAGTCAGCGCTGTGGTTTACTTGAACTCGCTCATCCCGGCGGAAGTATTCCTCCGCGGCACCGGCTTGAATACTTCGGTTCCCAGCTTCTATGCCGTGTCGGTAACCCGTGGTTTGCAGGTGCAATTGCTGCGGGTCGTCAATGGCAAGGCCACGGTGCTGGGGCAAGTGCAATCGGCTGATTACGTCAGCGGCCAGTGGGTTAAGGTCTCCTTATCGAGCGCGGGTTCCTCGCTGAACGTCCAAGTCACCCTCATGGACACGGGAAAATACTTAACCAGCACCGGGCAATGGCAAGTCGCCCCCACCTCGGCTTTAACTCGATCAGACACGGCCATCTACACCATCGGCCAAGTGGGACTCGCTCGGGCCGCCAGCACCACCGGCACCTTGGATTTTGATAATTTCACCGTGTATTGGCCCAAAATGGTCGAGAATTTCGATCATGCGGCCGGCGGGTCCTTGCCGGCGGGGTGGGATCAATGGAGCAGCAGCGGCTCGTCTGTTTTCTACGGGGAAAACTCGCAGTCGCTGACGGGACCCAACGGATTGGCATCGGCCGTGGCGACCAGTGCTGTCAGCGCCCGAACCTGGTTGGCGATGATCGAGCCCGCCGACGTCCAGGCGAGCGCGGCCGTTTTTGTCAACAGCTTGGTTCCGGCGGAAGTGATCGTCCGCGGCAAATGGCTCGATACGACGACTCCTAGTTACTATGCGGTGGCCGTCACGCGCGGCCTTCAGGTGCAATTGCTCCGGGTGATCAACGGGTATACGACCGTGCTCACTCAGGTTCAATCGACCGATTATGTTAGCGGGCAATGGATTCACATTGGGCTAAGTGCTAGCGGCTCCACTCTGCACGCCCAAGTCTATCGCCTGGACAAGGCTCAATATCTCAACGCCAACGGTCAATGGCAGTCGGCGCCCGCCTGGGCGCTAAGCCGCTCTGACACGGCCATCACGGGAGTCGGGGAAGTCGGCTTGGCCCGGCGTCCTGGTGTCACGGGCACTCTGACCTTTGATGACTTCAGCACCGTTCCCGCCTTTAACGACACCCAGCCACCGTCGGTGGCCATCACCTGGCCACGGCCCAACGCGGTCCTGTCCGACACGGTCCAGTTCCAAGCCCAGGCGGACGATGACGTCGGTGTGGCCAAAGTCGAGTTCTATGTGGACGACACACTGGCCAAAACCGAAACCGTGGGCGCTTATCAATGGAGCTTCAACACCAAGCAAGCCGCCAACGGCCCGCACACCCTGACGGTCCTCGCATACGATTGGGCCGGCAACGTCGGCCGAGCTTCCATTAACGTCACGGTGCAAAACCTCGATCCCGTGCCCGTGATCCCTCGGCACTATTCCTACATTCGCATTGCCGAGCTCGCTTATTCCGGCAACCCGATGGGGACTTTCGAAGATCAGTTGCTGGCCAACAGCGTCGACCTGGTGGTTGCGGCCAATACCTATTTGTCTGAGATAAACTCGGTGGCGCCGACCACGCCGCGATTGGTCTACATGAACGTTTCCAACCTATACACGGATTTGCTAACGAGCTGGCTGAGCTATGCGGACAGCCATGGGCTCCCGCGCGAGCAGGCGTTCTTTCACGTGTCCCGAGCTTTGGCGTTCTCCGGCAACAGTCCTTCTTCGCAGCCGGTGAATTGGTTTTGGAAAATCTTTCAGAGCGGTTCCGCGTGGATTGATGCGACCCGGCAGGTCCGCGGGACACAGACAGGGGGAGTGTCATTCGGCGGGGCGGGACAATCGCTCTATATCGGCTATCCGGATCAGTTTCGCGAGATCAATGTGAGCCTTCTTAGCGGGGCCGGGGCCGGGTGGTCGGCGGCTCTCGAATATCCGACCGCCGTCGATACCTATGGCCGGCCGTCCGCCTGGGGCATCCTCCGAACTCTGTCGAATACCACTTCCGGCTTAACTCGATCGGGCCAGATTCTTTTTGATCCGCCTGCGGATTGGAAACCGGCGTCGATTAACGGCTCCGCGCGATTATTTTACGTGCGCTTCGCGACGACTTCTGGCGGGACGGCGCCGGTGGCCAAGAGCATCTTGGGTCGCGATTACGTTAACGCCAAGGGAACCACATCGGGCGTGATTCCAGTGTTCGATGCCAGCGCCGATCTGAACCACGACGGCTATCTGAGCGACGCCGAGTACGCCCAGCGAAAACCCGGCATGGACGCGCGCTTCCTTTATGAAAGCCGAATCTCCTACGGCAACTATGGTCAGATGCGTTTTGCGACCAATCCGTCGAACGATGCCTTCCGCAATTGGGCGGTGGATTACTCCACTCATCTTCTCACCACGGTGAGCCAGGCCACCGGGTTGTTTATGGACAATTCCACGGGCAAGCCGGCTTTCGATCCGACGACCGTTCGCGATTCCACGAGCTTCTACGCCACGGATTATGGCAACCTGCTGCATGCCATCAATCGCCAACTTGAGACCGATGACGAGTTGATGAGCCGTCTTCAGGCGGTGGTCCCGCGTTGGGTGCTCGCTAACACGGCCGGCGGCAGCAATTCTGCCGATGCCGTCATCCTCCAGACCCACGCCTATTTTGAAGAATTTGCCATTCGCGCCTTGGCCCACAACTATCAGCAGTTCGTCGATTTGGCCACGATGTTGGCTCGTCGCAGTGCTCAATCGCCGGTTCCCTATGCGGTGCTCGACAGTCTTCCGACCGGCGGCTCGCCCACCGATCCGCGCACCCAGTTAGCGACGCTGGCCTATTATTATTTGCTATCCGACCCCGTTCACACGTTCCTGGACATCTTCGGGGGTTACGAGCCGGCCAGCACCTGGTCGAGACACTGGATTCCGGCGATCAACTACAATATCGGGCAGCCGTCTGGCAATTGGTTCGATTTCGCCACCGGTCTCGACCCCGCCAATCGGAATTTGACCTATCACGTCTATGGCCGGCAGTTCGGCCGTGCTCTGGTTCTGTATAAACCTCTTTCCTACACCTCCGGCGTTAGCGGTACCCTGGCCGCCACGACCGCCACAACCCACTCTCTTGGTGGAACCTATTATCCGTTGCATGCCGACGGCACGCTCGGCTCGGCCGTGACGAGCATTACACTCCGCAACGGCGAAGGGGCGATTTTGATTAAAGCTTGACGGTGTTGCATTCCTGGTTGCGCTTACAATTCGAACCATGACACCGATGCGGGGAGTGACGGCGAGTGAAGAAACTCTACGGCTACCCCGTAAGCTGCTTCGACCGGCAGCAACTGATACCAGGGCGGACTGATCGCGTCCCCTTCGTGCTCGCCGACCAGCAGAAAGCGGACATCGCGATGTTCCCCCGGCCACATCTTGTCGGGCACAAAGCCAGGGTGCCCTTGCTTAGGGAAGAAACATAACCAGGCAACATCACCGTTGATGTGGACCCAAAGCGACTCTTGGCCGCCGTGATCAAGGACGAACGCGCCATCTGCGCCTCGTCGCACCGCCTGAAGACGGCTCATCAACTCGTCATCGGTCTCAAGTTGGCACTGGCCATTAAAATCCAACACATTCACGAGTTTCTTGTCCCCCGCTGACAGTCTCCCGCTTCATCCTCCTTGGCCACCGGTAGCTGGACGGTGAGGGCCATTCCCACAGTGACCAGGCCGATGGCGACCATGTTGAGCGTCAGGCTGATGCCGTGCCAAGCGGCGAAGGCGGCTTTGGCGGACTCGGCGATCGCTTCGTTGGAGTTGTAGCGGTCCAGACGAAGCTCGCCGACATAGTCGGCCACCAGCCAACCGATTGCGGCGGCCGCGGTCGCCAGCAACAAAACGAAGTTTCGCCGCCGATGTACGCGACGCCCCGGCTCGACCTGGGAAAATGTCAGTCCGGTCATGACCGCCAGAAAGCCGCAAATAATCTGCAAGGGAAAATACCAGTCGAAGAGCGGCGCCACGGCGACTCCCGCCAACCGCGTTCCCATCTCTTTGTTGAAATCCGACGGCACGGGAATCCAAGATGGGCGATGCGCGCTCGCTCCCAGAGTTTCGAACTGACGGAAAATGATCAACGTGGCAATCAGAAAAAAGACGCAGCTGCCGAACCACAGACCTACCGCCAGGACGTGAATGATCTTGGGAATTTGCGCCATAAGTTGAGATTCCGGAAGACGATTTTCGTTGCCGTGAAGCAGGCGTTTGATGTTGGCATGATGGCGGGCGACTACCAACCCCACCGCCAGGAAGGCAAAGCAACTCAGAAGCCAATTATCCGAAGAGAACGGATTGGGCGTCAACAGGAGATGAAATAGGCACAGACTGACAGCGGCGGCCAACGAAGCCAAAGAAACGAACCGCGTAAGCGCGACGATGACGACCCAAGTGATCAGCGCGGCCAAGGCCGGACCGGGCAAGAGGACAGCGACCACTCCGGCGCCGGTCGCCACACCCTTGCCCCCATGAAAGCGGAGAAAGATGGGGAACAGATGCCCCAGGACGGCGGACAAGCCGGCCAGCACGGGCTGCCAATTACCAGTGGCTAGTGGCCAGTGGTCAGTGGCTAGTGGCTGGTTACTAGCCACTAGCCACTGGCCACCAGCAACTGTTGCCGCGCCCACTGGCAAGGCGCCTTTGGCAAAGTCCAAAACAAAAACGAGGATACCGAACCGCCAGCCTAGCGCTCGGCCCACATTGGTGGCGCCGACGTTGCCGCTGCCGGCTTGAAAAATGTCCACCCCGCGCCAACTTGCAATGAGATAGCCAAAAGGAATCGCGCCAATCAGATAGGAGATCAGAACAGTGAACGCGGCGAGGAGAGATCCGGTCATGGCTGATTCTTGGTAGCCGCCTCTTGCAGCTTGGCAACAAACTGCGCATGCTCCGGACTGTCGAGACCTCTTTGCAATGCTGACAGAGCGGTGGGCATGTCTCCTCGAATCAAAGCGGCCTCATCAAGCCAGAGACCGCCAAGGAATTCGCTACGATAAATACCATCCGCCGGGGTGGCTACTTTGTCATAAGGTTCTTCCCGCAAAACGAACCAATCGATTTCGCGATCAAGCACCCGCCAAACGATATACTCGCGGACTTTGTTCCGTCGATAGGCTCTCAGTTTATCATGAAGATCATAACTGGCGCTGCTGGCAGCAACCTCCCAAACCAATTCGGGCGCCCCTTCCACATAGTCGTCGTTATCGGTGCTAGACTGGCCACCATGAGTGGGAAGAATTCGGAGAAAAACGTCCGGCTGAGGTTCGTTGTCCAGGTCCATGCGCAAGGTGGAATTATCGCCGCCCTCGACTCCTGGAGTGAAGGCGCAGTAATGGGCCAACAAGCCAATCAAATTAAAATGAGGCCCGCCATGTTGTCGGAATTTCACCGGAGAGGGCACGTAGACGACTCCTTCAATGAGCTCGGCTTTCTTGAGCTCGGGCATGGCTTGGTAGCGGCGCTCGAATTCGGCGCGAGTGAGACGGTCCCCATTTTGCAGCGGGGGAATTTCTGGTGGAAATGGAGCCGGAGGATGAAGCGGCGTGACGGTAGGAGTACTCATAGGTGGTTTGCTTCTTGGTGAATTTGTATTTAGGTTACCGCGCGGCGGAGGTCTGGTCAATGTAACGAGCCTTAGGCGGCCCGTTTGCTCGCGGCGGCCTCGGTGAATACTTGCAAGAGTTGCTGATAATTTTGCTCGAAAGTCCACGACGCCGCGGCTCGTCGGGCCGCCTCGGCACTGGCGGCGCGACGCCCTGGATCGAATAACTGCGTCATGGACCAGGCCAGCTCCTGAAAGTCGTGAGGATCGTCGAGAACAAATCCTTCTCGTGGCGGATGGAGCAACTCGCTGGCGCCGTTGAAGCGTGTCGTGATCACCGGCAGCCCGCAAGCCAACGCTTCCAAGACGACCAGGGAGCAAGGATCGTAGAACGTCGGATGCACCAGGAAGTCGGCGGCAAAATAGCAATGATGCACGTCTCGCCGAGCGCCAAGGAAGTGCACTCGATTGGAAATCCCTAATTTGTCGGCCAAGTGGGAGTAGGCCTGAAAACGCGGATGGCCCACGACCAGGAGCCGAAAAGGCTGCTCCGCCGGCAGACAGGCGACGGCCCGCAGCAGTGGCTCCAGGCCTTTGAGCCGGTAATTCATGGCCACGAACAATCCCACCGTTTCCTCACGGCGAATTCCCCATCGGTCCCTCCATTCCTGACGGAGCTTCGGCCGATCGGCATAAGCAAATCGCCGGGGATCGATGGCGCTATGCACAACCCGAAGTCGATCCAGGCCGATGCTGTAATATTGCTGAAAATGCCGGGCGACCATGTGACTGTTGACGATGATGAACGGGCGATCGTCGCTCAAATACTGCTTTTTTTCCAGCCGAGCAAAGGACCAATGCGCCAAATCCAGCTTCTTCATGATCCGGGCGGCAAAACGAATCCCGCGAAGGCGATGCTTGCCGATATTGTGATCGGCCGACGCCGCATGCAATCCTCCTTGCGGATAGAGGACGTCTTGTCCCCATGTTTTGTCGAAACCAATCGAGACCAAGTGACGGTTGTCGCGAAGCGCGGCTTGGCAGGCCGCGCTGAATCGCCAGGGGCGCAAAAAGCGAGGTCCGACTGGGCTTCTAACCGGGTGCACGTGCAATTTCTTCGGCAACGCCTCCGCATCCCAGCGACAGGCATATAAATGGACCTCGTGGCCGTCAGTTACCAATCGCCGCGAAAGATCGGCGATATAGGTCTCGCAGCCACCGCGCGCCGGCAGCACATTTTCGTAGCAAAGAGCGAGGTTCATTTTTCCAAATCCCGGGCCAGCTTTTTCGTGGCCGTGGTCAAGTGCTTTTGGCCGGCGTAACTCAAAACAATGCGCAGCCAATCCGTTCGCGAGAGCCTGGCAAAATCCAGAGTTCTGGCCAAGGCAATGAGATTTCGCTTGGCCAGAGTCCGGCACGGATTGCGTCTCTTGAGAACTCGCTCGATGTCAGATAAGACCAAAAAGGGGCCTTCACCCGAGTTCACGTCAACCCGCAGCGAACCGGCCGACCGCTCGGGCCAGTAGCAACAAGCGTCGTGCATGCGCCGAAGCAGCGTTCCTACTTGTCGGAGCACGCGCCAGCGCTGCTTTAGCTGGGCCGTCCATGGTCCATCCGCATGATCGGCGAGCCACTGGGCAAGGCCGATCCCTGCCGATTGATCTTCCAGGAGCAGCAAGGATTCCATTTGCCAGGGACGACGAAGACTCTGGCCGAAGGCTAGAATCCGAGGGGTACGGACGCCATAACGTTCCAATCGAAAAACGACGCCGGCCTGCTCAAGCTCGGGAGAGGTCAGGCGTCGTCTGCGCAACAAGCTCCAGAGCCAGCCCCAGGGGCGGCTGGTCCGACGTTGTACCAGACTGGCGGCGCCGATTCCACGAAACGAATATTGGCAGCGAGTCACGTGCCCCGCGGCCTCGTTCCCAAACGGAACGAGAAAGTTGGTGAGAGCACTGGGAAACGAACGGCGCCTGCCACGGAGCAGCTTTTCCGGAATTCGACCTTGGAGAGCGTCATGAAATTGGCGCGTGACACATAGGCTTTCGCCTTGGACCCAGATCAGGTTTTGGGAATCGGCCGGCAACGGTGCTTGCCGGGCCTCGCGAACGTGTCGGTGACGCAAGAGGCGAGATGCATGGCGACGAATGGACGCCAGGGCTTTGCGACAAAACGGCCGTGGCGCTCGCGTGGCCAGCACGGCCCTCAGATAGCTTCTCAAGCACCACAGCCGCTCCCGGGGGGCAACCAGCTCATCGGTCAAAGTTGCATCGAGAGCCGCCAAGTCGTGCCAGCGCTGTGCCCAAGTCAAGTTTCGGAAACGATGCGAGCGTTGGCAATCGAGCAGGCTCACCGCGGAATATCGAGGATTGACCAGGACGTGTTTTGAATATAAGTCCGGATGACTGAATCCGGCATCGTGCAGACGAGCCAGGGCTTCACCCAATGTCCGCGCAAAATGGCGACGAACGACAGGTTCCGTCAGGTATCTTCCCTGCAAAAAGATGCGCAAATCCATGCTGGCAGGCAGCTCACGGACCAAAAGGAAGGCCCGGCCGAACCGGTCTTCTCCCGCGGCCAAGAATTCCGGGCAGCCAACTCCTTGCTCCCGCATAGCGCGCAGGATCAGGGCCTCTCGATAAGACTTGGAGCACCAGCCAAAGCCGGCCCATGCGTTGACCAAGCGATCACGCCAAGGAAGCCAATGCTCTCTCTTTAAGTAGGCCGTAATGCCAGCGGCGGCATCCTTTGGTTTAACCCGAAGGCCTTTGAGCGTCACCCGGGCGACATTCCGATCCGGATGACCGCTGACAATAACGGCCGGAAGCGCCAGGAAATCTTCCGGCGCCTTCAACCCCTGCTGTTTCAACAGTTCGCGATAACGGGGATTCACATCGAGAAAGTCCCGGCGGCGACGGCAGAGAAAAACCATTCCAGAAAGCAGGAATAAGAATGGCCTCATCAGATTTTTCCAAAGAAACCAAGAACAGGAGACAGCAGAGAAAACAAAGAGCAGGCCGCTAAATTAAACTCGGTATCCTCTGTTCTCTCTGTTCCCTTCTGTTCGACCCTGGATAGCTCGACTTCGAATTTCGGATTTCCCAACGCTATCCCGCGCCGCGCTGGGGGATGCGGCGCGCCAACAAATCTTGGGCCGCGCTGAACACTTCCAGCGGGGTTAACAACTTCATGCAACGATGATCCAATGGACAAGTGCGAAGCTGGCATGGACCGCAGTCTACCTTCTTCTGAAGGTGAACCGCATAGGGATGATAGGTCTCCGTCCAGCCGATATGCGTCGGTCCAAAAAGAGTCACTACCGGGCGATTGAAAGCGGCCGCAAAATGTCGCGGGCCGCTATCCGTCGTGATAAGCAGATCGGCTCGTCGCACGCACGCCTTGGTCAAACCCAGCGATAGGGGATGATGGCCCAGGGAATGAATCGCCGGATGCCGAGCTTGGCGGGCGATCTCGCTAGCCATTTCCGTCTCCGCCGGACCACATAAGACCAGAACGCCGCAGCCACGCCGGTCTACCAGGAGCCGAGCCAGCTCCACGAAGTAATCCATCGGCCAATGCTTGGCGGCGCCGAAAGCCGCCCCCGGATTGAGGCAAACCACTTCCGGGTAGGCAAGAAGTCCCGCCTGTCGCCACACGGCTTCGGCCGCCCGCTCGTTTCGAAACGTGGTCGTCAATTCCATCTGATAGCCGGGTTGCGGACAGCCCACCTGCACGGCCAGACGGTTGTAAGATTCGATCACGGGGCTCGGCACAAGTCTGCCGGAACTGTCTCGTAGAGGTTCAAGTCGGTCGGTCAATAAGGGGCTTCGCCCGTCTCGGGCGTAGCCCACTCGGCGCCGACATCCGGATAGGTAGGCCATCAATCCCGATCGAAAGGAATTCGTGAAAAGGATGGCCAGGTCTGGCCGTTCGCGACGGAGATCCGCGATCACCACCGGCATGCGTCGGGACCAGGGCCCCTGCGTGTCGCGAAAGATCAAGCGGTCCAGCCAAGTCAGACCGTCTAGGACCCCCGCCACGTATGGCTTAAGCACCCCGATTATGTAGGCGTCGGCAAAATGCTCTCGGATTACCCGCAGCGCGGGCGTGGCCATCACCACGTCGCCGACCCAATTTGGCAGGAACACCGCGATTTTCATGGTAGTCAGAAGACCGTAGTCAGTAGTCCGTAGCCAGTAAGTCCCGTAGCATTATTCAGAGCCGGAAGCGTTAGCGCCCGGTCTGAGCCACCGGGCGCTAACGCTTCCGGCTCTGACTACGGACCGGCGGCTAAGCCGCTCCGAGCCGCTGTAAAGTTCCAGTGGTCGAGAATCCTTCCCGGAGCGGGGCTAAATGCACGCGGCCGCCGTAGGATTCCACATAATCGGCGCCGACCACTTCGCGTTTCTGATAGTCGGCGCCTTTGACAAGGACGTCCGGCCGCAAAGTCTGGATCAACGTCAGCGGCGTGGTTTCATCGAAGATGGTGACAAAATCGACGGCCTGCAACGCGGCCAGCACTTGGGCGCGGGCTGTCACCGAGTTGATCGGACGATGCGGACCTTTTAGCGCGCGCACGCTGGCGTCGCTGTTTAAGCCGACGACGAGTAAGTCGGCTTGGGCTCTGGCCTCATGCAGGTATTGAACGTGGCCGGCATGGAGAACGTCGAAACAGCCATTGGTAAAAGCGACGCGTTGGCCCAAGCGCCGCCGACTGGCTAACTCGTGTTGCAGAACCTCTTGGCACATCAACTTCTCCGGTCCGGTTCCTGAAGCGGGGCCCGAGCGCAGCAGGTCGCGAAGCATCTCATCTCGGGTCACCGTGGCCACTCCGATCTTCTCTACTTCCAGCCCCCCGGCAATATTGGCCAGTCGAATGGCAGCGTCATAGTCGGCGCCCGCCGCTAGCGTCATGCCCAGCACGCTCAGCACCATGTCTCCGGCGCCGGTGATGTCATAGACCTGCCGCGGACGAGTGGGAAAGTGCTTCTTGGTCCCGTCGGTATGCGCTAGCGTCATGCCGTCCTTGTCCAAGGTGATAATGGCCGCTTCCAAGTCCAGCTCTTTCCTCAACTGCTCGGCCGCTTGCAAAGCCTCATCGACCGTGTCCAGCGCTCGGCCGGTCGCCAAACCGGCCTCTAACCGGTTCGGGGTCAACGCGGAGCACCCGCGATACTTGTGGTAGCAGGTGAGTGGTGAATGGTGGGTGGTGAGTGGCGGACGGACGGGATCTGCCAAAGTGCGCACGCCGCTCGATTGCGCCGCCGAGATAGTGGCCGCGATCAACTCGGTCGTGCACACCCCTTTGTCGTAATCGCTAATCAAGACGAGATCTGCCTTCCGAACCTGGTTGGCGATCGCCTCGAGCAAGCGTTGTTGGATCGTCCCGGCCACCGGAGCGCGAACTTCGTAATCGACCCGGATCATCTGCTGGGGATGACGATGCTGCGCCCGACCGATGTAACGTTCTTTGACGGTGGTGGGACGGCCTGGATCAACGATTAAGCCTTCATGGTCGATGCCCAACTCGGTTAGCAATTGGCGAATCCGCTCGGCGTTGGAGTCCGGGCCGACGACGCCGACTAGGGCCACACGCGCGCCCAGCGCCCGCAACATGGTCGCTACACTGCTGGCCCCGCCCAGCCGTTCCTCGCGTTTGTCCGCATGCAAAAGAATGACCGGCGCTTCTTGGCTGATTCGCTCCGCGTCTCCCCAGACGTACCGATCCAGCATGACGTCGCCCAAAACCAGCACGCGCGGCTGTTGGAGACGCTGCACCAGGTCAATCAGATCGGCCGACATCCAGGCCTCCAGCAAGTGCTAAGCCGCTTGATTCGAATCGCCACTGACGACGGACCACGGAGTACTGACTGCGGTCAGTTGCTGGGCTACGGCCGCGTGCAAGATCGGCAGCAGAATCTCATGATGTCCGATCAGCTCGATCCCTTGCGAACTGGGCCGCTCCAATACGTTGACTCGGCTGCGATATTGCGACTGCTTATCCATGTTGATCGTCACTAGCCCATCCAGGCAGTGGCCGAAATTATGAGCGATGCTGACGGCCTTGATGAACACTTCCGGCAAAATAACGGCACTGCCCAAGTTCAGCCAAACGCCCTGCTGCATCGTGCAGACGACGGCGCAGAGGCGGCGGAAATCGATCATGCTGGCCTCTCCCAGCGCGGCGCCGGAAACGTGCGGGTGCATGTGCACAATATCCGTCCCCAAGGCCACGTGGATGGTGCAGGGAATGCCGGCTCGATAAGCCGCCAATACGACGCTGCTGCCCGCATAGGGACAATCGAGGCCATCGAGGTAGCGTCCCAAGGCCCAACCCAAGCCCAGCTCGTCTTCCGCGCCGGCGCGGCCGGCAAGGGCGAAGGCATCGGCCGTCTCCCGCACCATGCCGAATTGGCCGCGCGGCAACTGCGCCGCCACGTCTTCACTGGTCTTGCCGCCCAGGGCCAGCTCGAAATCATGAATGGCCGCTGCCCCATTCAGGGCGATGGCGCTCAACATGCCGCGTTGAATCCAGTCGATCAGGTACGGTCCACAGCCGGTCTTGATGACATGTCCGCCCACGGCCGCGACTCGTGTCCGGCGGCTTTCGTGCGCCTGACACAGGCAATCGCGAACTCGCCGGAGATCCTTGCCGGCCAGTTGCCGCGGTAGCGATTCGATCCATTCGCCGATCGTGGCGCCGGCTTCGACAGGTCGGCCCAAGTCTTCGTGGAATACCTTCGATGGACGTGTCTTCAGGTCGTAGGTCTTGAGCCCTTGTAAATCGAGAGGCTTCCAAGTCCGCTCAGCCTCCACTCTCCCCGCGGGGGAAAGGACGGGGTGAGGGCAATGACCGTTCCGCATTGGTTCCTGAGGGTCCAACCGGGAAGAAGCATCCATGCCGTCCTCCTTTTTAGTTAGTCGTAGTCAGTAGCAGGCTGACAGTTTACCGCCACTGCGTGGCGGACGCTAACATTGCCGCATTTCCAAACTACTGACTAAGAACTACTGACTACTGACTGTGCATTATTCATCATTCGAGCCAACATGCTGTGTAATTCCTTTTCACCGGACTCGACGCGGAAGCAAACTCGAACTGCCCATAAATCTTTGCCGCCCAGGTGAGTCTTCTGGATTTTGACCAGGTCTTTCTGGGTCGTGACCATCAAACACTCCGCCGGCTGGCCGCGCGCCCAGTCCTGCAATTCTTCGACATCCTGTGGAGAATAGCGATGGTGGTCTGGAAACGTTCGCCAAGCCACTACGGTTGCTCCCAGGCCGGCAAGCGTGCGGCAGAAGGCCTCCGGGTTGCCGATGGCACAGAAGGCAGCTACGGATCGTCCGGCCAGTCGATCCAGAGGCGCCGTGAGTCGGTTGCTGTTGACCAGCTCGACCGGCCGATGGCTTGTGTCGATTATCGGGACTTGCGGGGCAACACGGGCGACGATTTCTCTGAGCCGGCCCCGTTCGCCTGAATCCACCTGATTGCAGCGCGTGAGGATCACCGCGTTTGCCCGTCGCAGTCCCGCCAGTGGTTCCCGCAACCAACCGCGCGGGAACAAATACTTCAAGCCCCAAGGATCGGTGGCGTCGATCAGAACCAGATCGAGATCGCGAGCCAGCCGCCGATGCTGGAAGCCGTCGTCGAGGACAAGGACTTCAGCGGCCGATTGCTTCTCCGCCGTCGCCGCCAGGCCCGCGCGGTCCGGTCCCTGCAAGTGAAGCACGTCGGGCAAGTTTTCTTCGAGAACCAAGGCTTCGTCATTGCGGCCGCCATTGTTGCCATAACCTCGGCTCAAGATAACGGCCCGATGGCCGTGCTCGACGAGATAGCGGGCCACGTATTCAACGCAGGGCGTCTTTCCAGTGCCACCTAAGGTCAGGTTGCCGACGCTAACCACCGGCACTTGGGCCCGGACAATCCGCTTCCAGCCCCGATCGTAGAGGCGGTTTCTCAGCCGCACCGCCCAGCCGTAAGGCAGACTGGCTGCCCGCAATCCCAAGCGGCCCAGAGTCGACCCCAAGCCGCGCCGACCGTTTACCAGGGCCCGGTATTTCTCGCCGGATAGTTTCAAGGGCGTCGCTTCGATAGGTGACGTTCCGTCCCGAGGACTTGGGCACCTACCTGGCAGCCCTCAGGGACCAGTGTTATAGTCCGTTTATCCGCCAAGTGTCAACCGGAATGCGCCAAAAGAGCAGTCATTTGGAGGAAGAGACAACCACCGGGATCAGAAGCGTTTGCCGTGTTGGCTTAACGACTTGAACGCGAACCGTGCTTTCCTGATTGGAGTGTTGAATCTGATCGCGGTCGACTTGGATGCGTATGGTAGTCATGGTTCCGGGGCCTTTAGCCCACCGGCAAGTGATGGCAGGGCTGTCGGCGGAAACGGCTTCCACTTCCACTTCTTGATTTTCCCTATCTCGAATCAGGACCATTCGAGCCGGAAGGCCCGCGCCGGGACGTAGCGACAGCTCGATTCGGCTCGGCGTGGCACTCAGCCGTTGCCGGGGACGTTTCACGATGGTCACCGACACTTTGATCTCTCGGTAATCGGGATCGTTGGTGAACAGGCTGACGAATTCCTCGTGCCGACCTTCAGCAAGATCGCCGGCAATGATGAGTTGAACTTTGTTGAGCAAATGCCCGGAGGCATCGTGCTCCTGGCCGACCAGCCGCACTTGCAATCCCGGCGCGCTGGTGTGCACTTCTTGAAGTTGCAAGGGCTTGGACCGGAAATCGATGAGGCGCAATTCAGTTTGCATAGGGCCATCGACAAACATATTGACCGCAGCCGGCTCCACAACAATTTCTCTCACCAGCCGCGCAGTCAGCCGCAACGGAATTTCCGAGACTGTAGCGCCGGACCGGCAGGACAACTTCACCTGCCAGGTATGAGGTCCCGGCGCGGGGCTGAGGGTATTAACCTCCAGAACCATGGAGCCGTGCTCGCCGGGCATGAACGTCCGTCGATCCAATCGTGGCGTCAAGCAGCCGCAACTGCTTTCGATTCCGGTAATTTCCACGACCTCGGATCCTCGATTAACAAAGGTGAATTTGTGGCTCAGAGAAGCGCCGGCCCGGGCCTCGCCTGCATCAATGGTGGTTTGAGCAAACTCAAGATCAGCTCGGTCGAGTGCTGCCGTCCACAGAACCGCAAGCAGCGTGAGAATGGCATGACTGAATGAAGGGAAATGCATCGGTTAACACCCCGGCGAACTTCAAAAGGAGTCGCTGGATTACCGCATTCGTGCTGACGGGGCAATCTCAAACTGCCAGCAGAGCATGAGGTGGGGGACTTTGCCACTTTGCCAATTTTTATGAATCGTTTGGCAAAGTAGTCGCCGCCTTAAGCCTTTGCTTCCTTGTGACTTACGTCGCGAGCAAAGTGTCTTTGCCAGGCTCTGTCTCAGAATGACCGTTTTTTGACCAAAAAGGAGTGGACAGTTTCGTAGGCCTAGCGTGCGTGTGTGTGCAAAACTCGCAAGCGCAACGCAATCCATTAAGTACTTTAACCCCAACGGGTTACGGAAACCCATGGTTGAACAGTCGCAAAAGCTCTAATCCATGAAACTGTCCACTCGTAGAGGAGACCTATGAGACAGAGCCTCTTTGCCAATTTGCCACACTCTTTGAAATGAACATCGAAGCCCCTTGGTCGAACCAAAAATATCGAAAAAATCGAAAAGGCGAACGAAAATCCGCTTCTCAGACCACTTCTATGATTGACGGATTGAGTTTTTCAGTCCCAACCCATTGAACAGGCTAAGCGCGCCATGAAACCGGATCTGCGATCATTATTGGCTCACTCATCATTGTTCGCGGAGCCTGGAGTTGGGCAGGAACAGGACAAGGCCCTTCAAAGCGCTGCCATGCGGCGAATCATCCAGCGCATCCGGGAAGTGATCGCGAGACCGGACTTGGTGATTCCGTTGGGCGCTTCCCAAGCTGTGGTCGATCCCAACACGATTGCTGAATATCTCGATGGCGTGCTTTCTCCTGACCGGAGAGCGGAGATCGAAGAGTTGTGCCTGGCCGCCGATAAATATCTGGCCGAGGTCGCCGGTTGCCAACAGGTGCTCTATAAGACTGCGGAGACTTCGGAAGTCTGGCCTCGGCAACAAGAGAGCGAACTCCCTTCGTCAGCGGCATTTCGCCGGATGTATGGACTGCCGGTAGGTCCTGTTGGGAGAGTGGAACCAAGTCCGTTCGCTGAAACCAGGCTTCCGAAGTCTGCGAGACTTCGCAAGTCTTCCAATCCGCGGCGCTGGGCGGTAGCGGGATTGATTGGAGCCATTGCGTGCCTTCTTGTCGGTGTCTGGCTGTACCGGGATCTTGCCTCGAATTTCCAACTCGGGGAACGGAGTCGCGAGCCGGGATGGGAAGATGAAGCCTCATTGGCAGCCAAGGAATCTCCGCCCTCGAACGCTGAGGCCGAGCGGCATCGACCAGCTGTGAAGGCTCGAGTCCCCTCGCAGCTTGGTAACGTCGCTACAGTTGGAGTCGCTTCCAAGGGCTTGCTTTGGCGACAGGGTCTCTCGAAGGAAAAAACCTGGCACGCGGTTCCAGCCGATGCCGTCGTCTCGATCGACGACCAGTTACTTGGCCTGCCGGGGTACCAAAGCGAAATCCGACTCGATAGCGGGGTGCGACTGCGACTCTTAGGCAGTCTCCCCCCCTTGCCTATTCCAGAAAAGCGCGGGATGGACGAGATGGGTGGTCCGGCGTTTTTGGAAAGCGCGGTCAAACTGCGGTCAACACCGGAAATCGATTTGGATTTGCAGTTAAGCCGTGGCCGGATCACTGTGGCCAACGAGAAACCCCAAGGGGAGGCGCGCGTCCGGATTCGATTTAACGACGAGACTTGGAACTTGACGTTGCTCGAGCCTGGAAGCGAAGCGTCCTTGGAATTGGGGCATTACTATCCTCCGGGTTCAGGAATGGAGTTAGGCGCGGAGGAGCCGGCCGCCGAAGCCCATCTCCTCACGCTGCACGGAGAAGCGCATCTTCAGGTCCGCTACGACTCTTATGTGTTGCGCGAGCCGCCCGGACCCGCGGAGTTCTCTTGGAACAACGTGGGCGCCGTGTCTCGCCATCCTGGGGAGTTGCAGCAACTGCCACCTTGGATTAAGTCGCCGGCCGTTAGCGAAGATGTGCAAGAGGCTCTGAAAAACTTTCAGGCTCGCCTCAATTCCATTACCCCGCCCTCTTCTCTGGCGGTGTCGATCGGCGGAGCGGATCCGGTTGTTTCCCTTTTCAAGGAAGCTTTGAACCAGCCGGCCGCAACCAGCCGGGTTGTCGCGGTGTACGGTCTTGGCGCCATCGATGAATTTCCCGCTCTTTTGCATGTCCTTGGCGATGAACGACAGTTCGCGGAGGCGCGCCGCGCCGCTGTCTTGGCTTTGCGGCACTGGATGAGCCGAGATGTGGAAAACGAAGGCAGCCTCTCTGATGCCTTAAAGAAGAAGTATTCGTCATCGACAGCCGAAATCGTGCTCCATCTCTTGCACGGGTTTTCGGAAGCGCAGCTGCAGCAGCCGGCAGTCTATGCGAGCCTGATTGGCTACTTGCAACACGCCGACTTGCCGGTGCGGGAATTGGCTTCCAGTCATTTGCGAGGCTTGGTTCCCGAAGGCCGGGCCATCTCTTACGATTCGGTAGGTGACCCGGCTCAGCGCCGCCGAGCGGTGGAGGAATGGAAGAAACTCATTCCAGAAGGCGCGCTTCCCAATTGAAAATCCGAGGCTCGAAATCCGAAACCGGAGCGCTGATAGTGGATTTCAATTTTCTGGGCTAGGCCGTTATCGGAAGAAAAAAACGGCGGCGACCCCGAGGGCGGCGGCAAGCAGGATGAGAAGGGTCCAAACGAGCCATTCACTTCGCGGCCCCGTTGGCTCCAAGGGAATATGCGGGATGGGGTGTTGTCCGGAAGAAGGAGGTCGCGGCGTCGGCAGACGTATGCCGCTGGGAGTTGCCGGTCCGCCGGCCGGCCTTGGTGTGCCAGTGGCCGGGGTCGCCGGGCGGAGCTGAACCGGCACCGTGGCATTGCTTTTCGAAAGAGGAGCGGCCGACACCACCAGGTCGCGAAACTCCGGATGACTCTTGAGCGGCATGAATTCGCCGGACTTGGAGCGGCTGGCGAGCACGTTGCTGGCGTCGCCCAGCAATCCCTCCTTGAGCGACCGGCGAATGCCGGCCATATTGCCTTTGACAAGGTGCGCCTCGCCGGTTTCATCTTTATATTGCAGGTACCATAACTCCTGGACAGCGCCGTCCGTTGCCGGAACGGGCACCTTGCGGGTGGAATAACCGGTCAAATCCTCGACGAATTCGCGGCATGAGTCCGGCCGTTTTTCCGGATCGGCGCTCATGGCACGCAGGATGGCCCAGTTGATCCGCTCGGACAGGTCGGGGACGAGTTGGCTCGGCGGCGTCAGCTCGTTGTTGATTTTCTTCATCCAGGCGTCCAGAGGGCCCATCGACCGGAACGGCAACTCTCCGGTGACCATCTGGTAGAGAGTGGCGCCCAGGGAATAAATGTCGCACTTGACATCGGCGTTTTTGGCGTTGCGGAATTGTTCGGGGGCCATGAAGTGGGGCGTGCCCAAGCCGCGGCCCGTGCGCGTCAAGTTGACGTCGTTGTCGGCTTCTTTGACCAGACCCAAGTCGAGCAACTTGACCTGGCCTTCCTTGGTGACGATGATGTTGTCCGGCTTGACGTCGCGATGGACCATGCCGTTTTTGTGGGCGTGGTGCAGGCCCTGGGAGGCCAGAGCAATGATCCGAATTGCCTCGGCCTCGGGAATGCGCCCGTCGCGCTCGATGCGCTGGCCCAAGGATTCGCCGTCGACAAACTCCATCACCAGGTACGGCCTTCCCCCCAAGACGCCGTATTCCAAGGCCCGGACCACGTTGGGATGATCCAGGTTGCTCGCCGCTTTGAATTCTTTCTGAAAGCGTGTCTGCAGGGTGTGATTGTCGGCCATGCCCTCTGGCACGATTTTGACGGCGACGATTTGTCCGGATTCTCGGTTTCGTCCTTTATAGACCGTTCCCATACCCCCTTCGGCGATCTGCTCGATGAGGTCGTAGCTGCCAACTTTCATGAGGGTCGATTTGGAGATGCCGAAGGCCATGCGTGCGGGCTCGGGTTGGGTCAGGAATCAGGGGTCAGGAGGTGAGTGGTGAGTTGTGAGTGGTGAGTGGTAAAGTAACGGTTTGCGACCACTCACCACTCACCACTCACCACTCACTTCTCGCCACTCCTCCAATTGTATGATGCTTTCGCGGGAATTGCTCGGCCATTTTTGGGAAAAAGCCTGGCGAGCCGTCACGGCCGGCGCTCGGGGATTGGGCGGATTGGCCGGCAGAATCGCTAAGCCAGGATTTGTTTGCTTAACTTCCCGTCATACCCGGCTGGGATTATTTTATTCACTTGCATCGGGCGGTGGATCAGTCACAATCATAAGAAAGTCGCCAGATTGTTTGTTTTCCGGAGCGGTTTCTGGCACAATAAAGAGACAAGCGGACGATTTACGTTTAGCGCCCGCCGGATGCCGGCAAAGCGAACATGCGGCGGGCGCGAAACGTAATTCTTGATAGGAACATTTCCATGTCGACTTTGGGCAAAGTGCTGGCGGTTTTCAACATCTTGATGGCCTTGGCGGCCTTCTTCTATTTCTTTCCCACGGACTGGGGCACTCGCCAAAGCTGGGCTTATTCCTACTTCCGCCATGAGCTGGTCCTGGACGGCCTACCCTTGGACGATCAAGAGAAGGATACCGAAGGGCATCTTCAGAAGGATAAGATCAGCGAGACGACCAAGAAACAGATTTTTCAAGGCCTTAGCAATCCTGTCAGCACTCAGAAAGAAGAAATTGATAATGTTCGAAGGGCAATGCAGAATGCCGATCCGGGTAGGCTGAAGGAGATCCTGAGTTTGATGGCCCGAACCGGTCCCGAGCGAGATGAAATCCTCGCCACTGATGCTCAGAAGCTTCAGCCTGAGGCTATCACGCGAATTTTTGAGGAGGTTGACAAGGCGAAGGATCCTGGAACACTGCGCTCGGCCATCGCTCACGTGCTGTTCAACAGCTACGAGAAGGAAGATAAAGAAAAGCGGCTGCTAATCGTGATCGGCCTCAAAGAATATACGCGGGAAGTCAATCAGGAGGCGGACACTCTGATCGCCATGGCGGCGCGGGTTCGCCGCGGCATGCAACGTGACTTGAGCGCCTTCGAGGCGCATTACCCGCAGCTGGTGAAGGACATTCAAGTCCTGGCCCAGAAAATCGAGGACGCAAATAAGCAGCTGCAATTCCAGGTACAGCTCGAAAAGAGCCATAACAGCCTAGTATCGAAAAGGCTTCAGGACGTCGCCGACCTGAAAAGGGCGATTCTCGACGCCAAGGTGGCGACAAAGAGGGCGATGGAGGAGTCGACCAACGAACAGAGGCTCTATCACCAGGCCGAAGGCGAGGCCGGCCAACGCGCCAAGGAAAACCAAGACATCGAGCGTGAGATTCGCCAGCGCGAGCACGTGGAGAAATAACCGACAACCCGAGACGTCCGAAGTCTTGAAGACTTCGGAAGTCTTTTGATAGCTGAGGAAGAGCATGACGAAGCTCGGGAAATATCTGGTTTTCGCCAACCTGGTGCTCAGCCTATGCTTTCTTGGGATAGCGGCAGGCGTGGCCAGCAATCGCATCGATTGGCCGGGGACCGGAAAAGCTGGCGCGACCGAAATCAAAGCCGGCATCGCCTTGAGGACCGAAGAAATCAAGAAGTTTCAAGAGGCGGCTTCGGCGGCCTACACCCGTTACTCTGCCGCTTTGCCCGATCTGCTCAAGGTGGAGCAAGATCGGCCGGCGAAACAGAAATGGTACGAGGATCAACTGAGCATCCTGGCGACCGGAAAGGACAAGGCGGGGAAGCCGTTCGCGGGGCAGATCGGCAATCTCAAGTATGTGAACGGCCAATTGCAGATTGATCCAAAGACCGGCTTGCCAGTCCTGGAGCCGGCGGACCCCGGCCTGAAGCCGATCCCGGCCATGATGGACGATCTCGCCATCGTCCATGCCGACGTGCAGAAATTCATGAAAGATGTCGCCAACCACATGAAAGAGGAAGAACGGCTAACCAAGGAAATCAACGGCGACCCGAAGGAGAAAACGAAGGGGCTGCGCGACCTGCTGGCCGAGGAAGTCGCGGTGGAAAAGAATTTACAAGGGGAACTGGAGTATCTGCGGCCTTTGCGCTATAATCGGCAAGTGGAAGCGGCGCTGCTGTTGAAACGGCAGCTGTCGCTCAAAACCCGATTGGACGAGTTGAAGAACCTCGGCGTGGCCGCTCGCTAGTGATTTGCACTTGACAGCCCCCAACCCCCCCGGCATATTCCCCGCCCTGAACGTCTCGGGGGAGCGGTCGGCAGTCCAGAAAGCCCACGTCGCTTAGATATTCATCACAACTTTGACGACCCGAAGACGCAACCGGGGTCATAACTGACCCGGCTCGCCGAAAACGGGCGCGGGGGCAAGGGGGATCAATCATGACAGCTCTGGGGAAAATCCTAATCTTCTTGAATCTGGTGTTTGCCTTGTTGGTGGGAATTCTCATCATCCAGGTCTACGCCACGCGCACCAGTTGGCGGGCCGCCTTTGATCGGGTGAACGGTTTCTTGACCGTATCCACGGCCAACGCGACGACGTTGCGCGCCGACATCGACGACGTCAAGAAAAAGAAGGATGACGAGATCAAGGCTGTCCAGGACGCTCTGGCCAAGGAAAAGACAGAAGTCCAGCGGCAAATAGCTTTGGTCGATCAGGCTAATAAACAGCTGCAAGCCGAGCGGGTCAACCACCAGCAGCAGAGGGATAACGCCGGCATCTCCAATGCCGAGCTCGAACGGCGGCAACAGGAGACCCGTGCCCTGACAGCGGAGCTGAATAAAACTCAAGCCACCATCGCCGAGCTCCAGAAGCAAGGCAAGCAACTGCAAGACGAAAAGATGCAGGCGGTCATCAACTACAACAGCGAGCACGATCGGAACGTCCGCTTGCTGGAAAATATGCGGCAGGTCAGCCAAAAGCTGGAACTGGCGGAGAAGAAGCTGCAGAACCTCGGCAGCGGGATCACCGTCGCGGAGAATCGCAATCCGCCTCCCGAAGACGTCGAGGGCATCATCCTGGATACCGACGCCAAGACGGGGTTGGTGACGATCTCGATCGGCAGCGACCACGGCATCAGCGTGGGCAACACGCTGGAAGTCTTCCGGATCAAGCCCGAGCCAAAATACCTGGGCACGATTCGGATTGTGGACGTCCAAGCTCATCAGGCCGTCGGCCGGTTGACCGCCGCCCCGCGCTACGGCGCGCTGGCGAAAGGCGACATCGTCGCCAGCAAGATCATGAGCACGAAGCGATAGAACTTCGTAGGGTGGGTGGAGTCTTCGAAACCCACCCCGACTTCTGGTGGGTTCCGAAGACTTCACCCACCCTACGGGCATTGCCATCCAAAATGCCAGAGACAAAGGGGAGCCGACATGGCCACGGTTTATGCACCACCCAAGAACGACGCTTATACGGTCTTGCTGACCATTTCCTTGGGCGCTCTCATCCTCGGGTGTGTGTTGCTATTCATGGATTGGAGCGAGTATAGCGGAACCGGGGGCAAGAAGCCGCCGACCGTGGCGGCTCCCAGTCTGCAACTGGGTGAACCGGCCGCAGGTACTCCATCGACCCCGCTTGTGCAACCGGCTCCAGCACCGGCTCCGGCTCCAGGCACGCCGGAAAAACCTCCGGCGGAAGGCAAGTGAGAACACGGGGGCCAAAGGGCCCCCGATTTTTTTGCGCTGCCGTCAAACACTGTCTCGCCATTGCTGCATTTTTCCACCGTCCCTATACTTCATGAGAGCACTAGTTTTGATTCATCGGTTCGCGTTCGCATGCGAGCGCTAAACGATAAATCAAACTGGATCTTTGATGACCGAAAGGAAGGACATGTCCCGACGTGTCGTGTTGGCGATGAGCGGTGGGGTGGATAGCTCCGTGGCCGCGTATTTGCTCAAGCAGCAGGGGTACGAGGTCATCGGCCTGTTCATGCGCACGGGAGTCCACCGCTCCGATGACGACGCTCCGGCGCACAAGAAAGGCTGCTGCAGCGCCCAGGACGCCGGCGATGCCCGCCGCGTGGCCGATCGGCTCGACATCCCGTTCTATGCGCTGGATTTCGAAAAAGACTTCGACCGGGTGATCGATTATTTCGCGGACGAATATGTGGCCGGGCGCACCCCCAATCCCTGTGTCGTCTGCAACACCTGGCTCAAGTTCGGCAAACTATGGTCCTATGGGAAGCAGCTCGGAGCGGATTTCGTGGCCACCGGTCATTATGCGCGTTTGGCGGCCGGCGGGAACGGGCCGGAGCTTCATCGAGCCGCCGATGCCGACAAGGACCAATCCTACGTCTTGTTTGGACTGCGGCATAATCTGTTGCGGCACTTGCTGTTTCCCATCGGCGGCTACCGGAAGGACGAAGTCCGTGCACTTGCACATCAAGCGGGTCTTTCAGTATTTGACAAGCCGGACAGCGTGGAGATTTGCTTCGTTCCGGGCGGCGACCACGCGGAGCTGATTCGTCAGCGTCGGCCGGAGTTGGCCACGGCGGGAAAGATCGTCGATACGGCCGGTGAGGTGTTGGCCGAGCACGACGGCATCGAGCAATTCACCATCGGCCAACGGAAAGGCTTAGGCTTCGCGGCCGGCGAGCGCCGCTATGTCCTGCGCATCGCGCCGGGGGAGAACACCGTCGTGGTTGGTCGGCGTGAGGAGCTGCTAGCCCGGGGCTTGGTTGCCTCGCAGGTCAACTGGCTGGTCGACGGGCCGCCGCTTGGATCGTTGGCTTGTGCGGCCAAGATCCGCTACCGGCATCAAGCGGCGCCGGCCTTGATAAGGCCGCTGCCCGATGGCGGCGCTCGCGTTGACTTCGACGAATCGCAAAGTGCTATCACTCCCGGCCAGGCGGTTGTCTTTTATGATGGTGACCGCGTCTTAGGCGGCGGCTGGATTGAGCACGCCATTCACCAGCAAGCAAAGGAAATGCTCGACGATCAGGGTCTTAGAAGTCCCCAATCCACGGAATCCCAGCCTCGGTAAGCAATTCTCCCCCCGATCATGGTGTAGCCGACCCGCATTCTTGCGAATGCGGCTACGATTGTCCACGGCTGGAAATTAGTCAAGCTCAACCGTAGCGATCTTGCGCATTGAATTTTCCCGATCAAGCGGTCACAATGGGATAACCGCGCTAACTGCATTAGGCCCGAAGCGAAAGCTCCACCATCCATTAAAGGTGCATAGACCTCGCCCCATCCATGAATAATCAGTCGATGAATCGGTTTTTGGGCGCCTGCGGGGCCACTGGTCCGCTGAAATTGATCGCGGAGGGTCCTGGTGGGGACGGTCCGGTGCGCGCCGTGGTCGATCGGCCTTTTGCCTTAATTGGTAGCGGAGTTCACGCCGATCTGCGCCTGGACGATGATCAGGTGAGCCATCGCCATTTGTATTTGCAGGTTTACGATGGCCGGGTCTTTGCGTTCGATTTGGGCAGCCGGACGGGGACGCATTGGGACGAGGAGCGTCGGCCGTACGGCTGGCTGGACGCGGGCCAAGCGCTCCGGGTGGGGAAATATCGCATTCGCCTGGATGAAAACGGTTCGGGGGAGAAACGGCTCTCCGCCCAGTCCACGGAGCCTTTGGTTTCCCGCGCCTTTAAGAATCCCTTGTTGCCGCCCGTCGGCTTGGAGTTCGTCAAAGGAGGCATCCAAGAGGGGCGCTCTCTGAAACCGGCCCGTTGCCCCATCCACCGGACTCTCGTGTTTCTGGGGCGGACGGACAGGTGCAAAGTGCGTTTGATGCACGCCAGCGTTTCCAAGTTCCACTGCAGCCTGATCCGCACGCCGCGCGGAGTTTGGGTGGTGGACCTGCTGAGTCGGAACGGCGTTTGGATTAACGGAACCAAGGTTCCCTGGGCGCGGCTCGAAGATGGCGACCGGTTCGAAGTGGGCGATTTCGTATTGCGGCTGCGATACGAACGGCCGGATCAGGATCTGGATAGTCGCAACGCGGCTGTGTCCCTTTCGGAATCTCCGCCCGTTGGAGAGGCGGAGAAGGGGAGAAATAGAGAAGGGGAGAAGGAAAGAGGGGGAGAAGGAGAGAAAGCCGTTGAAGGGTCTCCATCCTCGATCCTCGATCCTCGATCTTCGATCCTTGAGGGCGAGGATGCCGAGCGAAATCGACACACCATGGTGGTTTCCTCTGGACGAGAGCTGGTGCCCGCCGAGCTGTCCGAATCGATCGCCCTGATCATTTCCAACCAGTTCGCCGAAATGCAGCGGCAGATGTTCGATCAATTCCAGCAGGCGATGATGGTGATGTTTCAGACTTTTAGCTTGCTGCACCGAGACCAGATGGAGCTGGTCCGGCAGGAATTGAACCGCGTCCATGAGCTGACCCGCCAGTTGCACGATTTGCAAGCGGAGCTGGCCAAGCAGCCGGCGTCCGCGAAAGACCCGGAAGTGCAACGACTCTTGGGGAATGCTCAAAAGACGGCCGCCAGTCCCGCGTCCGATCTGTCCGCGGCTTTCAACCCGGATGATTGGAACGAGGCTTTTTTGAAAGCGGCCCAAAGAGTGATGGCCGCCAATGCGACATCGGAAGCACCCGCCCCAGAGGAACCTGCCACACAAGAGTGTGTGGCCCACTCACTCTTGAGTGGGGAGCCGGCTTTCCAAAGCGTGGCGGAGGAGGCACCCAACGCCACAGAAGAGTGCGTGGCCCACTCCCTCCGGAGTGAGGAGCCGGTCGCTCCAGAGCCGGAGCGTCAGACCATCAACTCAACTCAAAATTCGAAAGGCGAACCCCCTTCCGAGGCCGCATCAGACATTCACGCTTTGCTGTGCCAAAAGATCGCCGCCCTTCAGGCGGAGCGCCAAAGCCGATGGCAGAAGATCATCAACTTCCTGGCAGGCAAACAATCCGGACAGCCGGTCCCGTGAAATTCAATTCCCTTCGAAGGAGGAGAACAGAGAAAACGCCAAATCAAACTGTGTATTCTCTGTTCTCTCTGTTGGCTCCTGTTCTTTCTTAGTTACGGGTCACCGAAAACCTTAGGACCTCCAAGCTCATCCGTAATTTTCTTTGCTGAAGCTTCATCAAAAATAAATCATCTGCCCATTTGACTTCCGGATGGGACGTGCGATAATCGTCCCCGGCTGTCTCCTGACTCGCATCCCGTTAAGGGAAAAACGGAAGACGGCCAAAGGTCACTGTCTGCAGCCAATTTATTGCCTTATGCGAATTTTCGTTTTCTCAAGAACCCTTAACATCGGGAGGTGTACCCATGGCTTCGAATGATGGAATGAAGGAGGAGATGCAGGCCTTGAGCCAGCAGTCGGACGCGGTGCAACGTGCGGCCGCGGCACTGTCGGCGGCCACGGCGCGTTCTCGGGGAGTCCGGTTATGCTTGATGGTGGCGGCCGTGCTGCTCATCGCCGTCATCTGCGTCGAGTTTTACAGACTCGGCATGTCGGTCCAAAGCCCGGAATACCTTGACGCGCTAACCAAGGCGGGTCAGAAACGCGTCGCGGATCGATCGGATAAGTTCACCCAGGAGTTTGAAAGGCTGGTGGATCATACCAGGGAACCCCTGACGAATGCCTTCTCCGAGCAAGTCAGGAAGGACATGCCGGAATTCATGAAGACAGTGGAAAAAGAGAAGGACACCTTGTCCGCTAATCTTCAGGAAGAGTTAACGAAGAAAGTGAATACGCACTATGAAACTCTCTTAAAGCAGCAAGAAGACACCTTGAAGAAAGAGTTCCCTTCGATTCAGGACCCCGCCGCGCATGAACGAATGATTAAGAACATTGACAAGGCCGTGCAAAAGTTGGTGCAGAAGTTTTATGTTGACGACTTCCGCCGCCAGATTGATGAATTGGTTAACGGCTGGGACCATTTCCCCGAAGCGCCAATGCCAAAATCGGGAGAGCCCTCGCTGACGGATCAATTTATTCCAACCCTGTTGCAGTATGCTGCCCTCCGGATGTCGACCAGCGGCTTTACGCAGCAAGTGGCAAAAGCCGATTCGCCGAAAGCCAATTCTCCGAAGGTCAATCCTCCGAAAGCGGATCCTCCGAAAGGCGATGCTCCGAAGGCGGACTCTTCGAAAGCCGGTTCCTCCAACTAATATTTGACTCTTGAATCAAAGAAAGGCCAATTCATATGTCCACTCCTTCTGTAACAACACCGACCGACAGCTCCCCTCGAGCGCTGAAAGAGCGACTGGCAAGGCTGGAACAAGACCTGATTCGCCAGCGCCAACGCGTGGATAGTACAACGACTTTGACCTCCATCGTTGGCATTCTCGTCCTGGGGGCCGTGAGCGCATACGCGTATTTTGGGTATAAAGAGATTTCGATCTTCAAGGACCCCAACAAGATCGCTGACATGGCGGCGCAAACGATTGATGACAATTTGCCCCAGCTGCGGCGTCGACTGGAAGGCGAAATCATTCAATCCGCGCCAGAGTGGGCCAATGCCATGAGCAAGCAGGCCCTGGGATACTTGCCGGCCGGGCGCAAGCAGTGTGAAAAATTGGTTTTGGAAAACTTGGATGAAGGGCTCGCTCAAACCCGCGAAAAAACCAACGAGCAGTTCCGCACGTATATCACCAACCACAAGGATCATTTGAAAAAGCAATTCGAAGAGTTGTCGAAGAGTCCGGACCTGGCTGAAACGACTTTCGCCGATTTGCAGGCCGATCTGGAGAAAGACCTGGGGATCAGTCTCCAGGCGGATGCCGCCGCTATACTCCGGGAGCTAACCAATGCCAATCACTCCTTCAAAAAGCTCCGGGATGGAAAAGACCTCAACGAAGGCCAACAAGTGGAACGCCGTTTATGGATGCTCGCCCGCGCCATTGCCAATCATGAAAAGCTTGACCTGAGCACGACGGGATTGCCGGAGGTCGGGGCTTCCTCGACAACCAAGCCCGTGGCTATCAAGAACCCGGCGGGCGGCGCCAAACCCACCAGGAAACCGCCGCTCGATGATGTGCAGAAGGGCTCGCCTGCATCCGACACGAACAAAGAAGCGGGCAAAGTTCCAGAAAAGAAGAAGGATGCGGGCAGCAATTCGGAGAAGAAGAACGATGCGGCGGCGGACCCCGACAAGAAAAAGGATGCTTCTTCCGCAAAACCGGATAGCATAATTAAGTCGACACGATAGTCGTTGCCTCGTGTTCTTTTTTTCTGGCTACTGGCTACACGGCACAAACTTCCGAAGTCTCCAAAGACTTCGGAAGTTTTTTTGCGTAGTTGACGATGAGGCCACGCGGCATATAAAAGGTTCGCCTGCTTTTTTGGAGTGGACGCCTTCATGGCCGCGCGTCTTTATTCCTGGTGTTTCCAACTCTCCCGCTCGAATCATCTCATGCCTTCGCCTGAGGACTGTGGTCGGGGCTTCTCCTGACTGGCTCGTTAACCATGCGACGGTGTGTCTGCTCTCGTTCTTCAATCTAAACATTACCTGCCGGGGCTGCCTGGGCGGTTCGTCACAGCCAGGTCGCTATTTCGGCCTAAAGTCTCGGCTTTTCACGAGGGAAAGCTCGGTTTCGATTGCATCCAAGCCTGGCCGAACGCGGATTGGGAGGATCACCCATGCTCGAACACTTTGGGGTTACGATGCGACGGAAGATGGCGATTTTCCCGCTTCTCACATTCTTCCTATTGGGATGCGGCGACTCGTCAGGCGTCGGCAAGACTTTTCCCGTGAGCGGCAGGATTACTTTCAAGGATCAGCCATGGGTTGCGGAAACTACGATGATCGTGCTCAAGCCCGACCGATCGAAAGGAAACAAAACACCCTTCGAACCACTGGGCGTGGTGGACGAACAAGGCATTTACACCGTAACGACCAAAGGCAAGGACGGAGCGCCCCCCGGCTGGTACAAGGTCCTCGTGACGGCGGCAGGAGATTATCAGGAACATCCCAAGGCTAAGAATCGGCATCCGGGACCGCGCTCCCTTTTGCCCGCGAAGTATGGCCAGGAAAAAACTTCGGATTTGGCGGTCGAAGTCGTCGAGCGTCCTGCCCCCAACGCCTACGATTTGAAGCTATCCCCCTGAGCGCGGGGCGTTAGCCCCTGAGCCAGGATCCTGTCGTGGAGAGTTATTGTTTTAGTTCTTGTGTCCTTCATTATTCAAGGAGAAGTATCATGAGACTCAGAATCGCGTCCGGCAAAGGCCGCCCTTGGCGTCAAGCTTTCACGCTTATCGAATTATTGGTGGTCATCGCCATCATCGGTGTTCTCATCGCCTTGCTTTTGCCGGCGGTGCAGAAAGTCCGCGAAGCCGCCAACCGCACCTCCTGCGCCAACAACCTCAAGCAGCTCGCCCTGGGCGTCCACAGCTTCCACGATACCCGCCGGACCGTTCCGCCCAATATCTTCTACACCTACGATCCGACCGGCCCTAACTGGAGCTGGCTGGCCAACATGTTGCCCTACATCGAACAGGACAACCTTTATCTCGCCGCCAGGATCGGGACCAACCCGCCCAACAATATCAACCAAAGCCTTCCGCAGATCGCCCTGCGCGTCAAGACTTTTCTTTGTCCCAGCGATCCCGACGCGGAGAAAGGCCCGGTGTCCTATCCGTCGAATTACGACATGCTCGACCCGGTTCTGGGCCCACTCACGTATGAAGTGACCTGCTACAAAGCCAACATCGGCTCCAATTGGGGAGGCGGAGCGCCCGGCACCACGCTCTGGTGGGGCACCGATCCCCAATGGTGCAATCCCGACCCGAACAACCCCAATCTCAGCACCACTTATGACGGCTGCGTCTACGGCAACGGCGTCTTTAATGAAGGCAAGCGCCAGATCCGCATCACCGACATCACGGATGGAACGAGCAACACAATCATGATCGGCGAGGCCTTGAGCGGCAAGGATTACCAGAATGCCTGGTGCCACATGGACAACGCGATCGCCACTACCGCTTTTCCCCCCAACGTCAAGAATCCTCTGACGGGCCAGGATTATCCTCCGGAGCAGTGGTACAACCATTACAACTTCGCCAGCGCCCATCCGGGCGGCGTGCAGTTTGCCATGGCGGACGGTTCGGTGCGATTTATCGAACAGTCGATCGATCTGGTCACTTTCCGGGGCTTGGGAACCCGCGCGGTCGGGGAAGTTGTATCGGCGCCCTGACTTTGGAGAATTCGTAAATCCCTTGAATCTGCAATCTGCAATTTGCAATTGTCGCACGTCCTCGCTTACGCTTCGGGTTAGTGTTGAGAGACCAACCCGAAGCGTAAGCGAGGAATTGCAAATGCAAATTGCAAAATGCAAATTGCAAATCTCAATTGGGGCACTGCATTACAGGGGAGTTTTTCGATGACACCGCAGAATGCAGAGAATCCAACGAAAAATCCCTGGGAGGCAAAGGCGGACGCCGTGGCTCGTGAAGTCCTCGGCGTGCATGCCAATGACGTGGACGTCCAAGGCCGTTGGCCCACGGAAAGCTTGGCGGCTTTGGCCCGCTCCGGCTTGTTGGGATTGACGATACCGACAGACCTGGGCGGGGCGGGAGAAGGGCCGCAAACTTTTGCCAATGTGACACGCACTTTGGCGGAGCACTGCGCTTCCACCGCCATGATTTACTTGATGCACCTCTGCGGCATCCAGGTGATCGCAGCATCTGTTTTTCCGCTACGTGAGTCGGTGCTGCGCTCGGCAGCGGCCGGCCGGCACCTGAGCACCTTGGCCTTTAGCGAGAAAGGCTCGCGCAGCAACTTCTGGGCGCCGGTCAGTCAGGCCGTTGCCAATGGGGACTGCCACACGTTATCCGCAGAAAAGTCATTCGTGACAAGCGCCGGCCAGGCGGACGGCTATGTCGTATCGACTCGGGCCGCCGGCAGCAGCGACCCCATGGCCTTGACCCTTTATTTAGTACCGCGCGACGCGCCCGGACTGACGACAGGAGGTCGCTGGAACGGTCTGGGTTTGCGCGGCAACTCCAGCGCTCCCATGCGCTTGGAGGGCGTACGGTTGCCGGCATCTCATCGACTGAGTGGCGATGGCGAAGGCTTTGCCATGATGATGAGTGCGGCCCTGCCATTGTTTCAGTTGGGCAGCGCGGCGGTGTCGGTCGGCGTCGGCCGCGCGGCCACCGACGCCACTCGCCAACACTTGTTGACGACTCGATTGGAAAACTTGGGTCAGTCCTTGGCCTCGTTACCCAACTTGCGCGCCCGGCTGGCCCAGATGCAAATCATCCTGGACACGCAGCAGGCGTTTTTGGAATCCGTGGCCGAGCAAATGGCGAATCCTGGGCCAACAACTTTGCTCGCCTTACTCGAAAGTAAAGCGGCGGGGACGGAAGCGGCCCTTCAGGTCACCGACCTGGCGATGAGGGCCTGCGGCGGCGCGGCTTTCAGCCGTAGTCTCGGCGTGGAACGCAATTTCCGCGACGCTCGTGCCGGCGCGGTCATGGCTCCAACGACCGACGTCCTTTACGATTTTATCGGCAAGACCCTCCTGGGCATGCCTTTATTTTGAGGTTCTTCATGGAAAAACCAATCCTGGTGGGCGCAGTCGCCTACGATCCGCGCGTTGTTCCGATTTGGGAAGGCATGCGCGACTATTTCCGCGAGGCCGGCCCGCCTATCGACTACGTTTTGTTTTCCAATTACGGTCGACAGGTACAGGCCCTCTTGGACCGCACGATCGACATTGCCTGGAACACCAATCTGGCCTGGGTGAGAGTCCACGTTCGAACCAACGGCGCCTGCCGGGCCCTGGCGATGCGCGATGTGGACGCCCGATTCACGACCGTGATTGTGGCGCGAAGCGATAGCGGAATTGCCCGGCTAAGCGATCTCCGCGGCAAGCGCCTGGCCTTGGGATCGGCGGACTCGGGCCAAGCGGCGATCTTGCCCATTTACTATCTCCAACAGGTCGGGATTGATCCGGCCCGCGAGTGCACTTTGTTGCGCTTCGACCTGGACGTGGGCAAACATGGCGACACGGGAACCAGCGAGCTGGAAGTTTTACGCGCTCTACGCGAAGGCCGCGCCGACGCCGGTGCCCTGGCGGAATCGACTTGGGATCGACAACTGGCCGCGGGTAAGGTCGATCCCGCTCAAATCCGGCTGATTTGGACTTCACCTGGCTACTGCCATTGCAACTTCACGGCGCTTACCGATTTTCCGGAGGAACGCGGCCGGCAATGGACCGATTCCTTGCTAGCTATGCGCTACGACCAGCCGCGCTGGCGCCAGCTCATGGACTTGGAAGGTTTGAAACGCTGGATTCGCCCGGACGCTGCCACGTTAGAAGGGTACCGCGTGTTGTTTGAAGCGGTCGAAAAACAAAAGTTAGCGCTTTAGGGACAAGGAACAGAGGCAATAGAGAGAACAGAGAAAAGAAAGCTCTTTCTTCTCTGTTACCTCTGTTGCCTCCTGTTCTTTCTTTCAAATATCAGTTTTCGGACGAATCTCTACACTTTCTTCAACAACTCCTTCCAGCGCTGCCAGGCTTCGTCACGGGCTTTTTTGTTGGCCTCATTGGTATCGGGAGCTTCGCCGGCGCGCATGAAGCCGTGGCCGGCGCCTTCGTAGATCACCGGCTCGTAAGTCTTGCCGGCTTTTTTCATCAGCTCGGTGGATTTCGGGATGGTGGCGTTGATCCGATTATCGTTGCCGCCATAGAAGCCGTACACCGGGCAAGTGATGCGGGCGATGTCTTCTTCTTGATCAGGCGGAGGGCCGTAAAACACAAAGGCGGCCTTGATCGTGGGGTTGGTAGTGGCATAGCGGAAGGTCTGGCCGCCGCCCCAGCAAAATCCGCCGACCACAACCTTGCCGTTGCAGGCCGGCAGTTTGACCACATAATCGGTGACGGCGTTCAAATCCGCGGTGACTTGCTTGGGCGGCAGCGACGATACCGCTTTCATAACAACATCACGGCCGCCGGAAAAGTCACTGGTGCCGCCGCCCTTCGGCCCCATTCCTGATAGCAGGTCCGGAGCGATGGCGATGTAGCCGGCCTCGGCCAGCTGGTCGGTGACGCCGCGAGCCCAATCACTTAGGCCGAATATCTCGTGGATAACCACCACCGCGGTCGCTTTGTCCTTGACCTCCGGATAAACAACGAAGCTTTGCACTTCGCGGTCGCCGTGCTTCACTTTGACAAATTCCCGGTGGCGCGGCGAATTTTCGAGTCGGGCTTTGGCCCAGTCCTGGGCGTGCGTTTGACCAGCCGCCAGCGCGCCCACCGCCATGCCGACGATGAGACGATTCATGGCAACTCCTGTTGATTTTGAGACCCGGATGCGTAGCCCATGCTGTTATACTGACGGCCGACGTACTGGCCGAATTCAAGACGTGTACGATCGCAAGGACAAGGAACAGGAGGCAACCGAGAGAACAGAGAAAAGAAAGCTCTTATCTTCTCTGTCACTCTGTTGCCTCCTGTTTCGTCATTCAAATTTCGGTTTTCGGATTGTATTAGCTTTCCAGGAATTGCCGCAGCTCCAAGAACATCTCAGGCGGCAGGATATCGTTGTGATCGCGGCCTTCGAGGATAAAGAAGCGTTTCGGTTCGTTGGCCGCCTCATAAAGCTTTTGTGCTAGCGGAAATGGAACCAAGCCGTCGGCTGTGCCGTGCGCGATGAAAACCGGACGCCGGCACTGCCCGATCTTGGACAGATTGTCGAAACGATTGCGCATCACCCAGCGAACCGGCAGCCAGGGATAGATACTCTGGCCGACATCCGGGATCGAGGTGAACGTTTTGGCCAGGATCAAAGCCCGGTGAGGCCGGCGACTGGCGAGATCCACCGCCACGCCCCCTCCCAAGGATCCGCCATAGATTAAGATTTGATCTCCGGGCACGCCTTTCGTTTGCGTGAGCCAATCATAGGCGGCATCGGCGGCGGCGTAGCATTGCTTTTCGCTGGGCTTGCCCGCGCTCTTGCCATAACCGGGGTAATCAAAGATCAGGACCGGCAGATGAAGGGAGCGCTGCCAGTTTGGAATGGCGAAAGCGCGATGGCTGAGGTTGCCGGCGTTGCCGTGACAATAAAGCAAGGCCCCGGCGACCTTGTCATCCGTCGCGTTCTCGACCGGGCACCACCAGGCGTGCAGGCGCGTGCCGTCGGCGGTGTGCAGCTCTACATCCTGAGCCTTGAGGTTGTAGGCGCCGGGATCAATCCAATCCTCGCTGGCGGGGACCGGGTGGTACAGCATCCAGTTTTCCAGAGCCGACAACACGATGATGACTCCGACATAAACGACCCCTGCCTCCAACACCCAGCCGGAGAGCCGTCGTTTCCATGACCGGCGGCGTCGATTGGTCGCAGGGGCATCGGCAGGGGGATTCATTATCTCTATCTTAGGTCATTCCCATTGCGCCGGGCGCGACCTGGAACGACTAACTGGATTGGTGGAAAGGATGAACGATGAGTGATGCATGATGAACGGCAAAAGGTCTAGCCTCATATTCATGGTTCATCGTTCATCATTCATCATTTAGAGTCCGCTCCTAAGCCGTCTTGCCGATAAAGCGACCGATCAAGGGGCAACCTAAACCAATTCCAACTAGCAGCCAGCAGGTCCAGGGCAGCCAGTCGCCCCATCGCGCATAAAAGCTGGAGCGGTGATCGATGGGCACGGATGCCAGCAGAACGCCTTGGACTTGTTTGAACTCCGACCAGCGTGACACGGGAAGCTCCGCAGTTGAGTTGGAGTCGGAAGGGATTTGCCAAATCTTGGCGTTGTCGCCGGTCTGGACGGTTCGCGGCTCCAGGATCCGCCCGTTGCCGTCGATCACGGCGCTTATCCCCATATTGACCGCCCGGCACACGGATCGGCGGTTCTCGATTGCTCGAAATCGGCTAATGGCCAAGTGCTGGTCGTGCCCGCTCGTGCCCCGCCACCAGCCGTCGTTGGAGATATTGATGAAGAAGCCCACCTTGGTTTCAGGATCACCTACATATTGTCGGGCCAACACCGGATCGGTGTCTTCAAAACAGATCAATACGCCAAATTGATTGGGACCTAAATGAAAGTGGGTGAATTGTTTCCCGGATCGGATGGAGTATTCGAAGTCATAGGGAGCAAATGTCTTCATCCAGGGCATGGATTCTTGGAAAGGCACGTATTCCCCAAAAGGGACGCGGTGCATTTTGTCATATCGGCCACTGGGCAGCCCTTCAACACTACGGGATCCTCGGCGAGCCAGAATCAGCACGGCGGAATTGTAGCGACGTTCCTCCTCATCCGATTCCTGAACATAAGCTTCCATGCCAATCAGGAGATTCGTCTTCCACAGGTCGGCTGCCCAGTTAGCAAAATGCAGACTCCGGGAAGCGGGATGGCCGGACGGATTCTCGGTCCAATCCCGAGGGCAGCTGTTCTCCGGCCAGACAATCAATTGCGGCGGCGGATTCTGCAAAGCGGCACGATCACACAGCCGGCCGAAGTGATCGAAGGTTGCCTGTACCATCTGTTCGGATGAAGACGCATCATTGCGGATTTGCTGATCGAGATTTCCTTGAATCAAGGCCAATCGAGGACCGGTATCAAATGAATTCTGGCTCAGTCTGAACGCGCCATAAACCAAAGTTGCAGCGACCAACAGTGCGACGCCGACGGTTTGCGCCCATAAGCTCCGTACTAGAAGGGCGAGGGGCGAGAATTGAGGATCGAGGATCGAACGCTTGGGTTTTCCTCGATCCTCGATCCTCCATCTTCGATCCTCAGTCTTCAGCGGCAGGGCAAACAGGGCTCGAAACCAGCGTGTCCGATATAGCCAGTCAAAAATTACGGCATTGCCAGCCGCTACCAGAAAGCTCACGGCATAGGCGCCGCCCAAATCGGATATCTGGATTAACGACAAGTAGTCATGCTGGGTGTGGGCCAAGAAATACCAGGGGAAACCGGTCAGAAGATAAGAGCGAAGAAACTCCAAGGCGGTCCAGACCGCCGGGAAGACGACCACCAAGGGCAACGAAGTGCGCCGATCGATTTGCCGAGTCAGGAAAATCGCGAGAGGGAAGTAAGCGGCGCAGTAAGTCGCCAGGGCGCCCCATGAGTAATACATCATGTTGTAGTCCCCGACTCGTAGCCATTGCAACACCGGCCAGAAAAATGCCAGACCGCCGGCATAGGCGGACCAGTAGACATACCGCGGTCGTGCTTGGCTTCGCACCAAGCTGAGAAGCGGCACCAGCGCGACCCATGCCAACCAGCCTTGCGCCAAGGGAAAATAACAGGTCCAGAGAAGGGCGGCCGATGCCAGGGCCGGCACCAGACTCGTGAGCCCGCCGCGATTTGACAAGACTTCCGAAGTCTCAGGCATTTCCGCAGCTTCTTCTTGAGAAGTAGTTTTGTCGCGTAACCTAGCCGGACTTTGTGGATTGGCCAAAGCCATTTCATCAACCTCCATATCACTTTTATGATTCGTCTTCAGTCTTCATGACGGAAACAAGTTGCCCGGACGGGAGCCGATGCTCGCCGGCGGCAATGAATATGAAGGCGTTAGCCCGCGTCAATGCCCGCAAATCCGGCGAGCCGAACCAAGGCACCGGTCGAGCATGGTAGCCTTTTTCTTCCCAGGCCAACCATGCCGGGTAGTAGGTGGGCCGATCTGTCTTGTAAGCGAAGTTCTCAGTCAAACTTGCCTCGACAAAAAACGGACCGCTTCTTGCGTGACCCGCCAGCCGCCGAATTGCCGGTCGCACAAACAGCTCGAAACAAACCAAGGCGCTGACGGGATTTCCCGGCAGCCCGAACACGAGCGTTTGGTCCCAAGTGCCAAAGAAAACCGGTTTGCCCGGCTTCATTTCCACCTTGTGAAAATGTACTTGCACGCCCAGCTCCTGAAGCACGCCGGGCACGAGATCGAGCTTGCCGGCCGAGACCCCTCCGGAGAGTACGAGAAGGTCCGACTGGAGCCCTTCCTTTATTCTGGTTCGAAGCTCCTCCGCGCGGTCGCGAGCAATTCCCAGGTATCGTGGAATGCCGCCGGCGCGCGTTACTTGAGCTTGCAGCATCGGACCGTTGCCATTGCGAATTTGGCTAGACTCCGGCTTTTCCTGGGCGTCGACGATTTCGTCCCCGGTGCAAAGAATCGCGACTCGCGGCCGGGGAACGACCGTCATTGTGGTTCTACCGACGGTAGCCAGGACGCCGAATTCCTGGGGTCGCAGCACGGTCCCGGCGGAAAGCACGACTTCTCCCTTCCGCATTTCCCGGCCTCGGGACATGACGTTCTGTCCCGGGCGCGGCGGTTTATCGTCGATTTCGACTCGCCCATTGGTACCAGGCCGTGTCCGCTCAATCATCACGACAGCGTCGGCGCCGGCCGGAAGCGGCGCGCCCGTCATGATTTTCGTGGCTTGGCCCGGCATTAAAGGCAGCTTGGGCGTTAGGCCGGCCGTTACCTCCTCGTTGACGGCGAGAGTGGCCTTCCCTTCAGGCAAATCGGCGGAGCGCACAGCAAATCCGTCCATCAGCGATTTGTCAAAAGGCGGCATGTCGATGTCGCTGACGACGTCTTCCGCCAGGACTTGTCCCAGCAGTTCGTGAGAAATCGGCGCTGGCACTGCCGATAAGGCACGAGCCTTCGCCAAAACCAAGGATTGAGCTTCGGAGACGCTGAGCATGGGAAATCAGAGACCCAAGGTCGGAGATCAGAAGTCAGAGATGAGAATTCTAGCAATCATTTCACAATTTGGGCTAGGCTGAATTGCCCGTCGAACGGGGAATCGTCGTGACTTACTTCAATCGGTCGGAGGGCAGGCGTTTGAGGCGTTGTGAAGAAGGATCGACAACCATCCCGGCGGATTCTAAGGCCGTGACCCCCAGAAGTGGCTCGGATTCCTCCGGCCCGAAAATGACTCGGCCTGCCGTGATTTCTCCCATGAATTCAATTACCGCCAGGCCGAAATCAAACTCCGTGATGGATCCGTCCGCTAATTCATAGGATGTTCGCCCGGCGCGCTTGAACCCGGCTTTTTCCAGCTTCGACGCCGGAGCCAGGCAATCCATAGCCCCGGTATGGACGAGGAATTTGGCCTCATATCTCTTTCGCGACGATGTGCTAGGTCGCAGAGTCACAGTCACCTGAGTGAATTCCATTTTTCCTCTTTTTTCAGTTGCTTAGTCCTTCCAATGCGCCACTTGGCCGGACCGAAATGCCTGGTTGCCCAGGTGGGCGGCGGAGGCGGCGCTGACGCCGGCTTCGGCGGGAGCGTTGGGCCGTTTTCGGCTCTTGACGCATTCGATCCAGTTCGTCAGATGCAATAACTCGCCGTCGGGTTTGTCGTAGAAATCGGCCCCGCGCTTGCCGGTACCCAGCACCCATTCTTCGTACTTGGCCCGATCGCGCTCCGGAAGGATTTCATATCGCCCTCGGTCCAGATACAACGTGGCGTTCGATCCCATGAACTCGAGCATGGCGCCGTTGCGGGCGTTGCAGAAAGTGCCTTCAAAATAAACCTGCATGTTATTGGGATAAACGAGCAACGTTTGAATGGTGTCGGGAGTTTGCCAGACGCCCTTGCTAGTGTAATTGTCGCCGACCGTCGTGGCGTAAAGGGGATGGTCCTGATCGAAATACCAATGGACCACGTCGATGAAGTGAACCATGAGATCGGTGAGGATGCCGTTGCCGAAATCCCAAAACCAGCGCCAGTTGCGAAAGCGATACTCGTCGAAGGGTTGATCGGGCGCATTCCCCAAGAACGCTTTCCAATCGAGTTTTTTCGGGTCGACGCCTTGCGGCCCCTTGCGAGCGCGATCGGTGTTGCGATTCCAGGTCAGGTGGACCTTATGAATGTCGCCCAGCGTGCCGGATCGGACAATGTCACGGCCTTTATCGAACTGAGGCATGCTTCGTTGCTGAGTGCCGACCTGAACGATGCGTTGGTGCTGATTTTGGGCTTCGATGACGGCTTTGCCTTCGGCCAGGTTATGCGTTAACGGTTTTTCCACATAGACATCCTTGCCAGCGGAGCAGGCATCCACCGTCATGGGTACGTGCCAGTGATCCGGCGAGGCGATCAGGACCGCGTCAATGTCCTTGCGATCGAGAATCTCGGGGTAATTCTTGGTGGCGAAGGCCTTGGGATCGGCCAGTTTCTTGGCCTGTTCCAGGTGGACGTCATAGATGTCGCAGACGGCGGCCATACGCACGTCGGGAATGCGCGCCAGGGCGCGCATCAAATGTTGACAGCGGCCGCCCGTGCCGATCAAGCCGATGTTGAGCTTGTCATTGGCGCCGAGAACATTGACGGGGACGCCGAAGGCGGCCACCCCGGCCGCCGTGGCCGCCGAGGTTTTCAGAAACGAACGACGGGAGGGGTTCTGCATGGAAGGCATGGAGAGATTCCTTCATTGAAATCGAACGAGAGCCCGGCCAATGTCTAACCGGTTGATCATTGTAAGTCGGAGCAATGACCTAACGCTACAGAGAAATGAGTACAATGAAGAACTGGGGAACAGTCGTCCCGTTCATGAGGCGAAGTCTATTATGTCCACTCCCGAAGGCCCGTCATCCGAGCAGCTGGAAACGTTCGCCAATCAGTACTCCGGGCGGGATTATACGATCGAGATCGTCTGCCCGGAGTTCACCAGCCTTTGTCCGAAAACCGGGCAGCCGGATTTTGGAACAATTACATTCACTTACATTCCAGCCGAGCGATGTGTGGAGCTAAAGTCGCTGAAGCTCTACTTGCAGCGTTTTCGCAATGAAGGAGTTTTTTACGAGCATCTGATCAATCGCTTATTGGATGACTTCGTGTCCGCAACTCAGCCGAAGCGCTGCCGGGTAACCGGAGCTTTCACGCCTCGCGGCGGAATTACAACGACCGTGACTTGCACTTACGAGAAAAAGATGGGGGAAATGGACGAGCCGCATTAGCGGCCGTCAGTCTACTTCGATGGCATTGAATAGCCGGGCTTGAGGCAAGATGTCACGAATGCCGTGCTGAGCCAGTTGCTTCAAATAGTAAGTGGCGGCCCGGCCCTGCAAGACGATCCGCTCTTGGTCCAGCTTGACCGCTAAGTCGCGAATTCGTCTGCCCGTTCGCGTCTGAACTTGTCTTTCTAGTTCGCTCTGCAACTTGGGAAAATAGTCAAACATTCTGAACTCCATTGCATTAATCGCTCGCTCGGATTGCTTACGTCGTGAGCAATCGTCAGGTCCCTTGGGTTTTGGATTTCCGCCCGCAATTCGGTCCTTTTCTTGATATTGCCTTGTTTTTCAGGGGTTATCAAACCTTGTGATGCTCCGATTC
>Ga0207128_1023_pt1 | contig 41103 bp, 32 predicted proteins | sample Alteio_BWMinHeat_18_FD_153522 | JGI IMG/M metagenome (GOLD analysis project Ga0207128, IMG submission 153522) | Enriched cells from forest soil in Barre Woods Harvard Forest LTER site, Petersham, Massachusetts, United States -... | ecosystem: Environmental > Terrestrial > Soil > Temperate forest >... | reverse complement strand
GGGTAAGTAGTGGCTAAAAAAGTCACGTGCCACACGCAAATCCGACATTGCGCTTCTAAAGACTCTATCATGAGGCGAATTAATTGTATTCATTTAGAACCCTCTAAAAAATCTACAATTTAGGTGTAGTGTTATCAACAACCCTTAAATGACCGAAGCGTTCGCTAGGGGATTTTTCTTTAATAACGATATCAATGTCGTGGTCCAGCATGAGTAGGAAACGGATCATTCGAGAAAGGGAGAAACCAAACAATTTTCCTCTATATAAGGCTGAAACTTTGAGGGAATTCATCTTAAATACTTCGACTGCTTTCGTTTTGGTTATTTTTCTTTTTCTGAGGATTTCCATTATTTTTAAGGAAATTTGCTTCTTTGCTGATTTTTCTTCTGCATTTTGAAAAATTGCTTCTTCCAGAATATTCTTAAATTCTTCATTCACCTGTAGGCCCCTGATTTCTTCTTCAGAAACATCTTTTTCAGTTACCTCAAAAACCTCTTTTTCCGTTGCATCAAAAACATTGTTTTCCGTATCCTTTTCCATGCTCATCACTTCATTTTCCTGTCTAAAATAGGTTGGGTTAAGCGAGCAAGCCCGCAAAACCCAACAACATTCCCTTCCATTTTTTCACCAATTTTCCTTCATTGGCACTTCTTTTTTTCCACCTTCTTGCTAGCACTAGGTTTCAGGAGTTGCACTGCTGCTCAAAGTACTTCTCCACCCATACTACGTTAGCTCATATAATACTCTTCGCGACTGAATTTTAGGCTTTGTTGCCTGCGCCGATTCGCAATCCTCATTTACTATATGTAAACTCCGGTTGCGAACGGCTTGGCGCCTAGCCTAAAAATCATTCGCTTTGAGTATTTATTTGTATAATGATTAGCGTGAGCAACCGATTGTACGGTATGGCGACCATGTTCAACTTGACCGCTCACGCTAATACTCGATGTACCCGTTGTTAAATTAAATTCACAACGGGTCTGGATGCCCGAGGCCTCCACTGTATCTTGGACACTCTGGTGGGTAAGGGTGTCGGCACGTATCTCAAGATCCAGTGCCTCAACTTTGAGGCTTCGGGCATGTAACACTTTTAATATACTTTTCGCGACTGAATTTTTAGATCTTATGCGTGGTTGCCGCACCGATTCGCAATCCTCATTTACTTTTATGTAAACTTCGGTTGCGAACGGCTCGGCGCCTAGCCTAAAAATCATTCGCTTTGAGTATAAGGTGGGTCTTTTGATTTTATTTCTTCTTAAGAGAAGCTTTGTATACTTATAATTTAAAATTACAAGGCGATTAAAGGTTTTCCCCATTTTGAACAAGGGATTCAGAACGTCATTTTTGGGATCTAATGGAATTGGATAAGTTTGCAAAGATTGATTGGATTTTGAAAGTCGACGAGAGATTTCTAAATAAGAAAAATTACTACACATTACTGCTACTCCTACACCCTGCACAACAAGTTAACTTCCAGTTTCCATAAACGCTTTTGCGTTTTTTGCGTTAGCAGATGTTATAGGAATCCCTTTTTATTTGTCAACAAAAAAGAGGGTTTAAAGAGAAAAATATAAAATGAGTGAAAAAAGTGATAATTTGGCTATTTATTAAGTTGAACTAACAATTCAAGTGTATCTACACCTTTGGGGCGCTAGATCTGCGCCCCATTAATAAATGGTAGTCTAGAGATCCCTAAGAATCATCTTTTTCCAGGGTTAAAGTATTTTGCTACATCTACACCGTGCTCTAGATCATCATCTGAATTCGCTTCTGTTGGAGGAGTAACAGAAACTAGAACGGGTGAGACTTCATCCGAGGAGACGCCGGCAGCGTGCGCGCCTCGTGCACTAACGCGACTCCAGCCCAAGACTGGAGAAAAATCTAGCTGATTGGGGTCAATAATCCCTTCCGCCCTCACTGCATCACTAGAAAATGAACGCGGTCGCCCAGAAGAGCTAAGCCTCACAGAAGAACTCCCTTGTGCGGTATTTTCCGCTCCTCTTTTTTGTTCTTCTTGCAGTCTTGCCAATCTATCCTGTAAAGCCTGTTGTAAGCCCGAATTTTGACTCGGGTGTACCGAAACTGAACTGCTTAATTGAGAGGGTGCAGCTATTTGGCTGGGAACGACTGAATGTGGAATTGCTAATGAATCTGATGAAATCGAGTGCCCCGGATCTCGAGGACTCAGACGAGCTGGAGTTGAAATATTCCCAAATTCTGACAAGCTATCTGAATCTGGTGTTCTGCTGCCTTGTTCTCTATTGCTGCTGTTAACATTTACACCTACATCAGACCTGTTACGAATACTGCTGGCTTCTGCCTGAATATTTGCTGTTGCTAATCCTTCAACGGGTACAGCGGATAATTGAGGCGAACGTCCGGGTTGCACTGTTATAGCGTTCCAATCTGAGTTTTCTGCATCATTGCCATCTCCCGGATCCCTTTGAGCTGAATGGGGAGAAGGTGGCTTTGACTGACCAGGTTCAGGGGTTGTTGCACTCGGGATAGAGGTTAATGATAAGGGAACGATACCGGAACTAATGCTGATATTTTGTGTACTGGAAGGCGCCGCCGGCGGCACTATTTGCCATCCATGATCACTCGCATCACTTTCTCTTCTTCTTTTAACGTCCTCCTGTTCTTGCATGAGCTGCATTACAGTTGTAGTGGGGTGAGAGGCTGTCAGAAAGATCGAACGCCTTGAAGACGAGGACGACGTTTGAGAAGGTGAAGTTCTCGAATGAGAAGGTGAAGTTCTCCGAGATCTCACTGGGGGAGTTAATGGATGAAAAGTATTAAATGCTTGTAATAAGCTCACTGGACTAGAGGTTGTTCTCAAGGATTCCGTTACTGCTTGTTCTATAGAAGCCTTCGTTTCTTCTTCTTTCGTTGGATCTAATGTTTCCAAGATTGGACTTAAACTGCCACCAATATTATTGGTATTAATCACAACATTAGTAAAGGGACTGGTCTGGCCAGCAAGTTCCGGTGAAGATTGCTCTGGATCATCCTCCCCTACTCGAAAATAGGAAGGGTCGGAATGGGTGGATTGAGGTGAAACAGGACGAACAGGCACCGTTGTAAATACAGAACTCGACGCGAGAGGGTTGAGATGGGAGTGATCGGTGGTGGGAGCAGTAGAAACGCCCGATAGATTGAAAATGTTTGCAGTGATGGTATCTAATCCACCTAAGATACTGTTAACCATATTGTTAAATAAACCGTTTTGCGGAGATGTTGTTCTGGATGCCGGTGAAACGGGGGGGGGTGGGGTTGTTATTGCCGTAGGTGGTGGTGGCAAGACCTGCGGGCCGACCGGGAGGTCGGCCCCTACAAGAGGTTGCTCCTGGGGTTGTTCGATATTAGCAGGAGCGGCAGCCATAACAGCTTCAACAACCGGTTGATGTTGTGGCGGGCCGACCGGGAGGTCGGCCCCTACAAGAGGTTGCTCCTGGGGTGGTTCGATATTAGCAGGAGTGGCAGCCATAACAGGAGGTTCAACAATCGGTTGATCTTGGGGTTGTTCGATATTAACAGGAGTGGCAACCCTAACAGGTTCAACAACCGGTTGATGTTGTGGCGTAACCGGCGGGCCGACCGGGAGGTCGGCCCCTACAAGAGGTTGATCCTGGGGTTGTTCGATATTAGCGGGAGTGGCAGCCATAACAGGTTCAACAATCGGTTGATGTTGTGGTGTAACCGGCGGGCCGACCGGGAGGTCGGCCCCTACAAGAGGTTGATCCTGGGGTTGTTCGATATTAGCAGGAGTGGCAGCCATAACAGCTTCAACAACCGGTTGATTAGGTGTTTGAACAGTCACTGATTCGGGTAATGTTACACCCAAGGATCTCGCTTTTTGTTGATGATGAGGGGAGATGCTGAGTTGATCAGCTGTTGTGATAACAAAACGCGCGACACCATTATCATCTGATATATTACGATGTTCACTCTCATCGCTGCCGGTTTCTAATCGAAGGGATTTTATCAGCCCTAAGAATGCAATCTTATGTTTCAGAGGTGTCATTGTGGGATCATCTCGAAGCGTGGTGTTAATGTCATTTTGAGTGGGGTAGGTTATCTCGACTGTCATGGTTGTGTCCTCCTTTACAGATGAACCCTATATAATAATTACAGCCCCAGTGTAGCACTAAGTGAAGGTTATTAAAAGAATGTAGGTCTAAAAAACATTGATTTTAATTTGAGAACTCAATTTTAATGATGATTGGTCTAAGCTTTTGCAGGTATTTTTTAAATGATAATAAGAAAGGCTGAAAAAAGCTTTTTAAAAAGAAATCCCTGCCATTAGGCTGATTTCATAGGCTTTATACTTCGAGCCAAATTCTGAATCGACTCGGGCGCTTAAAAATGCACCATCCTTAAAATTAATCACAACCCCCGCTGCAGGAGAAATCTGATTTCGCGTGCCTGCAAAATTTTGCACAATAAAGGCCCCTGGTTGACCAATTAAGGCAGAGGTAAGGTTGCCTCTCCGACGTTTTTTGTTGACATAGCTTAATTTCGCTTCAGGTGTCCAACTGCCTTTTGTGAATTCATAAGTTTTATAGACTTTTAATCCAATTTCCCCTCGATATAAACTTGAGTTTCGTTTATTGAGCGCAAAACTTAAAGAATCTGCCCCGTTTAATCCTAATAGGTTGTACCCCCTTTCATGAACGTAGGCATAATCGCCATCAATAAAGGGTGAAAGCATTGTACCGCAACAATTCCACACATATCCGATTCCGATATGCGGCGAAATTTCACTACCGCGATGTTTTCCCTTAGAAACACGATTCACCGAAGCAAAGGCTGTATGCTGTTCTACACGATATTCTGATAATCCCCCAATAAGAGAAGCATCAATATAAACTGAATCGCAAAACCAGGTACCATATAAGGTCACAAAATTATTATTAATTCGATTTCGCCCACCATCACTATCTAAATTTAACTTGGTTTCGTAGTGACCCACTCCTATACCAAAATAATAATTCTTCCAAGGTGTGTAATCCATTCCTGCTAAAATTCCACCCGTTCTTGAATCAAAACCAGGATCATCTCGTCTTTGTTCTTGATCCAAATACTGTCCAAATCCCTGTGCCCACACCCCTCCTCTATCATTTGCAAAAGGAACAGCGTGCCACATGTCTTGATTACTACGGGCCGATAATCCACTTTGGGTGACATTATAGTGCTTGATTTCCACATCCTTATTTCGTTTATTGAGTCTATCACAAATATCTTTCAACTCTTTTCTTCGATTCTGCGCCGACCCATTAAATTGCATTCCAGTATAACCAAAGGAACTCGTGTCTCGTAATCGTGCTAAACGACTGGCGCTCAAAGTGTGCAACATGGCTACATTTTCTTGCACAACAAAGGACCCTGCAGTAGTTCTCCCGGGGCTAATACTCTCCAAGGCGTCGGCCAAGTTTCCAGGAGAAAGACTGGTTAATATATTTTCGATCTGTCCCAAATCACTGCCCGCTTGCGGCAATGAAAGTGAACCCAAATAAGTGTAAACAGCGGTTTGATTATTATTTGTTTCAGTCAGATCTAGCCCCTCCCCAATAATCACCAAGGAAGCGCTCGTCGGAGTATACACCACGTTAAATCTATAAAACCCAAGGGTTGTCGGAAAGGAACTAAAGTTTCCAACCACATTCGCAGCTTGTAAAAATTCATAACTTTGACCCACGACATAGTTCTCGCCCGGCACTCCACTGAGGGCTAATGCCCCATTTAAATTAGCGGTATTAAAGACTGACAACACTGAAGAATGTTGGGCATCAATCTGAATGCTGGTAATGCCATTTGGCCCAGGATTATAATCCCCTAACACCGTTAAGGTACCAATTGCATTATTGCCGGGGGATACGTTCCCATTATTATTGATAACATTTCCATTGATTATTCCCGTGCCTCTTAAAGTTCCATCATTGAGCGTGACAGGTCCTATCAAAAACCCATTCACTGCCAAAGTTCCCGCATTCACTGTTGTCGAGCCAGTAAGAGAACCATTGACTACCAAGCTCCCTTCATTCACAGCGACACTGTTGGCGATTGCATTTCCCGTCAAGGTCAAATTACCTGCGTTTTTCTTGATTAATGTACCATTGCCAGCAACATTTCCTGCGTAAACCCCTGTGTTTGCTTGATCAAAAATGAGCACGCCCGGAGACATAACATTAATATTTCCTGGCAAACTATTGCTGTTCACTTCCAAGGTACCAGAATTCACTGTTGTTGGAGCAGTAAAGTTATTGGTCCCCAATAATTTGATTAGACCAGGCCCTTCAATCACAAGACCACCCGCCCCTGTTATGTTACCCGTCAATTGCAAGGTATTATTGACACCTGATAGAAATCTAGCATTATTGGCTGTCAAAGTTATGGGAGCGGAGAGTGTTGAATTGGCATTATCGCTTAAACTTCCCCCGTCCATTATTAAGCTGTTTGTCACAAAACTTCCGCCTGCATTTATCGTGAGGAAAGCATTCGTAGTCAAGGTTGTATGGCTTTGAACATTAAGATGAAATCCATTATTCAAAGTTAAGGCTTGATTCAAAGGTAAGGGTTGATTAAAGTTTGAGGTCCCCGGAAGAGTCCATTCTGTAGGATCAAACAGAAGCGCGATCCGATTGCTCGACTGTTCTACAACATATATTTGTCCTGTATTTGGGTTCAAGGCCACTCCCATAGGACCATTAAATTGTTGCCCAGGATTGGTTCCCCCCGTGCTCAAGGAATAGAAACTTAAAGTATTGGTGGTGTTATCAAAATTAAGCGTTTGAATACGATTATTGCCAAAATCAGCCACTAAAAGGTGATTATTGACAGGATTGACACTTGGCGTTACGCCGCTCATACCCGAAGGAAAATTAAATTGCCCCGGATTGGTTCCCGATGAACCAAATGGAGGAGCAAGTGCTGTCATCCCTGTCCCCGCATAAGTGAGAATTTGATTGTTTACAGTATCTGTAATAAAGATGGCTGTTGCCGTTCCATTGACAGACAGACCATCCGATACGACTGGCTGATTGATATGGCCATTATTTCCAAATTGGGTTTGTAGTGTGCCCGTAGCATCAAATAAACTAACGCGCCCGGTCCCCCCATTCGCGCCTGTATCGGAAACCAGCACATTTGTGGGTGGGTAGACAGCGATAGCTGTTGGCATTGTTACCCCACCAAAAGCTGATGAAAACCCAACCGTGTTGGTTCCACTATTGAAATCAAGGACCTGAACTTGGGAATTTCCGCTATCTGACACGAACAATCGACCTGTTTGACCCAAGGCCGGATTAAAAGTAACACCGGTCGGTGCATTCAAGGTATGTAGAGGCGCACCCCTGTATGTTGAGAGGCTATTGCCTAGGCTATCGAAGGCCACCACACGATTATTCGCCGTGTCGGTCACGAATATCCCACTGGTAAGGGGATTAATGACTACCCCTGTGGGTAGCATCAAGGACCCCCCATTATTAAAATTTGTAACATAAATGGCAGTAGCCAAAACATCGTGGATGGAAAGCCATACTAATGCTACAAATAGGCCCACTCTCCCTATATTGGCAGGGTAAAAAATTGACCTATATTTTATAAATGCTTTCATAATATTCCACATCATCATCTAGCCAACACCTGTTATCATGATTAATTTAAGGTTAGTAGCTGACGGAGATATTGCAAGTTAATGAACTAAACAAAATGATATGTAGTCGTGTGTCTATAATTGTAGGGATGCCTTATAAAGAGAAGGTATAATCTAAGGTTAAGAGAGGACTTGCCCGTGGAACCTAAATTTAGCTGCCCCATGCATCCCGAAATTGTTGAGCTTACACCCGGCGATTGTGATCAATGTGGCATGCGTTTAACAGTTATTTGGCCTAAAAAAACGGAACTATTGTTACCGATTGATCCCGAATTGATGAAACTCACGCATCGCTTTTATGGCTGCATCATTCTCACGATACCGCTCATTATTTTAAGCCTATTTCATGTGCTCCCCTTCCTACAGGCCGTCCTTGCCACTCCGGTTGTACTCTGGGGAGGGTATACATTTTTTGTGCGAGGAGGAAAATCTCTTATATATTTCCAATTTAATATGTTTACCTTGATTGCACTCGGGATTGGTGCAGGCTATCTCTACAGTTTGTGGGCCTTTCTTTTCCCCCATTCTTTGCCAAATAGCTTTAATGCCGGGGTGATGCCCCCGCTTTACTTTGCAGTGGTGGCAGTGGTGACAATATTGGTATTATTAGGTCAAATACTTGAACTTCGCTTTCGTTCACAAGCCTTGGAACCTATTTCAGCTTTAATGAAGCGATTGCCCCACAAGGTTTATCGACTCCAAAATGAGCGTAGCGAAGAAGAAATTCCCCTTGAATCCCTCCAACCAGGAGATAAGGTACGCGTCGCGTCTTTAGGAATTATACCCTGTGATGGAACCGTCCTAAAGGGTAATGCAGATATAGACGAGTCTATGATCACGGGCGAATTTATGCCTAGCCACAAAACTGTCGGTGATAGAGTGATTGCAGGCACCCTCAATGAAAATGGAACTCTTATTATACAAGCAGATAAACTTGGACCTAACACCTTATTGGCACGTATTACCCATTTTGTGGTAGAGGCCATTCATTCAAAAGCCCCTATACAACAATTAGTAGATCGTGTTTCAAGTGCCTTTGTTCCTATCGTAGTGATAATCGCTTTTGTGTCTTTTACTTTGTGGCTATGGTTTGGATCACCCCCGGCATTACCTCTTGCTTTACTCATTGCCATTTCAGTATTGATTGTTGCGAATCCTGCAGCATTGGGATTGGCCACCCCTTTATCCGTGACGGTGGCGATTGGTCGAGCTGCCGAACAGGGTATTTTGATTAAAAATGCGTCGATTTTCGAAAAACTTCACCAAATTAATACATTAGTCATGGATAAAACAGGCACCTTGACTGAAGGTAACCCTGAATTACTGACGCTACATCTCTTTGGAAAAGAAACAGAAGAAGAGATCCTGCAACTTGCTGCAAGCTTAGAGACTCTAACAGAGCACCCCTTATCAAATGCAATTTTGGTAGCGGCACAAGCACAAAATTTACAGTTATTGCCTGTTTCAGCTTTCCAATCTCGACCCGGTAAAGGCGTATCGGGTGAAATAAATGGAAAGTTAGTTTATGTTGGCAACCAAAATTTCCTGAGAGATCAAAATATTCGTGAGGATAGTTATCAAGAAGCGCTAAGACTTGCTAACTCTCTTCAAGAAAAGGGACAAACTACTTTATTTGTGGCGATTGAAAATAGAGTGGTTGCTTGTCTTGGGTTGGGGGACAACTTAAAACCTACCAGTAAAGATGCGGTGGATAAATTAAAAAAAGCCGGCATTCATGTTGTCTTGTTAACAGGAGACAATGAAAAAGTGGCACAAATTATTGCCAATCAACTGGGAATAAGCGATGTGAAGGCAGAAAGTCTTCCACAAGATAAATTTCAATATATTAAAGATCTCCAATCTATGGGAGCGATTGTTGCCATGGCAGGCGATGGAATTAATGATGCTCCAGCCCTTGCAACAGCAGATGTAGGAATTGCAATGGGGGGAGGCACGGATCTTGCTTCAACAAACGCGCCTATTACAATGGTAAAAGGCGATTTGGCTGCTATAGAAAAAGTATATGCCTTAAGTGATAAAACTGTAAAAAATATTCGAGCTAATCTTTTGTTTGTCTTTGCCTATAATGCCCTAGGAATTATTATTGCAACAGGCTTATTTTACCCCATTATTGGGCTCACCCTATCCCCTATCGTGGCAGCCATTGCGATGGTTTTATGTACCCTTGCTGTAGCTTCCAATGCCTTGTACTTGAAAAGAGTCGAAATTTAACTGAATTTTATTTTATCCTAAATTTTAACTCCTTACCTTCTGATAAAAAGCGGCCTTTTGAGTAAACAATTCCTATTTCATAATTGTCCTCTTTTTCTTTTATGAGACGTGCATTCAAGTATTTTTCATTAGATAAATTGGCAATGTATTGATCAACTTTCCTTTCTAGGGTTTCCATTTTGGCTTTGAAATCCATTTTTTCATATTGTTTATCTTGTGTCATTTCATCTTCAACAAAAAAGGCAATGAGATTTCTAAAAGCCGATTTCGGAATCAAAAGAGACAAAGCACCCTCTGCAGTTTTAAGCAAAGCATCAATACTCCCTCCCTTAAATGCTTCACCCCCTAGAGCAATCTTACCCGTCACATCAATTTGCCCTTCGGGGAGTATAAAAAGCCCTTTGTCTAAAATGACTTCTGGTCTTTTTGAGAAGATTTGATTCAATACTAGGATTAAATCTTGTGAGACCAGATTGGGATCAATTTTGCCTGCTTTAAGTAATTCTAACATTTTGGTTTGTAAACTTAAAATGGGGGCTTTATCTATGTCTAAAAATCGGAAATGCATTTCTAAAGGACCATAAGAACGCTCTGCAAAGGACAAATTATGTACATTAATATCTAAAGCGGCCTCAACGTTTTGGGGTAAGGTAAAGGCATTAACAGCGAATTTAAGATCGTCAGCCGCCCATTCTACGCCCATTTTCCCATTAATTTTTTGGACAGAAAATAAGACGTCGGATTTGAAGTCTTCTTTCCCTATCATATCAATATTGGCCGTCATTTTGCTATTTTGATGACGTGAAATATAATCGGTTGCTTCTTCATCTTTTTTAACGAGAATTTCAGGAAAAACCATCTCTTGTTCTGAGTGACTCTGGGTTTCGTTAGAAGAGAGATTCACCTTACCTGTGAGCTTAAATCCCGCAGATTCAACAAAGCGATCGTTTGCTTGGCCCTTGGCAGCCTTGCCTTCCATTTCATAATTGAGATCGCCTGAATAATTCACTGAGATTTTCCATCGCATTGGGGCTGTCAAAGCGGTTTTCACAAATAAGGTGTTGATAGGCATAGTGAACGCTTCTTGTTGGCCCCGTGCGATAGCGGCCTTGAACTGGATGGGAATGGTAGAAGACTTATCAAAAATGATCGGTCCATGTAAGAAATGAATAAGAAAAGTTTCTTTGTTACCAAATCCCTCTACCGACAACTTTGCTTCCGAACTAAATAGTCCGCGATCATAAGAGAGGATTTCAAGTGCCCCCGGGACTAACATTTGTTTAGATTTTAAAATGTTGTCTTTAAATTTTTCTTGGGTTAAATAGCCTGCAAAATATGCTCCTAGCACTTCCAAACCAGATAAACCGAGTATGGCAGTCAATAAAATATAAGGTTTTTTCATAAGATCCTCTTTTTTCCCAAATAAAATAAATAAAACAACAATTCCAAATTTAATCGCAAAAATAAAATTACATAATTACTAATAATTATAAGAGATAAACGTATTAAAAAAACAATAGATCAGAGATTTATTTTGTTTTGGATTGCGACTGAGAAGGGGGTGTAGGTGGTTTGGGAGCGGCGGGTGCAGTAGGTGCAGGCATTGTATTGGAAGGGGTTGGGCCAGCTTCGGGTATTACCGGTTGAGGGGGTTCTGGATTAGGCGCTGGCTGGGGAGCAGCTACTCCTGCAGGTGGAACTGTCACAGGCGGTATTATTGGAGCTGGAACCGGGATAGGTGTGGTCGCCGAAGGTAACTCAACAGGTTTTCCTTCCACCATCCAGTGACCTTTTGAAAACGAAAGCTTAATTTCATAATTTTCTGTATCTTTTTCGTTTAGTATTCCATTTTTGGATAAAACAGCCATAAATTGATTTACTTGGGTCTCAATCGCAATTTCTCTTTGAGTTAAATCAAACGTCTGAAATTGTGGGTCGCGGCTTAAATCCCCAGCAACACGATTTTTAACCATGGCGCGTAAAAGTGTTTTGGGCATAACCGCATCAAAATTACCTTCAAGCGTTTGTAACAAAATATCAGATATTTTGTCAGGATCAGGAACGTTGTTGAATTCAGGGCCACCTATCGCAATATCGCCTTTAGCTGTAATAGTACCCTCAGGAAGGGTGACGTTAAAATCTTCTAGAGTAAAATGGGGTCGTTTACTTAACAAATCGATTAGGTTTTTCTTTCCGAGATCCGGGGGTGTTGTTGCATCCGTCGAAGGAGCTGTGGGCGGAGTGCTAGGAGAGGGCCCTGTGGTTCCAGTCGAAGGACCTGTGGCAGCCGAAGGCGGATTTGATTTATTTTGTATCATTAAACCATTTTTAAACAAGGAAATCGCAGCCGCCTTATCAATATTGTTAAATTTAATTTTGATATGCCCTGGTCCCAGTTGATTAGTCAGGAAAGCGATTGATTTCAAACCCATTTCAAATTCCCCATCCAGCATGGTGGGGTGGATATTGAGCACGTGATTCATCATCAAGGCTTCTAAGGACCCAGGCAAGCCTTGTTCGCCTAAAATTTTATCCAATTCATAATGGGCCTCTAATCGTTTTTCAGTATCACTTAAATGCTGAAATTTAAAATCCGTTTTAAAACCTTGAAACTCAACTTGGGGTCCCACTTTTTCTTTATTTTCACGAACAATGACATTGGGATAATAGGTTTCAACAAGATAGGTATCAAAGTTTTTTGAAATTCGTCCCCCGCCTTCCAAACCTTGTGAGCTTATGTAAATCTTATTCCCTTGATAATCAACCGGCTTTTGTAATAACTGAAAATGTATCTCCCCAAAAAATGAAAAGGGCATGATTAAATTAATAGGCCCTGGCATACCGAACAGTAAAGGACTGTGTGGAGTAATAACTGTTTTTAAAACTGCTAATTGAAATTGGACGGGAACGGTTAAACTGGGATCGATAATAACGGGTCCATGGAGAATAGTGCTGGGAAGGAGTTGTGTTCCCTCAAAGGAATGTATTTTAACGACGGCTTGTGATTTAAACCAACTACGTTCATAAGAGACGACTTCTGCTTGTACGCCTGGAGTATCGTTCATTAAAGTGATTAGATGGCGATATTTTTGTTCTGCCAAGCCGCCGACATAATACGAACCACCTATTTCAGCAATGGCTATAACAAGCAAAATAACGACTATTCCGATCACTCTTTTCATATTGTTATTATCGGACAGATTTTAGAAATATGCACCAACATCTTCTTCAAAGCGGGTCAAGCCAGGTTTATTGGTATCCCTGCGGGCGGACCGGGAGGTCCGCCCCTACATATATTGAATAGTCTCGACTTGCCCCCATTGTCGAACAAAATAACACTCTGAAGTTATAATTCGCTTTGGGCGGCATCCCATTGAATGGGTTTTGATTTACCCTTCTCATCTAGGGCGACGTAAGTGAAGATGCCTTCAGTGACCTGCACACGTTCTTTCATGCGCATTCTAATTACCCAAACTTGGACTTTGATAGTAATAGAGGATCGGCCTGTTTTAAGGACTTTGGCATAACAGCAAACCAAATCTCCAACGTAAACGGGTTTTAAAAAGGACATGCGATCAATCGCAACGGTTGTGACTCTATTTTGCGCCCGCATATGGGCCAACACTGCCCCGCCGATGTCCATTTGCGATACCAGCCAGCCACCAAAAATATCACCGTAAACATTGGCGGATGCTGGCATCGCTAGGGTTTGTAAAACCAATTCCCCTTCAGGACTGCTCGAGTTAGTATCAGACATTTAAGCCTTCGACTTTGTTTGTCTCTTGCCTAGGGCTTGTCTATAAAGCAGGACGCAAAGCCCGAAAAATAATACCACGCCAAGAATATCGTGATAATGAACCAACCACGGAATATTTAAAACAAATATTTCTGTGGATTGGTAATAGGCAAAAGGAATGGTTAACACTGCTCCTAAGATAGCTTCTCCCGCAATGATACCTGAAGCAAATAATATTCCATTGCTTTCACCTTCCAGTATCGCGCGTTTCTTAGTCGCATGGACTACGAGTGAGTTAATGAGACCCCCCACAAAAAAGCCCGTCACATATGAAAGCGGGAAATACATCCCTAAAGCTAAAAGTAAGGGCTGAAACCGCACACCAGCATGACGTCGTCTTAAAATTTCATCAATGATGATAGCTATCACTCCGACCCCTACCCCTGCATAAATTTCTGTCCAGGGTAATTCTCCACCAAAGAAGCCTTTAGCAACCGTTGCCATCAAGGTGGCTTGAGGAGCGGCTAAAGCCCTGAGTGGATCCATGTCCGGGCGAGGGAGAATGTTTCCAATCCCATAAGCTTCAAAAGTGGTTTGCAAAATATAAGGGATCACTAAAGCTGAAGCTACGGCCCCGACCGCCAACATAGCCTGTTGTTTCCAGGGAGTGGCGCCCACTAATTGTCCGGCTTTTAGATCCTGCATATTATCGCCACTGATGGCAGCAGCGACACAAATCAAGCCAGAAAATAAAATTACGATAGAGGCCACTTTAAGCGCAGCCGCGGTATCTATATGGAAATCTATTTGATGTCCTAAAAGACCGAGTAACAAAAACGATACGCCAATAATGGATGTTAAGGCAATCGCTGAAACTGGCAATGAAGTGGTCCCTACTATCCCCACAATATAGGCTGCAACTGCTGAAAAAATGAAGCCAATGATTAATGAGGCTAGTGTTGCAAAAACAATGAATCCCCAAAATGTGAGACTGGTGATGGGCAGATTGGCATTATCAACCAAGGTTAAAAACAATAGGAAGGTTGGTATAGTAATCAGGCCAACGACCCATAAAACATAATTGAAAGGAATATCACGATCGGTCCTCTCCACATTACCAAAGCCCCCTTTATTAGTCCGCATGGCTTTATAAGAAGTGGTGATGGCCTGTGAAATTTGCTTCAGCAAACTAATGACACACCAGATTCCGCCGATAGCCATCACACCAATTGCCATATAGCGAAAATGGGATTTTTGGATGATGGACAAGGAGGTTCCTAAATCAGGTGCTTCTGGTATTCCTTGGAAGTAAACATAGAGTGGAATTCCAATAGCCCAAGTGAGGCCTCCCCCCACGATAAAGGCAAGCAATCCACGAAGGCCAACGATATATCCTGCCGCCATTAAAACGGGCGATAAGGTTAAACTTATCCCTGAGGCTACTGGGCCAATTTTAGCCCAATATTGAATTTGCTCACCGACAATTTTGAAGCCTGTTTGCAAAAATGCAAAAATAGCGGAGAACACCGTACCGCGAACCAGTACTTTTGCCGATCCTTTTGAATCTTCTCCTGCTCTTAAAATTTCGGCAGTGGCCAAACCTTCTGGATAGGGAAGGTTTTCTTTCACCACCATGCTTCGACGTAAAGGTACAGAAAACATCACGCCTAATATTCCACCGAGCACTGTAACTAAAGCAGTTTGGAAATAATCAAATGATTGCCAATACTCCATAAGCACTAAAGCTGGGATGGTAAAAATAACCGCGCCTGCAACAGATTCACCGGCCGAGGCAATGGTTTGGACCATGTTATTTTCTAGAATGCTAGACGTTTTCATACGTCTTAATACGATCATTGAAATCAAAGCGGCGGGAATAGAACCAGCGATGGTCCGGGCAATTTTTAGCCCTAAAAAGGTTGTGGAAGCGGCTAAGACAATGGCTAGAAAAATACCTAATATGATAACGCGGGGCGTTACCTCAGGCAAAATCTTAGACGCTGGAACAAATGGTTCTATATGAACGTAGGAAACATCTTCTTCGCTGCTATGTTTTGTCATGTTGGTTCTCTCATCTCTATCCGTAAACATCTCTGCTTTATGAATTAAGTTAGCAACTTGCGCTAACTTCAATTTTTTCATCACCCCGCCAATAATTCCGCCATTGGCACTAATAGATCCGCTAGCCTATCACGGCTTATATAAAGAAAAAAGAAGGGAGCAAATTCAAAGGTATTAGAAGGGGGCTTAAAAGGGGTGATTAGTGATAAATTGATTTATCTGACAAAAATACAGTGGCAGCTACAGTGGCACCGAAAACAATAAAGGGATCTTCATTAAATAAGGCGTCTTTTACTTCAATCAAGCAAGGATCAACGATACCTGTACGTTCACGGTATTCGACCAGATTAGACAAGTTCTCACGCAGATATTCAATATACTCATCAAAAGGTTGTTGAGCTGTCATGGTGACACCTCCTTATATTGTTTTAAATCCTAAGCCAATAATCTAGAGGGCTAGGAAGCTCTTTCTGAATAGCCAGGCAACTGATTAAAGAAACCGTGGCCTATTCAGCAGAAATAGTGTACCATTTTTACTGTGAGTCCAACAGTTTTTAAGGTTACTAATACTCAAAGCGAATGATTTTTAGGCTAGGCGCCGAACCGTTCGCAACCGGAGTTTACATATTAGTAAATGAGGATTGCGAATCGGTGAAGGCAACAACGCCTAAAAGACATTCGCGAAGAGTTATAGATTTTTTTACTTTTCGAGAGAGGAGTCCCAAATGCATGTTCATGTTTCTTCTCCCAATGGCGAAGCAAAATTTTGGCTTGAACCTATAATCGCTTTGGCGGATCATTATCATTTGACACAAAGGCAGTTGAAAGATATCCAGAAAATCATAGAGGAGCGTGCTGATGAAATCAAGAAAGCATGGAAAAAACATTTCTCCAATTGAAATCCATACTTCTTCTTTTGGAATTTGGATGCTTGTCAAGGACACGGAATACTTTTTGCCTTATAAAGAATTTCCTTGGTTTGCTGATGCAAAGCTATCTGATATCTATGATGTTAAATTATTGCATAACACCCACTTCTATTGGCCAAAATTAGATGTGGATCTAGATGTGGATTCACTGATTAATCTTGAAAAATATCCACTCATTTCTCATTATGTAGTCAAACAATATAAAGGTGCCGCATGAATTTTGAACGTTCATTAAGTGATTTAGAATCGATCATTCTGAAAATGGAGTCGGGAAAGCTTTCTCTAGAAGAATCTTTGGCCAATTTTGAAACGGGCGTAAAGCTTGCTAGACAATGCGAAAAAGTCCTTCGCGAAGCTGAACAAAAAGTGCAGATCTTAGTTGAAAAGCAAGGTGAGCTTTCAACTGAACCATTCGTTGTAAAAGAAACTGAATAACATTTTCATCAAAAAACATGTCAGACATCAAGATTTTCTTAGAAAATAGTACAAAACGCGTAGAAGATTTTATTTCGCAATTCTTAGAAGATAATTTTAAAGAAACCGGAAAACTCTATGAAGCGATGCAGTATGGGGTATTCAATGGCGGTAAACGCCTACGTCCTGCCCTAGTTTATGCTACCGGCGAATCTTTCGCCGAACTTCCTCAAACCTTAGATGCCCGAGCAGCGGCCGTTGAACTTATCCATTGTTATTCTCTGCTACATGACGATCTTCCTGCCATGGATAACGACGATATAAGACGAGGTAAACCCACTTGCCACAAGGTATTTGGAGAGGCCTTAGCCATTTTAGCAGGGGATGCCTTGCAAGCTGCAGCCTTCCATATTTTATCTTCAGACCGTTATAATCCTGTTCCCGCTTCAAAACAGATTCAAATGATTCAGTGCTTAAACGAGGCATCAGGCCCAATGGGTATGATTGGCGGGCAGGTTCTAGATATTTTGAACGAAGGCCAAACACCGACCTTCGATACCCTGTTAAGTATTCATCAAAAAAAGACGGGTGCCTTAATCCGCGCCAGTGTGCTCTTGGGAGCAATGGAGTGCGAGATCCCGCTAAAGGATTATCAAGAATTAAAAACCTTTGCGGAACACTTAGGACTTTGCTTTCAAATCCAAGACGACATATTAGATGTGGAAGGAACTGAACTCCACTTGGGTAAAACCCCTGGCAAAGATAAAAAACAGACTAAAATTACATTCCCCGCATTACTGGGAATGGAAAAAACAAAAGCGTATTTAAATGCCCTTTACAAAAGAGCAATCGAAAGCTTGGCGGGAGTTTGCTCACTATCAAATGAAAACAATTTAAGCAAACTTACGGCTTTTATTCGGGAACGGACGCATTAAAACCGATTTCGATCGGTCGTTCTTTCTTCTATCTTGGGCGCATCCCAAGTCCCCGTGACATGATAGGTATGACGACTAATATTATTTATTGTTTTGCCCATTAATTTCTCAAAGACAAAAAGCCCTGCTCCAACCGCGGGATTACCTATGGCAATGGCTGCAGCAATGGGTAAACTACCGCCAGTCACTTTTGGGATAACGGTCATATTGAGATCCACGTCCTTAGTACTAAGATTCGCGACACCCTTTAAACTAATTCGGGCAGAAGGCCCGTTCAAATAAAAACTTTCTGTGTTAGCCCTGCCCTTATCAAATTCAAGCTCAGAATTTAAAGTATCAAACACAAATCCTTGCTTTACAAAATCACTAAAATCAAGTTGCAAACGCCTTCTAATTGAATCTAAATTCAACAACCCGAAAATACGACCCAAGCCCGGATTGACGCCTAAAACTCGCCCGTTTTTAAATTTGAAAGTGGCGTTCCCCTTGACAGTTTTTAGACTAAATTGAAAGGGAGAATCTGGCCAACTAAGATTAAACTCGATACTGCCTTCTGATTCCTCTATCACAGTAGAGAACCCCCAGGAACGTAAGGCAGATCCAAAATCATTACTAAAAATTTCACCGCTTAATTTGCTTTCTTCTGTTTCATCTTGTCGTAGCCAATTACCTTTGGCTTCAACCGAAAAATGAGCAGATTTCATTGAGAGAGTTTCTATTTCATAACCCGAAGGCACAGGGTTTAAATGAAAGGCGACTGTTCCAAAATGTGTAGCGTCATAATTTAAATTTTTGCAATAAAAATTGATGGGGTAAGGAGAGGCATAGCGCCATGACCCTTTTTCTAAATTATGACTATCCAAATTTAAATGATCTAGTTTAAGCTCAAGATCGTTATCTTGAGCTGTCGGCAGTGTAATCGTCCCTTGTACTTTCGAGCCATTCAAAGAAAGTTTTTTAACTTCAAGACTTGAATCATATCTCAACTCAACATCAGTAAACAGATAATTAAAGGCGGTTAACTCTTTGATCAAAATGCTTACCTTTAAGGGTAGTTTAAACATTTGATGCAAGGATTCTTGAATCCATTCTTGACTGCTACTTAAATCAAACTTAGGGAAATGCCCGGTGAGTTTAAGTACATCTTCAGTTATCCAATCACTATTTGCCCCTTCGCCTAATGCGATTGAACCTCGTTTTATGATGAGTTGATTTTTGAGAGTCGTATCCATCACCCATTTTGAATCAAATATTCCTGGTAAAGTGACTGCAAATCGTCGTTCGTGGTCTAAAACGGGATAGACATTCAAAACGACATTTCCCTTATCGGGGAGAGGTAAGATAAAGGGATGTTTAAATATTTTTTTTACAAGTTCCGAATTAATTTCCCCACTGACTGTCACCTTTTCAGGGGTGACTTGAATTTGAAAAGGTGTATCGAACACTTGCGCTGATACATTTTTGGCTTGGAGATCTTTTTCTGTAAAATCAAACATTCCATTTAAATCTGTCACTTTTAAATTAAGAGGATCCAGAAATAAACTGCCATTTTTGACATTCACACTGCCCACTACTGTAGTAGGAAGTTTGGATGACCCCAATGGAATATTAAGGGCTAAATTTAAATCCATTAATCCTGTTGGATGTATGGCGGCAAGTTGGGGTGCAACCGTTGATTTTAAGGGGCTATCTTCCAAAAACGCTACCCCCTTTTCAATGAGGCCACTTAGACTGCCCCTTACAGTAACGACCGGGGACTCTTTTTTTCCAAGGGGGCCGATGATGGCCGCGGCAGATTTAATCGGTATAGTTTGAATATTGCCTTCCTCTAAGCTCACCCTAACGAGATCCTTCTCTATAATCACCTCGCCTGTCGCATTATCTATTTGAGGCCACCCAGTGGCATAATTAAATTCAATGTTTTTGTAGTTGATCTTGCTTTCCCACTCTAGTGAATCGATGGGACCCTTGACTCGAAATTCACCTTGAGTAATTTTCCCACTTTTAATGGCCTGATGTATCCATTGCAACCATGCGGCATCGCTTTCCCTAAATTGAATTTGCTGACGAAGTAAGCCTATATCGATGTTATCCGCTTTCGATGTGCATTCTAAATTAAAAGCTCCCCCTTCATCTTGACTAAAACGACATTGGCTTTCTGTGTTTAAGATATCTGAGTAACCCGTGCCGCTTTTTTTGGGGATATCCCAATTTACGAGTAGGGTGGATTTGGGCAAATAGCTCCCTTCGGAGATGCGCACTTTTTGCTTCCCTGAGAAAGCCAATTCTTTATCTTTTAAACTTTTCCAATACACCTCACCTTCCACCAATTGAGTCATAATCGGCATTTTGTCTTTTATCCAATGAATTTCAGCCTTGGATAATATTAATTTCTCTTGTTCAAGGAAAGCTTTTAGCAAACTATCGAGATCAATTGAAGAAGGAATAGTCTCTCCTTTTAGCCCAAAAATAGACAATTCACCCTTTTTATTCCAGCCCAAAACTAATTTTGGGCCTTGCATGGCAATTTCATCAAAAATAAACTTGCGCTTCATAAGAGTTTTTATCAGACTAAAATGAAAATCTAATTTATCAATAGAAATAAATTGAACAGGAACAGCAGAATCGAAGATGGCAAGTTTCTTGATCCGAAGATAAGGTTTAATGCTATACCAATGCGGTTCGATGTCTTCAAAGGTTGTGGGAAAGTGAATTTGTTCTGATACGAGACGTTCTATTGCGGCTCGATTCGTCTCAATATAGCGAGTGGCAAAATGGATGGTCGCAAACCACAGTGTTATTAAAAACAAAAGGGAAATAAGAAGAACACGGACTTTAAAAGACATGAATGCTTTAATGAGCTTTCCTTTCATAGTAATTTAGGAAATGAGATAATACAGGCCAAATAAGCACGCTTGTTAAAGTCGATCCCCAATAGAGCATCCCTTTGGGAGGCGAACCAATCTGCCATTGGACCAAGGCAAGACAGAGTTGCCCAATACCCACTAAAACCAACACGACCAGGGCCTGTTGTAGGGGCGTAAATGCACGCAAACGATGATGCAATTTATGGGCAAAATAGACTACTAACACCATAGCTAAAGCATGCTGCCCCAACAAAGTACCTTGCAAAATATCCATGATGAGACCCACCCACCATCCCGTAAATAAGCCCACCATTTTGGGCTTTTTAAAAGTCCAATAAATTAAGACTAAAGTGACCCATTCTGGTCTTATCCATTTAAGTTTTTCAGGTAAAGGCATCAGTACCAGCATCCAAGCCAGGAAACAAGAAAACAGTACTTTAAAAGGTATTTCCCCTCTTATTAGACGCACCTTTAGGATCCCTCCTTTTCTGATATTTCAGGATCGGGTTGTCTGTCAATAAGTAAAACGTGATGGCCTCGTTCTAATTCTGCTATAGGTTTGACTAAAATTTTGGCAAAGGATTCGCTTCCCAAATGTTTAACTTCTACAACCACCCCGACTGGATAACCATGGGGATATCGCCCACCCAATCCAGAAGAAACTAATTTATCTCCCGCTTGAATATCCGCAGTTGTCGGAACATATTGCAAAGAAAGGCGATCAATTGCGCCACTTCCCACCACAATTCCTCTTACCCCGTTTCGCAAGTTTTCAACAGGAATGGCATGGCTTGCATCAGTCAATAATGCCACCCGGCTGTTAAACGGATAGACTTCAACCACCTCGCCCATGATTCCCATTCTATCTAGAATAGGTTGTCCAACCTTAATACCCACATTCGAGCCCTTATCAATTAATACATGGTGGTAGAAAGGATCGGCATCCACTTGGAGGATATTGGCTAGTTTGAAAGTCATATTTTCTTGAGAGTAGGCCTGTAATAATTGCTGCAGTCTCGCATTTTCTGTTTCTACTGTTTCCAAAATTTGAAGGCGTGCAGCTTGCATTAATTCTGTTTGCTTTAATTCTTGATTTTCTTTTATTAAGGACTGATGACCTGTGAAATAGCCCCCCAGCTTTTTAGCCAAACTCCAAGGGGCATCGACAACACAATATAAGGGATAACTTAAAAAAGAGACGTATCGACGAACCACTGTAAAGCTATGCGCCTGATGATCGAGCACCATCAGTGCCACAGATAATACAATGACCCCCCACAGTTTTAAACTATGGGGGGCTTGTTGAATAAATAATCGTTCGATAAGCCTTCTCGATTCGTCTATTCAGTGGAGAGTAGATCTCCGCCGCGTTCATCCATCATTTCCAACGCACGTCCCCCGCCTCTTGCAACACAAGTTAAGGGATCTTCTGCAACAATGACAGGTAAGCCTGTTTCTTCCATCAGCAAGCGATCGAGATCGCGCAGGAGCGCGCCCCCGCCTGTCAGAACCAATCCTCTTTCTGCAATATCTGCAGCTAATTCAGGAGGAGCTTGTTCTAAGGCCTGACGAACGGCCCCAACAATACCTGAAAGGGGTTCTTGCATTGCCTCTAAAATTTCATTGCTGTTTAAGACAAAACTACGAGGTACCCCTTCAGCAAGATTACGGCCACGCACTTCAATTTCCTTCAATTCAGTTCCGGGGAAGGCTGTTCCAATCTCTTGCTTAATTCGTTCAGCGGTGGCTTCACCGATTAATGTGCCATAATTTCTTCTGACATAATTCACAATGCTTTCATCAAAGCGATCGCCCCCCACTCGAGTGGAGGCTGCGTAAACCACCCCACTTAAAGAAATAATAGCGACTTCTGTCGTTCCTCCCCCAATATCGACCACCATTGATCCACTCGCCTGATCAACTGGCATCCCGGCGCCAATAGCCGCCGCCATGGGTTCTTCTATCAAGTAGACCTCTCTTGCACCTGCGCCCAAAGCAGATTCTCTAATGGCCCGACGTTCCACTTGGGTCGATCCACAGGGAACACAAACCAATACACGAGGGCTGGGTCGCAAGAAGCGATTCGTATGCACCTTGTGAATAAAGTGTTGAAGCATACGTTCGGTGACATGGAAATCCGCTATCACGCCATCCTTCATTGGTCTGATGGCGGTAATGTTGCCAGGGGTACGCCCTAACATCCGTTTAGCCTCAGCTCCCACGGCAACCACTGTTCGTTGCCCGCCCGCGTCTCGGCGAATCGCGACAACTGAAGGTTCATTGAGTACGATACCTTGATTACGCACATAAACTAAGGTATTTGCTGTACCTAAATCGATAGAAATATCACTGGAGAAAATGCCACGTAGCGCCTTTAACATCTGATTTATCCTCAAAGCCAAAATTTAATTAACCTCATTTAAATGTAACAATCTGTGGCCTTTTCGGCAAGTCTATTTATATGATAAACTTCAGCCCACCTTGTTTTTTATGCGAAAGTTGAATTATTTATGTCTATCGAGAAAAAAACCCTTGCCCGGCTAGCTGAGTTATCACGCTTAGATACTGAATCCTCTGACACCATTGAGGGCGATTTGGCACGAATTTTACAATTGGTAGATCAAATCCAGGCAGCAAACACACATGATATTGAGCCTCTTTCTCACCCTCTCGATGTAGTTCAACCCCTTAGAAAGGATATTGTCACTGAAGAGAATCAACGTGACTTAATGCTTGATCTCGCCCCCCAGGCTGAAGCGGGTTTGTATCTTGTTCCTCCTGTTATTGAAAATGGAGAGTGAGTTTTAAAATATGAGCATCTTAAAAAAATCCCTTGCGGAATTATCAAAGGCCCTTTTAGAAAAATCCGTCTCCAGTGTCGAACTCACGAACCAATCCCTTGAGGCAATAAACAACCTTGATAAAACTTTAAATTGTTTTATTAGTCTCACTCCCGAAATTGCCCTAACAGCTGCAAAGGAAGCTGATAAAAGGCGCAGCAAAGGAGAACATTCTCCGTTATTGGGGATCCCTATCGCTCACAAAGATATATTTTGTACTAAAGGGGTTAAAACGAGCTGTGGCTCAAGAATGCTGGACAATTTTATTGCGCCCTACAATGCAACCGTTGTCACCCGCTTAAATGCGGCCGGAACCGTTATGGTCGGAAAAACGAACATGGATGAATTCGCCATGGGTTCTAGCAATGAGCATAGTTATTATGGCCCTGTTAAAAATCCTTGGGATTTAAGTTGTGTGCCAGGAGGATCTTCTGGGGGATCGGCTGCGGCTGTTGCGGCAGGCTTTGTAACGGCTGCAACCGCAACCGATACGGGCGGATCAATTCGCCAACCCGCAGCTCTTTGTGGCATCACCGGTATAAAACCCACCTATGGGCTCGTCTCGCGTTACGGGATGATAGCTTTTGCTTCAAGCTTGGACCAAGCAGGTATTTTGGCGCGAACCGCCGAAGATTGTGCGCTCATGTTGCAAGCCATTGCAGGGCACGACATCCAAGATTCCACTTCCGTCAAAACCGACATTCCTGATTATAAACTTGCCTTAAAAGATTCTATAAAAGGGCTTAAAATCGGCTTACCTAAAGAATTCTTTGAAGTTGAATTAGACACGGAAATTAGAGCCGCCATGGATAAAGCCATCCAAACATTTAAAGACTTAGGCGCCATCCTAAAACCCGTTCAACTACCGAATACCCATTTATCCATTCCCGCTTATTATGTCATTGCGCCTGCGGAATGTTCCTCCAATCTCGCACGTTTTGATGGAGTACGTTACGGTTATCGTTGCGATAAACCTAAGAACTTAAAAGATCTCTATACCCGCTCGCGTTCGATAGGCTTCGGCAAAGAAGTGAAACGCCGTATTTTAATCGGTACCTATGTTCTTTCTTCCGGATATTTTGACGCCTACTATATTCAAGCTCAAAAAATAAGACGTTTAATCAGTGACGATTATCAAACAGCTTTTAAAGAAGTGGATGTGGTGTTGAGTCCCACTTCTCCTATGACTGCCTTTCGTTTTGGTGAAAAATCGAGTGATCCTATCAGCATGTATTTATGCGATATTTATACCTGCGGTGTGAATCTGGCGGGCCTTCCGGGCCTGTCCCTCCCTGCAGGTTTTGTAGATACCAAACCCGTTGGGATACAGTTAATCGGCAATTATTTTAAAGAGGCACAATTATTAAATATTGCCCATCAGTTTCAACAAGCGACCGATTGGCACAAACAGTATCCGAATTTATAAGGAGCAAAGTCAATGCACCCAGAGTGGGAATCCGTCATCGGACTTGAAGTCCATATTCAACTTAATACTGTTTCCAAACTTTTTTCAGGGGCTAAAACGGCTTATGGCGCCGAACCCAACACTCAAGCCTGCGCCATCGATTTAGGCTTACCCGGAGTATTGCCTGTTCTAAATGAAGCGGCGATTGAAATGGCCGTAAAATTTGGTTTGGCTGTAGAAGCAACCATTGCAAAACGTTCGGTATTTGCGCGTAAAAATTATTTTTATCCCGATTTACCTAAAGGATATCAAATCAGCCAATACGAATTGCCTATTGTTTACAAAGGAATTTTAAGCTTCCCATTAGAAGACGGTTTAATTAAAGAAGTCGGCATTACAAGGGCGCATCTAGAGGAAGATGCCGGTAAATCTTTACATGAAGATTTCCATGGTTTTTCAGGGATTGATTTAAATCGCGCCGGTATTCCTCTCATCGAGGTGGTTTCTGAACCCGAGATAAGCTCTTCCAAAGAGGCCGTTTCTTATCTTAAAACCTTGCATGCATTGATTCGGTATCTCGAAATTTCAGACGGAAACATGCAGGAAGGATCGTTTCGGGTGGATGCTAATGTCTCGGTGCGAAAAAAGGGTGACAAACTCGGCACCCGTACCGAAATCAAAAATGTTAACTCCTTTAAATTTGTTGAAAAGGCTATTGACTACGAAATTGTTCGTCAAATTGATGTACTGGAAAGTGGCGGCACCATAAAACAAGAAACTCGTTTATACGATCCCGCTAAAAATGAAACTCGTTCTATGCGCACAAAAGAAGAGGCGAATGATTATCGTTATTTCCCCGATCCTGATTTGCTCCCAGTCATATTAAATGATGAGTTTATAGATAAGATAAAGGCCACCTTACCCGAATTACCCCCAGCGAAAGCTAAACGCTTTATGACTGACTACAGCTTAAGCGCTTATGACGCTAAGGTTTTGACTATGACAAGGGAGTTGGCTGATTACTTTGAATCAACCATTAAACAGAGTGGAGGGAGCGATCCTAAACTGGTGGCCAATTGGGTGACGGGAGAATTACTGGGGGCCTTAAATAGAGCCGGGCTCGATATTACAGAAAGTCCTATTGATCCTATTCGTTTGGGGGGTCTCATTAAGCGGATCCAGGATAATACTATTTCGGGGAAAATCGGGAAGACAGTATTTGAAGCCCTTTGGGAAACCTCTCACACGGCTGATGAAGTGATTGAGAAACAAGGGCTAAAACAAATAACGGACTCGGGAGCTATCGAAGGCATTGTGGATGAAGTGTTGAAAGCTAACCCAGATCAGGTAGCCGCCTTTAAATCAGGCAAGGATAAGCTCTTTGGTTTCTTCGTTGGCCAAGTGATGAAGGTAAGCGGCGGCAAAGCGAATCCCGATCAGGTGAATGCCTTGTTGAAGAAGAGGTTGTCGTAATCCCCAGAAAATAAAAAACCCGGGTTTTGAGGCCCAGGTTTTTTAAAACTAGCAGGTCAACCGGAAGGTTGGCCATTACAACATTAGAATCTTACAAAGAGACCAACTGCAAGTGAAATGGCGTCTTTGAAAGGTCTGGTTGTGTTGATGAAACCAGCTGTCATAAAGTTACCAAAGTTTTGGTTGCCGGACACAGTTAAACGGTGGGTATTTTCCCAACGTACCATGGCTCGGATACCGACCATTTCAGTCACGAGGTATTGTGCACCAACACCTACGCGGAAGACGGCCTTAGATTTGCCATTGATGGAGTTTATTCCATCGATTTGAGCAGCAGTCAACCCAGCCGCAGCACTTGTATTAGCTGAAAAATTGACTTTAGGTTTCATTGAAGCCACACCGACAGATCCAATCAATTCCCAACAGTTATCAAGTGGGATATACCCATTGATATCTAAATGGAAGCTTGTAAATCTGACTCTCGCGCTAGCTATACTTACGCTCGAAAAGTCTGGATCTGTCCAGTCATGTTTCTTGCGCGTCGAAAAGCTATATCCTAGTTCTGCACCAAAACAGTCGGTAAACTTAGAACCGACATAAATGGTACCACCCGGATAGGTCTTTGGGAATGCATTTCGATAATCACCATTACCCCGTACCCAAAGCTGCTTATAGTCCACACCAATAAATGGTACGAAGTCATCCATCACGGCTGCGCCGGCGCTACCTGCCGTAGCAAGTGCACTTGCGAGCACAAAACTTCTTGTTAGTTGTTTCATTTTCCACTTCCTCTCAATTAACGTTAATTGACAAACAAACATATAAAATTCATGCTTGAAGCTAGCACTGTAAAATAATTTTTCTTATTCTGTCAAGACTTGTTTTTACGCCTTTTTCTTTATTAAGCTTACCTGTGTTATTTTTTTAGTTGTTCAACCTTGTTTAAGAATTTAATATAATTTAAATTATCTCTTCATACAATGATTAAGCTAAGATTAGGGGTGAGATCCAATAGTCACACGACACTTCCCAAATTGATCCATAATGCAGCTTATTTCAGTAAACTTATTCGATTGCATCAGATCCCTCACGCCGTTTTGTTGATCATATCCATGTTCTACCATTAACCAGGCCAAGGGGTTTAAATAGTTTGGAGATTCACTAATTATTGTTTGTAAAGCAGTTAACCCTTGTTTTCCACCTAACAAAGCTATCTGTGGTTCATACTCTAAGCCACCCACCTTGAGATGCGGATCCTGTTCCGCGATATAAGGCGGATTGCTAACAATCAAATCAAATGAATTGTTTGGTTTGTCAAAAAAACGTATCGCTTCAAACCAATCCCCCCAATAGAATTTCACATTTTGAATGTTTAGACGTTTGGCGTTGTGTTTTGCCAAATCAAGAGCTTCTTGTGAAATATCCGTTGCAATAATTTCCCACTGTGGCCGTTCAGCTGCTAAGGCGAGTGCAATCGCACCACTCCCTGTCCCTAAGTCCAACACTCGAATGGAGGGGGTTTTAGGAAATTTTTTCAAAACAGCTTCGATTAAAATTTCAGTTTCGGGCCGTGGAATTAATACTGCAGGCGAGACTGTTAAAGGTAATGACCAAAATTCTTTTTCCCCTACAAGGTAGGCAATCGGTTCGCCTTTTACACGACGGGCAATCATGCTATTAAATTGGGCTTCTTGCTCGGGAGAAACCTCCTTTTTAGGCCAAGTGTAAAGGTGGGTGCGATCTTCCTTCAAAACAAAGGCCAATAAAATTTCGGATTCAAAGCGGTTTGAAAGCGTTTTTGTCGCAAATTCTAATAAGGTTTCGATAGTCATGTTATTATTCAAGGGTTTCGATTTGTTCGGCCACATGTTCTCGAGACAATGGTTCGATGACGGGCAACAAATCGCCATCCAAAATATCCAATAATTTATAAAGTGTTAAATTAATTCGGTGATCGGTTAGCCGCCCCTGAGGGAAATTGTAGGTGCGAATACGTTCGGAACGATCTCCACTGCCCACTAAACTTTTTCGAGTCCGGGCTTGCTCTTCCCTTTGTTTGGTTTGTTCTTGTGCTAACAACTTGGCTTTTAACACCGCCATGGCTTTGGCCTTATTCTTATGTTGAGAACGCTCATCCTGACATTCAACCACTAATCCTGAGGGTAGATGTGTTATTCGAACAGCGGAATCGGTTCGATTCACATGTTGCCCCCCTGCTCCTGATGCACGAAAAGTATCTATTCTTAATTCACCATCGTTGATTTCAATGGAATCGATTTCCTCTACTTCTGGTAACACCGCAACCGTACATGCAGAGGTATGAATGCGACCTTGGGCTTCAGTCGCAGGCACTCGTTGCACGCGATGTACACCCGATTCAAATTTTAATTTCGAATAGACATCTTGTCCTAACACCTTAAGAATAATTTCTTTAAATCCTCCTTTTTCTGAAACGCTTTCAGTCATGATTTCAATTCGCCATCGTTGACGTTCAGCAAAACGCGAATACATCCTAAAGAGATCACCTGCAAATAGGGCAGCTTCATCTCCGCCCGTCCCTGCGCGAATTTCAAGGTAAACATTTCGGGAATCGTTGGGATCTTTGGGAATTAAAAGTGTTTCAAGGGCTTGGGACTCCTTTTCAAGTCTGTCTTTCAGTTCTTTACTTTCTTCGTAAGCGAGCGCTTGCATATCGGGATCGTTATCTTTTAGCATCTCTTCTGCCAGCAAAAAGGCCTGTTGGGTATCTTGATATTGGCGAAATTTAGTCACGATTTTTTCTAAATCTGAATATTCCTTAGAGAGTTCACGAAAACGAGAAAGGGAATCCATCACTGTGGGGGAGCTTAATTCATGGCCCAGCTCCTCGAAACGCGCAGCTAAATGTTGCAGTTTTAATAATAACGAAGGTTTCATAATAAATTTTACCTAAAAATGCTTTTGTGAAATTTAATGCCTCGGTTTTACCTCAAGGCCTACGGGCCGACCGGGAGGTCGGCCCCTACAAGTTACCCCAAAAGCCCGCGGACCGACCGGATGGCTCGACCCCTACAATTACCGCACCGAGAAAGTCGGTCCCTACAATAATAATTCCTGCATTTTATCCAATCTTTCTTTATCGCCAGATTCAATGATCTCTCTTAACCGCACCGTAGGAGAGTGAATAAGGCGATTGCTTAATTTAAGCAGGGACTTCTCCAATACCAGTTCCGGGGATTTACCCGCTTTTAGTTCGGTTAAGGCCTGTGCCAAATTTTCCTCCCGTATAGTATCACATTTTTCTCGAAAATCCCTCAAAACCTGAATAGTGCTTTGGGCCTGGTACCATCGCATAAATTGTGCCACATGGTAATGAATAATATGCTCTGCATGAAGTACTGATTGTTCTCGTTTTTTACGATTTTCGTCCCCCAATTGCTTTAAATCATCCAAACAATATAAATACACATCCTCAAGCAGCCCCACCTCAGGTTCAATATTACGTGGCACGCTTAAATCTAACATTAAAATGGGGCATCGCTTCCTTTGTTTAATGGCCCGTTCCACCATGCCCTTCCCTAAAATTGGCAATAAACTGCCCGTGCCAGTAATAACAATGTCCGCTTTGGAAACAATTTCACCCAAGGAAGAAAGAGGAAAAGCCAGACCTTCAACTGCTTTCGCAAGGGCTTTTGCATGATTCAAAGTGCGGTTCGCAATTAAGAATCGCGTCACCCCTAATTTTTTAAGATGCTTTGCCACGAGTTGCATCACTACTCCTGTCCCAACAAGCAATACTGTTGAATTTTTCAAATCACTAAAAATTCTGCCCGCTACCTCAACTGTAAGCGAAGCTATCGAGATAGGATTGACACCGATCTCAGTTTGGGTTCGAACCTGTTTTGCCACTGAGAACGTGGTTTGAAACAAACGATTTAGAATTTTCTTCAATCCCCCTGCCCGGTTAGCAACCGAAAAGGCGGTCTTAATTTGCCCGAAAATTTCAGCTTCCCCCAAAATCATGGAATCTAATCCCGCGGCCACGCGCATCGCATGTTTCACAACAGCTTCGTTTTCAAAGGTATAAATAAAAGGGTCTAAATGATGTTTGACAAAGTTTTGTCTATTGATTAACCACTCATAAATTTCTTCAGACTGTTTTCCGACACAATAAAATTCGGTGCGATTACACGTTGAAAGTATTAGTACTTCTTCTGCGAGCGCTTGGCTCAATAATTCATTGACGATCTCAGAAAGGCTTTGCTCCTTAAACACAAACGCTTCACGAATGTTAAGGGGTGCCGTATGAAAACTGATGCCAAAAGCCTTTAAGACCATTTTCTCTAACTTTAAAAATTAATCTTCAAGCTTTTACCATCCAAGCCGATTTAAACAATAGGTGCCTCTCAACTCAATAAGGAACAGTCAAATGCACCCACCAAAACCTACATGTCGATTCGGAGTATATCTGATTGTGACTCTTTTGACGATGGTGTCTTTTAGGGCCTCCACTGAAGACGAGTCTTCTAGGCCAACCACCTCACCCACTGAAAATCTTATTTATATAGTATTGGCAGCTGAGCTTGCTGCCAAGCGAGATCAACCTGATATTGCCCTTGAATATTACCTAAAGGCTGCAAGCATGAGTCAAGATCCTGCTATTGCAGAACAAGCGACTCAATGGGCCGTCACCTTTCAAGCGCCTGAACCTGCCATGGTTGCAGCCCAAATCTGGGCTAAAAATGCCCCAAACGACCTACAACCACAGCTGGTCGTCATGACATTATTTATTGGTCAATCTGTCGATAAAGCCAAGCCTTATCTAAAACAGGCCATTCTGATAGCCCCCCAAGATCTCGATCAACAACTGGCTGCTATCCAAGGTCGGTTATCAAAGAAGAGTGCAGGAAATCTCAAAATAGCCCTAGAGTCTATTGCGAAAGAGCTCCCAAAGAATCCTCATGCCGCTTTAGTGGCCGGTCAAAGTGCTGCATTAGAGGGAGATATTAGCAATGCCAACCAATGGATCGATAAGGCCTTGTCTCTAAAGCCTGATTTAACAACCGCCATTACTTTAAAAAGCCGTCTGCTTAGGTTTACAGACAAAAATGATACTCGTGCTTTGAAATTTCTAGATGAAAAATTAAAAACCTTTCCTAACAATGCAGAATTACGCTTGTTCTATGCTAGTGCACTTTTAGATGCCAATCGTCTAAATGATGCCGTTATCCATTTGAAAAAATTAACCCAAAATAAAGTCTATGGAGGGCAAGCCTTGCTATTTCTCGGAGAAATTTATGTGAGTGCCCAAAAATACTCTGAGGCAAAAAATTATCTTAAGCTCGCTTCAGCACTTGAGAATACAGATGAACGCAAAACTGCCGAATATTTATTGGGTAGCATCGCAGAAATTGAGGGAAATACGAAAGATGCCCTGGGTTGGTATTTGGATATCTCTCCTGGCACACTCCATGTGCAAGCCGTGTTACGAGCAAGTCGTTTGTTAATTGATGAAAGAGATTTTTCGCGAGCCCTTTATGTTTTACGAGATGCCACTCCCAGAACAGTGGAGGAACAAAAACAATTATTGCTAGCTGAAGTAGAACTCTTAATCACCAGTCATCAATTAAAAGAAGCAGATGAGTTGACAAGTGAGTTGATGGAAAAAGCCCCCCAAGATCCCGACATCATCTATGCACACGCCCAAGTGGCTACTAAATTGAAACGATTTGAAATTGCTGAAAAAGATTTAAAATCCTTGCTGGAAAAAGACTCTCGAAATCCAGATGTGTTAAACGCACTAGCCTATCTCCTAGCTTTTCAAAAAGATCGCTTAGAAGAGGCCAAAAATTATGCCACCCAAGCCTTGCAATTGTCTCCTAATCATCCCTTCTATCTCGATACAGCCGGTTGGATAGCATACCAATTGGGGAACAAGGCAGAATCCTTAATATTCCTTAAAAAAGCCGCCAGTTTAAGCCCGGATCCTGAAATAGCCGCACATTTAGGAGAGGTATTGTGGTCTACCGGCAGCAAAGATGAGGCCCTCAAATTATGGGAAATCGCCCTTAAAAAGGATCCCAATAATGATATTTTGCTAGACACCCTGACACGGTTAAAAACCAACCTCTCCCTTCCGGGGGCGGCTCCTCTCGCTTCAACTCAGCCTTAAGTTATCATATACTGGGTAAATGCACTTCAAAGTTTTTCTTCTGTTGATCTTAAGCTTATGCCTCACTGCCTGTGCAGTGTCTAAACCTACTTTAGAATCTCGTTCAAATGCTGAATTACAAATACAACACAAACGCTTAACTGCCTTAAAAACATTTGAGACAGAAGGCAAAGTTTCTTTTAAGAGTGAACATAAAGGTGGCATTGCCTTGGTTTATTGGCGACAAGAAGAGGACCACTACAATATTCAAATCACGACTGTCTTAGGATCGCATGCCATTTATTTGTCAGGTGTTCCAGGGCGCGTCCGCCTCAAACAATCCAACGGAGAAATCCTCAAAGCCTCTTCTCCTGAAGCCTTAATAAAGGAGACCCTGGGTTGGGATATCCCTGTCTCTGGGCTCCTGTATTGGATAAAGGGAGTGCCTGCACCTCATGATTCGAAGGCCGAAGTCGTCTACGATAATTTGTCGCGCTTAAAACTGCTCAAACAGAACAATTGGTCTATCCACTATGAGTCCTATTCTGAGGTAAATGGTCTCTTCTTCCCCAAAAAAATGACCCTAGAAAATGGACCCATTAAAATAAAACTACTATTTAATCATTGGTCTTATTAGAGATCTCAAGAATTTCCTCCGCCTGCCGCTAATTCATTGAGGGGTTAAATCCCCACTGAGAATTAGTATTTGGAGGATACCGACATGGCCCAAACACCTGAACAGCTAGCCGTTCAAGGTCGTATTGATGATAAAAATAAATCCTTGAAAAATCTGGACAGCCAAAAAAATCTCTTAGAGTATCGAAAGCTCCAAATAGAAGTGCTCTGTTTAGAATTCTTTAGAGATATCATGCAAAATTTAAACGAACCTCAGCGTCGACTACTCTGGGGCGCCACCAAAAAATGGTTGGAAGGAGAAGAGCCCACACTAGCTGATCAGCAAAAATTGATAAAAGGTGCTTACGTAAAGGGAATGTCTGAAGACCCCGTAGATGAAGGCGATGACCTTGCGCTTCCTATCGCGGAGTGGTTTGCAAAAGGCAATTTGTTTTCTAAAGCTAAAGAAGACGTTATCATTAACCATCCTGATTTTAATAATTTTCTGAAAAGAATTCAAGCCGAGGTTACGAGAGATAAACAGTTAATTCCAGCTCAAAAAAAACTCATGACCGAAAATTTAAAAGGAAGTTTCAAGGGTTTTATAAATGATATTAATAGAATTTTTGAAAACCCTGCTAGAAGAGTAGATCTGAAAGCTGAAGACAAACCTTTGGCGGAAGAGATTGAAGCAAGAAGGGCCTCTGCTCTGGAATTAGAAGTAGCCGTTGCCGATAGGCAAGATGACCTTGAAAAGAAAGCCCTTGCAGATGCCATTTCTGCCTATCGAGATAAACTAAGCGAAGAGGAAGAAGAGGAGGATGAGGAGGAAAAAGAAGATAAGGAATTAGAGGAATTCAAAAAGGTTGCATTAACTTTACCAGTTGACTCGCAAATCAAATTTGCAAGAGCCTTGGCTTCATTTAAGGTATTGGATGAAGACGGAGATGCAGATGTTCAGGAAACAAAAGAAAGAAGGCAAGCGTTTATAGAAATCGTCAAAAATTTAAAAAAGCCCATAAACGATGGCGTGTTTGAAAACTCAGGTTTTATGTCAAAATTAAGTTCACGTGAAGCAGGCGGCTTGAAATTCATATTGCGGGATTTAGAAAAGTACGGTGGAAAGGATATTATCGCAGATCTTTTTTCATTATTAAACTCAGCTAAAATAAACAATGAGATAAATGAGCTAACCCCTCTACTCCAGCTTATAGGCCTTCTACACTTAAGCAAACAAAAAAACGAAGGTAGACGAAGGGAATTAGAAAATGAATTTAACCATCATAAGGAAACAACTCAAAAAATAAAAGGTTCGAGTGATTACGTTTCAAAAAAAGAAATTTCTGATAAGTTCCATTATGAGTTTAAGCAATATGGAGATGCCTACAAAAATTTCGGAGAAACTTTCATTAGAGAGGCCACAAAAGCAGCAGATAGCATTCATGAATCAAGAAAAGATCTTACGAAACTCTTTCAAAGAAACCAAAATAATAAACATTTTTCAGAAGCATTCAATAGCATTTTGGAAAAATTTAATTTACCTCGTCAGAAAAATTTTGATCCAAGCCAATTAATTGGGATCGTTCAAGAATCCAACAATAAGGAACAAAAAGCTTTCCAGGAGAAAAGGCTAGATTTATACAAGAATGTATACAATACTATTCTTGCCGATTTGCAATCAGTTCCAAGAGGACAAAAGAAAGCACGTCCGGAATCTCCTTCCCCGAAAAGTCCAGTCTCACCTTCATCTGCTCCGCCGCCCATTAAAAAGCGAAAATTGAAAATGGCCTCTATGATTGAAGAAAGAGGAGCCATGGAGACTGAAGCTTTAAAACGATTAGATTCAAAAGAAGAACAAAGAAAGCAAGACGAACTCAAACAAAGATCTGAGAAGGAAAGAGAAGCGGCCGAGCATAGACAAAGAGAAGAGGAGCGAGCGGCTATAGAACGAAAGGCTCATGAAACAAAAGAAAGAGAAGCCGCTGAACAAAGAAGATTAGAAGAAAGACGCATTTCAGAACAAAGGAATCACGAAGCAAAACAGGCGGCTCATGAACTAGAACAAAAAAGACTGAGAGAAGAAAAGGAAAAAGCAGAAGCCTTTAAAAATGAATTAAAAAATTTAGAGGAGCTACAACGAACCCAGGCACAAGAAAGAGCAGCTTTAGAACGTAAATGGGAACAAGAATCAAAAGCAGGCAAGGTGCTTGAAAAAAGAGGGCTTCAACAGGAAAGATTTGCTAAATCTGAAAGATTTAAAGCTGAAGCATCAACCGATAAAGACAAACTAAAACAAGCTGATGAGATCTTGACCGAACTGAATATCTATATTAAGGATCTCCAGGCGGTAGGCCCTCGGAAAAAGGGATTCCTAACTGGCACCTTATTAAGCGATCAAGAGGCTAAACTTGATATTGCCAAAAGAGCGCGTGCCAATGTGCTTAATCTAAGAGAAAGTTATACCCAGCAAGGAAAGGAAAAACTATCCTATCAGGGAAAAAGTCCCGATAAATTTTATCAGGCAATCGCTAAAGCAATCGATGAACATATCAAGTCCAATAAAATCGCCCATGGCTTTGCCCTCATCGATAAAGGAAAATTGGATAAAATATTACACAAAGCAGAAGATCTCCTCGCTGGTAAAGTAGCTAAGGAAAAGAAAAAGAAACATTAGCCCACTGCTTGCGATTTTTATTTAACTAACTATCTCGTTCATTCTTTGCTTTATTCCCTGGGAATAATTTAAACAAACACATAATCTGTAATAGCCTTAATGCAAGCTCGTTCTATAGCAGCTCGATCCATATTCTTGGCATTTTTTTCAATTATAATAGCGATTTTTCCAAACTTATCAATCTGACAGGAAACGAGGGGCTTATTATCCACCATTAAAAGGACTTTTTCCGTTTGTGCCATTTCGTCCGTCTTTAGTTTTGCCGCTTTTATTAATTGCTTTAATGTATCTCTTGCGGGCGAAATAATGTGCGTCTTTTCTTGAGCCTTATGACACATCTCTGCTTCAAGTTTAATCAAATCAAAGGTCTCCTGATTATTTAATAAAGTATAAAGTGTATACGCTAGTTTGACCGGAATGTCTAATTTGTCCCTAAACAATATACGAATCCAAAGATATTCAAATATCTCTGCGGCTTTAATCATTTTGGAAATGGTTCCCTGCGTTAATCCCATGGCTTTAGCAAGTTCTGTTTGATTTTTAAACAGACCAGATTTCATTTGTTTCGAGAAGGAAACAGCTCTTTCGAATTCGGAGATATCTTTTGAATCCGCATTTTCACTATGCATCAAGATCATGGCAGTTTTATCATCAATATTAGACACCCTTGCTAATACTTTCTGATTAGCTATAACAGAACAAGCAAACCACCTTCTTACACCATATATGATTTCAAAATCATGTTGGGGATCATCTAATAGCGGACGAACTAATATTGGTTGATGTTGGCCATATCGTTTGATTGAGATAATAAGATCCTGACAACCCTTTTCGGTCAACCAGGCAGTATCTCGATTATGGTAACTCCAAGGTTTACACCGCTTCGGATCAATCAGGATCACTTGATAGGACAAATCCCCTTCCTTTAGAGTCGAACCCTCCTTCGACTGCATCTGTCGCTTACTTTTAGAAATATCTTGCTTAGACACATTCGACACCTTATCTCACCCTCCTATCCTAAAGCGACCTTCAAACGCTTCAAACTTAATAATACCTCAAGCGCAAAAATTAAAATAGATTAAAATTTTCTGTTAATTCTAGATAATTTAGTTAATATTATTTTCTTGCTTCTTCTACTTTACGACTTCCAGTCTCTTAAGTTGATCGACAATATGGACTAGATCATTTGTGAGGGCATTTATGTTGGCCTCTTTTTTAACAAGAACATCCATAATTTTTTTTAATCGACCTTCTAATAAGAAAAGCTTATATTCCAACGATTGAAATTCGGCGGCATAGTTTGATTGATTTAAATCAAATATCTTAAAAATATTCGAGCGTAATTCGCTAGACATTTACAGAGCCCTCAACATAGGATGATCAAAATTGACAAAACTATATTTTAATCTTCACTATTAATCAAGCCTTATTTTTTCAGAAATAATGAGCAAATTAAATATTATTCAAAAAATAGCCTAAAAACACTTAGAATCTTATGAATTACTCCTCAAATTATTCTCTAAAACTTCTAATGCAAATATTCCTCTTGGTTTTGATCCTTACGATTGAATAAAAATGCCGCTCATTTGTGAAAGAATTTCATTTTTTCAGGAAACAATTAACCGCATTACCGGGGAAGCGTTTGACGACAGCTAAAAAATCCTGGCCAAGGATCTTTTTTAAGTTTACTAATACGGGCTTCAATATTAGAAACAGTATATTGGTCTCCCGAGCGTGTCTTCATTAATTCTTCCCAGGACAGAGGCACTGAGATGGGGCCATTCTCACGTGCACGAACCGAGAAGGCCGCAACTGCTGTTGAACCCATAGAATTTCTCAGATAATCCACAAATATCTTGCCCTTACGTTTGGATTTACTGATGACATCCGTAAAATAATCCGGGTATTTTTGAGACGCAACACTGGCGAGGGAGTGCGTAAAAGTCTTTATATCAGACCAGCTATGTTTGGGTTGAATGGGTATAACAAGATGCAGGCCTTTACCTCCCGTTGTCTTAACATAGCTCTTAAGACCTACCTTCTTCAAAAGGTCTCGGAGATACAAGGCTCCCCGTCTCACTTTCTGCCAAGATACTTGCTCGCCTGGGTCGAGATCCAATACAATTCTATCCGGCTTTTCAAGAGCTTTACTATTGCTTCCCCAAGGGTGTATTTCAATGGTATCAAATTGAATTAAAGACATTAGCCCCTTTTTGTCTTTAACCATCAAAAGATTGGCATGATCAGAATTCCTACCGAGGGAGATTGAAGAAATAGGAGAAGGGAAGGCCTGATTATAATGTTTTTGATAAAAGGCTTTACCTGAACCTGAAGGACAACGCAATACCAAGAGAGGACGATTCTGGATGTGAGGTAACATGAAAGAGCTTACTTTATCATAATAAATAGCTAATTCACGTTTTGTGATATTTTTGGTGGGATAAAATATTCTATCTCCATGGGTGATTTCAACCCCTCCAATATTTTCGCTTTTTTCAAGTTTAGCCTTGCTTCGAGTGACTTTTGTCATATTCTTTTTGGACGTTTCTCTTATCACTTCTCTTGTCTCCTTATCCTTTCTTAAGCCTAAAAAAACGGGGTGTCTCAAAATGCCTTCGTTTGTCCACTCTAAAAATTCTAGTTCACACACTAATTTGGGCAAAACCCACGTGGTTTCTTTCTGCTTATCAATGAGCGACACATCATGAAAATAGGGTTTTTTTCGCACCCATTTTTTAAGGCTTGAATAAAGCTTTTCAAGCGATTCTTCTCGAAATCCCGTACCAACATGGCCGCAAAAGATGAATTGATTTTGATCGTTATAAACTCCCACTAAAAGCGATCCGAAATAGCGTCGAGATCCTTTAGGCTTAGTAAAGCCCCCTATCACAAATTCTTGTCGATTTTGACATTTAATTTTTAACCAGTCATGGCTACGTTTTTGTTTATAGGGACTATCTATTTTCTTTGATAGGATCCCTTCTAAAGCAAAGTGGCAGGCTTGATCAAAAACCGCCTTGCCCTCACCTATTATATGATCGGCATACAGAATATTGGGATGGGGTTCATGCCAATTTTGAAAAACCTTTTTTAGCCATTCTTTGCGTTGAATGAGTGGCGTATTGTTTAATTCAAAACCGTTACAATAAGGAATATCAAATAAAAAATATCTTAAATTATGAGTATCTTTTGAATCAATGGCATTTTGTAGCATCTGAAAGCGGCTTACCCCACGTTTATCTAAGGCCACCAACTCTCCATCCACAATGGCGTTCTTTAAAGGAAGGGTTCTCAATTGCTTAACGAGAAAGGGAAAATGTTTTGCCCAATTATGGCCATGTCTTGTTAATAAATCGATTTGATTAGGTTTAAGGATCCCTATCATCCTATAACCATCAAATTTTATTTCATGCAACCACTCGTCGCCTTCAGGGGGTTTTAAGATTCTTTTTCCTAGTTCTGGATTATAGGTTTTGGGCTGAGGTCTTTTTCGAACATTAGCTAATCGCCTAATTTCAAGCGCAAACTTCGCGGTGGTCTCCCGATTATTTTTCTCTTTTTTTTTAAGCGTGCTCTGGGTGGCTCTTCGCTCGAGCTTGATAACTTTAGCTTTAGTATGAGTTTTATCATCAACTTTAAAAAACAGCCAATTATCCCCATTTTTTTCATTAGATTTCATTCGAATAAGCTTAAATATTCCTTTTAATTTTTTACCCTGAATATGAATAGTCATATCTCCTTTGAGATATGCCTGTCTTTTAGTTAAACTCCCCACATTTCCCCAGGTCCCTTCATCCCATATCTCAACCTTTCCGGCACCATAGTGGCCTTTCGGAATGGTTCCTGAAAAGCTTGCATAGCCTAAAGGGTGATCTTCTACATGCACAGCAAGACGTTTAACACTCGGGTCGCGAGAAGGCCCCTTAGGGAGTGCCCAACTTTTTAAGGCACGATTCATTTCTAAACGAAGATCATAATGGAGATGGCGTGCAGCATGTTTTTGGATAACGTAAATAGGATCTTTTTTGCCCTCTTTTATTTTTTTTGACTTTTTTGCAACCGCCCTAGGTTTCTTTTGATAGCCTGGTTCTTTCGTTACCTTAATATCGCGCTTTTGATGGTATTTTTTAAGAGGCACGTCGTTTTCCTTTAGGTTTGTGTTTGTTTTGCCCACCTTTTTTATGCTTCTTTTCCTTTTGCTTAATACTCTTCTTGAGTAAAACCATAAAATCAATGACCTTACCCTTCGGCATGCCTGCTATTGCTACTTTTTCCTTGGTGGCAACTTTTACATGTTTCTTTTTAGCAATTTTTCCTTCAATCCATTTTTGCAGTAATTCTCTATTTTTATCATGATATTTTTTAGGATCCCATTTTGTCGCCATACTCGCAACCAAGTGTTCAGCCATCTCAATTTCTTTGGCAGATATTGGGTGGGTTTTCGTCGTGTTAGCAGAAACGTAGAACTCTTCAGGGCTGCGAACTTCTTTTGGAAAACGCATCAAATTCAACAATAAGATATTTTTATAGGGTAGGAGGGCGGCTAAATATTCTCTTGTTCTAATCACCACCTTCATGAGCCCTGCCATTTTGGTGTCTTTAAGTGTTTCAAACAGCAAGGCATATCCCTTTTCTCCTTGTTTGGTGGGCACTAAATAATAGGGCTTAGTAAAATAAACAGGCTCTAAATCCTTTTCTGGGATAAATTCTTCTAGCTGAACAACCTGATTATTTTCCGCAGCCGTTTTTTCGAGTTCTTTTGCATCCACAATCACATAATTTCCTTTTTCAAATTCATAGGCTTTGACAATCCTATCCCAGGATACAGGTTTGCCGGTCTCTTCATTCACTCTTTCATAACGAATTCTGGCATGATTTCGGCTATCTAATAAATGAAATTGGAGGTCCTCCGACTGCCTTTCGGCTGAATAAAGCTCGACCGGGATATTAACCAGGCCAAAGGTTATATTGCCATTCCATATGGGTCGTGCCATAAAAAGCCTCTTTTTTATACTGTTTTAATATAGACAGTGAACTTATAAAAAAGTTCGGTTAAACCCCTGTCAAGAAATGGACTAAAGGAAACACAGAAAGCCCTAACTTTTTGAATTTATTGAGAGTTCTAATGGCGTTTAGC
>Ga0207128_1021_pt1 | contig 42250 bp, 35 predicted proteins | sample Alteio_BWMinHeat_18_FD_153522 | JGI IMG/M metagenome (GOLD analysis project Ga0207128, IMG submission 153522) | Enriched cells from forest soil in Barre Woods Harvard Forest LTER site, Petersham, Massachusetts, United States -... | ecosystem: Environmental > Terrestrial > Soil > Temperate forest >... | reverse complement strand
TCTCGACCTTCGGTCTTCGGTCCTTGGCCGCGCTCCAGTCGGTTCAGATCGGCGAGAATTTCCACAGACGTCTGATAGCGCTTCTCGGGCTTCTTGGCCAACATGCGATCCAGCAAGGTCACCACTTCGCGCGGCAAGCCACGATTAAATTGGCGGACATCAGGAGGAGCCGTATCCACGTGGCGGAGTAGCCGCTCGGGCAAACTGCCTTCCGAGAAAGGCGGCCGGCCGGCCAGCATGTGGTAAAAGGTGCAGCCCAAGGAGTAAATGTCGCTGCGCGGATCGGCCGACTGGCTATCGCGCGCTTGCTCGGGGGCCATATAATCAATCGTCCCCACCATGTATCCCGTCCGAGTCAGGCGGATTTCATCACCGCTTATCTCGCGGGCCAATCCTAAGTCCGTTAGCTTGATAATGGGCCAGCTATTCTTCTTGGTAATCAGGATATTCGAGGGCTTGATGTCCCGATGGATAACGTTCTGTTGATGAAGGTAAGCCAAGGCTCGAACCGCTTGAGTGACGAGTAGGCAGGCTTCATCGGCGTCCAAGGTACCTTTGCGGCTGATGTACTCGTGCAAATCGATGCCGTCGACGTAATCCAGAGCCAGAAAGTGGATGCCGTTGGCTTCCCCGAATTCATGCAGTCGAACGATATGCTCGTGCCTCAGCTTGGCGTAGCGCCCCGCTTCACGGCGAAATCGCTCCAAGGTCGTGGCGTTCTGCGCTAACGCCGGCAAGAGAATCTTGAGCGCCACCGGCTGACCGGTTTCCTCGTCCCGCGCCTTATAGATGATCCCCATGCCACCCGTGGCAATGTGGGCCAGCAGCCGGTATCTACCGATATAGCTGCGAACATTCTCTTTCAATACAGGGGCTGTTGGCATCGTTGCAAACTCTTGCCCAAGCCCATCCTCGCCATCAAGCAGAGCTTGAGGCCGAGGAGGCCGGAAATGGTCCTTTTGTCTGTCCGGGCGGAAAGCAACATTGTGACCGCTGAACTTTATATACGCAAGTCGTTTTTGTGAATATGCTAAAAAAAGAAGAGCGAGTGATGAGTGGTGTCTCCAATCAAGCTTCCGAAGTCTCTTCGGCTTCGATGACTCGGACCTCTCTATGGCAACGGACCTGCTTTCTCTGGGCCGCGAGCATTTGCAGTCTGGTCGATTGGAACAGGCGGAGCAAGTTTTTCGCCAAGTCTTGAAGGGCGAGCCGAATGACCCGACTGCCTTAACTCAGCTCGCTCAAACGCTAGTAGCCATGGGCAACGCCTCGGATGCGATCAGCTACTTGGAAAAGGCCCGGCAGATAAATGACAGCGACTTGGAAACCCTGATTCATCTGGCCGCCGCATTGAAAATCCTCAACCGGCCCGATGAATCCATCACTTGTTACCAGCAAGCCCTGCGCTTGCAGCCGGATTTCGCTCAGCTCTACTTGAATCTGGGAGATACGTTGCGGGCTCGGGGAAAACTGGACGAGGCCTTGGCAATTTATCAAGCGGCTCTGAGACGTTGGCCATTCCTGGCTTGGGCTCATTATGGCATGGCCAAGGTTTACGAATCTCAGCGCAAGCTGACTGATACGCTTAGCTGCTATCAACGGGCCGTGCAGGCCTGGCCCTTATTCGCGGAAGCCCATCGGGAGGCGGGCCACCTGTTCCGTTCTTGCGGCCAGCTTCAGCCGGCTCTCTTGGCTTATCGCCAGGCCGCCCAGTGCAAGCCGGACGATGCCGATACCCTGACGCAGCTCGGCAGCATCGCCCTTCACCTCTCCCAGCTCAACGACGCCTTGGCTAACTTTCAGGCCGCCCTGAAGGCGCGGCCCGATCATGCCGAAGCCTATCATGGCCTGGGCATGACTTACACGGTCCAAGGAAAAGTGGACGAAGCCGAAGAGTGTTTTCGCAAGGCCTGCGAGCTGGCGCCGGACTTCGCCGTGCCTCGCTATAACTTGGGCTTGGCCCTTCAATCTCAGGGCAATTTAGCCGAAGCGCGCGACTATCTTCAGCAAGCGGTGCGCTTGCAACCGGATGATCCGGTCGCGCACAGCTCCCTGATCAGCTCCATGAATTGCGATCCGGAAGTGGACAATGCCAGGCTCTTGAACGAACATCGCCGCTGGGCCGAGCGGCATTCGCCACCCGCATCGGTCTGGCCCGTCCACGAAAATCCTCCCGATCCGAACCGGGTTTTGCGCGTCGGCTATTTATCGCCGGACTTTCGGCTCCATGCCGTCGCCTACTTCATGGAGCCGGTCTTGGCCAACCATAACCGCAGCCGAGTCGAGTCCTACTGCTATGCGGACGTCGCCGTCCCGGACACCATGACCCAGCATCTCCAGTCGCGGGCTCACCAGTGGCGGCAAACGGTCCACATGCCTCATGAAGCGCTTTTCAACGGCATCCGGCAAGACCGGATCGACATTTTCGTCGATCTTTGCGGCCACATGGGCAACAACCGTCTGCAAGTCTTTGCCCGCAAACCGGCGCCGATTCAGGTCAGCTACCTGGGCTACCCGGCGACCACCGGCCTGCCGGCCATCGATTACCGGCTGGTCGACGCCGTCACCGATCCACCGGGAGAACCGGCCTTCCACACCGAGGAGCTGGTTCGGCTGCCGGACGTTTTCTGCTGTTACCTCGGACCGCCGCATTTGCCGCTCGAGACTTCGCCTCCCTTGCAACGAACGGGCAGCGTGACTTTTGGCTCCCTCCACAAACTGGAAAAGCTCAACGACCGCGTGATGGATCTGTGGTGTGCGGTCTTGAAAGACGAGCCGTCGGCTCGGTTCTTGGTCGGCCGAGACACGTTGCAGGGCAAGACGAACCAGCGGTTACTGGCTCGATTTACGGAGCGGGGCATCGACGCTTCGCGCATCATTCTCCGCCAGGCCAATTCCTTCAGCTTCCAGCACATGCAGCTCTATGACGAAATCGACGTGTCGCTGGACACGTTTCCTTGGAGTGGCCATACGACCGCCTGTGAATCGCTGTGGATGGGTGTGCCGGTGGTCACGCTCCTGGGCCAGCGCTGTGCCGGCCGAATGGTGGCCAGCGTGCTCACCTGCCTGGGTTTGCGCGAACTGATCGCCGAAACGCCCGAGGAGTATCGGCGGCTGGCGGTCAAGCTGGCTCGTGATTTGCCCCGGCTAGCGAACCTTCGCGGCCGGTTGCGCAGCATGATGGTTCAGTCGCCTTTGTGCGACGGTCCGAGCTTCGCCAAGAAAATCGAGGATGCCTATCGGTGGATGTGGCGGCGCTGGTGTGAGCAAAAATCCCAACCCGTCCCGAGGGCCGCACCACCATCGCGCCCCGGCGGCTTCTGGGAAACCTGGAGCTCCCCGGAATAAATGAAGGATTCTCTGAGCGGGGTGGCGTAAGCCCCCTAAGCGGAGCTCAATCCGTAGTACCCACCTCAGGGGCTTAGGCTCCCCGCTCCGGAATAGATGAATTCTTCTGAGCAGGCGCCAAGAAGTCGATGAACGCCTGGGCGGCGGGGCGGAGCTTTTCGCCGCGGCGAACGAGGATGCCCGAGTGAATCGGCCGAATCTGGTCTCCCAGGGAGCGCACGCCGACGCGGCGGCCGCGAGTCACACGGCCGCTGGGCATCAGCGGCACGATCGATACTCCCAAGCCGGCTTCCACCATGCGAACGATGATTTCCGTGTTCGTCGTTTCCATATCCACGCGGGGCGATAGGCCCTGGCCGTGAAAAGCATCCATCACGTGCTGCCGGCCCGTCGAGCCACGCTCGAACAAAATCAAGGGGGCATGGGTCAAGTCCTTCAACTTCAATGCGGGTTTCCTCAGGAACGGATGACGGGAAGGTGTGATCAGGCTCCAATTCATGGAAAACAGGTGAAGATACTCCAGATCGGGCGACGACTCGTAGGGAGCAGCCACGCCAAAGGCCAGCTCCGGGTCCTGAAGCAGGGCTTCCTCGATTTCCTCCTCCGTCATGTTGCTGAGCCTGACATGAATGTTCTCAAAAGCTTTGTGGAATCGGTGAACGGCTTCGATCAGCACGTACAGGATGAGATACTGAGTGGCGGCGACGTGGATTTCGTGGGGTTCCGTGGGCTCGCCGAATAACTCGGCCAGATGTTGAGCGCGTTCCAAAAAGGATAAGGCATGGGGAAGAAACAACTGGCCTTCGGGAGTGAGCGGCTGTCGGCGGCGAACGCCGCGGCGTTTCGTATAGAGTTCCACTCCCAAGCGCTGCTCCAAGGCCAGCAGGCGATTTCGCACGCCTTGCTCGGTGATATGCAAAATGCCCGCCGCGAGCCGCAGACTGCCCTGTCGCGCCAGCTCGACAAAGGCCGCCACCTGGTCCGTGGACAGAGACGGAAAGGATGAAGGCATCGAACGGATCCCGACTAAACGAAAAGTGTGGTTAGTTTCTTTATAAACAATACATTATTTTATTTGATAAGAATGCAACACTAGATCGGGTAGAAAGTCGAGCCGTATTTGATTCGGCAGAGGAAAGGCTCGGTGGCCATTGGCGAGAGTCGCCGACCAAGGGCTCTTTTCGCGGCCCGAGAATCGCCTCTGGACATCGGTTTCCCGACTTTGTAGGCATAGGAATATTCGCTTGATTCTTGGCCGGGTTTCGGCCATTCTGAGAGTTGAAGAACTGGGCTTTTTGGAGGTTTGACGCCTCGTGTAAAGAGAAAGGAACGACTGAGCAATGACTCACACTGTTTGCGAACCGTGCAACGATTGCAAATACACCGACTGCGTGGCCGTCTGCCCGGTGGAGTGCTTCTACCAGGACGACATGATGCTTTACATCGATCCGAACGATTGCATCGATTGTGAAGCCTGCGTGCCGGAATGCCCGGTCGAGGCGATCTTCGCGGAAGCCAACGTGCCGGCTCAATGGACCAGCTATACGCCCCTAAACGCGGAACGCTCGGCCGTTTTGAAAGAAACCGGCCACATTACGGAAAAGCAAGACGCCAAAGAAGGACCCGCCTGCAAGAAAAAATAGCCATCCGGTGAGTGGTGAGTAGGTGAGTGGTGAGTGGCAAAGAACAACCTTCAGCAACATCCGTTTTAGCCACGCCATTTACCACTCATCACTCGCCGCTCACCGCTCGCCACTCATCAACTCCCGGCGTTCTCCTCATTCAGCTCGGTACGCCGGATGCGCCGACGGTTCCCGCCTTGCGTCGCTATCTGCGGCAATTCCTGAGCGACCCGCGCGTGATCGAAGCGCCTCGTCTTTTGTGGTGGTTCATTCTGAACTTTCGCATTTTGCCGACTCGCCCCAAAGAATCGGCCGCCAAGTACCAACGCATCTGGACTGCCGATGGCTCGCCCCTTCTTCACCTCACTCGCCTTCAAACGGAGGCCTTGCAACGCGCTCTGACCGATCTGCCAGTCCGTTTCGGCATGCAGATCGGCAATCCGCCACTGGCCGAGGCGGTCCATGAGTTGATCGAAGCGGGAGTCGAGCGGCTGATCGTGCTACCGATGTATCCTCAGTATTCCGCGGCGACAACGGCTTCCGCCATGGACTGTCTGTTTGCTGCCTGGAAGCAGGAAAGGCGCGTGCCGGCCATTCGGGTGGTGCCCCCGTATTTCGAGCATCCGGCTTATATCGACGCCCTTGTCGCCATTATTCAGGAAGAACTCGCCCAGCTCCGCTGGGAGCCGGACCATTTCTTGCTGAGCTTTCATGGTCTGCCGGTGAAATATGTGGAGCGAGGCGATCCCTACCCGCGGCACGTCCAGCGGACGACGGAGTTGCTCATCGATCGGCTCGGCTGGCCGCGGGAGCGCTGGACGCAGACCTTCCAGTCGCGTTTCGGCAAGGACGAATGGCTGCAGCCTTACACCGACAAGACCTTGGAGGCGCTGGCACGCCGGGGAGTCAGGCGGGTCTTTGTGGCGACCCCTGGATTCACGACAGATTGCTTGGAGACGCTCGACGAAATCGGCCACGAGGCGCGGGAGCTGTTTCAGCATGCTGGCGGCCAACATTTCCACCAGTGCCAGTGCCTAAACGACCATCCAAAATGGATTGAGGCGATGCGAACTTTGATTTTGCAAGAGGGGCATGGGTGGATTTGAACCCGTGAGTGGTGAGTGGTCGCAAGCGATGCTTTACCACTCACCACTCACTTACTCACAACTCACCAATTACAATAGGATCATGAAGTCCGAGATCCATTTCCTGGCGCCGCCGGGTCCGTGCGGGTACTTGCCCGATCAGACTTGGCGGTTGGAATACGAATTCTTCAGCAAGCTGAGCGCGGCGGAGTACTTGAATCGGATGGAAAACGGCTGGCGTCGCTTTGGCGCCAGCGTGTTTCGTCCTCGCTGCCCCGCTTGCAACGCCTGCCGTTCTCTTCGAGTTCTGGTCGAGCGCTTCGAGCCGAGCCGCAGTCAGCGCCGAGTGCGCAAGGCCAACGCGGCGGTGATCACTCTCCGCCGCGGCCCGCCCAGCGTCAGCCGCGCTAAGCTGGACTTGTATGATCGCTATCATGCCTTTCAAGCCGAGACCAAAGGCTGGCCCTGGCATGAAGCCAAGGACATGGCCAGCTATGCCAATTCGTTTGTGGAAAACCCATTTCCTACCGAGGAATGGTGCTATTTCCTTGGCGACCGGCTGGTCGGCGTCGGCTATGTAGATGTGCTTCCCGGCGCCCTATCAGCCATTTACTTTTTCTACGATCCGGACGAGCGGGGATGCTCCATGGGAATCTGGAATGTCCTCAACGTCATCGACCGCGCCCGGGAGCTCTCCATTCCGTATGTCTACTTGGGCTATTATGTCGAAGGCTGTCCTTCCATGGAGTACAAGGCCGGTTTTAGGCCGAATCAGATTCGGGGGCCTGACGGCGGCTGGCGGGATTTTCGAACCCATTGACCGCGCCTTAGATCCGGAGGCCCCCATTCTGCGGTCGCGAAACGTAAACCAATTAACCACTCACCACTCGACCACTCACCTATTCACCACTACTCTTCACTTTGCCGTATACCCCCCATCGACCATCAGGTGGCTGCCGGTGATGAAGGAGGCCTCCTCGGAAGCGAGAAAGAGAACGGCATAGGCAATCTCGCGCGGTTCGGCGATGCGTTTCAGGATATGAGCGCCGCCCCAATCGGGATGGGCGTCGGCGGCGGCGCGGTCCATACCTCTTTCGCGAGTTAGACGCTGAACGATCTGTGTCCACACCGTTCCGGGGCAAACGGCATTGACGCGAATCTTGTCCGGCGCCAAATCCAGGGCCATGCAGCGGGTCATGGTAGCCAACGCGGCCTTCGAAGAGTTGTACGTGACGAACTCCGGCTGGGCGATGAAACTGGACATGGAGGCGATGTTGACAATGGCCCCGCCACCCGCTTTGCGCATCAGCGGCACGACATGCTTGGCGACTAAAGCCGGGCCCATGACATTGACGTCCAGAATCTGCCGCCATTCTTCCGGCGTGGCGTCGATGCCCTTGAGCACAAAGATGGCGGCGTTGTTAACCAGGACGTTGACGCGGCCGAAGACGCGCGCCGCCTCGGCTGCCATGCGCACGACGCTGGCCTCGTCGGCCACGTCGGTGGCGGTAAAGTGAGGTCGCCCGCCACTCCGAGCGATCTGCTCCGCCGCTTGTTTGCCCTTGTCCGGATTCTTCTCGGCAATGACGACGGCTGCCCCTTCTTCGGCGAACAGCTCGCAAATGGCCCGCCCGATGCCGTCGCCGCCTCCTGTCACGACCGCGACCTTGTCCTTGAGTCGATTCATGGTGGATTCTCCCGCATGGCGATATAGGTTCCTATAATGAGGCCGAGTCACACATGGGAATCCGACACGTGGGTGGCCGGGGCTGAGTCTTCGAAGCCCCGGTGCAATTCCCAAATCTTCATCTGTTTGCCGGGGCTTCGAAGGCTCAGCCCCGGCCACCCTACCTTTTGGAGATTCTATGAAGTCTTCCCGCTTCCTAGTTGCCTCGCTTCTTTTGGGAACCTTCCCATTTGTCATCTTTGCGGCCGAGGATTATCAGCTCGGTCCCGATTCGCAGGAGCAGTCCGGTGTGCCGCAGGGAAAAGTCACGCAGCACACATGGACCAGCAAGATATTCGAAGGCACGGCCCGCGATTACTGGATCTATGTTCCGGTGGAATACGATGCGCAGAAGCCGGCCTGTGTCATGGTCTTTCAAGATGGGCAGGCTTACGTCAACAAGAAGGGCGATTTCCGCGTGCCGGTCGTCTTCGACAATCTCATTTACAAGAAAGAGATGCCGGTGACGATCGGCATCTTCATCAATCCGGGAACCTTCCCGGCTAGCGGATCCGATAAAAAGCCGCGCAGCAACCGCAGCTTCGAATACGACACGCTCTCCGACCAATATGTCCGGTTTCTGGAAAAGGAAATCTTGCCGGAAGTGAGCAAGGATTACAATCTTCGGCAAGACGCGGCCGGCCGGGCCATCTGCGGCATCAGCTCGGGGGGTATCTGCGCGTTCACGGTCGCCTGGCAACGGCCCGATCTATTCAGCAAGGTCCTGAGTCACGTCGGCAGCTTTACCAATATCCGCGGCGGCGACGTGTATCCCGGTATGATCCGCAAAACGGAGCACAAACCGATCCGCGTCTTCTTGCAAGACGGCGCCAACGATCTTGACAATCAGCACGGCAACTGGCCCCTGGCCAATCAACAGATGGCCTTGGCGCTTAAGTTTGCCAAATATGATTACAAATTAGAGTACGGCACCGGCGGCCATAACGGCAAACACGGCGGCGCCATTCTGCCCGAGTCGCTCCGCTGGTTATGGCGGGAGGTGAAATGAGGGGCCCCATGTTACGATTTATCTTTGATAACCATAAACACACGCAGGCTGAAAAACTCTTTCCCTTTGGGCCAGCTAATCGTTGCTAAATCCTGCTGCATCTCTTGCCATGTTTCGTTATCCAAGAGAACTTCAAGTTCCTTGACTTGGCTATTAAATTGTCCGTAATAGACCCTGACCCAATGGACGCCCTGCGGAAGCTTTTTTTCCCTTAATCTTGCCTCAACTTGTCCGAACCATTCTCTTGGCGGGTTGGCAGGGTTGGGTAGCGTCCCTCTCATTCCCATTGGGCCAATGATTACCTGCCGTTCTCGCCCGCCAATTGTCCAGTCTTCAATGGTGACTTGATCGTCCTCCGGAAGAAAGAAGCTGGCCAAAATGACGTGAAATGAATTAAGGGTAAAGTTCTGGATAGCATCGTCAATTGCCTTTCCTTCAGTTTCGCCAAAACCGCCAAATGATTCGGTGATTCTGTGGCCCGAGCCGAGGACAAGTCGGACATCCAACTGGGCCGTGTGTACACCCGGCTTTGGTTCCCCTACATTGCCAACTACCCCGCAAATCCTGGCCGATTGCTTTGGGAAGACAATCCAATCACTCTTTTGCTCCGATTCGATCCCATGAGCCTGAAACAGGTCGAATATCGGTTGGTTGACAATGATGGTCTGCGGACTCTTGATTTGTGACTTAGAGTCGGAGTAGCCATAGGTCTTGACGGTGGCTTCGACCTGCAGGTAGATGAGGATGCCCACCGGGATCATGAGAATTATAAATGCCCATCCAAGTGGTGTCGCCCGATTAACCCCCCATCCTAAATACTTTATCGCCCTATCACCTAAAACTGTGTAAGTGATTCCATAAGCAAAGAATATCGGCGCAATGAAGGCTCCTTTCCGCCACAGCGAGACGGTCGGTTCATGACTTGCTGCGTCGGAAATCGGCTGGTAAATGCCCTGATAGATTAGCACTAGACTAAAGACCAAGGCCAGGACCCCGATCGTTCGCACAGGCGGCAGCTTGTCGGAGGACGATGGCAACGACATAACTAGACCGGCTAAGGTTATCTTGCCAATCGCAGCGGGGCGCTTTCGCCGTTTTCGGTGGCGCGGGATAAAGCGCGCCGGACGGTGTTGCAGATGCCGCTAGGGTCCAGGCCGAGGTCGGGCAGCAGCTCGGAGCGCTCCCCGTGTTCGACGAAGCGGTCGGGCAGGCCTAGGCGGATGATGTGACGTGCGTCCAGGCCAGCTGAGTTGGCGGCCTCCAAGAGCGCGCTGCCGAAGCCGCCTTCAAGAGTGCCTTCTTCTACGGTGACGACCAGCGGCAATTGTTCGACGGCACGGAGCAGCGTCGGCTTGTCCAGCGGTTTGGCGAACCGGGCATTGATGACAGCCAATTCCAAGCCTTCCTTGCGCAGCAGCTCGGCTGCCTTGACGCAACTGGCAAACAAACTGCCGTAGGCGATGAGAGCGCCATCCGGCCCCCATTCAAAAATCTCGGCCTGGCCCAACTCCATCGGCGCGACGCCCCGCTCAACTTTCTCCAGATTCGCTTTGGGGTAGCGCATAGCAGCGGGGCCGGAATGACTGAGGGCGAACCGCAGCATCGGCACCACGTCCAGCTCATCTCCGGGCGCCATGACGACAAAGTTCGGGAACAGCCGTAAGTAAGTCGTGTCGAAAGCGCCGTGATGGGTCGGGCCGTCCGGTCCGGTCAAACCGGCGCGATCGAGACAGAAAGTCACGGGCAGGTTTTGCAGCGCCACTTCCTGGAAGAGTTGATCGTAGGCCCGCTGCAAGAACGTCGAATAGATGGCCACAATCGGCCGGGCGCCGGCCTTGGCCAATCCGGCGGCAAATGCCACGGCGTGGGATTCGCAAATGCCGGTGTCGAAAAATCGATCGGGGAAGTCCGTCCGGACCTTTTCTAATTTGTTTCCCTGACACATGGCCGCCGTGATGACGGCCACCTGGGGATCATCCTTCATTACCTGATAGATGGCGGAGCTGACGGCGTCCGTGAATGCCTTCGACCCGCCGCGCTTCAGGGACAGGATCGTCCGCTCCGGTCCGACCATCTCGAACACCGGAGGAGTGTGGAAGGTGACCGGATCTTCGCTGGCCTGGGGAACGCCGTGGCCTTTCTCCGTGAGCACGTGGAGCAGTACCGGGCCTTTTTGATCCTTGAGGCTCTCCAACCAATCGCGGAGCGACCGCAAATCATGACCATCCACCGGCCCGATGTAGCGAAAACCCAGCTCCTCGAACAGCATGCCTCCCGTGAAGAAGGCCTTAAGCCCATCCTTGACCTGATGCATGGCTTGATTGGCCATTTCACCGACCAAAGGCACGCGGGAGAGAAAACTATGCAAGTGCCGCTTGGAGCCTTGATACAAACTCGTCAAGCGGGCTTTGTCCAGGCACTGTGCCAGGCCGCCGACTCGCGGACAGATGGACATCTTGTTGTCGTTGAGAATGACCAACAGATTCTTTCCGAGTCCGCCGGCATTGTTGAGCGCCTCGAAGACGATGCCGGAGGGCAAGGCGCCGTCGCCGATAACGGCCACGCACCGGTTGTCCGTACGGCCCAGCAGCTCATCGCCGACCTTCAATCCCAGCGAGCATGATAGGCTACAACCCGCGTGCCCGGTCATGAAGAGGTCGTAGATGCTCTCTTGCGGATTGGGATAGCCCATCAAGCCGCCACGGGTCCGAATGGTGTGAAAATCCTTGTATCGACCGGTGATGAGCTTGTGAGGGTAAATCTGGTGCCCGGTGTCCCAGATCAGCCGATCTTTGCTGAAGTCGAACGTCAGATGCAAGGCGAGACAAAGCTCGACGACGCCCAGGTTACTGGCGAAATGCGCCGGGCGAATGCTCAAGACCCGCACCAGCTCGTCCCGCATCTCCTGAGCAAGCTCGTGAAGCTCCGGCTCGGAAAGCTGGTGGAGGTCGGCGGGCGAATGAATTCGGGACAAAATCTCGCTCATCTTATCGTTTCCTTTCGAGGATGAACGGAACGAGGGCCGCCAGGCGCTCTCCATGCGGCCCCAAAGGCGTTAAATGTTGGCATGCACGTTCGGCCAGCTCCGCGGCTCGGCGACGACTCTCCGCCAAGCCCATAAGGCCGGGATAGGTAAGCTTACCATGCGCCGCGTCTTTTTGAACGCGCTTTCCGGTCTCGTCGGCGCTGCCTTCCACATCGAGCAAGTCGTCGGTAATCTGGAAGAGCAAGCCCAAGCATCGGCCGAAGCCATCGAGGCTTTTCAAGATCGCCGGATCGGGTCCGCCGGCTGTTTCGCCCAGGGCCGACCACGCTCCCAGCTGAAGGCAAGCCCGAAACAAATCGCCCGTCTTGTGTTCATGAATGGCCCGCAAATTCTCCAGGACATCCGCGGTATTTTGCGGGCCAAGTTCTTCACCATCCAGATCGAGCACCTGGCCGCCAACCATCCCGGCCGCGCCGGCGCCGAGAGCCAGATGCCGGCAACACGCCGCTGCCGTCTTGGGCGGATAACCTTCCGTCAAAACCTGAAACGCCAAAGTCAACAGGGCATCGCCCGCCAAGATCGCCAGGGCCTCTCCGAATTGCTTATGGCAAGTCGGCTGACCTCGACGCAAGTCGTCGTCGTCCATGGAAGGCAAGTCGTCATGAATCAGAGAATAGGCATGAACCATCTCGACGGCGCAAGCCGCGGGCATGGCATCCACGTCTTGGCCACCGCAAGCCTCCGCGGCCATCACCACTAAGAGGGGCCGGAGCCGCTTGCCGGGCGCCAGCACGCCATAACGCATGGCTTCCACTAACTTGGGCGGGCAGGAGTCCCCTAACCGCAAGGCTGCTGCCAAATGGCTGTCCACCAGCATACGCCTGGATTCCAGCCAATCCGAAAAGTCTTCGGGCACCGTGGTTTTCCCCGGGAGCTGGTCTTCTTGTCTTGTGGACGGGGTCTCAGAACAAGTCGTTGCCATTATTCGTCTTCTTGATTCGCCCTTGGCTATTGTTGTTTTCGGATGGAGCCGTCGCCGTTTCGAACGGCTGCGTGATCGGCTGGTTGTCGCTATCCAGGCCCCTGAGCAAAACGATCCTTTGCTCGGCGTGCTGCAATTGGCCGTAACATCGTTTCAGAAGAGTGACACCTTTCTCATAATGCGTGAGTGATTCCTCCAAGCCAATTTGGCCGTTCTCCAATTCCCGAACGATCCTTTCCAGCTCGGCCAGGGCTTGCTCGAAGGTCAGCATTTCAAGAGAGATTTCACTCATGGTTCCTCATCTACCATGCTTCGCGCCGATCATGTATGTGACACGGGATGCAAATGTTCGTTCCGGTCGCTAACGCTCCCGGCTCTGACAACTGCCCACACTCAAAAAGTGCTCGGGGCTGGTTTCCTCAACCCGGCTGGTGATGCGGCCATTTCGAACCAGCGTCACTAATCGTTCGCCGGCATGCACCTGGTCCGCGCCACGAACAATTTCCTGGTTCTCCTTGCGCGTTAAACTATATCCTCTTCCGAGCACGTTCAAGGGGCTGAGCGTCTCCAGGCGTGCCGCATAAGCTTGGACACGCTCGCCCGACCGCTCGAGTCGCTGCCGCTGAACTCGCTTCAGCCGTTCCGCCCACTCGTCCAGCCGCTGCTCGTGCTGCCGAAGGCGCTCCAAAGGAAAGCGCACCACGCGGCTGTTTGCCAATTCATCCAAGCAACGTCGAGCCAAGGCAAGGCGAGCGCTGGTCAGATCCCGGCAGCGCGCCTGCAAGGCCTGCAAGCAAGCCAGGATCTCCTGCCAATCGGGCACGATCAAGGCCGCGGCTTGTGTCGGGGTAGCCGCCCGGCAATCCGCTGCCAAGTCGGCGATGGTGACATCGATTTCGTGGCCCACGGCGCTCACCACGGGAATGCGCGAATCGAAAATGGCCCGGGCCACGCATTCCTCGTTAAAGGACCATAAATCCTCCAGGCTGCCGCCTCCGCGTCCGACGATCATCACGTCGATGGTAGTGTCGCCGTCGTCGTGCAGCCGGTTGAGAAGCCGGATCGCCGAGGCGATCTCCGCCCCCGCCCCGTCGCCTTGCACAGGCACGGGACAAATCCAAATTTCGAGCGCCGGCCAGCGACTGGACAGAATCTTCAGCATGTCGCGAATGGCCGCTCCCGTGGGACTGGTCACCAGGGCCACACGTCGAGGGAACCGTGGTAGCGGTTTTTTCCGCGCCGGTTCAAAATACCCCAGCTTGGAAAGCTTGTCGCACAGCTGGCGGAAGGCCAGCTCCAAGGCGCCAAGCCCCTTGGGCTGAAGCGATTGAATGATTAGCTGATATTTGCCGTGCGGCGGATAAACTTCGATTTGTCCGGCTGCAATGACCTCCAATCCGTCGTGCGGCTCGAACCGGATCCCCGCAGCGGTTCGTTTCCACATAACCGCGGGGAGCTGTGCATCGGCATCTTTAAGCGTAAAATAGAAGTGTCCGGACGATGCGGGGCGATAATTCGAGATCTGTCCACTCACCCAAACTTCGGGAAATCCTTCTTCCAAAACCCCTTTGATCTCCCGGGTCAGCTCGGCCACGGTCTTGACCTTCACGCCCTGGGGTAATGTGGCTTGATTCATGGTTGTTGATTTCCAGCCTTCAGCTTCCTGGCCGAATCGACTCGCACCAGAACCATCGGATCGCCTTGTTCATCCGGCATTCGCAAAAGCATCTCTGCCGGAAGAGTAGGCTGCCAGTTTCGCCATTCGGATTCATCCAAGATACAGTAGATCGGCCGCTCGGACGAGGGCAGTTGGTCCGGATTAGGCAACCGGCGCACCGGCCGGCGATAGTAAAACATGATGCCTTCGTCTTTGACATTGAATAAGTAAAGCGTGTCTCCGTCCGGCACCGAGGCTGCCAGTTGCTCCCCTTTCTCTTTCGGTTGACGGGCAGGATTTCTTCGCGGTAGGACCGCCTCCACAAAGACCAGTTTGACGACGAGCCAGCAGGCAATCAGTCCGATGAACAGGTGAGCAACCCGCAGTTTTTTACGGAATAAAGCGAAACCGAATGATCGGCGTTCGCGGAGCCAAGCAATCCAGACAGAGGCGGCCAGGCCCGCCAGGCCGGGAAACAATGGAAAACTATGCCGCGTGGCGTGCTCCGGGATGACCGTCCAGAAAAGCATGTTGGACCAAGCCCAGCAGTGAAGCGCCTGAAGCAAGCGACGTCCTGGGAGTTCCCAAAGCGCCGCAAACCCAGGCCGAAGGCTTAGTAGGGCGAAGGCGGAGCACGGCAAACTGGCTGCCAGGAGCCGCACGGGGTGGAACAAGCTTTCACCCCAGGGATAAGATCGGTGATGGTGGCGTGGAGACAGCCGCATCAGCCCCTCGCGACTTACCGTTTCGTACAAAGTATGCCAATCCGTCAAAGCGGCGGCCGCTCCCAGCCAAGCAAACACAACACTGGCCGCGATCGCCGCACAGACCAGGTGATGCCGTCCCCACAATAACCGCAGCTGCCCCCGCCACCATAACAGCGGGATCACCGTGCCGTAGAAAAACGCGGCCCCGGTCCATTTGGTCAAGACGCCGCCGGCGACGCAGAGGAGCGCGGCTAGCCACCAAAGCCATAGCGATGGTTGAGAATTGAGGATAATAGCTCGAGGATCGAGGATCGAGCATTGACGATCGAGAACCGTCATACCGGTTTTGCAGGTTTGGACACGCAGGCTTTCGATCTGAGGGAAGCGATCTTCAATCCTCCATCTTCGATTCTCAATCTTCGATCCTCTTTCCTCAACTAGCTCCAGCCCGCGCAAGAAGAACAAAGTGGACGCCGAGACCCAGAAAGTTTGCAGCATGTCGATTTCGGCGGTACTGGACTTGTCGAGCCAAAGAAAGGACATCGGCAGGATCAAGGCGGCCACCAGGCCCCAGCGCCGGCCGAGTTGCCGGCCGAAATACCAATAGAAAAGAAGAACCGTTAAGGTGGCCGCAATCGCCGATGGAAGCCGGGCCGTCCATTCTCGCACCTCGCCGAAGGGCCAACTGGTCAGAGCGATGGCCGCGTACATTCCCGGCGGCTTGGTGAACAGCGGCTCGCCATAGAGCGTCGGCACGATCCAGTTGCCGCTTCGCAAAAACTCCGCGGCGATAATCGCCCGCAGACTTTCCGTCCGATAAAACTCCCCTTCGGTCAGGCCGTAAAAGAATAGCCAGCCGCAGTAACCACTCAGGCAAAGCCAACAGATCCACCTGCGGTCGGCAAGCGCCGCCGGTGAATCAAGCGAACTCCGCGAAGCCAGTGCATTTTCAGTGGTAACAGGAGGAAAAGCGACCAGCGCCATGCACGGCCTCCATGCCAGGCTGTGAATCGAGAATCGGGAAGCAATAGCCTACCCGATTGGCTGAAATCGATGAAGAGCAAAGCCCCAAATCGGGAGGGCGAGGCTCTCGCCGAGCCGTCTAAGTGACCGGCTCGGCGGGAGCCTCGCCCTCCCAATGCGTTGAACTTTTCCCACTTCTATGATGAACTGCTTTGCAGGTTCGATCCTTCCCGGACCTTCGCGGCGTAGTCCTCAATTAAAGCGAACTGCTTGAAGAAGTCATGGTCCTCGACCCCCATGGGACTTTTGAAGAAGCAAGCCAAGTGACGAAGAATGCCCGCCTCGCCGCGCCGCTGGGCCAGCAACCCGAGCCGGGCCAGGTCGATCACTAGCGGGGCCGCCAGGATTGAATCGCATCCTTGCCAAGTGAACTGCATGTTCATCTTCACGCCAAGGAACCCTTGGAAGTGAATAAAATCCCAAGCGGTCTTCCAATCGTCCAGCGACTTGATGTACTCGATGGAGACGTGGGTTTGCGGTTTATAACCCACAATTTGCGAGATGACCTGATCTTTGGTCCGAATCTTGGAGGCTTTATTCTGGGGATCGTCGAGGACCTGGCCGTCACGATTGCCAAAGATGTTATGTCCTACCCAGCTCAGGATTTTCATGTTCCGGGCGGCGAACATCGGTGCCAACACGGACTTGAGCAAGGTCTCGCCAGTCTTGCCGTCCTTGCCGCCGACCGGCGCCCGGCGTTGCTCCGCCAGCTCCAAGATAGCGGGAAAGGAAGCTCCCAATGAAGGCGTGAAGTTGATGTAAGGCAAACCCAGATCAATGGCGGCCCAGGCGTAAAGTGAGCTGGCGGGCAGCGCCGCGGGATTCCGGCATTCTTGCGGCGCCAAGAATCGCTGCAGAGATTGATGCCCCTCGGTCAATTCAAAAGGCGGCTCGGTCGAAGCCACGTTGACTACAACGATCTGATCGAGGCGGTTTGCTTCCCGAAACTGCAACAGATCGGCCTGAATGCCCTCGACGGCGGCCCGGAGACTGTCCTTCTGGTGAACTTCAGGCAGATCGGCGAGCTTGACAATGGTCGCGCCGGCATTGAGCACCGTCCCAGGCCGGACGTTTTGGCTCCAAAGATCCAAATCCGGCATGCAGGAATCGGTCAAACCACGGTCAAATAGATTCGAACGTTCATGAAGCTCCTGCACCGCTTGACGATATCCCGTGCGGCGAACGTCATGCCCGCCCAGGACGAACTGGTTGGGCTGATCGAGATCGATGCCCTCAAAAAGAGGCAAAGCGGTGACCAGAGACGTGTTGTCGATGAGTCCGCGGCGCAGCGCGGCCATCCCCATAGCAACGGTCGTCCCCACGCCGCCAAAGGTGCCGATCAACCACAAGCCGACACGTCGTTCGCTCATTGGGAGTAACCGAGGGAGGCTTCAAGAAACGCTATAGGGATTCTCTCACGCGAAGCGGGACAGGTCAAGCTTCGGAAATGCCAACGGAGAGGGAGGGATTCGAACCCTCGGTGATCTTGCGACCACACCGGTTTTCGAGACCGGCGCTTTCAGCCACTCAGCCACCTCTCCGGGGCGTATCGCCTGCAAGCATGTTATCTCTTCCGATAGGTTACCGTCAACGGGATGGCTGCTCGCGCGGGGCCGTTCAAACTGATCAAGCGTAGATGCATTTGGATCGTCGGCCTTGTCGGATCAGGGGAAGGGGACAATTATTACGATAGAATAATGCAGCGATAAAATGCTGGCTTTGTGTCTTTCTATTCTGGTGGTTTTTGATGTCGGCAGCGTTTGAACTAGTCAGTCAGTTTCAGCCCGCGGGAGATCAACGGCAGGCCATCGAGAGTCTGGTGGCGGGTTACCGCGACGGCCGGCCGTGCCAGACGCTAATGGGCGTGACGGGCAGCGGCAAAACTTTTACCGCCGCCAACGTCATCGCTCAAATCGGCAAGCCGGCGCTGGTGCTTTCGCACAACAAGACTCTGGCAGCCCAGCTCTTCAAGGAATTTCGCTCTTTCTTTCCTCGCAATGCCGTCCATTATTTCATCAGCTATTACGATTACTACCAACCGGAAGCTTACATTCCGCAGCGCGACATCTACATCGAGAAAGACGCGCAGATCAACGAGAACATCGACCGGTTGCGCCTCGCCGCCACCAGCGCTTTGGTCAGCCGGCCTGACGTGATCATTGTCGCCAGCGTCTCTTGCATTTACGGCTTAGGCTCGCCAAGCGATTATCGCCGCATGATGGTGCGCGTGGCGAAGGGGGAGACGGTCGATCGAGACACCGTGCTGCTTAAGCTCGTGGACATCCAATATGAGCGGAACGACGTTGACTTTTCCCGCGGCAAGTTTCGGGTTCGTGGCGACGTGATCGAAGTCTGGCCGGCTTCCGAAGAGTACGCTTATCGCATCGAGCTTTTTGGCAACGAAGTCGACAAGTTGGCCATCATCAATCCAACCAGCGGCGAAACGCTTCGGGAGTTGGAAGAGCTTTATGTTTATCCGGCCAAGCATTTCGTTACGCCCGACGAGCGCATTCGAGAATCCGTGGAGGGAATCCGAGCCGAGCTGGAAGAACGGCTCGCCCAATTTCGCAAAGAAGGGAAACTACTGGAGGCCCAGCGTCTGGCGGCCCGGACCCGGTACGACCTGGAAATGCTGCTGGAAGTGGGCCATTGCCCGGGCATCGAGAATTATTCACGTTGGCTCAGCCAGCGAAAACCGGGCGAGCCACCTTACACCCTGATCGATTTTTTCCCGGAAGACTTCTTGATGATCGTGGACGAATCGCACGTCACCTTGCCCCAGGTTCGCGGCATGTTTGCCGGCGACCATAGCCGAAAGCTCACTTTGGTGGAGCACGGCTTCCGCCTCCCCAGCGCTTTGGACAATCGCCCGCTGCGCTTCGACGAATGGGAAAAAAGGGCCAAACAAATGCTGTTCATGTCGGCGACACCCGGACCCTATGAGTTGGAGCGTTGCGGCGGCGAAGTGGTCGAGCAGGTGATCCGGCCCACCGGCCTGGTCGATCCGCTCCTGCACGTCAAGCCGGCGCGCGGCCAGGTTCCGGACCTGATCGAGGAAATCAAGAAACGCGCCGCCAGCAAAGAGCGAGTGCTGGTGACGACCTTGACTAAGCGGTTGGCGGAAGACTTGAGCGCCTATCTGAGCGAAGCAGGTTTGCGCGGGAAATGGCTGCACTCGGAGCTGGATGCGATCGAGCGCGTTCAAGTTTTGCGCGAGCTGCGCGAGGGAGCCTTTGATGTTCTCGTCGGCGTGAATCTGCTGCGAGAGGGGTTGGACCTCCCGGAGGTTTCCATGGTGGCCATCCTGGATGCCGACAAGGAAGGGTTCTTGCGGAGCGATACCTCCCTTATTCAGACCATTGGTCGAGCCGCCCGCAATGTCAACGCGGAAGTTGTTCTCTATGCGGACAAGGTGACCGGCTCTATGCAGCGGGCGATGGACGAGACTCGCCGGCGGCGCGAGCTACAACTGGAATACAACACGCAGCATGGCATTACTCCGGAGACGGTGCGCACGGCGATCGGCGCCGGGATTGAAGAAGAGATCGCCGCCCACAAGCTGGCCCAGGAAGCCGCCGGTCAGTCCGCCGATGATTACGTCAGCCAGGAATATCTCGAAGAGCTGCACGCCGAAATGCTGGCCGCGGCCGCCAATTTGGAATTCGAGCGCGCCGCCCAGCTCCGCGACCGCATCGCCAAGCTCAAAGGTCAGCCAGTGGCCGCTCCCCAGGTCAAAAAACGCCGTTGGCGGAAGAGATGATTTCCTCAAGGGTCCTGCGTCTTGACCCTTAAATTCGATTCGTTATAAGTTCTTTCCGTTAGGCAAGTCTGATCTCTACCAACATCTTGCCTCCCTTTACTGATCTCGCCAATGTCACGTATCACTGATCCTGTCCAGAAATCCACCAAGTCGTTCCTATGGTCGGCCAAGGCATTACAATGCGGGCCTGAAGGTGGGCAGCAAAAGAGATGGCGGAGAAGGTTAGAGTGGCAGGCACTCTTGCTAGTCGGCATCGTGGCGGCAATTTATTTCGTTCGGTTGGGGGATATGTCCGTTCGGGGCGAAGAGTCCCGGTGGGCGACCGTGGCGACCGAGATGCTCCGGACAGGCGATTGGGTGGTTCCGCGGCAGCAAGGGGTTCCTTTTCTGAGCCGCCCTCCTTTAGGAAGCTGGCTCATCGCCGTGGCAACGCTGGTTCGCGGACAGTGCGATGTTTGGGCGGTTCGTTTGCCGGCAATTTTGGCGACTCTGCTGAATTCTCTGTTGGTTTACGGATATTCTCGAGCATTTCTGTCGCGCTTCGGAGCGTTCACGGGCGCTCTCGCCTATGCCACCATGGGTCAGGTGCTTCAGTTGGGGCGCGTGGGCGAGACAGAGGCTGTGTTTACCTTTTTCGTCAGCGCATCCTTATTGGTTTGGCATTGGGGTTACGTCAAACAATGGCATGACATCTGGATTTGGATTGCAGGGTATGGCCTGGCGGCCCTTGGCGCGCTGACGAAGGGGCCACAAGCGCCGATCTATTTTGTCGCCGTAACCGGCATGTTTCTGATCCTGCAGCGACTATGGCGGCGGCATGCTTTCGCGGCCGTGCAGGACCAGCGAACAAGCTTTGACCTGCCTATGGGCCGCGAAAGCATGGCACCCCAAGCCAATCTTCCTCGGCTGTTTAGCTGGTCGTACCTGGCTGGTGTCGGTGTCTTCGCCGGAATCATCGCCTGCTGGCAAATTCCTTTCTTCCTGAAGTTGGGTTGGCCGGCTGTCAAGGCGGTCTGGGCATCCGACACCGCTATGCGCTTTGCCGAGATCCGTTTCCAAGCCATTCTAGAACACTTGCTCACTTATCCCGTCGAAATCCTGGCGTGCACGTTGCCCTGGTCGTTGTTTCTTCTTGGGTACTCAAGCAAGAAGTTTCGAGGCGAAATTGGACTCGTGAAGGCGGGCCAGGTCAGTCATGATCCTGGTTCGAGGCGGATGGTGATGTTCTTAGGTGTTTGTCTTGCGGTTGCCTTCCCCAGTTGCTGGCTCATTCCGGGCGCGCACGGCCGATACTTCATGCCGCTCTACCCTTGCCTCGCTCCGCTGGTTGGCCTGATGGTGGAACGCTGTGTGCTTGCCGACCCGGAATCGATCCCGCGAAAAATCTGGCGGAACAGCTTGGCCGGCATTAGTCTGGTCATGATCGGCTTGGCCCTGGGGATTCTGAGCGCTAGCTGGCTCGGTTTTCCCAAGGTCTCGGTATTGATCCAGGAAAAGAACTTCAGCTTGATTTACGCCGCAGGCACACTGATTTTTGCAGCGATCCTGTGGTGGTCGCGCGGACGCTCCGATTGGCGTTGCGGATACGCCGGAATGAGCGGCTTGGCTGTTTTCCTGGGTATGACTTATGACACCGTTGTCATGAACTTTATCGTTCGAAAGAATGGAATTGCCGCCGAGCAGGTTGCTCAACTAGAAGAACGACTACCAAAAGGCCAAAAGCTTGTCAGCTTCGGCCCCATCCATCACGTATTCGCCTATCATCTCCGCGATCCCATCGGACTTCAAGACTGGCCCAAAGATTGCGACGATCATCCCGGCAAAGTCGCTTACTTTTGTTTTGCGCGGAATGACGCTCGCCCGCTTCCATTCGCCTGGGAAAAAGTAGCCGAAGTCTCCTGCGATCGCGATCGAACGCCTGAGCCGGAGGAGGTGGTCATCATCGGCAGGCGCTTGACATGCCGCTACGATTCTGGCAACAGTCAGAATTAGCAATCTGCGGGCAATTCTTATGAATCTTGTGGGTCGATATTGATAGTCCAATCTAGGCCGAATGTTTGGCGGATTCGTTCCAAGTCTCCCGGCGTTTTCGCCGCTACCTGAAGTTGTTTCTGCACCAAACATACGACAGCGCCGTTTTTACCGAACATCAGGAATTTGGGTATATTCCAAACGTTAGTCATGACTTCTCTAAGCCTGTTTTCAACGGCTTCTGGGGCAGGAGCCCAAGCACCATACGGCAGCCCGCCGTTGGCGGCTTGCCAGCAGATCATAGCGATCAGGAAATCGGAACAGCGGTCACATTCTCGATACCATTCCAGTCGTTCGATCTCTTTTACTTTCATGCCCTGGAAGATAACGGGATCGGGATGTTCGATCTGCTTAGCATCGGACCCCCAGAAACAAACTTGTTGGTTCTCCTCCACAAACACCAAGATATCGCTATCTAGAAAAAAATCTCATGGCGGATAGAACCGATTGAGCGCCTGAGTGACAGGTTCGAATCGACCTGCCCACAAGTAGAAATCACGCAGTGCCGTCGGCATTCTAAGAGCTAGTTTTTCCTCAGCAAAAGCAATTTCCTCTTCCAAAAACCCTGATCCGAAAGGTATCGGACCATGAAGGCCCTCCAAGACAATCCGATAACGCTCGAGAAATGTTGTGGCTTTGGCCAACGAAGGAATCCAACTGACTCGCTCTGTCGGCGCGACCAGCGGCCTTGTAACCTCCGGCCGTTTGGGTGGGATGCCTTGGGGAAGCTTCAACTTCTCCCACCGGAATTCCGATTGCCAGGAAGTATCTCCACCGAGATACCTGAGCAACACAGAGAGAATCTGCTCTTTGGTGATGTGATCGGCAACGGCTTGATAGAGGCCGTCAGTTGATCCGTTCTTGTATTCCAGCTTGTATGTGGGCCTTAGCCTCATCGGCCCCGAGTACTGCATAAACTGATTCGGAGCAACCTTCAGCACGCCGAACTTTTCTCCTTCCACACAAGCCCGAACGTCGCCCTCCGTTGGGTCCTGGACGATCCTGTTGTTGGGCAAATGCAGTTCCGCGATGTCTCACAATAGGATCAATACCCTCTCACTTCTTCTCGCTCAGATCCTTGAATTCGATGTTTCGGAAGACCACTTCCATCGGTTCGCCGGCGTGCAGTTGCCAGGCGATGATTCCCTCGTCCGGCAGTTTTTCAAAATCTTCATCCACGGTGGTTTCGCCGTCCAATTTGATGGTAACGTGTTTGCCCACGCATTTGATGTAATAGTCATTGAAGCTGTCTGGTTTGAGGACTTTCTTGACCAGTTCCGGCGGCGCCTGTTTCATCATGCCGCCGAAATGCTCCCCATAGAGGCTGCCCCAATAAACGTCGCCCATGTCACACTGAGGGCCTTTGACGGCCAGGTGCTCCTGGTCGAAAATCTCGCTGCGAATCTGGACGCCGCTGTTGCCGGTCCATCCTTTTCCCATCAATTTGACCTGAAACTTCAACTCAAAATCTTTGTACTTTTTCTTGCTGCAAAGAAAGGTGTTAAACTTCAGGCCGTTCGGCGTGGCTCCGACAATCGCTCCATCTTTGACGCTCCAATAGTCCGGCAATCCGTCCCATCCGGACAGGTCCTTACCATTGAAAAAGGTGTCTTTGTCGTCGGTGCCCCGGGCGTTGAGTCCGGGCAGCAAAACCAGTGAAACTCCTAAAACAACTGTGCAATACCGCATGGTGGCTCTCCTCAATCATTTATCGAATGGTTGGCTGGTCTATTGGCAATTGTTCCGAGGGTATCTCCGAAGTTTGGGAAGGCGCGGGCGCCTCGGCCGGCACACCCCACTCCTCATCGTGCAGGAGCTCGAGAGCGCCGGCTTTGAGCTGGGCCTGGCTGAAACCCAGATGACCGAGCCGTTGGAAGACTCGCTCCAACTCGCGGCGCAAGTATTCTTTCGGATCGCATGGTTCCAGACCATAACGCTCGGCGTTTCGACCCATCCGCGGGTAGCGAAAGAGGAGGCTCTGGCTCAGCTGTTCCTTCAGGACAGCCTCCGCCTGCGCCGCCTGGGCATAAATCGGCAGGCGGCGGCGCAGCATCGACCAGGGCAGCGGCCCTTGCTGCAGAACCGAACGCAGCAGATCGCCCACGTGCACGGCCATGGTCCGGTCCCAATAGCGGTCATGCGCGCTTCGGTACTTGGGATATTGGCACAGGACGTGGGCGGCGACTTGCCGACCCAAGATCTCCGAAAGCTCCATCAGGGTCACCGAGCGATACGCTGTCGGCAGCAAGGAATGAATCTTGGCCAAGGTCAGGGGTTGCGGGCTGGCGTGCAAGATCCGATGCACCGCTGTCACCAGGTTGTCCTCCGCGGGCAATTCGCCCGATATTCGGTCGGTCTTTTCCGTCATGTGAATCCCTTCGTCGCCTTTGTTGATCGCATCCGAAATCGGACGCGGCCGCGCGCTCGTCCCTTTCCATTGGAAAACATCCTGCCCGTAAAACGGGCCGTTTGCAAGTGTTAAATCCTGAAAGGAGTGGAAATGAGGTCATCGAACAGAATTGATTACGCTCGTGGGCGCTTCGGACGGGGTTTCGTTCTCCCGTGGGCGCCAAATTACTCGCCTGGAGCAGGTTCGATGTAACAACTGAGAGGACCTAGATTGGCGGCGGGCGCGCGAATCTCATGGAAGCTGCGCATCTGATCAGCCTTCAGCTCGGCCACTTCCTTCGGGCCCGTCCAGACCACGGCTCGACCCGCCGTGTGCGCCTGCATCATAAGCTGGTAAGCCCGTTCTTGAGAATAACCCAGAGCCTTTTGCAAAGCCTCGATCACGAACTCAAAGCTATGATGGTCGTCGTTTTCCAGAATGACATGGTAAGGTGGAAGACGGCGCGTTTGTTTCTTTTCCTTCTCGCGCGGCCTCACGGTGACTTCAGGAAGCGAAGACTCGATTGTCACGGGACTGCTCCTTGTCGTTTGGTGAGTGGTGAGTGGTACCTGGTGAGTAGTTCCATTTTTCCTGCAAAGGACTTGCAACCACTCACCACTATACAACTCACCACTCACCAAATTCATTTTACCTTGGTATCAGGGCCTTAGCCAGGGAGCAACTTCCCAACCGACGAAGGACGGCAAGCTGGTGCCGGCGTGGCTGCCAAAATAGCCTTCCGCGATCATGGCACTGGTCCAAGGAATCTGGATCAGTCGCCGATACAGCAACCGATCTTCCGGCGTGAGCTTGTCCGGCAGAGCGAACCCATGCAAGCCGGCGCTGGGCCCGTAAATGCGATCGGTCGTGCCAAAGTGAGTGGTGCCCCAGTTCAAGACAAATTGGTCATTGTCGGAATAAAAGGAGACGATCTCGCCCCAGGTGGCTCGCAACGCCGGTCGCAAATCGTAGCCTGGCGACACCGCGGCGGACAGGAGGATGATTCGATCTAACGTATCGGCGGGCAAACGTTCGGTGGCCAGCAAGACCAGTCCCGCGCCGCCGCTCTTGCCGATTAGATAGATCGGCCGCTGCGGATCCTTCTTCTTGATCTTGCGGATTTCTTCGGCCAACTCGTCCGCTTTGCGTCGTAAATGGGGGGTATCCTGCAAGTCCTTGAAAGGTTGGCCAAATCCATGCGTCCAGACGAAGTCGCGGACTTCATGATGGATGCCGACCCGCGGCAATTCCCATTGCGAGGCGGGACCGAGGATGTCCCAGCCCCCCACTCCGCCAACTACAAAGACGATCCCCTTGTCGGACGGCGGATCGACCGCTCGAACGACTGGCTGTGAGACCAGGGCTGTTGCCCCGACAACCGCCAGCAAGAGGATCGTAGGTGATTTTCGAGAAAGCATGAAAGCGTCTTTCGGTTTAGGCAAGAACAGCCATTGATAGCGCTCGCGGTTTTAATGCTAAGCCGCAAGCGATGGTCGCGGGACGTCCGGAACTTGCGAGCTGAAACCCGCGCGGGATCGTTTCCACAATGTCATAATCCCCGCCGTCCACAGCATCAGGGTCGGATATAGGGTGATGGCCCAATCGCGAAGAATCAACCAGCCGGGAATATTTGGCGGAATATAGCACAAGATGTTGACGACAAAAATGATCATCAACCCGATTCCCAAACCCGACTGATAGCTTTCCCATCGCGCGGAAATCAGACCCAAGACGATCACGACACACAGGCTGAAATAATGCATGTGGCAGACGGGGCTGAGTATCAGCATGTTGATCACGAGAGCGCCCAAGAAGAGAGTCACGCTAGGCCCGGAGTCGCTTTTCTGCCAGCCGGCCGCAGTCAGCGTCAGCAGGGTCAACAATCCACCGACAATCCGGGGAACCCAACGGACCAGCGCGGTGGGTTGGGCCGGTCGCTCCGCCCGAATCGGGTGCAGGGTGTTGTGCAGGGCCGCTTGCAGGGATTGACTATCGTTGGCGGTGGTTTCAATCATCTCCTTGGCGCGCGATTGATCTTGGCCCAGGCCCAGCGCGGGTCCCAACAGCACGCGAGCATATTTCTCATAGTATTGGACGGTACGAGCCGGACCGAACACTAGCGTTGGAACCAAAGCGACGCCCACAAGCAACCCCAAGGCGCAGCCCGCCAGACAGCGCACGTCGCGCCGCCATACCGGAAACAAGAGCAAGAATGCCGGGAAGACTTTCAAGCAAATGGCCCCAGCCAGACATCCGCCCGCCAGCAGGCTTCGACCCCGAAGCGTGGCCGCCGCCATGCCGCACAAGAGGGCCAACAACAATAGGTTCACCTGGCCGCGCATCAGAGTGTGGCCGATGGGCAACAGGCAGGCCAGAATCGGCACGATTCGCAGAGCCCACCAGCGCCGACAAAAGGCACGCTGCTCTCGAACTTGCGGATTCGGCGACGTCCGCTCGATCGCCCCAGCCAACCCGTGGACGCCAAGGCCTAAGCATCCCAAGCTGACGACGTACCAGATTGCCACGGAAATGGAAAACGGCAACATGCCGGTGCGGTCGGCCCCTGAAGGCGGATCGGCCAAAGGAGTCATCAAGATGGCGAACAAGGGCGGATAGTTGTAGTGCCAATCGTTCGGATCGAGGATTTCATAAAGGTCCTGACCGGTCCGGACCGCCCAGGCTGCCCGCAAGTAGCAGTCTACATCGGTCATTCGACGCTGCATGAATGCCGCGCGCTTGACCACCAGGCCGCCGAATGCGAGAGCGACGATTAGCAGCAGAACCAAGCCGGTTTTCTCTTTTTTGGATAACAGGCGATCTCCATCCATCGATCCACCTCACGAGTAGAGGTAGCGTGTCATCCTCGGCCCGATCACGCCGCAAAGTGCTCGTGCTCGGAGTCTTTGCGATGTGGTCCCTGTCCGATTTGAAGGTGCCGGTCCTCGAAGCGAATTCGCTCATCCCACGATGTTTCTTTCACGACATAGTGGGGCCGGCCTTTTACCTGCTCGTAAATTCGGCCCACGTATTCTCCGACGATTCCCAGGCTGCAAAGAATACAACCACTCATCAAGTAAACAGAAATCAAAATGAACGTAGATCCAAACGCCAATGCCCCGGGAGTAAAAAGCCAGCGGACCAAGGCGAAAAAGGCAAAGAGCAGAGAGAATCCAACGGCACCCAGGCCGAGCAGAAGCGAAAGTCTGAGGGGCAACTTCGAAAAAGACATCAAGCCGTCGAAAGCAAAGTTCGCCATGCGTCGCAAGGTGTATTTGGATACGCCGCCCTTGCGACTGACCGGCTGGAATGCAATTTCCGCCGTAGGAAATCCGAGCCACGAGACCAGGCCGCGAAGAAATCTGTGCGTCTCACGAAGCTCCAGCAGGCCGTCCAGCGCCCGCCGGGACATCAGACGATAATCGGCGGCCGACATGCGGATTTCCGTATCGCTGAGCCAACCCATCAAGCGGTAAAACCATTTCGACGACCAACGCTTGAAAACTCCCAAGTGGGGATCGTCTTGGCGAACTGTCAAAACGACGTCGAAGCCCTCCTTCCACTTGCCTAATAGTTCGGGAATCAATGCGGGCGGGTGTTGCAGGTCCGAGTCCATCATAATGACCGCATCGCCGCGCGCGTGTTCCAAACCGGCAGTCAAGGCTGCTTGATGGCCGAAATTTCGGCTGAAGGACAGAAAACGCACTCGTTTGTCTCGATCCCCCAGTTCGCGGATCACCGACAGCGTCCGATCGTGAGAGCCGTCATCCACGTACAGAATCTCGGTGTCATAATCCTTCTCGACTTGGCGAAGAACGGTAACCAACTCGCGATGGAAGAGAGGCAGGACCTCTTCTTCCTGGTAGGCCGGACAAACGATACTGATTTTTTGGCAGTCGCGGCTCATCGCTTTGCTCCGTAAGCGCACTCTCAATTGGCAGGCTGTTGGGTGGTACGCCCTGAGGCTTTGCGAAGGGCGTGCAGACCTTGCAATGATGCCACGCCCTTCGAAGACTCAGGGCGTGCCACCCGACCGATATTCTTTGAGTAGTGGGGTTTTGTCGCAACGGTGGGTTCCGAAGACTCCACCCACCCTACGCCTATCGTGCGGGGGTTCCGGAACAGATTTCGAATGCTGCTCTCCGCCAACCCGACCCACAATACGATTCCCGCCAGGGGGAGAATGCCGAGGAAAAGCATGCGAACATGTTCCGGGAACCAGGAAATGGTCTGAGAAAAAACAAACAGCCCGAAACTGCACCAAGGAATGCCCCGGCTCCATAGCGGCCTGTGATCTATAGCGGCCTCAAGCACTGCCCAAGCCAATATCGGCGCCAACAAGATATAGGTACACGATTCCGACGCCGGACCACACAACACCATCCAACAGCCGGCCAAGGAAAAAATCATGGTCAGCAGCCCGCGCTGAGGCCAGTTCACCAGCCGACCGGCCAGGCTCAGCAAGGCCACGCCTCCGCCCAAGAGCAATTGAATCAAGTGATAGCCCGAGGAACTCATCGGGATTGGGACCAAGCGAATCGCCAACCATAAATCCCGGCTGACCATGTTCGAAATAGGTCGATCCTGCCGATGGTCCGCCATCAAAAGATTCCACCAATGAGCGTATTGGCGCCCGACGTAATCGGGCGTCTGCAGGAGAAAAGGTAAACACAAGCCCAGAGCCAGAGCCAATAGAAATCGGCCTGTGAACTTTCGTGGAAAAACCAGCGCCAGCAGCATCCCGAGGACGATGGGATAAACCTTGAAGAGAGTCGCACAGGCTACGCATCCCGCGGCCAGGTTCCAGCGCCCGGCCTGCACGGCCGCGGTGCTGGCCAAAAGCAAAGCGATCAGGATCACGTTGCTTTGGCCGTTGTTAAAGCAGCCGATCGATAACGGCACCGCCAGCAAAAGGAGCTGCGCTTGTTGACCTCGATTCAGACAAATCGGCAGCACCGTTCGGGCCCACCATGCCAAAGCGCTGAGATAGAGACCGGCACTTAAGATCCGCCACAAAACATTTCCCATCCGGTCGGAGAGCGCGCTCCACGGAGCGAATAGTGCTGCCGCCAAAGGGCTGTATCGGAAGTTGTCCAAGTCCGGATCGAAGAAATAAGGGTAGTACAACTCCTGCGCATGTAGCCAGTGTCCGCCGGCGCTCGAGAAAATTGGCAAGACGCTGTGCGCCCGCGGCGAAATGGACACTCGAATGCAAATCACCAGCAGTAAGGCGGACCAAACGAGAACCGCCGTTCGCTCAAGGAGGTTTCGGTCCAACCACCATTTGCGGACCGCCTCAAGCCGCATAATCTTGTCTCCTCGCCCCGCGCCGACTTAATTCCGAAGGAGACACCAAGGTGAACCCAAGTTGCGCGCAGATCTGTTGAAAGCTGGGATGCCGCAGCAGATCAAATTCGCTGACCCGTCTTTGCAGCCGGCCGTCGTGAGCCGTGCAATCGCGACCGATCAGCGACGGGTCCCAGTGGCCCGGATGGCAAGTCAACTCCACGACTTCTCCCGGAATTCGCGCCAACCAGCGAACCAGGAATTGGGTATCGGTAACGCAGGGCGGATCAGTGATCCCCGCCAGCCAATTGTTGCCGGGAAATCCAACGTCGTCTTGGCACTTGGCGTCCCGCCGTCCGAGGTAAGACAGGAATGTGCGCTTGATGCGCGCTCCGGGAATGCGAGCGATCATGGACCACGGCTCACGAATGCGACGGAAATACGGCAACGGCAGTTCCTCGCTCAAGATTTGCGTGAGCCGATCGCCGACCGGGTGAAAAAGTTGAACATGCTGATGAGAATTGACCAGTGCAGGCGGCCGGCCAACCAGGTCACAGAACCGCTGCAGCTGGGCTCGCAACTCGGCTTCGACTTCGTCGGCTCGAATCCGTCCGGTGAACGCCCGCCGCATAAAGGCGCCCAAGGGCCACAGGCAACCGTCGGGGCCTACCAGGCTGGGAACTTGCCTTGCCGGCAACACCGGCGGGTCCATCGTCAAGCAGGGATGCCAGCCGATTTCCAGGCCGGCCCCGGCCTGGCGCCAGGCTCGGACGGCTTCCTCGGCGTAAGGAGAGTTGACGAGTAAGACGGTTCCGGTCACCAGGCCTTTGGCGGCCAAGTCGAGAATCCCTCTGGACGTGGCGGGGCCGATGCCGAAATCATCGGCCACCACTACCAGGCAGCGAACAGGCCGATTGCGCCCGCGCTCCGAGTCGCGCCCTTGCATGCCCCTCCTCCCGATCGGTTCCGTGTCGCCCGCTTGTCCTGGTCACGTCTGGCGACGTCTCCCCGGCCAACGCAGGCGGTGGGACTTTGGCTGTACCCAATTTGGCATGCGGGGTCAAGGTTCACCCTGATCCGTAATCCTGCCTTCCTAAGCATGCCGCGCAATCCACTCAAGCATGGCAAAATGGGTGATTCTCGTGAACCACGTCACAATGAACGGTAGTGAGAGCCTCGGAGCCGCGACCGATAGGGAGCGGGGCGCGAAACCGCTGCCTATCGGTCAAGACTCCGAAGAAGCGGTGCTGAACGATGACCGTTTCTGACCTGTTCTTTGACGGCGATTTTCGTTAGACCGAGCCGCCGCATTTGCACTGCAATTTCACCGCCCAATAAGTGTGCCATGATTAAAACCATTTTTGCTATCATGCTGCTCCTCCTCTTCTTGCCAATCGCCTGGGGCCAAGCGTCTCGCTTCCCCGACAATTCTGCCGTCGGTACGAAGGGAAATGGTGCCGTCACGGACACTACGCCTTTGCTTCCCTCTTCCCCTTTTCGGGTGATAGAAGACACGGGCAATGGTGGGGCAGCATCACCCACCGTCCCGCTCACAGAAACCCTGATTAACTTCACCTCTTGGCAGGCGGAAATCCGCAAGGTCGACGGCCATTGGGAGCTTTGGGCGGGCGCGGTCAAAATAAAGGAGCTGGGCAATCGCGAAGCCGACGCCCGCGAAGTCCTGCGTCTGATTCGCGTGCTCAATCTCAATCAATTAGGGACGGTCGGCAAACCCTTGCCTGTCATGGAATATTGGTTGTCCGACGGCCGCGCGCCCCAAAAGATGGGCCGGCTGAATTCCATTCCGATCGATCCCGAATCTTTGCAGGTCGCTAATTGCCAAGGTCAATGGTGCCTGGTCGATGAAGGGCGTCCTTGGTTCACTTTCGGAGCTGAGGTCGGAGAAGCCCGCCGGGCTCTGCAGATTATTCAAAAGTACCAATTCACCGACATCCTGTATGTGGGCGTGGGCAATCCGGTCATGATCGTCTTCTTGGCGGGATCCGACAAAAGACCGAATGGACCGTCCGCGCCCTTAAAGGGAGGGGGAGAGGGGGTGAAGCGGAGAGGGGGTGAAGGAATTCGAAGATCGAAGATCGAAGATCGCGGATCGGGCATCGAAAACTCGAGCCCGACTCAATCCTCAAGCCTCGTTCCTCGTTCCCCGCCGCAAGAAGGGCCGGCTCAATGGTTTCAGCCGCCGCAGCTTCACGTGAACACGACTTTGGCCGAACCGGTGACAGGCAACGCCATGGTCCACTTCGATTGGCGGCAAGCGGCCGTCCGCCGCCACAATTTCGATTGGCAAGTAATCGCTGATGGCCAGGTGCTGGCTCAGTTCGGCAGCCGGGAGCTGGAAGCGCGCCAGGCGCTGCGCGCCGTCCAAACTCTGCAGCTCACCGACCGCTGCCAGGTGGGCGAAGCAGCGCCCGCGCTGACTTTCTTTTTGTCCAACGGCGAGCCGGCCCACGGTCTGTTCTTCGGCGCCAAGAACGAGTTATGTCACCCCGGAGAGTTGAGCCTTAAGCGCGTTGGTTTACGCTGGATGATCTGGGAATTTGACCGTCCGCTCCTGGCCCTGGGGAAAAATCAAGAAGAAGCCCAACAAGTTCTGCAAATCCTTCAGCATTACAAGGTCGACCATATCTGTCAGATCGGCACGAGCGACCCGCTCCCCGTCACGATCTTCGTGCGAACACGCTGATGTGCTTCCTGTTTGATTTATCGATTCGCATCCGCTCCACAGAAGCGCCAAACATAATCCAAACAGAAGGCAACAGAGAGAACAGAGATTAAGAGACTGTCTCTGTTTCCTTCGTTACCTCCTGTCTTTGTTTTCCAAGAGAGCCCCAGCAGCTTCTTCAAAGGAAGCCGCTGATCCATACAAAATCCAAAGAATATAGCTGTCCTCAATGACGAAAAGAGTCCGAACGGGAGGCAACAGAGGACAGGAAGACCGCTATTCCCGCTTTCTTCTCTGTTTCCTCTGTTATCTCCTGTTCTTGTTCTGCAAGAGAACGCCGACGGCATCTTCGAAGGAGAGCACCTATGTCCACCCGAGTCCGTTGGTTGGGCCACGCCTGTCTGTTGGTCGAAAGCGATGGCCGAAAGATCCTGATCGACCCCTTCCTGACAGGCAACCCGGCGGCAGCGGCCAAAGCCGAGGATGTGCCGGCGGATTTCATTCTCATCTCCCACGGCCATGGCGACCACGTCGGTGATGCCGTCGCCATCGCCAAACGCACCGGCGCCACCGTCATCGCCAACTATGAAATCGCCGGCTGGTTGCAAAAACAAGGTCTAACCAAAATCCACGGCCAGCAACACGGCGGATCGCATGCTTTCCCGTTCGGCCGAGTGAAACTGACCCTGGCCTTTCACGGCTCGGCCTTGCCCGACGGCAGCTATGGCGGCAATCCGTGCGGGTTTCTCATCTCCACCAACGACGGCAAGAAAATCTACGATGCCGCCGACACCGGCCTGTTCGGCGACATGCGCCTGATCGGCGAAGAAGGCATCGACCTGGCCATTCTTCCCATCGGCGACAACTTCACCATGGGCCCCGACGATGCCCTCCGCGCCGTCAAATTTATCCAACCCAAGAAAGTCCTGCCCATCCACTACAACACTTGGGAGCTCATCGCCCAAGACGCCTCCGCCTGGGCCACCCGCGTCGGCAAAGAAACAAAAACGCAGCCTGTCGTGTTGAAACCGGGGGAATGGGCAGACGTGTAACGCTGAGTAGCCGCATTCGCAGGAATGCGGGCTGCCGCTCACCGTTCCCGCCTTTACTTGGTAGCCTTGTGGGCGGTTTCGCAGCGTCTTTTCAGCTCAGCGACCCCCTCAGCAAGAATTGGCCCAAGAGATAACCTTGCTGGACGTTTGAGGCCTTCCACCTGCGACTTTTATCGATTCTTCAACTTCTTCGCGCCCTAATCCTCACAATTCGCGGCAATGCTCTTCGGGGAGGATGCCAGTTTATTCCACCTTGAGAGGAGAATGCGCCATGAGACGCCGAAATGGGTTCACGCTGATCGAGCTTCTAGTCGTAATTGCCATCATTGGTGTTTTGATCGCCCTGTTGCTGCCGGCGGTGCAAAAGGTTCGCGAAGCGGCTAACCGTATAACGTGCAGCAACAACCTCAAACAAATTGCCCTCGGGGCTCACAACTATCACGATACCAACAAAAGGCTGATGCTTGGTTGCTATATGCCCTATGCCATGGATGGTTATCACAATACTCAAGACATCACTTTTCCTTTTGGACCCAATTGGGCGATCTACCTTCTGCCCTACATTGAACAGGATAATCTCTACAAGACCATCAACGTGAGTGCCTACCCCGGCACGGCCTTGCCGGCGAATCTGTATAACTGGACCACCTATGATCGCAGCTGGCGAGCCCTGCGTGGCCAGCCTATTAAGCTTTTCCTGTGCCCATCGGACTCGAACCACAATGAGCAGCCTTACAATGATACGAGCGGCATTGATGCTCCGGCGGAAGCCGGCTGGGCCCGGGGGAACTATGCCGGCACGGCCGGGTTTACCGACAGCGATCATACGACCAACGGCGCTATGTGTCTTAGCAACAATCCCTTTGACGGGACCGGAGGGGACGGCGTGGTGCCGAATAATTCCGCCAATCCTCCCCTCAGTAAAGGTCCAATTTTCTTCTTCAGCACCAACGGTAAGAACGGTACCCGTCTGACCGATATCGCTGACGGAACTTCGAACACGATCATGTTCAATGAAATCCGCGCGGGCATCAACGAGTTGGATTCGCGAGGAGTTTGGGCGATGGGACACCCGGGATCGAGCCTGACCGAGGCCGGCCGAAACTACAACCCTACCCCCAACAACACTCTCGATAGTCCTGACGGCCAAACCTACGGAGACGAATTGCAGAATTGCTACAAGTTTTGGTTTTACGGCCTCGGCGCTCAATTGGGCATGGGGTGTTTCCCGAACACGTCCGGCGACCAAATGAATTCAGCCATGGCCCGGAGCATGCATCCTGGCGGCGTCAATGCCGCTTTTGCCGATGGCAGCGTCCACTTTATCCAGAATAATATCGACCAATACACCTGGTGCATTCTTCAATCCAAGAACGACGGCCAGGTGATCCTCAACACGGATTATTAACGATAGGCGTGACGATTTCGTAGGGTGGGCCGAGTCTGCGAGGCCCACCTCTTTGTAAGCCACCCGATGGTGGGCCTCGAAGACTCGGCCCACCCTACGAGAAGGAGTCGAAGTTATGCACTCAGGAAAAATGCTGCTTTTCTTGTTCGTGTTCGGGTTGTTCGCCTTGGGTTGCGGAGAATCTTCGCGCATCCGGGCCAAGGGTCGCATTATCAAAGGCGGGCAGCCGTACCTGGCCTCAGAAGGAGAGGGGTTCCGGGTCTTTTTCGTGCCCTTGGAAATTCCAAAAGGTAACCATTATGACTCCTATGCCGCCGAATATAACTCGGAGAACGGCTCCTTTCGCGTCGAGGGCAAGGACGGCAAGGGCTTGCCTCCGGGCAAGTATCGCGTCGATCTCCAACTCATGAAGAGCAAAGAGGACCTCCTCAACGGGAAGCTATTGGGCAAGAAATCGCCATTTATTGTGGAGGTGACCGGGAAAGATGAGTTGGTCATCAATCTCGATGAGGCGAATTTTGATTCTATCTTGGCGGGACAAAAAACAATCAAGCCGACACGGAAAAAGAGTTAGCAAGAATTCGAAGAGCTTGGCTTGTGGTTCGCCCTTTAAAGCCTAGTAGCAGCGTGCGTTGAAAACAACCCTTTCCCCCCACCAGTCCAAGTCGGCCCCGCAGTCTCTCATCCGTTGACATGCCAAGCTTTCAAATCGCAATATGCCGATCGGAAGACGCAGAGTAGCGTTGAGATCGCTATGATAGCCTTTCGGAAATGAAAATCTCCGCCGCTCGGACACTTTGAAGAATGTCTGCTTCTCGCGAACAACTCGAACAGTGGGATCGGGAGCATGTCTGGCATCCCTTTACTGCGATGCAAAACTATGCGGGGGAGCGGCCCATTATCATTAAGAGCGCTCACGGATGCATGTTGGTCGATCTGGACGGCGGGGAATACATCGATGGGGTTTCTTCTTTGTGGTGCAACGTTCACGGCCATCGCGTTCCGCATCTCGATCAAGCAGTTCGAGATCAATTGGACCAAGTGGCCCACAGCACTCTTCTGGGTCTGGCCAATGTGCCGTCTATTCGGCTGGCTCGGAGGTTGGTCGAGCTGGCCCCGCCGGGACTCTCGCACGTCTTTTTCTCGGATGACGGCGCAACCGCGGTAGAAGTGGCTTTGAAAATGGCCTTTCAATACTGGCGGCAGTGTCCCCAACCCCAGCCGCAAAAGACAAAATTCCTGGCGATTCAGAGCGCCTATCACGGGGACACACTGGGGGATGTAAGCGTCGGCGACTTGGCCCGCTTCCACCATTTGTTCGCTCCCTTGCTGTTTCCGACCGTGCGAGCGCCCAGTCCCTATTGCTATCGCTGTCCGTTGGGATTGGAACGGGCTCGGTGCCAAATTGACTGCGTTGAGGCTCTGGTTTCCTTAGTTCGCGAGCATCACGAGACGCTGGCGGCGGTGGTGGTGGAGCCGCTGATGCAAGCGGCCGCGGGAATGATCGCTGCCCCCGAAGGATACCTTCGCCGAGTCCGCGAAATTACGCGGCAGATGAACGTCTTGCTGATCGCGGACGAAGTGGCTGTCGGAATCGGCCGAACCGGAACGCTGTTCGCTTGCGATCGCGAGAATGTGGTTCCCGATTTCCTTTGCCTGGCCAAAGGATTAACGGGAGGATACTTGCCGCTGGCGGCCACATTGACCACTCGCGACGTTTATCAGGCTTTTCTAGGCCGGCCTGAAGAAGGAAAGACTTTCTATCACGGCCATACCTATACGGGCAATCCTTTAGGAGCGGCCGTCGCTCTGGCCAGCCTGGATCTGCTAGTCGGCGCGGATTCTCCGCGGGGCAGAGCGGGCGGATTGCTGGCTACCTTGCCTCCAAAGATTGACCGGTTGTCGGGGCATCTCCGGCGAATGGCCGATTTGCCGTTTGTCGGCGATGTTCGTCAGCAGGGACTGATGGCTGGGATCGAGTTGGTGCATGATAAGCAAAGTAAAACTCCTTTCCCCCCGGAAAGGCGCTTGGGGGCCGCGGTTTGTCGAGCCGCCCGCGATCAGGGCGTCTTGTTGCGGCCGTTGGGAGACGTGATTGTCCTCATGCCTCCTCTGGCCATTGAGGATTCTCTGTTGGACCGTCTTTGCTCTGTCGTTTACAATTGCCTGGCAAACATATGTAAGGAGGAACGATGAATGATGAATGATGAATAGAAAAGTCCAAAGGCATTTTCCTGTTCATCGTTTCCTCATTCCTCATTCATCGTTGAAAAGCGCTTGGGTTTGGGATTGTTCTTTACCGGCACCGACACAGGAGTGGGCAAGACCTTCGTCACGGCGGCCGTCGCTCGAATCCTGCGACAACAAGGACACCGTGTGGTCGTTTGTAAGCCGGTGGCCACCGGGGCTGCCCGGAAAGAAGGACGCTGGATCAGCGATGACACGGTCGCCTTGGCTGAAGCTGCCGGCGTCACGGGAGATTTGAGTCGGGTCACTCCTTGGACCTTTGCTGACCCGGTGGCGCCGCCAGTGGCGGCCAAACGTGCCGACGTGGAGCTTACCCTCGACAGCATAATCCGGGCGGTTCAAGACCGACGAGAGCCGGAAAAAGCTATTCTGATAGAAGGGGTCGGAGGATTATTATGTCCTTTGACTGAGCACGAAACAGTTGCCGACCTGGTGGAGGCCCTGCACCTGCCGTTGGTGGTGGTGGCCCGGCGCTCTTTGGGCACCTTGAATCACACCCTGCTGACTCTCGAAGTTGCCCGGACCAGAGCATTGAGAGTAGTTGGCGTGGTGGTCAATGAGACTACTCCGCCTCAGACCCTTGCCGAGGAAACAAACCTGGTAGAATTGCAAAAGCGTATAAAAGTGCCTTTGCTGGCCACCGTCCCTTTCCAAACCGGATCGGCAGCCGGCATCCCGGCCAGCCTGGAAGCGGTCGATTGGTGGAAGCTTTGCTCCGGGAGTCAGTAGTCGGGTGGGCCAGACACTCCTGCCTGGCCCAGACAAGAGTGTCTGGCCCACCCGGCTAACTACAGGGTTCTCATGCCGGCTATCACTTTTCAATGCGGAAATTGCAAGAACCTCCTGGCGGTGGAGGATCACCTCCTGGGACAGCAGGTACGCTGTCCCCACTGCCAGCAAGTCGTGGTCGTGCCGGGATCCACGCCGAGCGCTCCGCCGTCTTCGGAGCCAACTCCACCTGCCGTATCCGGCCCAACAGGGTTTTCCAGTTTTCCGGTCGATTTCCCTTCGATTTCTCCAAGGACCGCTGCTCCTCATCAGGAGGAAGACATTTTCATGCCTCCTGCTCACGCCAGCGACGATCTATTTGGAGGAATGGGTCAGCATCCCGCCGTGGAGATGCCCCCGGAACCGGCGGGCGAACAAGGAGTGGGTAGCGGAGGAGTCAGTGGCGAGCGGTCTGAAGGTCAACCTGCTCCGCCACTCACTACCCCGGAACCATCGGCTTTCGGTGTCCAAAATGCTCCGACGACCGAGGTTTTGACGCCCCCGTCTCCGGAACTTGGTGAAACCGGGGCTTTCGCTCCGTCAAGCAGCGTCTGGCCGGAAACGCCATCCGCCGCCGCAACCAGCGAGCTGCCCGTCGAAATTCCGGGAGGCGAATTGGCTCGTAAAGTTGCTCGCCGCGCCAAGTCCGAGAGTCTTTTCACCACTTATCTGATCATTTTTTTGATTCCTTATGCGATTTTTGTCACCGGTGTCGCGGCCTATTTTTATTTGCGAATGTTGGATATGCAGCAGCGCGCGCCACATCCGCTCGAGTATCTGCGGGACTCGGGAGAAAATCCGCCGGCCAAGCGCGGCAGCAGCAGCGTCTTTGAAAGTATTTCTCCCGATACGAATTTGCCTCCCAAATTGGAGGTGGCCTTGGGTCAAAGCCTAACCATCGGCGACTTGCAAATTCAGCCGCTCAAAGTCGAACGGAGAAAGCTGACCATCTGTTCTGAAAATCGTCAATTTCGACCGCAAGAAACCAGCCACGAGGCTCTGGTCTTGACCTTGCGGCTTCGCAATACTTCCAACGACGTGTTTTTCACGCCCACGGATCCCGTATTTGACCGGCAATGGAAAGAGGAACACGGCTCTGGCCGACCGTATACCTTGCTCGAGATCGGCGGCAAAAAATTCTTCGGCGGCCCGATCCAATGGCGGCCGCGAACCAACCGTGGAGCCTTTCGCGCCGACGACCCGCGCGAATACGTCAAAGGCCAAGAGCACGACAACCAAGTGCTCAAGCCTGGCGCGGATCGGACCTCGATCGTCTGCACCGATCCCGGCAACCGCGAGATTTTGCAAACCGTTCAAGGCTCTCAGGGCCCTCTGGTGTGGCGCGTGCATCTGCGTCGTGGATTGGTGGACGTGGGCGATCGGGAAGTGTCCGCCACAGCCGTGGTCGGTGTCATCTTTGATAAGAAAGACGTCCTCCAGACTCGATGACCGCGCGCGAATGAGCAGCACACGAACCCGAAGCGTAAGCGAGGAAGACCATCGCCTCGCTTACGCTTCGGGTTGGTATGCTTCCGAATTGCGCACGTTGGTCTAGGTGACTCCGCTTGCCAATTCTTTTCCCTCAAATAAACATAAAGTATCGGTTGAGGAGAAAGTTCTCTTTCCCAGCAGGAAGAGGCTCAGGAGTCGTTCCAAGCTAGAAGATAGAAAATAGAAACCAGAAAAGAAGGCTTAGACTGGTTTCCTTGCTCTGCTTTCTATTTTCTGGTTCATTGCCCTGACTCCATCCCACCCGGTTGGATGTTCCACGGAACCTATTCCTAAAGGAGGGCCGGCTGTTCACTGTCGTCTTGCGCCGAGCAGCAAATTCGCAGAACAAACTCTCTTTGCCATTTGGTGTGAGATCAACAGAATCACGGCCGCGATTGATCCATGAAGTTAACCCGCGCTTCTAGTTACGCGATCCATGCGCTTGTTTTCATGGCGGCTCAAAAGCAGAATCGCCCGGTGGCCAGTCACCACATCGCCAAGGCGCGCGGCATTCCGGAACGCTTCCTCTTGAAAGTGCTCAAGCCGCTGGTCTCCGCGCGCGTGCTCCACTCGATCAAAGGGCCGAATGGCGGCTACCGCCTCGCCCGCGCTCCCAACGACATTACCATCCTGGAGATTCTGGAAGCGGTGGACGGCCCCATCCGCGGCCAGCCCACCTTCTCCGAAGGGAACGGCTCTCTGAACAAGCGCCTCGACCAGATTTGCAGTCAGGCCGCGGAGCAAGTGCGCAAACAGCTTCAAAAGGTGCGCATCTCCGAGCTGATGGGAAAGAACTAGACTTCAAACCAGAAAATAGAAAATAGAAACCAGAAATAGCATCGCGAGCAAGAAGCTAATCCGGAAAGTTTTTTTTCTAGTTTCTATTTTCTGGTTTCTATTTTTTCTGTTCTCATGTCCCTTCGCGTCTCCAACATTCGCTTGAGCTTGGATCAGCCGGAGGCGATTCTTCCTGAAAAACTGGCCGCTATTCTTCGAGTTCCGGGCGACATTCTCGGACCCTGGCGAATTCTGCGCAAAAGCCTCGATGCCCGCGATAAAGATCGGATCGGTTTCGTTTATAGCATCGAAGTGAGCTTGGCGGACGAGGAAGGCAAACTCGCTCAATGGGCGCGCGATCGGGCGATGCCGGAGGCGCGAGTCGAACTGTATTTGGAGCCGCCGTTTGTCATGCCCCAACCCGGCAGCCGGCCTTTATCACAGCGGCCAATCGTCGTAGGGTCGGGACCTGCTGGTCTGGTGGCGGCCTACTTCCTGGCGGAGCGCGGCTACCGGCCGCTACTGTTGGAACGTGGCCGGCCGGTTCGCGACCGCATCCACGACGTCCGCGCCTTCGACGCCGGCGGTCCGCTCAATCCGGAGAGCAACTATTTGTTCGGCGAGGGCGGAGCGGGCACCTTCAGCGACGGAAAGCTCACCTGCCGCAGCTCCGGGCCGGACGTTCGCCGCGTGTTGGAGCTTTTCGCCGACTGTAAAGGCAAACCCTCCATTCTTTATGAATACCGCCCCCATCTGGGCAGCAATCGTCTCCCGGCCGTCGTGAAGGCCATCCGGCGAAAAATCGAGGCACTGGGCGGTGAGATTCGCTTCTCCTGCCGCGTCGAGGACTTCGACCTCGGCGAGCCGGGTTGCGTCAGCGCCCGGAGACTTCGAGGCGTAGGCACTTCCGCCGGCTATATTCCGGCTAACGTCGTGGTCCTGGCTATCGGGCACAGCGCTCGCGACACGTATGAGATGCTCCGCCGGCGCGGCGTTCCGATGACCCCGAAGCCTTTCCAGATGGGAATCCGCATCGAGCAGCCGCAAGAAACCGTCAACCGAGTCCAGTACGGGGCTGAACGATTGGAGACCCGCTTGGGTGCTGCCGACTATAGCCTCATATCCCGCAGCGCCAGCAAGGGCGCCAGCCGCCACGATCTGTTCACTTTTTGCATGTGCGCCGGCGGCCACGTTATCCCCAGCGTTGCCGGGCCGGGATTCTTCTGCACCAACGGCATGAGCCTGTCGGATCGCGATACGCAGTTCGCCAACAGCGGCTTGATGATCACCGTGCATCCACAAGATTTTGGCGATGCCGATCTGTTCGCCGGAATTCGCTTGCAAGAAGTTTATGAGCGGAAGGCCTTCGAAGTCGGTCGCGGTGATTACCGCTGCCCGATTCAACTAACCGCCGATTTCCTATCCCGCCGCGCCAGCAAGGGGCAACCGCCGCCGTCGAGCTATTCCCGCCGCCAGGTGGTGACCGCGGACATCTCAGAGTTGATTCCGCCCGTGATCTTGGAAGCGCTCCATCACGGGCTGCCGATCTTGAACCACCGCTGGCAAGGTCGATTCTTGAGGGACGCCACCCTGGTCGGCCCGGAGGCCCGCGGCAGCTCGCCTGTGCGCATCGTTCGCGACGATGCCACTCGGGCGAGTCCGGAAATCGAAGGTCTCTATCCGGTCGGCGAAGGCGCCGGCTACGCCGGCGGCATCGTCAGCGCCGCCGTCGACGGTTTGCGCACCGCCAAGGCCATCGTCGCCCATTACGCGGCTCCAGGGACATAGTGCTGCTTCATTTGGGCTTCGTTTCATCCAGCGATCGAGTCCTATTGGCCGACGAGCTTGATCAGGGGATCGGCTGGGACGGAGTGTTGAGATGGTACAGAATCAGGCCAAGATTAACGCCGCGCCCTCAAGCCATCAGTGCCCTTGCCTCCAACCCCTCTTCCTGACACCGGGTCAACACCTCCAGCTGATGCTTCTCATCCCGGCAAGTAACCAGCACCAGCCACTGCTCCGGCCCTGGATCAGTACGGCAGACACTCTTGTCTGGCCCCTCCGCCGATTTCCGCTCCGCTCCATTCCCCCACTCCCGCATCTTCGTTTCCACCGCCGCCTGCCACGCGGCCTTCAACTCCTCGCTCGATGTCGGCGTTACCTCCATCAGCCGGTCGTGCAACTGCTGTTGCGTCTCCGCCAGCGCCGCCAGCGGG